>Ga0210405_10000347_pt1 | contig 64279 bp, 74 predicted proteins | sample IncBWH11MmetaG_FD_155492 | JGI IMG/M metagenome (GOLD analysis project Ga0210405, IMG submission 155492) | Forest soil microbial communities from Barre Woods Harvard Forest LTER site, Petersham, Massachusetts, United States - Inc-BW-H-11-M | ecosystem: Environmental > Terrestrial > Soil >...
ATCGATGTCAAAACGCCGCCAGAAAGGCGGCGACGAAACCACGGTGCGCGAGCGCATCCTTGAGGCGGCCTTTGCGGCGTTCATGAAGAGCGGCTACGCAACGACCAGCACGCTTGAGATCGCGACGCGCGCGCGCGTTTCGAAGCGAGAGCTTTACGCGCTAGTTGGCAACAAACAGGAAATGCTGATCGCCTGCATCAGCGAGCGCGCCAAGCGACTGGACGTGCCCGCTGACCTGCCCGTGCTGCGCGATCGCGTGACCCTAGCGCAGGTGCTGGCTTCTTTCGGGACGAAGCTCGTCCGCGAGGTAAGCGATCCCACGGTCATTGCGGTATTCCGACTGGCGATCGGCGAGGCGGTCCAGGCCCCCGAAGTGGCGCGTGGGCTCGACTCTATAGGACGCGAGACAAGCCGCGCCGCCCTGCGTAAAATCATGGCCGAGGGCCAGGCGTCCGGATTGCTCACGGGCCGTCCTGCCGAACTTGCCCAGCAGTTCGCCGGGCTGCTCTGGGGCGATTTGATGGTCAGCCTGCTGCTCGGCGTCGCCAAGCGACCGAACCCCCGCGAAATCGCGGGACGTGCCCACGACGCCGCAGCCGCCTTCCTGCAACTTCATCCGCTACCGAAGGAACATGCGCCTGAATAGACGTCCGAGCGCCGGCTCAATTCCAAGTAAGATCCCAAATCTGCAAGTGGAAAGTTAGGTGCGATTCGATAGTTGGCATTAACGCAATCATACTCAGTCTCCTGTCCCTACCGAAAATGCTATCCGGCGCGAATGCCTTTGAAATCAGCGACATTGACAGGATGAACATAGGGGCTCATAAGCCGGGCGTTTAGGACGTAACAATGTTACATGCCCTGTGGTTAACCCGAAATAACAATTCGCCAGGGACAGGTCTTGAGATGGCAGGCGCGATGAGTTATTTGTAGTTGAGCGCGAATCAACACGCTTGGGGTGCCATGCCGACGCCTAACAACACCAGAGATCACGTCGACTGGAAGTTGCATGCCGCGCAACGTGCATTGCAGCTAGTGGAATCTGGAATGACGCTTGGATTGGGTTCTGGATCGACGGCGACCCTTTGGATCAAGCTCCTGGGCGAACAAGTGCGCGACCATGGCTTAAAGATTCGCGCCATAGCCAGTTCAGAGGATAGCGAACGGCTGGGCCGAAGCTATGGCATACCGTTTGTCACTTTCGAAGAGTGTAAGACTCTCGATCTTACAGTCGATGGAGCGGACGAAATTGCACCAGGCCTCGCACTTATCAAGGGCGGAGGGGGCAAACTGTTGCGCGAAAAAATTGTTGCGAGCGCATCCAAACGTTTCGTGGTGGTGGCCGACGAATCGAAACAAGTCCAAAAGCTCGGCCGATTCCCTTTACCTGTTGAAGTAATTCCTATGGCCGTTCCACTGGTGACCAACGCACTTCGTGAGCTCGGCTTTACGCCATCTCTTCGAGCGGATCAAGACGGTAGACCCTACGTCACCGATGAAGGAAATTCTATTCTCGACTGCTCCGGTCTTTTGCTCGAAAGCCCTGACGCAGTTGCCACCGAGATCGATTCCATAGTCGGAGTAGTCGAACATGGCCTCTTCCTTCACATGGCCGATCTCGCAGTTATCGCAGGTGAAAAGCAGGTGATCGAACGTAAATTCTAATGACTCACGTGGAATCCGGACAGCTGCATCAACGGATGATTGTTCCCTCAATATTTCCCACTTCAGCGAAAAGCCAACTATACGACCAAGTGGTCGCGTCGGAACGCTCTGACGATAGCCGCGACTTCGTGACAGCCCATTCTAGGGCTCGAATCTACTGAAGATCGGCTCAGGTGAGCCCCCAGCCTGGTTCCTTTGTGCCAAGCAATTAAACCCATTACTTGCTACGACGCCATTTTTCGTGGCGTCACGGATCTAGCGATTCGCTCGTAGGCAATCCGTTCTGAATAGTTGAGGCTTGAATTGAATCGGCTCGTCCGTTGCCCCATGTCGACCAACAGATTATCTGTAGCAGTTGGAGCGTTGACTTTGTTTTGGTTGGTTTTACTAGAGCTCACGATGTGTAATTGTTTCCTATCCTGCTCTCGGCTTTTACAGCCACTAGTTGCACTCTCAGGTTGCGTATCTCGAACCCAATGAAGCAGAACGTAGAGCATGAATCCGCAAGCCAACAGACAAAGCGCAATAAAGATGGTCAGCGTCATGGCATAAATTACAGACAGAACCTCATTCCAAAAACGTTTCGCGCGATGAATCAGACGTTGCGAGCCCTCAGATCCGCTTGATTATGAACACCGTCTTGTCATCGATTCGGTCTTCTTCGTGAGTCTTTTTTAACTGGTCATCCTTTTCCAGGGCATACTCCAGCAAAGCCTTGCAGAGATCTTTTGCCGGCAGCCTGCAGTGCTTGCGCATGAGCGATTCGAGTTTCTCGCGCTCTTCCTGATCGCTTCCGTCATAGACGCCGTCCGTGTAAAGAAAAAGGGAGTCTCCCGGACGGATCAGTGTGAGGTCTGCGACATCGGAGGAATTCGCTCTCCGTTGACGGTGATGCATAGAAAAATAACGGCTGCGATCCGGATGCTCTTCCGGAATTTCCAGTCCCAGGGGCAGGAACTGCACCATGCGGCTCTTATCGATCTCCAGAAATTTGCCAAGTTGTGAGCAGAACAGCAGCGGCGGGGGGTGCCCGAAATTAACGAACCGAAAATGGCCGGAAGGATGCACCTCACCGTACAGCATGGTGGCGATTTCCCGAGAATACTCCTCTTCGCTTCTTCTGAGCGCATTGCGAGCGGTGGCCGATTGTGCCAGCCGGAGGTTGATTCTTTCAAATAGCTCGGGTGTTGTCTTCCCCCACCGATCGAGTTCGGCAAGCATGAAGGCATGAAATGTGTCGTGCACCGTGGAGGCGATCTTCGCTGAAATAATCCCGTGCCCTTCTGCGTCCACGAGCAGGACACCGGCGGCGTTATAGAGCTCGCTGAGGTTTTCGGCGATCCGCATCTGCTCCGAGCTTCGCGCCTCCCTATATTCAGTTTCTATTTCAGCCTTGTAAGCGGGCTTTGATTTCATCCATTCCAGATGGTCGTCGACTGAGTTACAAGGCGGCTCCCCTGGCCGGCGTGGCTCAAGAAATTGTTTAGATAATTTCAGCGCATGCTGAATACGCGCATCGACGTCATAACGTTGTTGAAAGTTTATGTATTCAAAGAGGTCCCCGCCGACCGTTCCGGCAGGGATGGAATCCCCATACATCTCGATTCCCGGCAGATGCGGGATCACACCTTCCACTGGCATCAGGCGCTTGTGCAGATATTCATCGATGGTCGGGGCAGTGTTGGGCATAAAGTAAGTTGCGCCGGCAGCGGAGTTGGTCCGCAGCTAGCGGCCGCTCGGTACCGCTTGCGCCTTCGCGTCGGCGGATCTTGGCGCTGAAGGTGCGGATGAGAACAAGGGGATCAGCCCCTCAACGAGGGTAGGGTGAGTCAGAATCGTGTCGCGCAGCGCGGTGTACGGCAACCCCGCGCCCATCGCGATCTGCACGGACGTCATGATCTCGGCGGCGCCGACTCCAAAAGCGGTGAAGCCTAGAATGCGGTCTCCATTCAGTTCAACGAGTGCTTTTAGGAATCCTCGTGTTTCTGACAGGGTGCTGGCCCGAAATACTGCTTCCATCGGAATTTTAAACAGGCGGTAGGCAATGCCTTGGGCTCTTGCCTCCTTTTCGCTCAGGCCGATACGTGCCAACTCCGGGTCGGTGAATAGACAGAAGGGAATTTGTCGCCCGGCGGTTACGCGTTTGCCGCCGGTGATGGAGTCATGAACGACGCGAAAATCGTCAACACTAACGTGGGTAAATTGCGGGCTGCCTGCTACTTCGCCGATGGCCCAAACGCCCGGCGCGGTGGTCTGGAGACGTTCATTCGTCAGGATGTATCCCGCGCCTGTTGTCTCGACGCCGGTTAACTCGAGCCCCATGTCTTTGGTATTCGGGATGCGGCCCAATGCAACCAGCAGGTGGCTACCAGCAAGCGTGCGCTCGGTTCCATTTTGCTCGATTAGAACTTTTACGAACTGGCCTGACGTTCCGGATATTTGCTTGATGCGCGCATTCAGAACGAGGTCAATGCCGTCGTCTTCCAAAAGGCCGTGAAGAGCCTCGCCAACATCTTCGTCTTCTTGACGCAGCAACTGCGAACTGCGCCCGATTACCGTGACCTTGCTGCCGAAGCGGCGCATGGCCTGGGCAAACTCCAAACCGACGTAGCCGCTGCCGAGCACGATGAGATGGCTCGGAACTTCGTCAAGTTCGAGCGCCTCGATGTGGGTGAGCGGCCGAGCTTCGGCAAGGCCAAGTATGGATTCCAGAGCTGCGCGCGTACCGGTATTGATGATCACGTTGGTTCCGCGCAGCCGACGAGTGGTGCCATTGGGCAACGTGACCTCCAAGGTCTTAGGTGCGATGAATCGGCCGGAGCCAAAAATGAATTCGGCTCCGGTCTTCTTGTAGTTATCGAGATAGACGCTGTGCCAACCGGATACCATCTTGCGCTTGCGCTCGAGGACTACGGGCATATTCACGGTGAAGTCCCTTTTGGCAATGCCGAACTCTTCGCTCCTCCGCAAATACGAGGCAACTTTCGCACTGTGAATGATGTTCTTGCTGGGCATGCAAGCAATGTTTTGGCATGACCCGCCGACGTACTTTCTTTCGATCACCGCGACACGCTGGCCTTGCCCGGCAAAAGTCCAGGCAGCGATAGTTCCTCCCGTGCCGCCGCCAAGAATGACCAGGTCGTATTCCTCGGGATTCGCCTTCCCTCCTGGCTCGTTTGCGGTGGTGTTTTGCATCGTGCTCATACAGTTTCCTTTCTCGAATGCCGAAGCATTCGTTCCCTAGCGACAGCCTTGCGCCTGCCTCTCTGGCGTTATGCGCGGCTGACTAATCGGCCGCGCGCGTGCTGACCGACGTTAGGGAATCGCCCAATAACCATATGGCCGCTCCCAGCAACACTAGGTCCTTCAGCAGAAACTGCCCAGGCATTGCCGAAAGGGCAGGAAACCCACCAAGACTTGGTTCCCATCCCGGAGTCGAAAACAAGAACGAGAGCGTGGTCAGAAACATGACCACAGCCAGGACGCTGCCCACCGCCGATGCTTTCGGCGACCACGGACGAAGAGCAATCAACAACGCAATGGCCACCTCAACAACTCCCAATCCGTCGGAAAACTGTCGCACGCTGAGAAAGTGGTACATCCATCCCATCAATGGGCTGTGCGCCACAAGCGGCTGGATCCCGTGCGCCTCATATCCTGTGAACTTCATCAAGCCGATCCATCCGACCACCAGCACCAGCCCGTAACGCAGCACTCGCGATCCGAGAGCCGCTATGGCCACGCCTTTGTCGGCCAGAGCGCGGCTTGCTCCTGAATATAAGGTGGTTTTTTCGATCCTTTGGTGATTTGTCGCCGAACCGAGCGAGAGATTTTGCCCTGGCTCGTCCACAGCTTGTGTTCCTTTCATTGTTCACCTCCTACAAGCAAATCTACTTATTCCCATCTTCTTTCGTTTGATTCGAAGTTGCGCAGCGCCGGGTCAACCGCGGGCAGCCTTCGCGAGGGCGCGCCCTTGCTGATAAATGGTTAGACCGACGAATGCCGCCTGGAGGATTGGCGCAGAAATGTCATGTTTCCGCCCGCGTTCGTTAAGATCACCAAGGATGCTGTCCACTTCGACGGGTGCCTGTTCTTTTAGGTCACGATACATCGACGAGGTCATCGAGGAAGCAGGTGCAGTGAGTTGAGAGCTCTTTGCTGCAAGGAATGACTCCGGGAGCGGATAGCCGCAAGCACCCGCGATTGCAGCGCATTCACGAAGCGCCAAAAGAGATAAGTCGGCACCGCCGGGGACCGCCACGATTTCTCCGATATTTCCGCCTAGCAAACACGTGATGGCTCCCACGCTGGCCAAAAATACCCATTTCTGCCACATGTCCAACAAAATGTCTCCGGAAATGGCAGTGTCAAATCCAGCCCCTTGAAAAACCTGGTGCACTGCTTCTATCCGAGACGTCTTTTTCCCATCCAGTTCGCCGTAGTTGAAACTCTGGAAATCGGCAAGCTGGATTACTCGGCCTTGCGAATCGATTTCAGTGGCAACGTAGCAAACCCCACCCAGGACAGTATTTTCGCCGAATCTCTCCGTCAGCACATCCATGTGATGCATGCCGTTTAGCACTGGAATGATGACCGTCCGTGGCCCGACTGCGGGCGCGAAATCATCTATCGCGGCGGCGAGGTGGTAGCCTTTTACGCTCAAAAAGATAATGTCGTACGGAGACACAATCTGAGCCGCGGTTATTGTCTTGGGCCGAACGGTAAAGTCGCCATAGTATGGGCTGAGAATCCGTAATCCTTGGGCTTGGATTTGCTCGGCTCGTCTTGGACGAACGAGAAAGGTCACGTCACGGCCTGCCTGTGCGAGGCGGCCTCCAAAATAGCCACCAACTGCTCCAGCGCCGACGATTAGAATTTGCATATCGCCATCCTTTCCGCACAACATCTGTTCAGATTCCAAATTCACTTCATCGCGGAAATCCTTGTAGCTGGCTTCTAGCAGCATGGTGAGCTCATTCATGAACGCACTGCTCGTCCCATTGGCGGACCGGGATCACCAGGTACAGCTCGGAGCGGCCCGGAAGATGATTGACATAAGCTTCGCCATTCGATCCGTCATGGTTCAATGTCTGCATTATCTTTTGATCGAGCCCGATGATCATGATGTGTGGCCCAACGTGGAATTCATCGCCACTTCCCATCGCATGCGACTTGTTTGACACCCAGAAGCCGCCGTACATATATGAAATTCCGACACTCTGCACATCGGGCGTACGGCCGGCCATACTGTCCTTCATAAACTTCAGAAAGACCTGATCGAAACAACCAGGCTCATCGTGAGTACGTTGAGGAATACCTGGAAGGCAGGTCCACGTGGAGGTGCCAGTCCGGAGAACGCGGAACTCGCCTTCGGGTGAAGACGGCCAATCGAGCACAGTCGCGTCCTTGGTGATGAATGCGGGACCAGCGCGCAGTGCGTCCGCGATCTTCTCCGCGTCAGTCATCGGCAATGGATCTGATGACTGAGGGAAGGCGGTGACTGCCGTCAAAAGAACACTTGTGATTAGCTTGATCCAAACGTTAGTACGGATCATGTGTGTTTCTCCTTCCTTGTCTTTCGACGTTTTCTTGGATACTCGAGCGTGCTATCTGCTAGATGCATGGTTAGAATGTCTCTCATGCGCGATGTATCGGTTCACCCTGTGGGTTAACTCGCCGTGTCATCGCGGATTATGCTGGAGCTGGGATGTCGTCAATTGAGGGGACGATTGGGTAGACTCTGCCACTCTGAGTACATCCTGCCGCAGCAAATAGAAGGAGACGGCCAGGAGAACCAGATCTTTCATCAGGAAGGCGACGTTTTCCTTCATGGCCGGGAATCCCCCCGCGGAAGCCGCCCAGCCGTCCGGAAGGAACGGAATAATCGTAAACGTAGATACGAAGGAGAAGACGGAGCCCAGCGCGCCGAGAATGCCCAACTTTTTATTCCAGAATCCCGCGAACAGAAGCGCCCCGAAAAACCACTCCGCCGCTCCAAGGAAATACGTGGCGCCTTTGACGCCAAAAACCGGGTACATCCAGAAAATGAGGGGCCCGTGGCTGATATACGGGATCAGCGCCTGGGCCTCATAGTCGAACCATTTCTGGTAGCCGAAGAATAAAAAGATGATGACCATCGAGGCGCGAATGAAGTGGTAATCAAGGTCCTCCCTGAGGATGCCGAGTTTCACTAAAATATTTGTGACGAAATTCATTTTTCTGCTCCTTTGTTGACCGACAAACATACTGTCTGAACAGTGGTCCCGTTGGAATTGCCGATGCTAGCCCCTCAGAGACCGTCTCCACGATCGCGTCGCTCCTGTCACGACACAGGACAAATTAGCAGCTGGCATTCCAAACTGATATCCGTCCAAAAGTTCCACTCTCTCCTCGTTCTGCATGGGGTCCGGGCTTTCCGGTACTGGAGCGCGACGCAGATGCTGTCATATTGACTTCCGTGTTGACTGCGATGGAATAATTTTGACGGTGTTCGCAGCATCGAGACTCGCTTTTAAAATTGCATCACGCTCTCCGCCGAGGCTTTTTTTCACCATCTGCTTGAGGTGAGCGCGAGCCCTTGCGACCCGAGCCTTAACGGTGCCGTTCGGGACTCCCAGACGCATCGCCGTTTCACGAATGCTCAAGCCATCCACGTCGCGCATTTGAAAGGTCCTGCACAAAGTTGGCGAGAGCCTCTCCGACAACCTTGCGAGCCACTGCGCAAGTTCCAACCTCCGACATATTTCTTCAGGGCTTGGCTGGCAATCTGGGATCGTGTCCGAGAACGCTTGTTGTTCCTGCCCGCGATCTGGTGCGTCCAGGGGAATGTGCAATTGCCGCGGGCGCCGGCGCAGCTTCATCAACGCCGAATTGATTACGATTGCAGTCAGCCACGTGGACATTTGTGCTTGTCTCCTGAACTGATTCACGTGTGTATACGCAGACAAATAAGCGTCCTGAACGGCATCTTCGGCGTCAGCCGGGTTGCCCAGCCGGCGGAGCGCTTGTGAATAAAAAGAGGGCAAGCATCGGATGAACACGTCCGTCATTTCTTGAATTTCCTTTTCGTGTAAGTTGGTCGTTATCTCCGGCGCACTCTTGCTATCTGCAACTGTCATTTCCATCGTTAGAGCTCCTCTCGATCTGCCATGAAATGCACGTTGCATTCCATTTTGTGATCCAACCAGCGAACGTCTATTCCCGGAGGGTCGGTCCGTCAGTTCTGGGTGCGATTCGTACGTTCTGCGACCTGCGTCTTCATTAGCTGACTTCCCCTTGAAAAAGCGACTCATCAGAACTGCCTCAACCAAAGACCGCGACTGCCCTGTCCAGCCCGACCCGTCTCGCTGTGAGTAATAAAAGTCACACCTCGCGACGTTTGGCGGTCTCACTGTCAAAATCGCGCCGCAAATTGACGCCGTGGCACTTCGGGGCAATCCACTTCTTTTGGTTTCGGATCGCGAAAAGCTCAGGAAAACGAGGATTAGCAAAACGAATTAGGCGTGCGCGTATGGCAATGCAACTGCTTTACTCCCGCTCGCTATGAAAAACAAACATGTACTTCGCGATCTCAGCCGTTCATTCACGCACACGGCAATTCGCCGTTGCGGTAACCCAACAACTTTTCTTCAATGCCTCGCCAAGTTCGCGGCGCAAAGACAACACATTCTTTTGTGCTTTATTCTGCTGCTGCTGTTGGGCACGTCGGCGCAGGCACAGATCGCACAACTGTCGGAAGACAATGCCAGTACCCCGTCTCCGTCTCCGGAATTGTTATCGCGACACGAATTGTTATCGCGACCGTATCTCTTGGGAGATTGGGGAGGCGAGAGAAGCGCCTTGGCGGAAAAAGGCATCACCTTCGACTTTTTCTACATCACGGATATGCAGGCCAATCCCACCGGCGGAATACAGCAGTCCTATGCCGGATGGGAACGAATTCGAGGATCGGTACACATCGACTTCGACAAGATGATTCAATGGCAGGGGCTCAGTTTTCATGCCACGGGGCTTTGGCAATCGGGCGCCAACCTGGGCGCCAAGATCGGGACGCTCGCCAACCCCAGCGATTTGGTGAGTCAACATACAACGCGCTTGGATTCCTTCTGGGTGCAGCAGCTCCTTTTCCACAATAAGCTGAGAATCCGAGCGGGACAGTTGGCTGGTCTGGATTTCTACGGCAATCAGGAATACGGTGGCAACTGGCTTATCGAGCCCCTCGGCTACGCGTTCGGCAATCTGTTCAGTTCCATCTACGAGTCGTTCAACCCCGCAGGCACGCCCGGAGCGGAGATTCTCGTTGCGCCAACGAGTCATTTCTACGTCAAGAGCGCGGTCATGGCCGGAAATCGGAATCCCTATCAGCAGGATCCTACCGGCACCAACTTCGCAATTCGCAATTCTGCGAACTTTCTGTTCGAAGCTGGCTATTTGACGGGGAAAACTTATCCGGGTGAATACAAATTCGGCGGTATCTATAACGGCGGCAAGTTTGCGAATCCCGCGGGCATCGAGAGCAGCGGCAACTATCTGATCTATGGGATGGCCAGCCAGGCTTTGTGCCGCCCGGATGCTGGTTCGAACCGCGGACTGGACGCAACGGTGGGCTTTGACTATAGCCCAGGCAATGTAAGCCGCGAAAACGTTCAGATCACAGCGGGAGTCCGCATCAATGCTCCCTTTGAACGCCGTCCGAAGGACCGGATTGGCATTGGTTTCGTGTATAGCAAGATCAGTGATCCTTATCGGAACTTCGAAGCATCGCTTGGCGGCCCGCTCCTTGGTTCGGAAAAAGCATTCGAGCTGAACTATTCGCTGCAGGTAACGCCGTACCTCCTGGTGCAACCCGCATTTCAATACTACGCCAACGTAGGCGGCAATCCCGCTTTGTCGAACGCCCCGGTTTTTGGGTTCAGGACCAAGGTCACATTTTGATTCAGGGGCGCTCATGAAAAGCAGAATTGAAGAACTGAAAAACATTTCTGGCCAGCAGTTCGATCTGTGCGTGATTGGCGGGGGCGCCACCGGTTCGGCTTGCGCACTGGATGCGCAGTTGCGCGGGATTCGGACGGTGCTCCTCGAAGCGGGTGACTTTGCCGGGGCCACCTCCAGCGCGGCCACCAAGATCATTCACGGCGGCGTTCGTTACCTGGAAGAAGCGATCAAAGGGGCCGATCTTCAGGAGTACCACGTCCTGGTGCGCGCTCTGCACGAACGCGTCCGAATGCTGGAGAACGCGCCGCACCTCACGCGCGTCCTCGAGTTCCTCGTGCCCAGCTACCACTGGATCGACGTGGCGTACCTCGATATCGGCCTGAAGATTTACGACTGGCTCGCGGGACCCGGACGCATCTCTCCCAGCAAATTTCTTTCGCTCGAAGAAACCCTGAAGCGCATGCCGGGGCTGAATCAGAAGGGACTGGTCGGCGGTGTGGCGTATGCCGATGGCCAGTTTGACGACGCGCGATACAACGTGACGCTGGTGCAGAGCTGCAGCGTTGCCGGTGGAAACGCGCTGAACCATGCCAGGGTCACCGATTTCCGCCGTGAAGCGAATGGAAAACTCTCCGGCGTAGTGGTCAAGGACCAATTTACCAGCCAGACGTTCACCATAGACGCTAAAGTCATCGTCAACGCCACGGGGCCGGTCTCGGACTCGGTTCGTCAAATGGCAACGCCTACATTGGGCAAGCGCATGCGCCCGAGCAAAGGCGCGCACATCCTTTTGCCGCTGGATGTCTTCCCGACGCAAGACGCCCTGCTGATTCCGAAAACAGAAGACGGCCGTGTTCTGTTTGCGGTTCCTTGGAACGGAAGGCTGCTGGTGGGAACCACGGACGAAGAGGTGTCGCCGGACGCCGAATTGCTCGTCACCAAGGAAGATGTTGAGTACATGCTGCGGCAACTCAATCAGTATCTGGCGCGACCTGTTACTCCTGACGAAATCGTCAGCGGCTTTGCCGGCGCCCGGCCGCTTGTTGGCTCGGAAGGCGACGGCGACACAAAAAAACTGGCGCGGGACGACGTAATCGAAGTGGACCCCGCCAGCGGGCTCATCAGCATCATGGGCGGAAAGTGGACAACGCATCGCGCCATGGCCGAAGATACGATCAGCCGAGTCCAGCAATCTTTGGGCGTGTCCCCGACGGAGTCTCTGACCCGCAACCATGTTCTTTACGGCGGCGAGGGTTTCACCGACGACTATGCTGAGAAGCTCGCCAACCACCACGGGCTCTCCGAAGCTACGGCTCGCCATCTGACATCCAAATTCGGTACCGCGGCAGAAGGGGTTGTAGCGCTGGCACGCGAAAACACCTCACTCTTGAAGCCGATTCTCTCCGAATTCCCGGCTATCCAGGCGGAGGTGGTGTATTCAGTTCGCTTCGAGATGGCGGCCACCATCGAGGACGTTCTTGCGCGACGAGTCGGAATGCAACTTCATTCCTGGCGTGACGCGATTGATGCTGCCCCGGTCGTTGGCGCCCTTATGGCCGCGGAGTTGCACTGGTCCAGCTCGGATGCCGGTGAGGCTATCCATCGCTACGTGGAAAAGATCAATCACTTGCTGGATTCGGCCGGCTTGTCCCGGAAACGTTCTTCAGCCTCGATGAGCAGCGAATCCGCAACAGCTCAACACTGAAAAAAAGGAGAAACAAGGTGTCGGACTACATAGGTGCAATCGATCAGGGCACAACCAGTACACGCTTCATCGTGTTCGACCGTTCAGGGCGAGTCAAAGCGGTCGCCCAGAAGGAACACGAACAAATTTACCCCAAGCCAGGCTGGGTTGAGCATAACGCACAAGAGATCTGGCAACGCACGCGCGAGGTGATCGCGGAGGCGATGGCGAAAGGCGGCCTTCAGCCGGATGACCTGTCCGCGATCGGAATCACCAACCAGCGCGAGACCACCATCGTCTGGAACCGCCAGACGGGCGAACCCGTCGCGAACGCGCTCGTGTGGCAGGACACGCGCGTGGCGGACTACGTCACCGAGATGGCAAAAGCCGGCGGGCAGGACCGCTTCCGCGCGAAGACCGGGTTGCCGCTGACGACCTATTTCAGTGGCCTGAAAATTCGCTGGATTCTCGATCACGTACAAGGCGTGCGCAAATTGGCCGAGGCAGGCGAAGTGGTCTTCGGAAATATCGACACATTTCTGGTCTGGCACTTGACGGGTGGAGCGAAAGGCGGCGTTCACATCACCGATGTCACCAACGCCAGCCGCACGCAGTTGATGAATCTCGAGACCCTGTCTTGGGACAAGCAACTCCTCGATGCATTTGGGATCCCCGAGGCGATGCTGCCGAAAATCCGCTCCAGCAGCGAGACGTATGGGCTGGCCAAGGAACCATCGATAAAGAATGTAGCCATCGCGGGAATTCTGGGCGACCAGCAAGCCGCGTTGGTGGGGCAGACCTGCTTCGAAGCGGGAGAAGCAAAAAATACCTATGGCACGGGTTGCTTCCTGCTGATGAACACCGGGACGCGCAAGGTCGATTCCAAGTCGGGCCTGCTGACAACGGTGGGATACAAGCTTGGCGAACACCCGGCGCATTACGCGCTCGAGGGGAGCATTGCCATCACCGGGGCGCTTGTGCAATGGGTGCGCGACAACCTCGGTTTGATCGAAAAGAGTTCGGATATCGAAGCTTTGGCCCGGACTGTGACGGACAACGGTGGTGTCTATTTTGTTCCTGCATTTTCCGGTTTGTACGCTCCCTACTGGAAGGACAGCGCACGCGGAGTGATCACCGGCCTGACGCGGTATGCAAACAAGGGACACATTGCGCGCGCAGTCCTTGAAGCAACGGCGTTTCAAACCCGTGACGTGCTCGAGGCTATGGAAAAAGATTCGGGTGTCACGCTGGACGTGCTGCGTACGGACGGAGGCATGGTCGCCGATGATCTGCTGATGCAGTTTCAGGCGGACATTCTCGACAGACCCGTTGTCCGCCCTGTCACGAAGGACGCGACTACCGCACTCGGCGCAGCCTATGCCGCCGGTCTGGCAGTCGGCTACTTCAAAGATCTCAAAGATCTGCGTGCGAACTGGGCCGTTGACCACACGTGGCGGCCGAACCTGAACAACGGCAAGCGCGAAGAAATGTACAACCTTTGGAAGCGGGCGGTTACTCGCTCATTTGATTGGGCCGCATAGTTCAAAAAAGTCTTAATCAGAAAAGGAGTTCTGACATGCTTGCAAATTGCTTTGGTGAGTTCATGGGTACGCTCGTACTGATATTGTTGGGCGACGGAGTGGTCGCGAATGTGTTGCTCAAGCGCTCGAAGGCTGAAGGCGCCGGTTGGATGGTGATCACCAGCGGTTGGGCGTTCGCGGTGATGGCGGGTGTGTTCACAGCCATTGCTTGCGGCAGCGGCGATGCGCACCTCAATCCGGCAGTGACGATGGGTTTTGCCGTTTCGTCGGGCGAGTTTGCCAAGTTCGCGCCGTACCTGATCGCGCAGATGGCTGGCGCTTTTGTAGGAGCCGCCCTTGTGTGGCTGCACTTCCTGCCGCACTGGAAGGAGACCCCCGATCAGGGCTTGAAACTAGCGTGTTTTTGCACCGCGCCTGCGATCCGCAGATTTGGCGCAAACCTGGTCAGCGAGATCGTCGGCACTTTCGTTTTGGTTTTTGTGGTCGGCGCCATCTTTTCGAAGGCTGTTGCGGCCTCGGGACCGGCGGCGGGTCTCGGCCCCTACCTGGTCGCTGCTCTGGTTTGGGGCATCGGCCTTTCGCTCGGAGGAACTACAGGTTACGCGATCAATCCCGCTCGCGACTTTGGACCGCGCATGGCCCATGCAGTGCTCCCCATCGCTGGTAAAGGTGCATCGGACTGGAGCTATGCGATCGTGCCAGTGATCGGCCCATTGATCGGAGGCGGGTTGGCGGGCATGTTTCTTCGCGCCATCGCCAAGTAGGTTGACGGGCGGCAGGTAACGAGAGAGCACTCAAGCTGCAGCTATGGACAGGTCCATCGTCATTACCGGAGCGTCAAAGGGCATGGGGCCGCTGCTGGTGCCCTGGTGGAGGATGGATGGTCGGTGATTGGCGTGGCTAGAAGTTCGCCCGCAAATTTTTTCCCGGAGCATTTATCGAAGCTGATCTAGCCGACCGGGAGAAAACGCAGTATCTTGCGGAGAACTGGTTGGTCTCCGCAACCTGGTGGGGATTGTCAATAATGTTGGGCTTGCCCGACACGAACGCGCGGATACAATCGATCCGGCCGTTTTTGCGATGGTGATGGACTTAAATGTGCGTCCAGCCCTGCAACTTACTCTGGCACTGCTGCCCGGAATGCGGGCTGCGCGCTTTGGATGGATCATCAACATTACTAGCCTTGTGACGCGCGGTCTCGCGTTTCGTTCAAGTTATGCCGCGGCAAAGGCAGCGCTGGAAAGTCTCACACGCACCATGGCAATAGAGCTCGCAGCCGACGGCATTACCGCGAACGCCGTTGCGCCAGGCCCCACCGAAACAGAGCTCTTTCGCTCGAACAATCCGCCAGGAAGCGAGGGCGAGGCCCGGTATTTGAGCAGGGTGCCGATGCGGCGGTTCGGACATCCGAGTGAGGTCGCCGCCGCGATCGCGTTTCTTGCCACCAACGCAGCCGCGTTCATTACCGGCCAAACCCTGTTTGTGGACGGCGGCGCCAGCCTCGGAACTCTCTGAGAGCGCTTCGCGTTGAATAGGAGAGATTCGGAATCCGAACCAGCGGATCATGATTTCTCTCGAATTGAGTCTTTGATTTTGGATTATCCTGACGTACTAATTTCCTGATGGACAATTTGAGGGACAGGTGCAAAGCGCAAGGGGATGGCCTCCGCGCTGCTTCCCTGGCCTCATTCAACACCACCTTTAGGGAGCAGACTTATATCAGATGGTGTTGCGTCGACCTATTGAGACCACCCGACTTACCAGGCACTTGGTTGTTTCCGACTGGTACGTGATCGTGAAATAGAACCAACGCATGTCGCCGGGAACGCATTGGTCATGAGAAACCATCGCGTTCCGCTCAGACTGACGGAAGAAACTTTATTATGTATTGCAAATCGTTGTAGCGATTGGATAATGCGACAATGAGCCGCAACACGAGAAAAGACCAAACAGGCTCGAAAGGCTCCAAAAGAAGGATCCCTCACTGCGTTGCGGTGAAAGTGGTCGTGGTAAAGATATTGAACATGCGGTGGCTTGCTCTTTTATTGCTATTTCTGTGGGCGGCAATGTCGGCGTGGGCCGTTAATCCCAGCTACCGAATTTCGCAGTATGGGCACACGGCCTGGAGAATCCAGGATGGGTTTCTCGGAAGCGCACCCTACGCAATTGCGCAGACCGCAGACGGCTACCTCTGGATCGGCATGTTCGGCGGCGGACTGGTACGCTTCGATGGTGTTCACTTTGTTCCGTGGACACCACCGCCGGGAAAGCAGTTATTGTCTCCCCTTGTCTACTCTCTCTTGGCTGCGCGGGATGGAAGTCTGTGGATCGGAACAGCGCTTGGCTTGAGCCATTGGACCAACCAGGAGCTCGTCAACTATTCGTCGTACGCGGACGCAGGCATCAGTTCCATCATCGAGGATGACGACGGGACGATCTGGGTCACACTCGTGTTTCAGCGGACCGGGAAAACCTACGACCGAATTACGGATCGAACTGGGCCTCTTTGTCAGGTCAAGGGCATGGCCATGCGGTGTTATGGGAAGGCAGATGGCGTTCCTGAGGAAAGCTATGACTCGTTAGCTCGCGACTCGGCGGGAAATTTTTGGATGGGTAGCGACACCTCCCTTACCCGCTGGAAGCCAGGGTCGTTCGAAACGTACTACCCAAGTGGGTTGAAGTCGAATGCCGGGCAGCTGGGCGTGTCTGGTCTTGCGTCCAGACCTGACGGATCCCTATGGGTGGGAATAGATATGGCGGGCCCTGGTTTGGGATTGGAGCAGTTGGTGCAGGGTGTGTGGAAGCCGTTTATCGTGCCCGGGTTGGATAGCAGCAGCCTGGAAGTTATTGCGTTGTTTCGAGACCGCCAAAATGCTCTCTGGGTTGGAACGCTGAATCAGGGCATCTACCGCATTTATGGCCGTGAAGTGGATCACTTTGGCAGTTCCGCTGGATTGTCAAGCGATTACGTAGAGGCATTCTTTGAAGACCGTGAAGGCAATCTATGGGTTGCAACATCCAAGGGTATTGACTGCTTCCGGGATCTGCAGATCACAACTTTTTCGACGCATGAAGGGCTGACAACGCCAGAGGTCGATTCCGTCCAAGCCTCGCGAGACGGCACGGTTTGGATAGGAGGGGCAGACGCCTTGGACATTCTTGGTCAAGGCCGTTTCTCTTCGGTTCAAACGGGAAAAGGCTTGCCAGGGAATCAGGTTACATCGCTCTTCGAAGATCACGCCGGCCAGCGATGGGTGGCTGTTGGCAACTCCCTATTCCTGTTTGAGAAGCGCAGATTCACGCGAATCAACCGGCGAGATAGGAGTCCCACCGGAATGGTCTTTGGGATTACCGAGGATGTGGACCACAATATCTGGGTCCTGAGCTTGGGACCTCCCAGGATGCTCATCCGCATTTACGATCGCAAAGCCCGCGAAGAACTTCCCACGCCGCAGATTCCAGCGGCGAGTTCGATTGTGGCCGATCCCCGGGGTGGTATCTGGTTGGGTCTTCTCAATGGCGATCTAGCACGATATCAGCGAGGGCGAACAGAGACTTTCCGATTCGAGCACACGCCCGATTCTCGAGTGATCCAGGTGCTAGTGAGTTCGGATGGTTCGGTATTGGGAGCAACAGCCTTTGGACTTATCGGCTGGTCGAACGGAAAAGAACAGACGCTCAGCGCCCGGAACGGACTACCCTGCGACAGCGTGAATGGATTGGTGGAGGACGGTACCGGCGCGCTATGGCTGTACATGCAATGCGGGCTGGTGGAAATCGCAAGAAGTGACCTGCAAAGATGGTGGGCAGAGCCCAATTTAAGGTTGCAGCCGAGAGTGTTCGACGTATTCGATGGTCTACAACCTGGGAGCCCCACTCACTTCGAGAACAAGGCGGTAAGAACTCCAGATGGCCGTTTGTGGTTTGCCAACGCCACCGTGCTGCAAATGATTGATCCAGCCCATTTGGTTCGGAATCTCATACCGCCGGCTGTGCATGTACAACAAGTTATAGCTGACCGAAAAAGCTATTCCCTGGAAAGCGATCTTCGTCTTCCTGCCCACACCCGTGACGTGGAAATCGACTATACGGCGCTGAGTTTTGCCGTTCCTCAAAAAGTCCGCTTTCGCTACAGGTTGGAGGGCCGCGACACGGACTGGCAGGAACCGGCAACCCGGCGTCAGGCTTTTTATACAGACCTTCGCCCGGGACCGTACCGGTTTCACGTGATTGCGTGCAATAACGACGGCGTATGGAACAACGACGGAGCAACGGTCGATTTCAACGTCGCTGCTGCGTGGTATCAGACCAGCTGGTTTCGCGGCTCCTGCGGGGCAGTTTTTGTCCTACTGCTATGGGCACTCTATCAACTGCGACTCCGTCAGCTTGCCCGGGGCTTCAACATGCGGCTGGAAGAACGGGTCGGCGAGCGCGCACGAATCGCACGGGAATTGCACGATACGCTGCTGCAAAGCTTTCACGGACTGATGTTTCAATTTCAGGCGGCACGGAACATGCTGCCGCGGCGCCCCGAGGAAGCAATCGACGTTCTCGACAGCGCCATCGGTGCGACCGAACAAGCCATTAGCGAGGGCCGAAGTGCCATTCAGAAGTTGCGTTCGGAGCAGGTCGATGGGGGCGATCTCGAGCAATGGCTGACCAACATGGGTGAAGAGCTGGCGCGTTCACAAACGAACGGCGATTCGCCGATGTTCCGGGCAACGGTGGAGGGCGAGCAACAAACCCTGTCTCCGCTAGCGCGAACGGAAATCTGCCGGATTACCCGCGAGATTCTGCAAAATGCTTTTCGGCATGCACAGGCACAGCACATCGAAGCGGAAATTCGATACGATGATCGCCTGCTTCGCGTGCGGATACGCGACGATGGAACAGGTATAGATCCGAAGATTCTCCAGGCTGGCGGGAGCGCGGGCCACTGGGGCCTGCGCGGTGTGCGGGAACGCGCGCAACAAATTGGATCCCGTCTGGATTTTTGGAGCGAAGCGGGAGCGGGCACGGAAGTTCAGCTAACCGTTCCAGCGGCTGTCGCCTACGAGAAATCGCGGGATAAGCGGCGATTCACGCTTTTTCGCAAGAAAGGGCAGTATTGATGAGCTCCGCTCTTAAGCTGATTCGGATTCTTACCGTCGACGATCACCCTCTCCTCCGCAAGGGGATCGCGGCGCTGGTCAATGCCGAACCTGATATGAAATTGGTCGCGGAAGCGTCCAACGGACAAGAAGCCATCGAAAGCTTCCGGTTACACTGTCCGGATGTGACCTTAATGGACATTCAAATGCCCAGTTTCAATGGAATCGAAGCGATCAGCCACATTCAGGGTGAATTCCCTGATGCCCGCATTATTGTTCTTACGACCTATACAGGCGACGCTCAAGTCTTGCGGGCTCTCAAAGCGGGTGCCCGGGGTTACGTATTGAAGGGACATGTGCACAGAGAACTTCTGGAAACCATCCGTGCTGTCCATGCCGGACAGAAGAGAATTCCACCGGAAATCGCGGCCGAGCTGGCGGAGCACGCGGCAGATGACGAATTGACCTCGCGCGAAATCGACGTATTGCGGCTGATTGCCGGCGGAAACTCCAACAAACTGATTGCCGATCAACTCTCAATCGGTGAAGCTACGGTCAAGAGCCACGTTACCAACATACTCTCCAAGCTTGGTGCCAACGATCGCGTCCATGCGGTTACGATCGGGCTAAAACGCGGAATCATAGAGCTATAACCATCCCGAAGGAGGACCGATCTATCCTACTTTCAGGGGATGCCAGACTCCTCCTTTCACCCGTTTCGATCCTGCTGCGATTTCCCTAACCTCTGAGAAGAGGTGAGATTGCAACGCCTTTTCTCGAACTTCGCGAATGGATGGCCTGGTCGGGGACTTCTTTTTCAACGCGTGCTGACCGCCGTCGTTCTTGCCACCTGCGTTGTCAGCCGAGTTACGGAAGCTTCGTGGTCCAAAGCCCTCCCAGAGCTCATCGCGGCGGGCCTCGGGATATTTATCCTATTGGGCTTGTGGACTCCCTTTGCCGGAACACTGGTCGGCCTGACTGAGGGTTGGATCCTTTTATCGCGCCCGAGTGGCTCTTGGATTCCTTTAATCGTCGCGACTCTTGGCGTCACGTTGGCAATGATCGGGCCCGGCGCTTGGTCCGTCGATGCCCGGCTATTCGGCAGAAAGCGCATTGAAACTTCACAGCTTTAGAAAACCCTTTCGTCTGCGACTAAAGTGGTAGCCCATGGTCCCCTGATTTGGGAAGCTTATTGCCCGACCATTAGCGGTTGTATCCGGCGCCGCTTCATTACACACTCTCGACACAGTGAACATTGCGACAGGTTCACCCTCTCACTTGTATTCGGAAGGCGATCGCGCGACAACGCCAATGTCGCACAAGAGGAAAAGAATCTCGAAAAGAACTGAGGTACAAAAGTCATGGGAACGCAAAATATTATCTCGCTAGACAGGGTCGAAGGAATCCACCTCGGTCTCTGTGAGAACTCTCCAATAAAGAATGGCGAAGCCTTGGTATCTGAGGAATTCAAAGATATCGTCGGCAACAGCCCAGCTCTGGAGTTCGTTCTCGCTGAAGTGGAACGTGTAGCGCCGACCGATTCCACGGTCCTGGTCCTCGGGGAAACCGGTACAGGCAAGGAGTTAATCGCCCGTGCCATTCACAATATCAGCACACGCTGCGGCCGCCCCTTTGTGAAGCTGAATTGTTCCGCCATTCCCTTTGACCTACTAGAAAGCGAACTCTTCGGCCACGAAAGGGGCGCCTTCACCGGTGCCATCGCGCAGAAAATCGGCCGCTTCGAAATGGCCGATTCAGGAACCCTCTTCCTGGATGAAATCGGAGATTTGCCCCTGGCGTTGCAGCCGAAGCTGCTGCGCGTTTTGCAGGAGCAGGAGTTCGAGCGTCTGGGAAGCGGCCGGACGCATCGCATCAACGTCCGCCTGGTGGCGGCAACGCATCGAGATTTGGGGGAGATGGTGGCGAAGAAGGAGTTCCGCAGTGATTTGTACTACCGTCTAAACGTATTTCCTGTTGTGCTTCCACCTCTGCGCAAGCGCCGCGAAGATATTCCGCAATTAGCCGCGCATTTTGTGGAGGTATTTGCTCGGCGCATGGGCAAGCGGATTGGTCCTATACCGCAGGCCATACTCGATGCGTTCCTCTCCTACGCTTGGCCGGGGAACGTTCGGGAGCTTCAAAACCTGATCGAACGAGCGGTGATCCGGTCGGACAACGGAGTGCTTGCCAATCCCTTACCGGACAAGAATCCCGTAACGGTCACAGTTTCTGAGAATAGTTTCAGTGATTCCACGCGGGCTTTGATCTTGCACGCGTTGCGAGAGACAGGTTGGGTTATCGGAGGACCCGCTGGCGCCGCCGTTCGGCTAGGACTGAAGCGGACCACCCTGATTGCCAAGATGAAGAAGCTAGGACTTTGCCGAACGTTAAGCCAAACCGACACAACTGACCTTGGCGAAAACGTCAAAGGCGGGGCAGTGACAATCGACGGGTAAATGAGATATTGTCCGCTGACTACCATTTGCTACCTCGGTCAATTACGCAGACTGGCGTGCAGCGGCTTCGAGAGGTAACGTGAATTGAAAGGTTGCGCCCGGCCCAGAGTTAGAGGTGGCCCACAACCGACCGCCGTGCGATTCGATAATCGACCGGCTGATCGGCAATCCCATACCGGTGCCTTGGGGTTTTGAGGTAAAGAACGTATTGAAGATCTGCCGCGTGGCGATCGTAAGTCTGCCTGGAGTACCCATTTCCTTCATCGCTTCGATTGCATTCAGCATCAGGTTCATCAAGACCTGCTGTAATGCCACTCTGTCCGCCTCGATTTTGGGTAGACCTTCCGTAAGCTCGGCATGGATCGAAATTGAGTACCGGCCCGCCTCGCCGCGCAGCAGCGCGATCATCTCTTGAATGAATCCCGTTACGTCAACCGATTCCCGCTGTGGAACCCCCTTCTTGAAGAGCGAAACGATGCGAGTAATGATGTCAGACGCGCGGGTTACGTCCTTCACGTTCATTACCGGTCAAACCTTGTTTGTGGATGGAGGCGCGAGGCAGGCTGGGTTATCGGAGGACCTGGTGGCGCTGCCGCCCGCCTGGGACTGAAGCGGACCACTCTAGTTGCCAAGATGAAGAAGCTCGGAATCTCACGAGCGATAGGCCGGAGTGATATGACTCGACTCCTGGGTACGCCTGCAGAGTCAGCCATGGTCGAGACCAACATCTGAGCGTCATCTCGACGCTGATCGTTGTCTCACTATCCGCATCGAAGCCTGCTCAAGAAATTGCCACATCTTTTTCGGAGTGCTGAAACGGGAATCTACTATACAAGGCAGACCTGGCGTTCAAGTGCGTTCCCGTCCTTTATATGCAGTCGGTCGCACACGAGTTGCACAGGTTGCGGATTTGTCGGAGCAACGGTCTAGGGAACCGTTGTGAAAGGGCGGCACCCCTCGGTTTTTTGCGCCGAAACCCATTCCAGAGAGTCCGGCCCGGCCTTGACCTGTGGCGCCAATGCCGCTCAGTGCCGAGCTGAGCCTGATACTAAGATGATCGCCATCATCTAAAAGATACACAGGCGGCGGCAAGGTTTCCAAAAAAAAGAGCGATCGCTGCGTCGCTATTGGATGCAATGAGCAATGAGTCGGAGGAAGATGCTCGCCAGGCAAACCGAGCAATGTAGTCGCGAAACCGCTTTAACTTCGGCCTCGCTTCAAATGAAGAATGAATTTGCGAGTGTCGCGCAATATGCTGTCGGCCAAGTGTCTATCATGCGCTAATCGCGAGAGAACGATTCCGCCCACCATAGCCGCGACCATTCCGTGCGCTCTGGCTTTCGCCTGCCGACCGGAAACACCGGTAATTTGCTGCGCTACCAGCGAGATCAATCTTTCCATACCACTTCGTACAATCGCAGCCGTTCCTGAGTCCGTTCTTCGAAGTTCTGTTCCAATGGCCGAGAGAGGACAGGATTTCTCAACCTCGTCCCGCAAGTGGGTGGAAAGATACTCGCCTACGACGGTCGCCAACGCATCATCGGGGCGCTTTCCCTTGATACTGGATTGAAGTTCGCCCAAGACCTGCTCAAACGCGCGCGCTACGGACTCCGTAACCAGTTGATCCTTCGATCCGAAATGCTTGTAGAAACCGCCGTGTGTCAGTCCCGCGGCCTTCATCACCCCGGCCAGTCCACTTCCCGCAACGCCATTCGCGCGAATTTCTTCGGAGGCGGCGTCTATGATGCGCTCCCTCGTCCGCGCTGTTTCTTCTCTAGACTTTCGCATTTGTCCTCACCCCACATTCTCCATCCATCATTTTAGATGATAACAGCCCTCTAAATGGTTCTTCTATGACCCGATAGCGGCGGCGGCTCGTTTTTTGTTGTAACAGTTAGAGTATGGCAGACATCTAAAATGGAGCGTGTCACGAATCGAAGCGCAAAAGGAGGAGTACCATGTCGAAAATGTTTTTAGTAACGGGATCGACTGGATCGACGGGAAGCAAAACCGTGAAATTCTTGCTCAATGCAGGAGCCCGCGTGCGAGCATTCGTTCACAGCGAGGATGAACGTTCGGCGGCTTTGGCCGCCCAGGGTGCCGACGTTGTGAGGGGCGATCTGCTGGATTTCGAAGCCGTCCGTTCCGCACTCGAAGGAGCTCAGGGCGCGTATTTTGTTTACCCCATCAGGCCCGGCATTCTGCAGGCATCGGCCAACTTCGCTCAGGCGGCGAAGGAGGCTGGCATCGAGATTGTTGTGAACATGTCCCAGATTTCGGCGCGCCGGGAAGCGAAGAGTCACGCTGCGCAGGATCACTGGATTTCGGAACAAGTCTTTAACTGGTCCGGCGTGCCTACGACGCATCTTCGTCCAACCCTCTTCGCGGAGTGGGCTCTGTACTGGACCGATCTAATCAAGACGGGAACCTTACGGTTGCCCTTCGGAACCGGAAAGCATGCGCCGATCGCGGCGGAGGATCAGGCCCGGGTGATAACGAAAATCCTGCTCACCCCGCAAGAGCACAAGGGAAAAGTGTACCCGCTCTATGGAGAGAAAGAGTACAGCTTCCCGGAAATTGCTGCCGAGATCGGTAAGGTCATCGGCAAACCCCTGGGCTATGAGCAAGTGGACGCCTGGACGCTAAAGAAGTTGGCTGGCAACAGCCCACGTCGAAATTCCGAAGGTCGAGTACAAGTCGTTACCGATACACTCTGGCAGCACTTCGAGGAGATTGCGAAAGACCACCAGAATGGAGTGTTTGCTGGAACAAACGATCTGGTTGAGAAGGTCGGAGGACAACGACCAATCGGGCTTCCTGAATTCCTTGAGGCGCACCGAGGCGCGCTTCTGTCCTGAATTCGTGAACAAAGGGAGCCGAATTTGTCGGCTCCCTCTGCACACTGACGCATTGATGATGGTTAGGAAATTTCGATGACAGCGCGCGACAACATCACAGGGCACTATGGCGGTGACGGCGAGAGCGCTCGCCGCATCGACGAGCAGCTGCGTTTGTCGGGTGTCGCAGACGATCACAACTTGTCGCCGAGCGACCTAGCGGCTCTGGACCAGTTTCACGTGGGGGGGCTTGAGGCAACGCAGGCGCTTGCGCGATTGTTTTCGCCGTCACCCGGGTCTTACGTTCTGGATATTGGTTCCGGCTTGGGCGGCCCTTCGCGTTATCTGGCGGCCAATTACGGCTGCCGCGTAATCGGAATCGACATCACCGAAGAATATTGCCGCATCGCTTCGGTTCTCGCCGCACGCATGGGGCTCGAAGATCGAGTGGAATACCGTCATGGCGATGCCCGGGTGTTGCTCTTTCCCGATGAAACGTTCGATGGCGCGTGGACCCAGCACGTATCGATGAACATTGCCGAGAAAAAGCAGCTGTACGAAGGAACACGTCGGATTCTCAAGGTCGGCGGGCGGTTTGCACTTCACGATGTCGTCCAGCGCACGCCCGGACCCATTCTATTTCCGGTGCCCTGGGCCCGTACGCAAGAGATCAGTCATCTTCAGTCGATGGAAGCCATGAGCAAAACGATCCTGGATGCGGGATTTGTCCTCGTTGCGTGGAATGACGTCACAGAAGATGCATTGCGGTTTCTTGATGCGATGGTAGCTCGCAGCAGGAACGCAGAGACGCCGCGTCTGGGACTGCATCTCGTGCTGGGGTCGGATTTTTCGGAGATGGTGAGGAATTTTCGGCGAAATCTCGCGGAAGAACGGTGCGGTGTCGTCCAAGCCGTATTCCAGCGGGTTTCGTAAGGGACTCAGTGTGGGAATTTTCGATTCTCTTGACAACCCGATCTGGTCCGCGCTTACAACGGAACACCGGCTCCTTGCCCGCTCGCACGGCCTTGCGCGACGATATCCGCCGGATGTTTCGCCGCTGGCGGCTTTTCTTCATCCCACGCAGGAGGCATTCGCCGATTTACAACGGCTGGTCAGTCCCGGCGAGCACGTCGCGTTGTTTACCGCCAGTCCCCTCGATGTGCCGGGCGGTTGGCAAGTCGACCGCTCTCGGTGGATCGACCAGATGACTTGTGAGGCTTTACTGGACTCTCCGTCTCTCGCGCCCCTTCCACTCGGGACGACGGACGTTCCCGAAATGCTGGAGCTCACCGCTGCCACCGAGCCCGGCCCGTTCTCGCCGCAAACAATCCAGATGGGAAGCTATTTCGGGATACGCGCGAGCGATGGGCGGTTGGTGGCAATGGCCGGCGAGCGATTACAATCCACTGAGTTTTCCGAAATCAGCGCCGTGTGCACTCTTCCCGAATTTCGCGGCCGCGGATATGCCCGGGCCCTCGTGACATTCCTCGCAGCTCAGATTCGGGCCGCGGGAAAGACTCCTTTTCTTCACGTCAAGTCCGAGAATGGCGCAAAAGTGGTTTATCAACAAATTGGATTCCGTTTACGTTCGGAAATACGGCTAACGGTGATTTCCCTCCGCTAAAGCCGTCGTCAGTTGCGAAACGTATCGTTGCGTTGACCCTCCGTTCTCTGAGACCGAGTGGTCGCTTTTGATGTACGCTGGATAGGCCGGGGAGGATTGAACCGATGGGCAGAGGACGGCGCGTTGTCGTAACAGGGATCGGGCTCATCTGCCCGACGGGAATTGGTACCGAGAATGCTTGGAAGGCCATCTTGGCCGGTCGTTCAGGAATCGGGCCCGTAACACTGTTCGACGCAACCCCCTTCCCCTGCCGTATTGCTGGCGAGGTTCCTGCTTTCGACCCTCTCGATTTTGTGGAGAAAAAGGACGTCAAGAAAACCGCCCGATTCATCCACTTTGCCCTGGCCGCCACCGAGTTCGCAGTTCGACATGCTGGTCTCGATATGAAGGCGGAACATCCTGACCGCGTCGGTGTTTTCGTGGGAAGTGGCGTTGGAGGTTTCGAGGCCATCGAGCGCGAACATGCGAAGCTCACGAGCCTGGGCCCGGGACGTGTTTCCCCATTCTTCATCACGGCGGCGATCGTCAATCTGGCTGCTGGACAGATCTCCATTCGTTGGGGAGCCGCCGGACCGAACCTGGCGCCGGCTACGGCATGCACCACCGGAGCGCACGCCATCGGGGAAGCCTACCGAATCATTCAGTACGGCGACGCCGATGTCATGATCTGCGGAGGCTCGGAGGCGGCCATCACGCCACTTGGCATGGCGGGCTTCTGTGCGATGCGCGCTGTGTCTCTTCGGAATGACGAACCAGCCCTCGCGTCTCGACCCTGGGACCGCGACCGCGACGGCTTCGTGCTCGGAGAAGGCGCCGGAGTCCTTGTGATCGAGGAGCGTGAGCACGCCCTCCTGCGGGGAGCCAAACCGATTGCCGAACTCATCGGTTACGGTCGCAACTCCGACGCTTATCATGCGAATGCGCCACTCGAAAGTGGCGACGGAGTTCGCCGTGTGATGGAACTGGCGCTCGCGGATGCTAGCATCTCGCCTTCCGATATCGCCTATCTCAACGCTCACGCGACTTCGACGTTGCTCGGCGACCGTGCCGAAGCAGCCGCCATCCGCAGCACCTTCCGAGATCACGCCCGCGAACTGGCTGTCAGCTCCACCAAGTCCATGACCGGCCATCTCCTCGGAGGCGCAGGGAGTCTCGAAGCCGGCTTCACCGTTCTTGCGCTTCGCGACCAGATCGCGCCCCCGACAATCAATCTCGAATGTCCGGACATCGATTATGGCCTCGACTTCGTTCGAATGACCGCCCGCCCTTTGTCCATGCGCCATGCCATGACCAACTCCTTCGGTTTCGGAGGAGGCAACGCTTCTTTGATTTTTCGGACTTTCGATTGACCTTCCTGCCTAGCGATCCGTTATAGATCTCCTTGACTCTTTCCTGTAGCAGATCCAAGGCGTCACGCCGCTTTTCCTGGACTCGGCCAGCTTCCCAGATCGCCACTTTTGGACACTGCGAAGGTGGATCGTCTTTGGGCAGCTTCTAACCCACACGGGAATTGCCACATTCAACGCCATATCGCAGGAGAGCAACGCTCACATGCCTCTCAGACCCTTCGGGCAGACCATCGGCTATGCGGCTTCGCAAGGCGTGCCTATGGCTTCAATTCTGGTTCCGCTTTCCGGCGCGCTGGCCATCGCCGGCGGCCTCAGCATTTTGCTTGGCTAGCGCACAAAACTCGGCGCCTGGCTCATCGCGCTCTCCCTGGTTCCGGTCACCTTAATGATGCACAAGTTCTGGCTGGTGCAGGATCCCATGATGGCGCAAATCCAAATGATTCTCTTCATGAAGAATGTCTCCATGCTGGGTGGCGCTTTGCTCATTTCCCAGTTCGGCGCAGGACCGTTCAGCCTTGATGCCCGTCGCTCGCGCTGAAAGCGCCTAAAAGGAGAGAACCAATATGCACAATCAATCTGAAGCGCCGAATCTAGCTGTTAGAGTCGGGCGGCTTGGTCTAGGAGCGTTCGACCTTGGGCGTCGACTGAGCTCCTAGCGGTTCGCGGAAAGAATCCATCGGAATCGGCGCGTACTCGACCTCGATGATCTCGAGATGCTCCGTCTTTGCTGGCGCGCGCAGGTCCACGCGGTCGCCGGGGCTCGCCTTCATCAGCGCATTGGCGAGAGGCGAGCGCCAGCTGATGTAGCCGCGGTCGAGGTCCACCTCGTCGATGCCTACGATCGAGACGACGTGTTCGAGGCCGGCGGCGTCCTTGTAGGTCACGGTTGCGCCGAAGAAGACGCGCGTGGCGGCTGACCCTGGCCGCGGAGCGGCGGGATCGACGACCACGGCCGCGTCAATGCGTTTCGTGAGAAAGCGAATCCGCGAATCGATCTGGCCTAACCGTCGTTTGCCGTAGAGGTAGTCGGCGTTTTCACTGCGGTCCCCGTTACTAGCAGCCCACGCTACGACCTCCACCACCGCGGGCCGCTCGCGACTCAGTAGGAACCGATGCTCGTCTTTCAGCCGCTCGAACCCGGCGGGCGTGATGTAGTTTTTGAGCGTCGGCCCCGCTTCCTCGCGCACCGGTTCTCGGAGCGGCCGCTTTGTTCGCATTTGCCTATCTACCATGGGATTTCGTGTACTTGTGGGTGACCCAATCTCGGAAGCTCCGCGCCTCGGTCCCGATAGTTCCTCGCACGGTGAACGTGGCGTGCGCGGCCTAGATGTCGAATGATACATCGGTCTTTCCTGTGGCACTCTTAGAAAATGCGGTGACCCGTCCGATTGCATATCAAGGCGAAGAAGTATCGTTCACCTAAGCGATGAGCCGATGAGTTGCCCATTTCCAATGAATTGTTTGTGTTCGACCTGCAGGCTCACACTGATTCCGGGCAGATGGTCGGCACCTCGTCAGGAAATCAAGCACTGACGCGATGCACGTTTCTCAGTACTCAATCTGCAAGAGATTACCGCGCGGCAAACGGCTTGCCACGCACCGTCGAGTAGACGGCATCGAAGGCGCTCAAGCTGTGGATATTCGCAACCCCGCCAACTGTGATCGGATCGCCCAGATATTGAACCTTGCTCTCCGCATTAGCGAACGCCGGCCACGGGGGAAGGCCCGGGCCGTTTGGATCGCCTGATCGCGCGAAATTGATCCAGTAGCTGGACATCTCCTCAGCCAGCTTCCGATCCGCTGCAGTCCAGTTCCAGGGCGACTGGTCCAGGTGGTCGAAGACATACCAGAGTTCGGCGAAGTGGCTCGCGCCCCAACCCGCGTATACAGAGCCGACCGGGAACGGCGGCTGCTGTCGAAACGAGTAGTAAAAGATAGGACTCTTCCCGGTTCCGGCTTGCAGCCGCGCCCAAGCCCACATGTCCCAGCCGAAGCGGAGGTCCCGCTCGAGGTCGAGCTGCGCCTGCCGCGCCTCTTCGTCGGTCGCGTGGGGATATGCCGCAACCAGCGCAGGGGGAAGCGGGCCGACGCTGCGTTCCAGATCGTTGTCGAACGTGGCGGCCGTCTCGTGCGTCACATCCAACATCGCCCGCGCCTCGTCGGCGTTCGAACCGATCAGCAGCGGGACATCGTTCTGCTGCCCTGAGGCAAACGCCTCGTAGGGTGAAAGGGGAAGCACATACGGTTCGATCACCGCGTGCACGATGCCACCGGCATTGCCTGTGAGCAGGGTCGCTGGAAGCTGACGTAATTCCTTGAGCGAGGTCGCACCCAACGAAGCGGCGTACTTGTCCCCCTCGCGTTCTGCATTGGCCAGCAGGAACTTTGGTGCGAGCTGGAGCGGCTCAAACAGGCCGCCGCTCTCTCCGATGGCGCGCTGAAACAAGCCTTTCACAAGGGGCGAAGCCATCAGGATGCTGACCGATATAGAACCGGAGGATTGACCGGCGATGGTCACACATTTCGGGTCACCGCCAAAGGCTGCAACGTTCCGCTGAATCCATTCGAGTGCGGCGATCTGATCCATCAGGGCGTAGTTTCCGGACGAGTGGTGTGGGGACTCGCGCGTTAACTCAGGAAGAGCAAGAAAACCAAGCGGACCAAGGCGGTAGGCGATAGTGACAACGATGACACCTTTTTGCGCGAGCCGGTCACCCCAGTACAAGGGCATCGAGGCCGACCCGTTGATATATCCGCCACCGTATATCCAAACGATTACCGGAAGGTGTTCGTGCGCGGTCTTTGCCGGCGTCCAGATGTTGAGGTAAAGGCAATCTTCGCTTACGGCCGGAGGCGTCTCGCCCGGCATGGAGACTCCAACCTGCATGCACGCCGGAGCAAACGCATCTGCTTTACGCGTACCAGTCCAAGGTGCGGTATGTACCGGGGGGCGCCAACGCAAGTCGCCCACCGGCGGGGCAGCGAATGGGATTCCTTTGTATACACTCAACCCATTTACGTGTATCCCGGATATGGTGCCAGACTCCGTCAGGATTTGCTGCGCGACGGCGGCACTCGCCAGCAGTGCCGCTGCTACGAATACAAACGTGAACTTCCAACGGTTCCGCACGTGGGCCTTTCAGCTTGACTCTTCAATTTGCTGAAGATTAGGACTGCTCGTTTGAACTCTCCACTTGGCCTGAGACTACTACCTTGAAGCCCCCACGCAACAACTGTCTGCTTCCTGGCGTGTTGGTGCTGTGCAATATTGCACAGGTGGCAGAGAATGAGGTGTGGCTATCCGGTTCCTGGCGTCGATTACACAAACGTGAGGCAAGGTGCTAGGTGAGCCTTCGGCAGTCCGAAAGATGGGTCGCCCGTCGGATAGGATTGATAAGTCGGCATCTCGTCAGGAAATCAAGGACTGACGAGATGGGCGTTTGTCGATACTAATCCGACCGACGAACCGATGACTTCCGAGCCCCTGATCCGGCCGCAATCTCGCTTCTATCGGACCGGGACCGTCGACCTCTTATCATTATATTGCGCAGAATTCGAGACGACGATTCACCTGTTTGCTTCAGCTGGTTGCAGAGAGACCGGCGACATGGACTGGTCCCGTCTTGGGGTTTCTCTCGATCTACTCCGCGAAACACGCTCCTCTGCCCATTCTGTGAGCCGCACACGAACGTCGGACGATTTTCCGGAAGGCACACTGTTAACCAATTGTTGCTCTACGACCCGAAACCAATACGTGCCTAAGCGACTACGCAGTCTGTTTGCCAAACGATGGTGACATCGGCCCACCCGGTTTCAGCTGTCGCACGGACAGCGCTCCTTATTTGCGTGGCGCTTCCTCATAGCGACCAGCATCACAAACGGCAAAACCTCGGACTCTCTCTTTAGTCCCAACAACAGCCGCAAGTCCTCTGTGATGCCACTCGGTCCGTGCTCGAGGTCCTCGAACGGAGCCTGTCTGTACATCTTCCCGGCGTCCTCTAGCCGGACCGGCCGCAACCACATCCGCTCCGTTTCCAGTTCCGGAATCATCGCCGCCTCACCGTCCTAGAGCTAAATACCCTGTTTCCAGCATCCACGGCCACACGAAAAAACATTAAGCTGTTTGTCGATTCCCGTCCGGCCCGTTCGACGCGTAAGTGGAGACAGACCCCGCGCCCCGCGCCCCGTAACATTCGGTGCCCAGCGCAGTCCAAGCTCCTATATAAAAGTAGCGGCCCCGATACGGCGTCCGCTCAACGTTCAAGGAGAACACAATGCGCTTCATGATGATCATGTTTCCGAAAGACTACGAAAATGCAAAACCCGGCTGGGTACCCGACCTCAAAGGCATGGAGAAAATGGGCAAGTACAACGAGCAACTACAGAAAGCCGGCGTGCTGCTCGCGCTCGACGGGCTGACCCCGCCCTCGACGATGAGCGCGCGCGTCACCTTCAAAAGCGGAAAATCGAAAGTTACCGACGGCCCGTTTACCGAAGCGAAGGAAGTGGTCGGCGGCTACTGGATCATCCAGGTGAAGTCGCGCGAAGAGGCGCTCGAATGGGCCTCGCGCATCCCCGGCTCGGACAACGAAATGGTCGAAGTCCGCCGGATGTTTGAGATAACCGACTTCGATCCCGAGATCCAAAAGGAGATCCAAAAGAAGTTCGGCGACGCCGGCGCTGAGTTGGGCCAGTAACAGCTTTGTAACTCGCTGAGACTCGCCTGCGAATACTTAGCGATGCCTGTCGATTTCAACGCGCGTCATTCGACGTACATGTAGAGAGAGCTTCCAGACGTTTAGGGGCGACGGAAGCTCTTCTCACTATTCGCAACAGATAGGAGACTCCCTTTATGCGTTACATGATGCTCGTTCGAAGCGTTGCCCCCGCAGGGCCCCCACCTTCCGCTTTCCTGGAGGCGATGGGCAAGCTCAGCGCACAAGGCCGGGAAAGCGGAATGCTGATCGCAAGCGGCCAGCTCGGCGGCGCGGACGCAAGCGCCCGAGTGCGTCTCGCCGCCGGAAAAATTGGCGTCTCCGACGGACCTTTCCCCGAAGCCAAGGAAGTCATCGGCGGCTACGCGATCCTCGAGTATGCCGATAGGAAAGCCGCGCTCGAAGGTTGCGCCGGGTTTCTCGAGCTGCATCGCGAACATTGGCCCGGCTGGGAAGGCGAAATCGAAATGCGCCCCATCATCAACGAAGACCACCGCGCCAAGTAAGATAGCCTGCCGCGCAGGCTGTCTGCCGACGAACGCCCCTCGCGCCATTGGCAACTTCGCAGCCGGACCACGTTCGCAATTGGCGTGCAACCCTGGTCAGACGGAACAGAAGCTCGCTAAATGTTCGACAAGTGTGGGTTCGGTCGAAGTATGAACGGAGCAGTAGAAAACGAAAAAGTATGGAGGAAAGCGATGACCCGAAATCAAATACACGGCATATTCCTAAGCGCATTCGTACTCGTCGCCGCGCTGATCGCAACCCGGCCCGCAGCCGCACAAGACCCCAAACAAGCATATCCAACGATGGCCCCGGTAGAACAATATCTAATGGATCGCGACGCAGAAATCGCCCTAGCCCGCAGCGCCGCCCCAGACGCCGTCTCCCAGGACGCCTCAGTCATCGTCCTAACCCGTCACGGCTACGAGACCGCAGTCCAAGGCAAAAACGGTTGGGTCTGCTGGGTCGGACGCGGATGGATGGCCATGTTCGACCACCCCGAATTTTGGAACCCAAAAATTCGCGCCGCGGATTGCCTCAATCCACCCGCCGCCCGCTCCGTCCTGCCGTATGCCTACAAGCGCACGGAATTGTTGCTGGCCGGCCATTCCAAACCCCAAGTCATCGCCGCAATCAAAGCAGCGATAGACAAAAAAGAATTGCCGGCCCTGGAGCAGGGAACTGTCAGCTACATGATGTCGAAGGGCTCGTATCTCACCGATAACGGCGACCACAACGGCCCCCACCTGATGTTCTACGAAACAGCGAAAGACGATGCAGCCTGGGGCGCAAATCTCACAAACTCCCCAGTCCTCTCCGTAAATTACTGGTACATCTCCGCGCAATCCTACCCACAACTCAAATCCTTCCCACCACTGTCCGTCTTCCTAGTAGTGGTAGACAAGTGGTCCGATGGAACGCCGGCACCGAGCATGTAAAGACTCAGCGGCAAACGTTTGCTCAATGGCCATGAGTCCTCCAAGAAGCTCGGGAGTCGGCTAAAATCTTGATAAAACTCGAATATCGTGACGTGCTCCATCTGACCACGCCCCTCGCTGGGCGATCCTATCACGACCTCTTCGTGCCGCCATTTGGGAAACGATCGGAAGGCATTTAAGCAAGTTCTCAGAAGCCATCTTGTCCATCTCGAATATGCCGACAAGGAATCCGCACTCGCAGGCTGCGCCGAATTTCTCGAGGTGCATCGCCAACACTGGCCCGGTCGGGAAGGCGAAATCGAAATGCGCCCCATCATCAACGACGACCCCAGGTCCGATCGGAATAAATTGCCGCGTTGCGGCTCACAAAGAAAAATGTTGTGATGAGTGCCGGACATGTCCTCCGGCACTCGCTCAACAGATTCGCACGCTGATCCACATCGCGACGTCCACGCCGCGATCGACGCCGTCTGGCGCATCGAGTCGCCGCGCCTGATCGCAGGCCTCACGCGAATCACGCGTGACGTCGGCGCCGCCGAGGATCTCGCGCACGACGCGCTCGTCGCTGCGCTCGAGCAATGGCCCCGCGAGGGCGTTCCGTCGAATCCCGGCGCGTGGCTGATGGTCGCGGCGAAGCATCGCGCGATCGATTTGGTGCGCCGCCGCTCGCTTCTCGATCGCAAGCACTGCGAACTCGGCCGCGAGCTCGAGGAGAAGCAGGAACGATCCGTGCCCGACTACGTCTCCACTCTCGATGACGATATTGGCGACGACCTCCTGCGCCTGATTTTCACTTCATGTCATCCCGTGCTCGGCACCGAAGCGCAGCTCTCTCTTACTCTGCGCCTGATCGGCGGCCTCACCACCACCGAAATCGCTCGCGCCTTTCTCGTGCCGGAGTCGGCTATCGCTCAGCGCATCGTCCGCGCGAAACGCACGCTAGCCGACGCGAACGTTCCCTTCGAAGTCCCACGCGGCGCCGAACTTTCCGCCCGCCTCGCAAATGTGCTGCAGGTGATCTATCTGATTTTCAACGAAGGCTACTCGGCCACGGCGGGTGACGAGTGGCACCGACCTGCGCTGTGTGAAGACGCGTTGCGCCTTGGCCGCATCCTCGCCGAACTTGCGCCGGAGGAACCGGAAGTTCACGGCCTCGTCGCGCTGATGGAAATTCAGGCGTCGCGAACGCACGCTCGCGTCAGCGCGAGTGGCGAGCCGATTCTGATGCTCGAGCAGAATCGCGCGCTGTGGGATCAGCTTTTGATTCACCGCGGCTTCGCCGCTCTTGCGCGTGCCGAAGAGTTGAGCCGCGCTATGGGCAGCTTCGGCCCCTACACGCTGCACGCCGCCATCGCTGCGTGCCACGCCCGTGCGCTCACGGCCGACGCAACCGACTGGCCGCGCATCGCCGCGCTCTACTCCGCGCTCGCATACGTCGCTCCGTCGCCGATTGTTGAGTTGAATCGCGCCGTCGCGGTAAGCATGGCCGATGGCCCCGCCGCCGGCCTCGTGATCATAGACGCCATCGCTGACGATCCCGCGCTCAAGTCTTACCACTTGCTCCCAAGCGTCCGTGGCGACCTGCTCCGCAAATTAGGCCGCACACGGGAAGCCCGCGCCGAATTCGAACGCGCCGCTGCCCTAACGCAAAACACGCGCGAACGCGACCTCCTCTTAGCCCGCGCCGCCGCTTGTGGCCTCACGCGCGCGTAACGCGCGTCGGACAGGGCCGAAGCCCGGTCCTCCTACGAGCGCTCGCCGAGATGCTGGCAACATCGCTGCCGGATCACATTCACCATAGGCGAGCCAGTCAGCGGAATGTACACATCGTGTCTGGGCACCGCTGCACCCGAGTTAAAGCCAGTCAATTTCAGATCAGATAGAAAAAAAAAGGAGTGAGCCGCGTTGGACGGACGAAAGGCGGGATTTCACTTTAACGGCGCACTCTTTGACCCTTCTTACGCCCAAACAAAAGCAGGCACTGAAAAAGTGCCATTGAAGATGAACTCCGGGCCCGGCAGACCGTTAGGCTCCGAAAGCGAACGAAATCGCGGAGGTAACACGATGACCAAGAGAAAGATTTTCGACGAAACGATGGAAGGCGTTGCGGCAATGAAGAGCCACCGCGAAGGGAAAATCACGCTGCGCACCTATAAGGTCGAAGCGGCGCCGCTCCCGAAAGTGGACTCGAAATTGATTCGCGACACCCGCAAGAGGCTGCACTGTTCACGAGCCGTTTTTGCTCGCCGCTTGCGGATTAACGAGCGTACCGTAGAAAAGTGGGAACAGGGCCGCGCCAAGCCAAATCCCCAAGCTGCAGCCCTCGTCCTGCTGGTCCGCAACTTTCCAGACACTCTCGACAGATTGGAACGGGTCGCCTTAGGTCAGCAATACTAATCCCGCTGATCTCTGCCCTGCCAAAGTAGCTGTCAGTGAAACACCTGCAACGGTTTTTTAAACCGTTGAAGTGTCTACTAGCGACTTGTCTGTCCTTTATATATGGACTTACAGGGAGGACCGTTTCGAATTGATTCTACTTGAGTTATGGCGGATAGGGGGGGATTCGAACCCACGGTAGGAGTTTGGTCCCTACAACGGTTTAGCAAACCTGACCACTTTTTTGAGTCCGACCCAGTCCTCTATTGGATTTTATTTCTACGGGCAAGAACCCAATGTAATGGTGCTTGCGGCGAAGACGGAATCTGCAGTCGAAGGTCTCGGCATGGAAGGGCATGCCATGTCTGCCATCAAAAACGCAGTCACCGTGAGCGATATAAAGTCACGTCCAATTCCAGATGAGGATTTTCAGATTCCTACTGACTGGAAGCAGATAAAAGACAGCGATTTTAGGTAGACTCGCTCGGAAACCTCGGATAACTCCCGATAAGTCGTGCAAATCGGACAAGTCAAGTACTAGACGGAACTTTTCCGCGTTAATCAGGACTGATCGTGGTTTCAAGGACTGAAGCCCCAAAGGCAAACTATATCCATTGCGGCTGCAAGAGTTGCGAGGAACCACCACCTAGAGCCGATAACAGCGGCACTCAACGCCGCAAGAAACGAGCCGCCTACGCCGCCGATTATGACCACGGCCTCAGTTTGAGCAAGGTTCGGAAACCTATCAGCGTGGAAAATATAGACGACAGGGACGACGGAAATCAGGACGCTGAGGAATCCAAGCCAATTCGCCAACTTCTTGTTGCGAACAAACATAGCTTTGCTCCAACGATGATTCTACCTTGCAGCAGAAAATCACATCTCCGATTCCGCGTTTATCGGGGAGTAGGGTCTATCGTTGAGAATGTGGTTGTGACTGTTTCCGAATCAGCAGTGCCAACGACTTCCCACGAGGCCGAGGAATCGCGCAATACAAGGCGCAAAAGTTCGGCATGAGCAGTGACCATATGTGTGCCGGGTTGCAATTTTACGCGAGAAGAGGCGTGTACTTTCATGTTCTGGTTCGGAGCAACCCAACGGAAGCTCTGAGGGTCATTGCTACGCCCGTAAAGTTCCGCACTGAGCATTTCAATCTTAACTGGGCGGCTCGGCGCGGTGTCTTTGGAATATGCACCCTTATCCGCGTCTGAAGTGAACCATAGGTTGAGAACGAAGGACGATAAACGATCATTTTCCTTGGTGGATGAAGGTAACCGGATTACGTCAAAGCCCCGGTTGGTAATCACGAAATCGATGCGGGTAGTTCCGTCTGGTTGCAGCGATCCACTTGGAATCAGGAGTTCAAGCCGAATGGGCATTTGCCAGAAGTGACCCGGGCCATTTGTGTTTGAATATGGGCCGCGTCCTGTTGCAGGTGGAGAGGGCTGTTTCGAGGCGTCTATCGTTAGTTGGTCTTGCGCGAGTCCAACAAGAATCATAGCTGGACTGAGCAGGACGACAAAGGGCACGAGTAGTTTCAATCGGGCCAAGGTGAACCTCACAAAAGGAGTGGGATGAGTAGCCCAGTCGGAGCCAGTATATCCCGGTGAATCGGCATTTTGATGCTAAGTCCTGGTTAGTCGGCTAACCGGACAAGTTCCTTCCAGTACCCACATGGACGGTTACGGCGTTAATCAGGACTTGGGCATTAAACCGAGCTCCCAAAACCCCGTTTGCTTACGTATACGCTCGTAATTGACGAGAATGACGCCTTTCGAGGTGACTGTGCTTCCCGTCACCTTGAATGTCGCCGGGATCGCGCCATCGGCAAACAATCGTTTTCCACCGCCCAACGTCACAGGAAATATCTTCAGCCAGAACGCATCAACCAAATCATGCTTCATAAGCGTCTGAACGAGATTTGCGCTTCCATAAACGTGCAAATCCGGCCCTTCCTGTTGCTTAATTTGGGTGATTTTTTCCGCAATATCTCCGTTTAGAAACACGGACGGCTGCCATTCGTGAGAAGTCATGGTATTCGAGGCGACGTACTTGGTCACTGTGTTGACGGCCGGCCAAATGTCGTTGTGTTGCGGCCAGAATAGTGCCCAAATGTCGAAGGTTTTCCGGCCTAGCAACAAGTCAAACGGCATGTTCATCTGCTTTGTTATGGCCGTCGAACTAACAGGGTCGGAGTGTGGACTTATCCACCCGCCATACGCGAAGCCGCCACTGGTATCTTCCTCTGGCCCGCCTGGGGCTTGTATGACTCCATCAAGGGAGACAAATTCAAGCACATTAACTTTTTTCATGATTTCTCCTTCTCCTGTAACGGTCTTCGGGAAATCGGACATGTCCCCCCAGTACTCCGTTTTCAGTTGGCTGAAGCGGGCGGCGATTTGGGTCCAACATTGACCCGTTATGTCGCGGCAGTGACTCCGCCTCCGCGGGCCAAAATGACCGCCTATTTTTTGCCGGTCAAGGGTGGCAGTTCGCCCGAACGATCTGGAAAAAAAACCCGGAGCAGAAGAAAAATCACGAAGGCGTAACCCAAAACATTCAACACGAAAAACAGAAGCAGTTCAGAGATGAGGTTGTCCGCATACCTCCACGGAATCCATTCGAGGAATCTCTGAAAGAAAGCCTGCATCAGGTAAGATCCGGAATATGTCAGATAGGGAACCGGCCCGTTGATTCCGGAGGATCGCAGCGCGATCGCGAGAAGGGTGATGACAACTCCGCCAAAAATCGAATACCAGATGAGTTTGCGGCGCAAGAAGGAATTCATTTGAGAAGCTTTAGTAACAACAAAGCCTTCGGTGAGGTTTTAGCTTATCTGGAATTTGCCGACTGCGCGAGTCCCTTCCGGGCAACGCGAATCCCAACTCGTTGAATCCCCGGTCCGCCACAGAAGAACTGACCTCGGGAAGGATTGTTTTTCATCTCTAGCGCCTAGTAAGTCGGGTAATGGAGGAGTCCATACATTACTTCACGGGCAGCGCGGGTTGCTTGTTCCCTGATGGTAGTATTGACCTTAAATTGGAATAGCCCCACACTCAAACGAGATGCGAAGAACAATCCTCCTCCTCATGGTGTTAGCTGTGTTTCCGTCATTGAGTCGAGCGCAGGCTCCAGTTTTCGAAATTACGCCGATGCACAGTTCCATTAAGTTCGACGTGAAGGCATCAGTGGATATCGCCGGAAAATTCGACAAGTGGGATGCCAGTTTGACATTTACCTCGCCAGACGAAACGACCGGCGTTTTAGTAATCACAATTCAGGCAGCCAGCGTGGATACAGGAAGCGGCATGAAGAACAACAAGCTGAAGGGCAAGGACTTCTTCGATGTCGAGCGGAATCCGGTGATCACGTTTAAGTCAACGAAAATTGTGAAAACGGGTCACGAAACCTATGAAGTGGATGGCGACTTTACGATTCGGGGAGTATCCAACCCGGAGAAGCTGACGCTAACGGTCTCCGGCAAGGGGACAGGCTCAGGCGAGATTAAGGGGGGAATGGTGTTCAACCGCAAGGACTATGGGATGGACAAGGGCATTCCTTTCATCAAGATTGCCGACCATGTCGAGGTGAATTTCCACCTTAAAGGGAAGCGGGTAGGCGGGCCTCAACTGGACTTAAAGTAAAGGCCAGACTGGCAGCAGAAGGATTGCGGGCCGTAAGTCCCGCTCAAGCTAAGTCGTGTTACCGCAAATTTGCTCAATAGCTTTCGACTGCGGCGAAAGCGACATGTCATTCTGACAATACCATCCAGCCACCGCTATTGGAAGTATCTGCAAGCATGACAGATGGCGTGGCTCTGCTCGGCGAAATATTCTGCACATTTTGCGGGGCCTTCAAAGCTGGCTGTGGCCGGGGAGTTACCTACTGGCTAGGAACCATTGCTATAGCCGCTACCCTCGCTCGGAGGTGGCCAACATGACCGTACAGAGGGATTATGGCGTCCAGTGCAAAAACCCGGAATGCAATAGGGGAATAGTTCTCTGTGAGTACATGGCTCGACGCCGATCCAAAGGAGGCCCTATTCCCTTAATTAGGTTTTCAGCAAGGAACCTTACCTATCCCAACTGTCACCAGACTTATGAGTATGACCACAACGATCTCCGAGAATTTTCAACTAAATTGTCCGTGTAATTGTTCGTGAACCGGATACGACGCCACCATTGCCCGCAGGACCCAAGTTCCGGGGGAAGATTCTTGCAGCGCGCCGAGGTTCTCCGCACGATGCTGAATATCGAATCACGAACATTCGAGGAAGCAACCAAATCATTAGAGACCAGGCCATCCCGATCTGTCCGCTAAACCGGTAGAGTGGCGGCTAGTCGTCGGGCTGGGGCGGCGGGCTACCTTCGATGAAGTTGGCGGTTCGCCTTGGCGTCGGACTTTTGTGCCGCCTTCAGCGACTTTTGTTGCGCCTTGGCCGCTCGCTTCTGGATTTTCCGCTGCTGCTTGGCATTTTTCTTCGTCAATTTTTGTTGTTTCCGGGCATCTTTGGTGGAATTGCGCTGATATTGCGCCGCGCTCATCTTTTGAGCGAGCAGCGGAGTCGCGCACGAAGCAGTTAATCCCACGAGCAATCCGAGAGCGAGAAGGCATTTCATCATAAGATTTGGTCTGGCATCAAAATCCAAGTTTATACCAAGATGCAGAGGTTAAGTGGTCTCGATTCTCGCCGCAGGAGCTGATCGGTCGTGTTAGCAGTTAGTTGGATGCCGGGACCCGTCTTGCCGGTTGCGGAGCAGTGGCAGCTTCGGTACTGGGACGCGCTTTTCCGGTAGCGTGACTAAGTGTGCCGCGTAACCATAGATCACGGAGGCAGAAAGCGGAGCGACGATGAAAACTGGATTTCTGCGATTCAACGGCGCTGTCGAGCGGGATCCCGCCGTCGACGCGTGGATGAAAGAGCATGCGGGTGAATTGGGAGACATCGCGCGTCAATGGTTTGCGGTGATGCGAAAATGCGGGGACGAAGTCCGGGAGCTTTTGCATGACGGCTGCCCAGTGGCCTGTCTGGGAGATGCGCCGTTCGGCTACGTCAATGTGTTCACCTCGTACGTGCACGTGGGGTTCTTTCATGGGGCAGCGCTGCCGGATCCGGCCCGCTTGTTGCAAGGCAGCGGCAAGTTCATGCGTCATGTGAAGCTGTGGCCGGGAACGGACACAAACGCTGCCGCGCTAAGCAGGCTCGTAGATGCGGCTTATTCGGATATCAAGTCTCGCGTCGAAAACGGCTAGCTCCGCGGGACGCCTTGAGAGGTCGAAGCGGATGGATCAGGGAAAAGGCGGGTCATTTCCACCTGTTTTCCCTACCTGCGTTTCCATTGTCGGGCTAGCTCTAAAAGAGCCGTGAACGTCCCCTGCGTCTCCTGACGCTTAGAGTTTTTCATCGTTGTAGGCTGACCATCCTCGCTGCTTCACAAATCAACAACGACATCGCTAATGGGCTGTGAGCAGCAAACCAAAACGTTGCCATCGGCCGGCCTGTCGAGTGGCTCCGGCCCGTAGACGACCGCCCCTGAAACCAAACCGCTCTCACAGTTGTGACAAACACCGGTTCGACACGCCCAACGGACCGGGACATCACACGCCTCGGCCATTTCCAGGATGCTCTCGTAGCGCGACGCGTCCCAGTGCGCGGAAATGCCACTGCGCGCGAACGACACCAACGGGCCGGTGTTTGCCGCGTCAGCAGGCGGATGCGGAGCTCGCGTCACTGCCGCGATCACGCCAGGCGTCATAGACTCTCCGCCGTTGAAGATCTCGATATGAACGCGCGCCTCCGCCACACCTAACGACGTGAGCGCCTCTTTCATGTCCGCCATGAATCGGCTTGGCCCACAAAGGTAGATATCGGCGTCTACTGGCAGTCCGAGTCCATCCAAAACCGATTGCGAGAAGCGGCCGGTCGCGTTGAAATCCTCACCTGTTTTGTCGATTGAGTCCGGCCTGGAGTAACACACGTAGCTGCGGCCGTTCGTTAGCGTGCGTATGAGATGGCGCACTTCGGCGGCAAACGGATGATGCTGCCCATCACGGGCTGCGTGCAACCAAGTGACCTGACGTGTCGAGCGTGTCGCCGCAAGTGCGTGCAGCATCGCCAAAACAGGCGTTGCGCCGATCCCGGCACTGAGCAGCACGATCGGCCGCTCTCCCGGCTGCAGAACAAAACTTCCGCGCGGCGAGCTTACATCGAGGAGGTCCCCCACTCGGAGATGTTCGCGCAGGTACTTTCCAGCCGCTCCATTCGGCTCGATCTTCACGCTGATTCGATAACGCTCCGTTGAGAGCGGGCCCGAGAGCGAGTAGCTGCGAAATAACGTGGGGCCGCCGGCGGTGAACTTAAGGTGCACCACCACGAACTGTCCCGCCAGAGCCATTTGGAGCGGCTGGCCGTCAGCGCTCTGCATGGTCAACGAGAGGACGTCCGCGGACTCGAGATTAATCGCTGTCACGACGAGCGGCTGAAATCCTGACGAGGCTGGATGGGCCGCCGTGGCGGGCGCCAGTCCCGCGTTTCCCGTCTCCGCCCCGTTTTGCTGACTTTGGAGCAGCGCTTCAAACGAGCTACGCCACCCGTGCGAAAGCGCTTCGATGTGCAGAGCGCGCTCCAGCCGATCGCGCGCGTGATCAGGTAAATAGAGGAGCGCGTTGATCTCCGCGACGGTCATGCGTTCATTTGCTTCTCCCACCTTCACGATTTCGTCGCCGGCGGCCACTTCACCTTCACGGAGAACGCGGAAGTAGAAGCCTGGCCGGCCGCTGGATGTCAGCAACGACGCCATGCGGGGTTCGTTCATCCGAATGCCGACGCGATAGCATGTGACGCGAGGTTGGGTGACTTCGAAAAGTGCGGTTCCGATTTGATAGCGGTCGCCAATGCACACGACATCGTCGGGCAACCCTTCGACTGTGAAGTTCTCGCCAAACTGTCCGTTGACGAAGTCAGCCCGGTTCAACTGCTCCTGCCAATAGCGGTAAGATTCAATTTGATAAACGAAAGCGGCTCGATGCTCACCTCCATGCCCGGCCAGGTCGCCTTGACCATCTCCCTCGAGATTCAAGCGGCCGACGCGACATCGGCCACTCACCGAATTCTTCCAGACGCCGGTGTGGACAGTGCGGCCTTTCCACGCGATGTCGCGTGGCAACCCGACGTTCACCGATAGCAACCGAGCCATACTGCTAGGATTCCTCTCGCACGAACTTTCCTATCGTCCAAGGGACGCTGGATAGCCGGCTCAACCTTCATAGGATGCCTCTTGAAGACACCCCGCTACTAGTGAACAATTCGAGACAGATCTCCAACACCGGCGGTTTCCAAATGACGCCGCGATGAAGATTTCTGGATGAAGTCGGCCTGGCAGACAGAATCGGGGTATTCCATTGCAGAAGGCGTTTCATCTCGCTCGCGAAGTCCGGCGGCTGTCGCGGGCCGGCCTGCCAAGCGATGCGGCGGAGCTGGCCCGATATCTCATCGGGAAAACCATTGTGCGCAAGATCGGGCGAAACAGGATTAGCGGCCGTATTGTCGAGACAGAGGCTTACCCACCGGGCGATCGGAGTGGACATGCTTATCGCGGACGAACGGCTAGTAACCAATGCCTGTTTCTGGACAAGGGATTTGCCTATGTGTACTTCATCTATGGGACGTCCTACATGCTCAACGTTACGGCGGAAGAACCGGGGGTTGGAGCAGGAGTGCTGTTGCGCGCCATTGAGCCTCTGGAAGGAATCAACGTAATGAAACGGCTCCGCAAAACCGACAAAGTTATGGATTTGGCGAGAGGGCCGGGACGGCTTGCGGCTGCATTGCATATCGACAAGCGGCTGAACGGAGTTGACCTGTGCGCCGATGGTCCGCTGTGGCTTGGGACCGCGGTTCGAGAGACTGCGCACGTTACCACAACTGTGCGCATCGGCATCACGCATGAGGTGGATCGGCCACTGCGTTTCTTTGAGACGGGCAGCCCATTCGTTAGCGGCCCCTCAATGAGATAAGCAGACGGCAGGAAGACCATTCAGAAAAATGGATTTTAGTGGGATTAGATCCTGGCCGTAGGCGTTGGCAATAGCCATCGAGCTCTTGCCTAGCAACCAGCTGCTTCGTCGATCGATCACCGCAGTAACCTGCTGGCGAGCCAGTAATCGGCACTGAACTTTCCCGGACCAGAGCAGATCAGCCAGAAAAAAAAGAGCACGTACAGGACTTCCGGAAGGTACAGGAAATCGTCGAGCCAGCTAAGAGGCGAAAGTCCTTTAGGTAAGGTGAAAACCGCGCTGGTCAGGGTGGCGACAATCATATCGATCAATAAAGCCACAGAGGCCGGGCTCGCAAGAAACCCCACGGTCACCAGGGATCCGCCAACGAACTCGACACCCGACACGAAATAAGCCATCAGGTGGGGAAACGGGACTTTGGCCTGAACGAGCGTTTCGTAAACAGGTTTCGTGCCGCCGGCGACAAACAATTTGTTTGCCCCGGAGATGGCGAAGAACAGCCCGATCGAAACGCGGACCAGCAGGATGGCATACTGTTCCAAATCGCTGTTACCCTGCAGCGCAAACTGGACCAACCGTTTCCAATCCATCTCGTGTCCCTTCATCGGAGGATCTGCTGCAACGATACGTCATATCATGCAGTTCGACTTCTCGGGTAACCACGGTCATCAAGTCTTCGCGGGTCTCCGGCGTTAATCTCTGCTCTCAACAAACATGCTGCAAACCGCAAAAGGTGGTGTCGTCAGCAAATTCTCGCGATTCGGGATTATGTATCCATCCGTTCGACCATTTGAGCGCGCCACGCGGGAGCCTCGAATGGATCCGCAAAATACTGTGTTTCCCGCGCAACCTTGTCGCCCTGGAACTCCATGACGCTCACGGTGTAGGACGGCTTGCCGTCATAGGTCAGGATGAATTCGGTGACCCAAAGCTCACCGCTGCCAACGATTCGCCGGATCGAAAACCGCTTTTTGTTCGGCTGACTGGCGCGCTGTTTCTGTATGTTGGATCGACCGCGGGTTCGCTCGCCTGACTGCGGGTATTCCAGCACCGCGTCCTCGAGATAGATGCGGTGCTCCGTTTCAAAATCATTGGCATCGGAGGCCGCCCAATGCTGATCCAGTGCCGCTCGGATATGTTCCTCTTGCTTGGACTGCTCGGGCTGCGGTTTCGCGCTCATACACGCTCTCTTTCGGAATAAAGCCCGGAATGCCGGTTTTCACCGCTTCATTCAGCCTCTGCCTGGTCGGAAGGTTTCTTTGTTTTAGGAGACATCGGCATGCGACTTTCCTTTCTGCGTCGCTCTCCTCGGTTCGCTGCAAAGCGTAATTTAATGCCAAGCAGCAGGACCCGGGCGCTTTGAGGCCGCCTAAGGTGGGCACCCATCCGCCATCCATTTTGCGAATAGTTCAATGCGAGATTGAGGCCAAGGACCTTCTCCTCTTGGCGGTGGCGGCGGCATCACCGCGCCACCGATTCCCCGAATGCGGTCGTAGATGGCGGCTGCGTGCGCTTTGACTTCATCATAGCTTGCCAGGTTGAACCCCTTGATCATGCCTTGAATGTCTCGCTCCGTAAAAAGCGGGCGAATGTCCGTTTGAAAGCTCGTCAGTTTCGTCATTGACACCTCATGCTCCTTTCGCTTTTGGAATGAATCCCGGAACGCCAGTCGTCACCACTGGATTCAGCCTCTGCCTGGTTTGAATTCGATTAATTTCCTCAAGCGCGTCTTGCGGAAGGGCAGAGATGTCGAAATTCTCCCTCGCGCGGGCCGCACTCCTGGGCGTTGTAAGCAAAGCCGTGCCGCGCTGCACCGCCCAAGCCAGAAGCACTTGCGCCGGCGTCTTCCCAACTCGCGCGGCGATGGCGGAAATTACTGGATCTTCGATCAGCCCCGGCTTCATCCCGTGACCCAATGGTGCGAAAGCCAAAAGCACAATGCCCTTCTCCTTGCAGAATTTCAATAGCTCCGTTTCCGGCAGATATGGATGCGATTCCACCTGGACCACGGCTGGCTTGATTCTCGCTGATTCGTAGACAGGCAACAGTCCGTCCAAAGTGATGTCTGAAAGTCCGATGGCGCGGCACTTGCCATGATCCACGAGACTTTCCATGGCTTTCCAGGTGTCGAGCAAAGTCACGCCCCGGTCGTAGATAACATTGCCGTTTTGATCTCGCGGATCCAGGTTGTCCCCGGGTTGAAACGCAAATGGAGTGTGAATCAGATAGAGATCCAGGTACTTGAGCCCGAGCCTATCCAGACTCGCCTCGAAAGCCGGTTCGACGCGCTCGGGCCGGTGATTGGAGTTCCACAGCTTGGTGGTGACAAAAATGTCTTCGCGTGGGATCCCGCCGGCCGCAAGTCCTGCCTGCAACGCTTCGCCCACCTCGCGCTCGTTCCCGTATCGTTCCGCGCAATCGAAGTGTCGAAATCCGGCTTCCAGCGCGTCTCTGGTCGCGGTTATCGTCACGGCTGCTTCGGGGATTAAGGTGCCAAAGCCGAGTGCGGGCATATGGCCGGTTCCATGGCTAAGTGGAATTCTCGTCATCCGCAGATCAGAAGATTCGATCATGGTTAGACCTCTTGCCGGTTAGTTGTTTTGAGCTGCTTCTGCACTGAGATTAGGGTGACCGACATTGGCGAATCGCACGCCAGAAACTCAAAAAGAAACGTATGCGCAAAACAGCTAGCCGCGAAATTGCCTCTAGCCGGGAGTGGAAGCGTTGAGGGAGGGAGCGTCAGGTGAAACGAACGCCCTATGCCGGAATGCGACCAGTCCTGCTTGGACGGAGACCGGATACTACTCCACAGTCATTGGCGCGGCAAGTAGTGCGGGGTCACCTCCCGACTGGCCAGCGTTTGGCACCTGCTGAATGCGTTAACCATGAGTTGTCAGTTGCTCTTTAACCGGGAAGCCGCGGCATGAGTTTTGCCGGGTGGGGGCGTCTGCCTGGTTCTTTTCGTTGGGGCACAAAAAAAGCGGGGCGCTTTCGCGTCCCGCTTTGCCTTACAGGATGGTTCACGGATTAGCGGTGACCGCCTCCGCCTCCGCCGCCATGAAACCCGCCGCCTCCGCCATGAAAGCCTCCGCCACCGAAGTGCTCGGCTCCGCCATGGGCCATCATGCTGTGCGATGCACCATGTCCGCCGTTAAAGAGGCCGCTGTGTTCATAACCGCCGGCGCCATGATAAAAGCCGTGTTCCATGTGCGCGGCGTAATGCTCACCCTCTGCTCCGCCCCAGTGATGCCAGTCGGGACCGAAGTGATGGTCGAAGTGCCCATAGAAGCCAAACGGAGCCCAGCCCACGAAGAAGGGGGAATAGAAACCCCAACCGAACGCGCTGTAGAAAACTCCGTCTCCGGGGATGAAGGTGTAACAGTCGAAATAGGGATCCCAATCCCATCCGGCGCCGGCCCAGCCGCCCAGCGAATAGTTTTGCGCGCGATCAACGTTGGCTTCCGCGGTATATGAGGAGCGCAGGCTGCTCCAGCGGTAGAGATCGTCCTGGGATTGTTCTTCGTTGAATTTCTCGGCGCTCTGCGATCCGCCGAGCGTGAGTTCATGCTTGTCTTTTACCGTGATATCCCGGTTCCCCTGGGGAACGACCGCTTCGCCTTCGAAAACTCGGACGAGGCTTTTATCTGCGTCGAACTCATACAAGCCGGTCTTGACTATACGCACGGTACCGGCGCGCTGCATGATGACGAGATTATTCTGCGGGTAAAGCTCCTCGACTTCTACCATGGCTTGGCCCTTTTCCAACCGAAGTTCCGTGTCGGTCAGGCTGGGCGAAAGCATGGTCAGGGAGCTGTTGTCGCCAAGCCTCAAGAAGGCGCCCGGCGTCAGAAGAATTTCAGCTTTACCGCTCTGAGTGTCCAGCGATTGACCCGGCTGCATTTCGGCCGTGCCAATTGCCTTGGCGTCGAGGGCCTGGCCTGCGATAGAGGCCTGTCCTTCGACATAATTTATGGTTCCTGGGCGTACGGGGTTTGCGCCAAAAGCAGGCGCAGACAGAGACGCAGCCAGGATGAAGCTTGAAACTGCTATCAACCTTGACTGCAACATTTTTTAATCCTCCACCCCGTTAGATGCGACCCCGCAAACGCCAGTTACCACGCGCGGTTTTCGCGCCGGGTAAAATCTAGTTTTGAGATGAGCGTACAAACTGGCTGTTCTGCGGGATTTCGTCTCATGAAACTAAACGCGCGCCGCCGGGTTAGATTAAGAAGGGCTTGCAAATCCGCGAGCGATTATTGTCCGGCGAAGAGTTGTCTCAACTGCGCGAGATCCGTTGGAACGACATCGGATACCGCGCAGAACGAAAGGCCGTCCTTCTGCCAAGCGAGCCAGTGGTAGCCCTGGGATTCGCCGGCGCCATTCCAGTATTTTTCCGGCTGGGATTTTTCCACGAAGACATTGATGACGTGCTTACGGCGAGCGTAGACGAGCGCGGCGACGGTGCGGCCACTGGCAACGTCGAGGCGTCCACCGAGCAAAGGGAATCCATCGCTGGCGAAATCGCGCACTGGCGGCGCGAAATCAATGCGGCCATCGAACCACGGCTTAACCGTGTGCTGATCGGTGGATTCGACATCGGTGAGATGGCCGGGCTGCAGCGACCGCAGGTGCGCATCCACAAACGAGGCAGCCATTAACTGAGCGGCGCTCGGCGTCGTGGCAAGTTGGATTTGCCGCCAGCCGAGGAAAACGGCGAATAGGAGGACGGCGGCGACGGCGAGCCACCGCATGGAAGAAACCCGTGCTGGGGGAAACGAACGAACTGCGGGAACTGCGGTCTTGGGGAGGAGATTGTTGCGCAGATCCTCGGGGGCGCGTTCGTAGAGCGCTGCCTGCCGGATGGATTGGCGCAACGCTTCTTCAGCGGCAAGCGTGGCTTTGCAATCTGGGCAGGTTTCAAGATGCTTTTCAAAATTGGCGGCGCTGAGGGCGTCGAGTTCGCCGTCGAAATAGCCGTGCAACTGGTTTTGGGATTGTTCACACGGCACGACGGGCCTCCTTGGAAGCGGGTTGAGAAAGGCAGTTGCGCAATTGGGCGCGCGCGCGGGCGAGCGCCGACATGACGGTGCCGATGGGGCGCGAAGTAATTTCGGCGATTTCCTTGTAGGAGCAGCCCTCGAGTTCGCGCAAGACCAGGATTTCGCGGAATGATTCAGGGAGGGATTCCAGGGCGCGGGTCAGTTGTTCGCGATCGCTGCCGGCCAGCGCCAGAGTTTCCGGGTTTTCGCTTTCCTGCGGCATCGTGGTTTCGTCGAACTCCGTGAATTCCGCCGCCATACGATTCTGGCGCAGCCAGGTGAAGCAGGTGTTGCGAACGATCTGCAGGAGCCATGCGCGGGCATTGCCGGAGCGATAGGTGCCGAACGCGCGGAAGGCGCGGAAAATAGCGTCCTGTGAGACGTCTTCGGCGTCGGTCCGGTTGCGCAGCAGCCAGCGCGCCAGGTTGAATGCGGCGTCCAGATGCGGCAAGACGGTCGCCTCGAACCGGGCTCTGTCCTCTCCCTCTAACACGGTCACCTTTCGCTTCCCCTTGTCCTGGATAACCTGGCCGGGCTCGATTTTATTCCCGCCGGGGCGATAAAAGTCAAAAAAAGAAATAAGGCCGAAAACGCGGCCGGGCGGAATAAAAACCGGTGAGGCGGTGTCTACCCCTATGAACACGTTCACACACGGCGCGGGCTTGCCCCCCTTTCTCTGTAAGCCCGCGCCATTCTCCCGTCGATGGGCGGAACGTGAGGGGGCTGCAGCAATGACCAGGGAATTGAGAGGAGAGACGCGATGACGGAGAAAAAGAAGGACGAAATTTTATACGACCATAATCACGACGGGATCGACCGGCGCGGATTTTTGAAGTGCATGGCGTGGGCCGGCACGGGAACGCTTTGCGTGATCAAGGGCGGAGTGCTGAACTCCTACGCTTTCAACCGCGTTGCCGAGCTGGATCCCGCGGATATGATGGGCGAGCTGAGCTTCGCGCAGATCAGCGACAGCCACATGGGATTCAACAAGCCGGCGAACACGGATGTGGTGGGTACGCTGAAGGCGGCGGTGGACAAGATCAACGCATTGAAAATGCAACCGGAATTTCTTCTGCACACGGGCGACATCAGCCATCTTTCGAAGCCAGAGGAGTTCGACACCGTCGACCAGATCCTGAAGGGTGCCAATCCGAAGGATGTTTTTTACGTGCCCGGCGAACACGACGTGCTGAACGACGACGGGAAACAGTTCCTGGAACGCTACGGAAAGGGAAGCAAAGGAGCGGGCTGGTACAGCTTCGAGAAAAAAGGCGTGCACTTCGTCGGCCTGGTGAACGTGATGAATCTGAAAGCCGGCGGCCTCGGCACGCTTGGCCACGATCAATTGGAGTGGCTGGAAGCCGACGTGAAGCATCTGTCGAAGAGCACCCCGATCGTGGTGTTCGCGCACATTCCGCTGTGGTCCATCTATCCGGAGTGGGGCTGGGGTACGGAAGACAGCGCGCAGGCGCTGGGATATCTGAAGAAGTTCGGATCGGTGACGGTGCTCAATGGCCACATCCACCAGACGATGCAGAAAGTGGAAGGCAACGTGACTTTCCACACGGCGACGTCGACCGCGTTTCCTCAGCCTGCGCCCGGGAAGGCGGATTCGCCGGGGCCGATGAAGGTGCCCGCGGAGGAGTTGCGCGCATTGCTGGGAATTACCGATGTGAACTTTGTGCGCGGGCAGCAAGCGTTGGCGATCGTGGATTCCAAACTCGGCTAGTTCCGCGAATCGCATTCAAAGAAAAAAGGCCGGAGCAGCCGCTCCGGCCTTTTCAATTGTATTTAGATCGCTTGTTGACTCAGCGGCCCCCGTGTCCGCCCGGGTGTCCACCGTTCTCGTGCTCCTTCGGAGGCTGCTGATGATTTTGCTGCTGCGGATGCGAAGAGTTCTGGTGATTGGAGTTGCCGCCTGAGTTGTTCGGATGGTTGGAGTTCTGATTGTTCTGGGGCGAATTCTGCTGGGAGTGCTGAGAAAAATTCTGTTGGGAGGTATTCGGCCGGTTGGAATTGTTCTGATTGGACGAACCGTTCGAACGCGCGCTGGGCGGCCGGTCATTTTGGATTGAGGCGTTGTGAGTGTTGTTCGCCGAGGAACTCGGCCGGTTTCCATTGGAGCCCTCGGAGCGAGCCGCTACCACACCCTGCCCATGAAACTGTCCCGGTCTTGCCGTAGCCGCAACGGCGGGGCTCCCGTGATTCTGAGAGGCCAGCATGCTGCGATCGCTCTTGGCCATCTGTTCGTGCTGCATCTGCATGGAGGTAGCTGCGATGTGGTGGTCATGCTCGGCCGCAAGTTCCGCCGATGTGGCGTGCGCCGTGACTCCTCCCGTGCCGCCGTTATAACTCACGCGATTCACGGTCACGTTGTTGTTGATGACGGTCTTGTTAACGTAGGTGTTGTGAATCACCGTGGTGTTCACGTTCGTGACGGCCGTGTTGTAGTGGAACGCGCCGCCGCGCCATTCGCCGCCGACGAAACCTACGCCGCCGTAGCCAAAGCCATAATTAATCCCGCCATAGAAGCCGACGTGCGGGCCCCAATACCCGCCATGCCAGATATAGGCGCCACCGGCCCAACCCCAGTAGCCCGGCGTCCACAAGAAGCCCGGGGTGGGTGCCACCACCCAGGTGCCCGGAACCCAATAGTAGCCGTCCGGCCCGTAGCCCCAGTAGCCGGGCGTCCAGATATAGCCCGCGCCAGGGCAGACCGGTTGTGCGTAAACCGGGAGAGCGGGCGGCCCGATGTGCACGGAGATCCCGACGGCGACCTGTGCGGGCGCTGGGGCCGGAATTACAAGGGAGAGAGTCGCGAGCACAAGCAATCCGGCGATCTTTTTGATGGACATGTTCGAATCCTCGCAAAATTGAATGCCGCCGACCGGGTGTGGCGGGTTGGAAAACATAGCGTGTTTCTGATGCTGACCAGTTTAACACAGGGGCTTCGGAGAAGTTGCAGAACCGAGGTTAACAATTGTTGTATCAATAACATGCAGGGAGGGGCGGGAAGGTCTGCTTCCCGTCAAGGAAGGATCGGAGCAGTGGGGGTAGCCTAGACTGACTGCTGACAACCAGGCTTAGTCTCCCGAGCCCAGGGACTTTTTGAACCAGTTGGTAACCTCCCCGTGAAATTCCAATCCCAGGGCAAACCGGCCGTCCAGGAGCCGCTCGCAGTAGACAACCCGCGCGTTTGCTTCCAACTCTCCATCCGTTGATTTGATCAATATCCGTTCATTCAGATCCCGGGCGCGCCCAACAACGACACGTATTCCGAGCGAGCAGATGTTCTCGGTGGTCGAGCGTTCACCGGCAGACGGCTCCTGGAGGCTGGAAATCCTCACGGGTATGGCCAGCCGAGTCCTTTTTTCAAGTCGTCCAGACCGCATCGGCATTTGGTGACTCACCTTCCAAACTGCCTTCGGAATCGCGGCACCGGGCTGGACGGTGCTGAAGGACCGAATTCTTTCGCAGAGGGATAAACGAAAATGCAGCGTTAAAGATCATGGCGCCTAGATGGTCTGGAGCACGGCCTCCGGCTCGGAAAGACGGTTTAGCCGGCGCCTCTTCTGCTCGTACATGGCTTGATCGGCGCGGACCATCCACTCCCCAATCGAAGCATTGCTGCAGATATTGATTCGCACCGCGCCCAGACTGAGATTAATCCCATAACGGGTCTCCCCTGCGTTGACGCACTTCAAATCCTCGGCAAGCCTGGCCCGGATCGCTGCTTCGCTGTTGTCCGAGGCCTCGATGGCCAGTACGGCGAACTCGTCTCCGCCCAACCGGGCAATTACATCCGAATCGCGAAAGGTCATTTTCAGGGCCTTGGCCGTGCGCTTCAGGGTCAGGTCTCCCTCGCCATGGCCGAAGGAATCGTTGATGTGCTTCATGCCATCAATGTCCAGAAAGAAAAGAAGAATTCCGCGTCCGGTGCGATGCCCGATCTTCAACTGGCGTTCGGCGATGGCCATGAAGCCCCGGCGGTTGCACAAGCCGGTAAGTTCATCGGTCAAGGCCAGGTTGCCAAGTTCCGCCTGCAGCATGTATTGCTTGGCCGCGCATTGAACCGCGCGCAGAAGCAATTTTTTCATCCGGCCGGTCTGGCCGTCGTCGAGCAGCGGGTCGTCCTGCACTTTGCGCACGTCTTGGAGCAAACTGGCGAGCTCGCGGTTGGCATCGGAGAGTAAGGTCTGAAAAATGGTTTCGTTGGAGATTTTTTCACCTTGTTCAACAAGGCGAGAGACATCGCGCCGTAACTGCTCGGCGTCTTCCGTCATTCTCAACAGCGCCGCGTCATACGGGTATTTCTTCGATCGAAAATGTTCGACCTGTCTGCTTGACCCGCCCCGAGCTTTTGCTTGTCCCACGATCATCTCGTTTCGTCCTTGAGCCTCGACCATTCTTCGGTTGGCCGCCGGCGCTTTCCCGGAGAGGCGCTTCGCACAAAATGCCCGGGAATCTCTCTTCATGCTCCGGGCGGTATTCAGTGGCCCGCTCCCAGCTGATCTGTGGCTAGCATGCAAATTCGCCGTAATTCGTCGTATGTGAAGTAGGTCTCTTCTTCTCTGCCGGCGCGCTCCAGGTGGCCGATTCCAGTTTCCATGGAAATACGGCGCAATTCGGATTCCGGTATGCCAAGCAGATAAGAGGCCCTGGCCTGAGTCACAAATTTCGGGACATTGTTATTCAATTCGTTCATGGCCTCGCCCAATCCGCGCGATCGCAAGCATGTGTCCTGCACCGGACTGTACCTTGCTGTGAACCTCGCTACCTCGTCTTCTTCCTTTCACCGGCCTTTGCGAACGTGAGTTGGTCCGCCTCCGTGATTGAGTTGTTCGTTTCTCGGGGTGATTGAGGTGGGAGCCCAATGCACGGAGGCGGCCCGCTCTCGTAATGACAAGATAGCGGGCTGGGAAATAACGACAATTCGGAGATTCACCCATTTCGAAACCCGGTAAACACCCCATACTCTTCAGGTAAAAACCTGATGAAGCGGTGTGTCCAGAACTAGCCATCTGCGGCCGGAAATTCCGGCGACCCGCGCCTGCACTCGACCGGGCTGGCCCCCATGTGGACAGAAACTATCGCCAGGATTGGCCACGTCGAGACTGGAGACATTTGGAGTACGGGAATATCGCCAGTGGACCAGGTCAAACTACAGAAACTAAACACGTTAAATGCCTGAACTGAATCTCCGCCCCCCGCCTGCCTGGCCCCCGGAGTGCATCCTTAATATTCCTGTTCATATGCTTGGAGGGATGATGAATAAGTACCACTACGCATGTCTTGCGGGTATCGTGCTGCTTGGGTTAGTTCTGAGTGGCACGGCACGCGCCGACAGCTTCACCTACGACGGCATCGTATTCACGGGCTTGGTCACCAGCACCACAGCAACGTTGACGATCCAGTGCACGGACGCCAAGGTTTGCGGTGGGTTTTATCTCGGCGATGTGACCCTGAAGGGGTTCAATTATTCAGGATCACCGAGCCTGGCTTCCGCGCCCGCAGGCTACGATGCACTAACCGGGGGGCAAAATAATAGCGGGGTTGGATCGGGAGGTGGCTGCCATGGGAACGACACGTCTGGCGCAGTATGCTGGGATGCGTCGTTGCCGTTAGCCGCCCAACTCGGAACAACCCTCTACACTTTCAGAGTCAACATTGATAACGGCACTGAAAGTGGACCTCTTCACGTCCAAGCGACGGGATACTCAAACGCCAACGGCACACAACAAGGCGGAGGAAAGGGCTTCGCCGTATCGAACGACCTTTCGTCTTCCTCGACAACCCCCGCGCCGGAACCTGGCACATTGACGCTTCTCACCGCCGGATTGCTTGCGATGACCTTGTTTGGCCGAAAGGCCCGGCAGTCGTAACCGGCTTCTCCCAAACTTGCACCCACTTCCAGACCCCGCGCCTGCACCGGCGCGGGGTTTGCATTTCCGTTCCCCGCGTATCGAATTCCGGCGAATTGCATCAAATTAGCCGGGCCTCATCCGAATTCCAAGAACCGGACAAATGTGCGCGAACCATGCCAGTGCTGCAGAGCGACGCAGACATGGTGTGGATGCGCGTTGTTCGCACAACGCAACATCGCTCCGTACCGGGGTTCCATACCGAGGTGAATCAAGAATATGGCGAATTACAACAGGAATCCTGAAGCGATTTCGCAGCTTTCTCCCGAGCAGTATCGTGTGACCCAGCATGATGGCACGGAGCGCCCGTTCCAGAACGCCTATTGGGACAACAAGGAGCCGGGCATCTACGTTGATGTCGTCTCTGGCGAGCCGTTGTTCGCTTCGATCCACAAGTTCGAAAGCGGCACGGGTTGGCCGAGCTTCACGAAACCGCTCGAGCCTGAAAACGTGGTGGAGAACACGGATATCAGCCACGGAATGACGCGGACCGAGGCACGGTCAACCTATGGCGACAGCCACCTTGGGCATGTGTTTCCCGACGGGCCACGCGATGAGGGCGGCTTACGATACTGCATCAATTCCGCCTCGCTGCGGTTCATTCACCTGGATGAACTTGAAAGCGAGGGCTATGGCGAGTACCGTAAACTATTCGAGGCCAAGCAGAAGGGAGCAGCGAAATGAGCGGATCAACCGAACAAGGGATACTCGCGGGTGGTTGCTTTTGGGGGATGCAGGATTTGCTGCGGCGTTACCCTGGCGTGATTTCCACGAGGGTTGGGTACTCGGGCGGCGACGTGCCGAACGCAACGTATCGCAATCATGGGACCCACGCGGAAGCGATTGAGATTATTTTCGACCCGCAGAAGTTAAGTTTCCGAAAGCTACTGGAGATTTTCTTCCAGATTCACGACCCGACCACGCTGAATCGCCAGGGCAACGACCGGGGCACGAGCTATCGTTCCGCGATCTTTTACACCAGCGAGGAACAAAAACAGATCGCCGACGACACCATCGCCGACGTCAATGCATCCGGGCTTTGGCCTGGAAAAGTGGTGACCGAAGTGGCTCCCGCCGGACCTTTCTGGGAAGCCGAGCCCGAGCATCAGGACTACCTGGAGAAATTTCCCAACGGCTATACCTGCCATTTCCTTCGGCCGGACTGGAAGCTTCCGAGCCGCGCGGAAACAGCGCGAGCGAAATAGGCAACATGCGCCGCACTTTCGCGCAAGCTCCAACTATCAGCCACCGTAAGCAAGCCTCACCAGAAATCGCAGATCAAAAATACGGGCAAGGGATTCTGGGAATCTCGCGCTGCTAGGAGACGGACTAATACGCGGCTCATGACTTCCTGCCTGCGGAAATGCCAGCGTTCGAGCCGGTACTCAAGCGCTTAGAGTGTGTCCGCACCATGCTCTGACTCTGGTACTCCCCAGTCTGAGGGTTCTGCAGACCCCATCCGCTACCTAGAGCCCTGTAGGGTTGAATCATCCCGATGCGGCGGTGCTTGTCATTTTTGACAATTACACCGCCTGGATATTGGGGGGAACATCGGCAAAGTGTGAGTTTGTGACGCTTCGGGATTTCTGGCGCTTGCCATCATGCCCTCAATCGGAAAGTTCGCGATAGCAGTCACGCTCGCACTCTGCGCGCCAGGCGCGGCCTGGGGGCAAGACCTTGCGCCGCGGGCCTACGTGATCACGCCCGTGCATGGCAACGCAATTACTATCATCTGGTCCTTCTTTGACGGAGGACTGAACTTCAACGGCACTATACCGGTTGCGAACGCAAGGGGAACTTACAACGTAGAGATCTTCAGCTACTATCACTCGTTGAATTTTTTTGGACGCTCCGCCAACATAGCGGCTGCGCTGCCTTATGGCTTAGGAACTTTTCAGGGCGACGTGCTGGGTCAGCACACCTCGGTCTACCGTTCGGGTCTGCTGGATTCCAGCTTTCGCTTTTCTGTGAACCTGATGGGTGGCCCGGCGATGCAGGCGAAGGATATGGCGAAGTGGAGGCAGAAGAGGCTGTTGGGGGTGAGTCTGAAGGTGATTGCGCCCACTGGACAATACAGCGGCTCGAAATTGATCAACTGGGGCGGCAATCGATGGGCTTTCAAACCGGAACTCGGGTATTCCCAACGCTGGGGCCATTGGGTGCTCGATGGCTACGCTGGAGCGTGGTTCTACACCACAAATCCGACGTTTTACGCCGGCCCGATCACCAAACCCCAAAGTGAATCGCCGATCGGCGCCCTGGAGGGGCATTTAAGTTACGACGTGCGGCCGCGCTTGTGGGTGTCGCTGGACGCGAACTTCTGGTGGGGGGGCATTACCAGTTTGAGTGGCATACAGAACCTGGCGACAAAGCAGACCGGCTCGCGCGTTGGAGGGACGGTTTCATTCCCAATTAGCAAGCACCAAGCCATCAAAGCCAGCTACAGCAATGGCACGTATATTCGCTTCGGCGGAAACTATCAGAGCGTCTCGGTGGCGTGGCAGTATTCCTGGTTGGGCCGGCCAAAATAAAGGGCAGGCAAGAATCACCTCCACTCTATTTCAGGCGGTTCACTGGCAGGATCCGTCGTCTACAAACTGGCCGTTGGCAGCCATTGCCGCCAAGGAGTGCGCGCAGTTGATGATCTTCTTGTTCAACGGGTCATTCGCCATGGCGTCAGGCGCAATGAAATTCATGGACTGACGAATGGCCACGTAGTTGTTGCTCAGCAACTTCATGTTTTCAAACTCACTGTTCAACAACTGATAGGCATTGCGATCGGAATCAGTGGAAATGGCGACGAATGACAAGTGGAGAGCGGTCGTCGCCTGGCTGCGGTAAGCTGAAAGCCAATCGTCCGTGATTGGAAAGCCATTCTGCACGGCATTGGCAAGCGCTGTTCTCCATTCCCGGATCACGGTCATTTGCTCGATTCCCGCCCTCATGAAGCTTTTCGAAAAATCGGAATTCGCTGCCAGGTTCACGGAAGCTGGCGCGGCTGAGGGTGTGCTGCCGGCAGTTGCCAGCGTCAGGCTGATCTGATCTCCGTTAAAGCTGAGGGAGCCGTTCGCGGCCCGCGCCAGCGCTTCAACATCGACGTAAGAGTGGCCGTTCATCTGAACAACGGTGATCTGGGTTGGCTGGCCGTTCAGGATGAGTGTCTGGGGCGCCTGAGCTGCCCGGCACAATGCGAGCGCGGGAACAATCATAACCATTGCCAGGATCAGTGTTGTTCCAGGCGGTTTTCTCAACATGGTTGCGCTCCTACCCGGGCTCTGGACTCCACCCTCCGGCAAATGAGAGATACAGACCGCGGACGGAATGAAGCGATGGGAGCGGGCTTGGCCAGCCCCCATCGACTTCTTCATGACAAGTGCCCGACAGGCTCAAGCAAGCGGGGAAAATCTTGCTTGCCCCCGGCAGGGCCGGTGGGAGCTAGGCCATCCGTGCGAGGACGCTGCGAACGGCCGTCACAGACAGCGAAACGCCGCAGAAAAGCAGGCCAAGCAATCCGATCAACGGCATATTGCTCGCCGTCTTGGGAAGCTGCCTGGGGGCTGGTTCGGCCGCCGCGCTTTCGACCGGGGCAGGAGCTGGTGCCTCTACGGCCACTAGCATCGGGACATCGGGGGCAGGTGCAGCCGGTGGAGGAGGTGGCGCGATTCCTGATCTCTTAATTTGTTGCGTAACCATGATTTCCGGTTGCTCAACGATCTTCTGCGCATCGATCTTCATGCCCTTCCTCAGGCCGAACGCGTCTGTTTGCTGTCCATTGATGGTGAATTTCTGGCCTTTGGGGATGTTGAACTTCTGGTTTGTGCCGTCTGCGAGCGTCAAAATAACCCAATTAGGGGCGGCCACTTGCCAGACGGTCCCGGTGACGGTCTGAACGGTAGTGATCATCTTCGGGGTGGTGGTGGTGATGGTTTGTCTTTCGATCACCATCCCCGGCTGGATCTGGTGAATATTAAGTTGCTTTCCGTCCACGGTCACGGTGACGCTTTCCGGAACATTGTCGAAATGACGCAGGGTCCCATCCTCCGCCTTGATCACGCAGCTGTTGCCGGAGACGTAGACAACTGTGCCGCGTTCGACCTTGATTGACTTGGTCGGGGCTCCTTCTGGCGCTGTGGTGGTTTTGGTCTGCACTTGTCCGGAGGCAGTGAGCGTGAAGGCAATACAAAACGCGCCCACAGCTAACAGACCGTGCATGACCTTTTTCGAGAACTGAGTCGAGATCATCTTGCATTCTCCTTAGTGTTGATTTTCTTGCCCGTGGAACTCGAGGTTGTGTTTACACCCTCATCCGGTTGGCTAGAAACTTGTTTGGTCGCGCTTACGATGTAGCGCGCGGGAGCGCTGCCAACGAAATAAAACGGGTAGCAAGTGACAAGAGTGAGCGTCGGAACCGGTGTGGCGCCCAGAACCGAAACATCCTCAGGACCGACAATCTCAATATTGCTGATAATGTATCGATCGGTGCGACCCGGCAAATTCAGCTCGATGACGTCATCGCGGCTTACGTCCTTCAGGCCGCGGAAAAAACCGTCCCGGTGGCCCGCGATCCCGATGTTGCCCGGCCTTCCGATCTGCGCCGTGCCAATGATCCGCCCTACTCCCCGATTCAAGGTGAGATCATCGGTATCGTTGAACACCGGCACTTCGAGGTTGATCTTCGGGATGCGGAGGATGGCAAGGGGAACGTCCTTCTTCGCCGCAAGACTCTCCTGGTAAGCGGTGATCCGTTTGGGAGACCACTGCGTGAAGTCCACCTCCATCGTGGAGAGGGAGCCGGGGCCGGCCAAAGGATCCTCATGGAACCGCTTGATGGCCGCGGTCGAGGAAATGCTCGCGTGGAACCGCGCCACGGTCCAGACTGCCAGGAGCGCCAGGCCAATTACTAAAAGTATTCGCTCGGCGATCCGAACCTTTCCGGCGCCATCTGAATTCAGCATTTTCATGACGCTCCCTGGCTTTTTCGTTTCGCCCGAGCTACGCGCCTTTTCGCCCGGGGTAGGCCATTTGTCGGGGCTAACTCCTGCCAGCATGGGCACAGGGTAGGGAATTGGGGGCCGTTCGGATATTGTCAGAAGTAACAGATAGAAGGAACACCTGGGGGAGGGAAGGTCCAACCGATGAGCCACTTGAGCGATCGGGCGGCACGCCCAACAGGCGCTGAACAGGCAAGAATGTAGCTAGGCGGATGCGCCGGCTATCGTGGAGGGTTATTATTATTGCTTCGCGATGATATCGTCCTTCTCGAGTTGCTTGGTCAGCACCTTAACCAGACTGGTAATTGTTTTCATCACCGAACCGATCTCGAACGTATTGGTAATTCCCGTCCAGACCAGCTCTCCATCCGGTTTTGCGGTGGAGTACATGTTGACCTCGACCTGGCCAACTCGTTCGGTTTGCATGTAGCCCGGGGTATAAACCACCGGATAAAGAGCGTTGTAGTAGCCATAAAAAGTTCCGTAATAGGGGGACGGAGCGTAGACCTGGCCCGGCACGTAGGTTGTTGTGGTGTCGTGCTTTGTGACGCGAGCCACGACGATCGCGTCGAAGTGCTGTTCCTTCACGAGTTCCCGCATATCCTTCATGTCAATCGGGGTTGCGTCGGGGCGCATGATGAATTCGTAACTCGGGTAGGCCTTTCCCCCGGGCCGGGTAATCGCCGCGACCAGCCGATCCTCGAATTCCATGCGGCTGGCGGCTTTTCCGTTCAGGGCCAGCACCAGAATCTTTTTGAACTGCCCGCCGGAGTACCCGGGATTTTTCCAGCTCATCTCCAGTTTCGGGCCGGCAACGGCCAGCATTGCCAGGCCAGCCAGGGCAGCAGCGAAAATTGCGATTTTCTTTTTCAAAGCGGTTCCTCCGTGATGTTGACCTGATCCTGCCGCGACACCCGGGCTGTCGAATCGGTTGGGCGTTGGCAAAACGACTTCCCAAAGAGCTTCACCGGCTCTTTCAAGAAGATTCGCTGGGAAGATGGCCCGATGTGAAGAAGAGCCCGGTCAATTTTTCTCTGCCGAAGACGTCGCGCAGTTCCGTAAACGCAAAGAAGGGAATCAAAAGCACCGCAAGTATTGCCGTCATCGCCAGGATTCCATTCAGCGTGCCGCCGCCGACCTCCGCAATACTCTGCCCGGCCGATTTTCCGTGGAAAAGACCAACGCAAATTTCCTCGAGAACCTTGAAGCAGCCCAGGACCAGGGCGAAGGCGGCTGATTTGAACAGAGTCGCGTAGATAAGAGGCTTCTCCTTGAACTTTTCCGCGAAGTGCAGCTCCCGGGCGATCAGCATGACTTTGCCGAGGGCCAGCGCGTTAATCAGAGCTTCTCCGTGCGCGACGAGGGAGATCCGCTCGGACAAAAGGACGGCCCGGTAGAGGACGAACAAGCTGAAGACCAGCCAGAGGTAGAGAGAGATCGCAATATACTCCTTCAACCCCTGGTAAGCCTTCTGCTTGAGAGTGCGGGTTGGTTCGCCCATGATGTCATCTCCAATTCCAGCACGGCCCAAGTGGCGTGCCAGAGTTTGCAAAAGGAAAGACCCAACGCCGCATCTATGCTTTCCGTGCGGGGCGTTCCGTCTCTCTCGTTTGCCGCGGACGGAACCTAGTGTTGCTCCTGGACCAGCGGAATCTGTGCTGCCACTTGCAGGTCGATCAGTGCGCTGACCCGGCGCTCCATTTGGAAAAAAGTGGCTGTCTTCGTGCCCGGCAGCACTTTGTTGACGATGGGCACATATTTGATGCGCAGTTGCGTCGCCGCCGCGTCGAGCGCCAGGGAGCGGTTGAGCAGGCTCTGCGCCTGAGCGTCCGTCAGCGTCCCGAAGCCATTCGCATATTCCTTGATCAAAGCATATTTCTGATCGCCGAGGGTGGTCATCTCCGCGCTGAATTGGTCGTAAACCGGCCAGAACTTCGTGGATTCCGCATCCGTCAGCGTCAGGTTCGCGGCGATCAATTGCTTCTTCTGCGACCGGAGGTCCTGGCGCAACAGCTTCACGTCCTGATCAGTCACGGTTTGACTATCTTTGCTCGCCGCGGCTTGCGCCTGCGCCGCGGGCGCCGCGAAAAAGCACATGCATCCCAAAATCAGTACAACCATCATTTTATTTCTCATTCCGTCTCTCCTTGAGTTTCACAACTGCCCTCGCCTGTGATGCGAACTCTCACCGGTTAAAACCTGCTGACTTCCCCAATTTCTTGTTCGAAAGACTTCCCCCAGCTCCATCCTCGTCCGGAAACACACAACTTAGAGGTGCTGGTAGCTGGCGTTCTGGGTGGCAATGTTCAGCTGTTTGCTGACGCCATTCATGATCACGTTGCTGACATGGTTGGTGCCATCTGGCAGGCGGCTGAACTCCACAGTCAAGGTCATGGCATCCTTGGGATCGTCCATATACGAAGCGATCTGCAGGCTGAGCAATTGTTTCTGCGCCTTGTCGAAGATCAGGGTCATGGAGTCCTGGGGCTTCACGTAGTTGTGGAAGACCAATTTGATTTCATCCGCGGGAAGGCCCCCACCGGGAATGATGCTGATGTTTCCCTGCGCATACGCCTGCTGAATCATCTCTTTGTCCGGTGGAACATATTGCTGTGCCAGAGCCTTCATCTGCTCGGCGTAGTCTTTGTACTCTTCCGTTTTCTTCTCGACGATGCGCTTTTTCAGCCTGCCTCCGGAGGGTGGTTCCGCCGGTGGATCGAGAGAAGTCTTCTGTGACTTGCCGTCTGGGCCCAGGCGCACCTGGTAGTGTTGTTGCTTCTTGAGTTCGCCCTTCAGGCTGATGTTGACTTGCTCGGTCCAGGTGTATTGGGCGAGAGACATCTTGTTTTTCGCCATTGACTCTTTAAGTTCCGCAACCCGTTCCTGAAGTTCCGGACCTTGAGCCTTGGTAGGAGGATTGAAGAAGTTTCCCCCCGAGATAGCAAAGAGCGGCAGAAACATAATTCGTAACACGTGCGATGGTTTGATTTTCATCAGCGTCCTCCCGAGATGTTTTCAAGACCTGACCGCGATTAACTGGCCTTTGGCGGATAATTCTTCAACAGCTTCTGCATGGCCTTGTCTAGATTCTTCTGCTTCTTGCCCTGATTGGCGCCGGGATCGAGCGTCTTGGATACGCGCCCGGTCCAAACAAGCTGTTTGGTGGTGGGGTCGTACATATCGAGAACCAGCATCCCTGTGCTGATCGTGGATTGCTGTGCCGTGGCCATCCCGCCTCCCCAGCGCATGCCGCCCGTGCCGTAGGCGTTCCACTGTTTTTCCTGTTGGATGGAAATCTGGTAGCCGATCAGAAGGCCTGCATTTTCGCCATCCGTCTTGGTGAGGCCTTTGGTGGCCAACTGAGAATCGATGGACTGCTTGATCTGCGCATCCACAATCTGGTTGGGTACCACCGCGCCATCAATGGGGACCCATTTGTAGTTGTGGTATTTGGTGAAGTCTGCGCCGGGCATGGAATTGGTGGTCACATCCTGGGCGGGTGCTGCGGCGCATGCCAGCATTGCTAACAAAAAACCAATTCCGAAATTTGACATCGCTTTCCGAACCGTTGACAACATTGCCTTTCTCCTTTACTAAAGTTCTTCTCGTACGGTGTATCCGTCCTGAAACTTATACGCCTTTAATTCTTCCGAGGTTGTTCATCAACCATTTCATTTCAGTCTGTGTTCCGCGCCCGCAATTTCACGCCGTTGTTCGAAACACAACGAAAACCCAGGTGATTTGTCCCCGTGCTCACCTCGCCCTTGCCTCGCGTTCCAACCATGTAGCGCGAGCAGTATTGATCCGTGCAGAGGAAGGATCCGCCGCGATGCACCTTTTTCCTGTCGTTGGGTTCCGAGGGATCGAACGGCGCTTCCGGGCCTTTCGGATTGCGCGCCACACCGCCAATCTTGGCTAGCTGAGCGTAGTAGTCCGGGCGATACCAGTCGGCAGTCCACTGCCAGACGTTTCCGGCCATGTCGTAAAGCCCGTAACCATTCGGCGGGAATTTGCCGACAGGAGAGATGCCAATGAATCCGTCAGCGCCGGAATCCTGATCGGGAAAATGCCCCTGGTAGGTGTTGGCCATCCACTTTCCGTCCGGTTTGAATTTTTCGCCCCAGACGTATGGTTTCCCCCAAAGCTTTCCGCGTGCCGCGAATTCCCATTCCGCTTCGCTGGGCAGTCTCTTGTGAGCCCACTTCGCATAGGCTTGCGCATCGGGGTAGGCTACCTGGACGACGGGGTAAACTTCTTTTCCTTTGATGGAACTGTTCGGCCCGGAAGGGTGTCGCCAGTTCGCGCCCTTCACGTAGCTCCACCACTGGAAGTGATCGTTCAACGGGACTTCATGATCCGGCGGGGAAAAGACGACTGCTCCGGCGACAAGATTTTCAGGCGGCGCGCTGGGGAATTCCGCTGGGGTGGGAGTTTTTTCGGCGATGGTGACGTAGCCCGTTGCTTTCACGAACTCTGTAAACTGGCCGTTGGTGACGTCGGTTTTGTCCATGAAGAAACCGTCGACGTAGACCCTGTGAATGGGCCGGGAGTCGGTGGTGGCGCGCATCCCGACCATGTCCATCTCGGGAGGATCGGCGG
>Ga0210405_10000348_pt1 | contig 64243 bp, 51 predicted proteins | sample IncBWH11MmetaG_FD_155492 | JGI IMG/M metagenome (GOLD analysis project Ga0210405, IMG submission 155492) | Forest soil microbial communities from Barre Woods Harvard Forest LTER site, Petersham, Massachusetts, United States - Inc-BW-H-11-M | ecosystem: Environmental > Terrestrial > Soil >...
CTAAGCCCATCGCTTCTGGATGAGTGCGGCTGCTAGACCCAGCAAGCTGGCGGCAAGCAGAACTGCGGTCGGCGGCTCCGGCGTTGACGCGGTGGGTGCGGTAAGCGTTCCGCTCGTCAAGAAGTCGTTGAACGGCACTCCCGTTACGCCGCTTCCAGGGGAGAGATCGCTAACGACCGAGCCTACGCAGGAGAGGAGGGAGGTGGAACATAGGGGGCCTCCTGGATAGCCCACTAATGTTGACGCATCGATGTAAACAAACAACTCCCCGAAGAGGCTGCCCTCCAAATCTACGGAGTTGGGCGTTTGGCCCAGGATGTCCGTAAAATTCTCCGTGATGCTGGGGCTAATGTTGTATTGGACGGTTAGATCTGCGCCAGTGATGAATCCGGTGCTCGTGTTTATGGTCAATGTGCCTGATAGTGTGGAGTTATCGCCGAACGTGCCCGAAGCGGTGAATGTGCTGTCGGCCCAAACGGCATTTGGCCCCGCCAGGGCGATCAAGCCCAAGCATAGTGCCAGTGTGTATATGATTTTCATGCTTCCCCCTCAGACCAAAGGATCTAGCCCTGGGATGGGGTCTACTTCGCCGTATGTTCCGCGGCAATTGCCCTGCCAGTTGAATAGATTGAAAATAGGGGGCTTGCTTTTGGCTCTATCTAGTTTCCTGCAACTCTTTTCCCACTCTTGGCAGAATCTTGTCTTCCTGCCCACTCCCCGCGGCAGCCGCGCGGGCCCGCCCGGCCCCTCTTCTCCGCATTCTTCATTCCTACATGTAGCGCTGGCTTTTATGCCAGCCCGCCGCGCCAGCGACCTCTTTTCCCCGGGACCACCGACCGCGTCGGGGTCGTGATAAACTTCGGCCGGGGCCGCCATGAAAGCCAAACGAAAATTTACAGCTCTGATCGAGTGCGACGAGGCCGGCTATTATGTCGCCACGGTTCCGTCGCGGAGGGGCTGCCACACCCAGGCAAGAAATCTCGACACCCTGATGAAGCGTGTCCGCGAGGTCATTCAGCTGTGCCTGGAGGAGATATAGCGCCGGCTTCTAGGCGCCTCTTTCCTGATGTTGGGTGCCGCACCCTTTGATTTGCAAGGGTGCGGGTGTTGACTTTCGTTCCCGGCGCTCAGGGTCGCCTTTTCCTGGCTGTGAACTGCCAACCCTCAGCTTGCCGAACGGGTCGACTGCAGTTATTTCCGCGAATAGACTCTGACGTAATCGACCAGCATTTCCTGAGGGAACTTCGTTGAGGTGTCCGGGTTGCCGGGCCAGCCTCCTCCCACCGCGACGTTCAAAATCAGGAAGAACGGGTGATCGAAGACCCAGCGAGTGCCCACCGGAAGATCGGCCGGCGTGCGCGTTTCGTACAGGTGGCCGTCGACGTAGAAGCGAATTTCGTTTGGTTCCCACTCGACGCCGAAGACGCGAAAATCATCGGCAACGTCGCCACTCGCCACAGCGTACGGAGCCCCCAACGATTTGCCGCCGGAATAGCCGGGGCCATGAATCGTGCCGTGAATTTTCCCCGGCTCGAACCCGACGTTTTCCATGATGTCGATTTCCCCGCACTTCGGCCAGCCCGCCGCGGAAATGTCATCGCCAAGCATCCAAAACGCGGGCCACATGCCTTGTCCTTTCGGGATGCGGATGCGCGCTTCGAATCTCCCGTATTTCTGGGTGAAAAGTTTGCCGGTCTTCAGCCGCGCGGATGTGTACTCACGGCTCACGCCATCCGACCCTGTGAATTTTTCCTGCAGCGCGTCGATCACCAGTTTGCCCTTTTCCACGCGAGAGTTCGCTCTCCGCGCCGTGTAGTATTCAAGTTCGTTGTTTCCCCAGCCGCCACCCCCGGTTTCCGCGGACCATTTCGCCGGGTCCGGCGCCGAACCATCCGGCCCGTCGAACTCATCGCTCCACGTGAGCACCCAGTTCGCATTCGCGCCCTGCCCCCGCGCCCCGCCCGCCCCCACGCCAGCAGCAACAAGAATCGCCGCGGCACCGCCAGCGCACGTCACCAATAAACCAAGCCACCCGATCGCCCTAAACCGTCCACCAATCTGACCAAACATCACGCAACCTCCTGGTGCATTTACCACGAAGAGTGTCCCATCTTCGATATGGCAACCCAGACCTTGGTGTTGCCTTTTCCGAGCTATGAACTGTTGACTGTAGACTGTCGACTTTCCTTTTCCCCTACACCCCAAACTGCCGCAAATGATGATCCACATGCTTGTACATCAACGCCGCCCATTCTTCCGGCGTCATGTTTCCAAAGAACGTATGCGGATGCTTCGTGCACCCCTGCGGCCCGCCCGCGCAAAACCTCCCGACCAGCGAGGACAGTCGCGCGCATTCCTTTCCCAGATCTCGTTCATCCTTCACCACCAGGCTCTTCGCCGTAGGGGCATTCCGCCCCATCGGCTTCTCGTCCTTCAACACCTGTGACTTCGCGAGTGGCCCAAGGATCCGGCCCAAAAACATCCGCGGCTCTACCCTGTCACCCACCGCCCACTCCAAGCCCACCGAGCAGTGCGCCATCGCCTGCGGAGCCGTCATCTTCCCCCACTGCCGCTGGCTGGTGGGGCACAGCCGCCCGATCCGCTCCTGGATTTCCTTCGCCGTCACCGCCTCAAAAAGGTTTTTCATGACGAAACCCTCCGTTCACGAACCCATCTCCAGCATCCTAATCTAAAAATCTCAAGTGGCCTATCTTTTGCGCCCCTTCGCAAATACCTGTCACGGATACATTCCAGTCGCTCACCAGGCAAAACCTGTGCTATATTCCTTGCAGTGGCCCCGAGCTTCGGATCGGGGCCTTTTTCTTTTATTCCCAACATTTTGATAGAGAGAGCCCGATGGATCTCAACCTCGGAACGGCGGCCATGAGCGACGATGCGTTTATCCAGGCCTTTGAGGCGTGCCAACTGGATCCTGCGGGATTTCACCACGCGGATCATCTTCGCCTGGCATGGCTCTACGTCCAGCGCCACGGCGCACGCGCAGCGGAAGCTCGATTGTTGGAAGGAATCTCCACATTCGCACAGCGCGCCGGCGCCCCGCAAAAATTCAACTACACAGCCACCATTGCCTGGACCAGGCTCGTCGCCGCGGCCGGCCGCAAATCAAATTCGTGCGGCTCATTTCACGAATGGATAAAAACCCATTCCCACTTGCTGAATAAGCATTTATTGAACGAGCACTACTCGGCCGAAAAGCTGGAAAGCTCCGAAGCTCGCCGCGGCTGGTTTGAGCCGGATTTGAAGCCTTTGGACTGAACTACAATTCGCACGGGAAGTACTCCCATTTTAAGGCAAGTCATATTACTATTCCCCTACGCGAGAGAGTCCCGGGGTTCGAAACGGCGTTTCTTCTTCAGGAGAGAAGTGGAACTGCCGGTTTCGTGGGCAACCCAACGCGACTCGTCTCGCTTCTTAGTCGAAAGCACCAGGAGAGAAGTGCCCTGGAAAGAGTAACTTCTTTTTGGCGTAAATGGGGGAACACGTTTCGTGTGTGGTATATCAGGCTATACCCACCGTGGTGGTGTCTTTAATCCTTCCGCGATCAAGGAATCGACCGATCGATTAATTCATCGGGGCCCGGACCAGCAGGGAACCTATGAATCGCCGGACGTGTCCCTCGGCGCGGTGCGGCTCAAGATCATCGATCTCGAAGCGGGCGCGCAGCCCTTCTTCAGCGACGACCGCAAGACCGTTCTCGTTTTCAACGGCGAAATCTACAATTACCATGAATTGCGGCAGGAACTTCGCGCTCTGGGCCATCACTTTTCCACTCTCAGTGACACGGAAGTTCTCCTCCACGCTTTCCTCCAGTGGGACACCGAGTGTTTCCGGCGTCTCCGCGGGATGTTTGCGGCCGCTTTCTGGAATGTCGATCAACGCAGGCTTGTTCTGGTCCGCGACCGAGTAGGAATCAAACCACTTTATGTCTGCCGCCTGCGAGACGACATTTATTTCGGTTCGGAGTTGAAGGCGATCCTGTATCATCCGGAAATTCCCCGGCGCTTGGATCTCCACGCGCTCCATCATTATCTCGCCATGAATTATGTGCCCGGACCGTTCACCCTCATCGAAGGGATCCAGAAGCTGCGGCCGGGACACTTTCTGGAATGGCGCGACGGCCTGGTGCTGGAGGAGCAATACTGGAAGCTTCCTTGCACCCAAAATGACAATTGGTCGCTGCCAGATGCGCAAGACTCGCTCGACAATCTGCTCAAGCAGTCCATGCAGGATCATCTGATCTCCGACGTGCCGGTGGGCATCTGGCTGAGCGGCGGAATCGATTCTTCCGCACTTCTTTATTACGCATCGGAAGCAAGCACAAAACGATTGAATACGTTTTCCATCACTTTCCGGGGACGGAGCTTCGACGAAACTCCGTATATCCACGAACTGGTGGAGAAATACCACACCGAGCATCATGAACTTGATCTGAATCCGACGCTCGATCTGCCATCCGCGATTGAGGAACTCGCCTACTATTCGGACGAACCCTTCGCCGATGCGGGCGCGGTCCCCGTGTGGTTTCTTTCCAGGCTGAGCCGCCAGCGCGTGACAGTTGCGTTGAGTGGCGAAGGCGCGGACGAGTTGTTCGGCGGCTATCTTACGTATCGGGCAGACCATCTTGCCGGCTATGCCAGATTATTGCCGAGGGCTGCAAGGCGTTCCCTGCTTGGCGCGCTGAGATGTTGGCCGGTATCCGACGAAAAAATCGGATTAGAGTACAAGGTAAAACGGTTCCTCGAAGGTTCGCTGCTGCCGCCCGACGAAGCGCATGTCTACTGGAACGGTTCTTTTTCCAGAAACCAGCAGGTGGAACTCCTGCTGCGCATGAATGATGCTCGCGTGCAGGATCTCTTTGATTCGAATCTGCCCCAACCGAATGGCGACGGCAATCTGAACCGCTTTCTGGCTTTCGACCAGAAATTCTATTTGACCGACGATCTGCTGCAGAAAGTGGATCGCATGAGCATGGCCCACTCTCTCGAAGTTCGTCCTCCGTATCTCGATCATCGTCTCATCGAATTCGCCGCATCTCTCCCGGATCGTTTCAAAATCAGCGGCAATTGCCAAAAACTTATACTGCGGCGGTTGATGAAATCGAAATTGCCGCCAAGCGTGCTGCGCCGCACAAAAACCGGGCTCGATATCCCCACGCACGATTGGCTGCGCGGCCCCTTGCGCGCCTTCCTGGAAGAGACCCTCAGCCCGGAAGCGGTAAAACAAACCGGACTATTTCGCCCGGAAGCGATCGCCGGCTTGATTCAAGACCACATGGGACGCCGCGCCAACCTGGGCTTTCACCTTTGGGGACTGATGATTTTATTCTTATGGATGAAACACTGGAACATTCAAATCTCAAGCGAACTGACTCTCCCGTTCGCGACAGAGGATATCGCTTCGAAACCAGCGGTGTCCTGATCCTCCTGGCCGCTGCTGTTTTCTTCGGCTGCATCGTCTCTCCACCATCTTTGATGGACGATGTGGACGCCGTTCAAGCGCAAATTGCCCGCAATATGCTGGATTCCGGCGATTGGGTAATCGCGCACCTGGACGGGGTCCCGTACATCGAGAAATCGCCTTTGATTTACTGGATGATTGCGATCTCCTTCCGCATTTTCGGCGTACACGATTGGGCCGCTCGAATTCCCGTCGCGCTTGCCGCCGTGCTGCTTGCCTGGGTCACCTGCCGTTATGCGCGATGGGCATTTGAAGAGCGGGCGGGATATTACGCCGGGGTGGTCCTGGCGACCTGCGTCGGCCTATTCCTGTTCACGCGAATCCAAATACCGGATGTGATGTTGACGCTGACTGTGTGCCTAGCGTTCTGGGCCTTTCAGCGGGCCACGGATCCGGAGGAAGCACATTCGGGCCTCTGGGCGGCCGCGTTAGCGGGGAGTCTCGGCGTGGGAGTGATGCTGAAGGGCTTGATTGCTCTCGTGCTACCGGGCGGAGGGATTTTCATCTACCTCGTCCTGACGAGGCAGCTTTTCTCCTGGGAAGTGTGGAAGCGATTGCGCGTGGTATCCGGCGCCGCGATCTTTCTCTTGATTGCCGCCCCCTGGCACATTTTGGCCGCCCGGCGCATGCCGCCATACGTCGATTTCACGATGCATAGCGGTCCGGGCGAATACCACGGTTTTTTTTGGTTTTACTTTATGAACGAGCACGTATTGCGCTTTCTGAATCTTCGCTACCCGCGCGATTACAACACCGTGCCGCGGTTCGCGTTCTGGGCGCTACATCTTGTCTGGTTATTTCCGTGGAGCGTATATTTCCCCGCCGCCGCGCGGCTGGATTTCAGGCCCCGCGAGCGAGCCGGGAAAACGCGCCTGCTCGCGCTCTGCTGGATCTTGTTCCTCCTGGTTTTCTTCACATTTTCCACCACCCAGGAGTATTACTCCATGCCGATCTATCCGGCCCTGGCGTTGTTATTGGGCAGCGCGATGGCCAGGAATGATTCCTGGACTCTTTGGGGCACCAGAGTCCTCGGCGTAATTTTCGCGGTGTGCGGCATATGCGTCGCGATTCTTCTGTACCTCGTGCGAGGCACGGCGGCCCCGGGCGACATCTCTCGCGCGCTCGAGCAGCATCCGGAAGCGTACACGCTTTCGATGGGGCATATGGGCGATCTGACGATTCAATCTTTCGCCTATCTGCGTTTCCCGCTCGTTTTGGCGGGCTTGGCCTTTTTGGCGGGTGCGGTGGCCTGCTGGATGATTCGGGGCACGCGGGTCTATCTGGCTATCGCGCTGACGATGGTGCTGTTCATTCATGCCAGCCGCGCGGCGCTTGTTGTGTTTGACCCTTACCTCTCCTCGCGGCCGATCGCGGCGGCGCTGATGTGCGCTCCCAAAGGAGAATTGATCATCACCGGCGCGTATTACGCGTTTTCGTCCGTGATTTTCTATACCGGGCGAAATGCTCTGCTCTGGAACGGGCGATACGATAACCTGGAGTACGGTTCCTACGCGCCCGGCAGCGCGCCGGTCTTTATCGACGACCGGCAGTTTCAATCGTTGTGGAATTCCGGTGAACGATACTTTGTGCTGTGCGACGGAGAACGAAAGAGTCTCCTGCAGAAGGCCACCGACAGCAGCAGACTGTTCCTGGTAGTGGAAAGCGGTGGCAAAACGCTGTATTCAAACCTGCCCCTGAGCCAGTGAGTGCGGCGCAATCAATCGTTACCAGCGGCTGATGTGTGCTGCGGCTGAGGCGCCGGTGGTGGCAACGGCATCTCGTGAAACTGTTCCGCTTCCGTCGATCCCGCAAGCGCCGTCGTTGAAGCCGTGCCGCTGCTGATGACGTTTTGCACTGCGTCGAAATATCCCGTGCCCACAAATCGCTGGTGCTTCACGGCCGAATACTGGTGTTCCCGCTCGCTTTGGAACTCCGCTTCCTGTAATTCCGAATATGCGGTCATACCGAGCGTCTTGTACTCGCGCGCCAGCTCAAACATGGTGTGGTTCAGCGCATGGAATCCCGCCAGCGTGATGAACTGGAATTTGTAGCCCCTCGTGCCAAGCTCGCGCTGGAAACGCGCGATGGCTTCGGTGCTGAGATGCTTTCTCCAGTTGAACGACGGCGAACAGTTGTACGAAAGCATCTTGCCCGGATAGACTGCGTGAATCCCATCGGCAAACTCCCGCGCCTCTTCCAGATTCGGCTTCGACGTTTCGCACCACAACATATCCACGTACGGCGCATACGCCAGTCCGCGCGCGATCGCCGCTTCGATGCCGCTCCGCACTTCAAAAAATCCTTCCGCTGTACGTTTCCCTGTGCAGAATTCCCGGTCGCGCGGATCGATGTCCGTCGTCAGCAATCCTGCGCTGTCCGCATCGGTGCGGGCCATGATCAGCGTCGGAACGCCCATTACGTCCGCCGCCAGCCGCGCGGCCACCAATTTCTGAATCGCCTCGGTTGTCGACACCAGGACTTTTCCGCCCAGGTGCCCGCATTTCTTCGCCGACGAAAGCTGATCCTCGAAATGCACGCAAGCCGCGCCGGCTTCGATCATCGCTTTCATCAATTCAAATGCGTTCAGGTTTCCGCCAAATCCCGCTTCCGCGTCCGCCACCATCGGCGCAAACCAGTACTTTCCGTTCTTTCCTTCCGCATGATGGATCTGATCCGCGCGCGTGAATGCCTGATTGATCCTGCGCACCAGGTTCGGCACGCTGTCGGCCGGGTACAAGCTCTGGTCCGGGTACATTTGTCCCGAATTATTGGCGTCCGCCGCCACCTGCCAGCCGCTCACATAGATGGCTTGCAGTCCCGCCTCTACCTGCTGAATCGCCTGGTTACCGGTCATCGCGCCCAGCGCCGCGACATACGGCTCCGCCTGCAACAAATCCCAGAGTCTTTCCGCGCCCAGCCGCGCCAGCGTGTGTTCCACCTGCACGGTGCCGCGCAGCCGGATCACGTCTTCGGCTTTGTAGGGCCGCGTGATCCCCTGCCAGCGGGGATTCGACCGCCACTGATTCTCGAGTGCCGCAATCTGGTTGGCTTGGCTGGTGGACATCGGAGGATCTCGCTTTCTTGGAACGCAAAGGCCGGGAAACCCGGCCCCCGCGCAGTTCAGGTTCAAGGAGTTGCAATTCTGCGGAAAGGGAGGTGGTCAGTCAAACGGATTGTAATTATCACACCGATAGACAATTTCTATCAGTACGTCTAGGATGAAGGTACGAGAGGCCCGCCACCCATGGAAATAGTCCAACTCGAAACGTTTCTGGCGGTTGCGACCTATGGCGGTTTCCACCGCGCCGCCGAAGCGCTGCGCATCAGCCAACCGGCGGTTAGCGCCAGGATTAGTACTCTGGAGGAATCGGTTGGTACGCGGCTCTTCGAGCGCGAACACGGCAAATTTTCTCTTTCACTCGCGGGGAAAGCGCTGCGCCCGCATGCGGAGCAGCTACTGCGGCAAGTGGCCATTGCCCGCCAGGCCGTTCACGAATTGCATCCGATCGCGGGAGGCGCGCTTCCCATCGCCGCTTCGCTTTCCATTTGCACCTACCTGCTTCCCGAGGTGCTGAAGAAATATCAGGAGAGCCATCCGAAGGTCATCGTCAGCGTGCGCAGCGGAAACTCCGCCCAGGTTCTGAAAATGGTGCTCGACGGCGAAGTCGATCTCGGCCTCGCGCGATCCCTGAACCATCCCGAGGTGGAAACCATTCAACTCCGCGACGACCCCCTGATTCTCGTCGGTCATCCCGGGCATCCCGCATTGGCACGGCGAAAGCTGCGGCTCGAGGAGCTCGAGTCCATGCCCATTATTTCCTACGATCGCGGCTCCAGTGATTGGACACTGATGAACGGCCTCTTTCGCCGTGACGGCTTGCTTCCGAATATCGTTCTGGAAGTCGAGACTATCGAAGCTTGCAAACGAATGGTCTTGCGCAAACTGGGCCTGGCATTTCTCCCGCAAATCGCGTTGGTCGAGGAACTCCGCCGCGGCCGCCTTTGCCCGCTCGAAATCACTGACGCCGAGCCGCTGCGCCGCAGTCTTGACGTGATTATTCCCCGGCGGCGTCCTTTATCCAAAAGCGCAAAAGAACTCGTCGCCGGATTGCGCGAAGCAACGCAAACGCCCGTTAAAATCGGGCCCGGTCACAGGAAACAATCCGGCCGGTGATTTTTCCGCCAATCCGGCTGGCTTCCCGGCATCCCGCTGCGTAAAATGGGCCTCTCGACAGGGGAGAATCATGGGCAACGTGCAACAGACGGTATTGATCACCGGTGCGACGGACGGGCTTGGCCGCGCGGCCGCGCTGCTCCTGGCGGAAAAGGGTTATCGGGTGTTTGCCGCGGGGCGTTCCGCCGAAAAACGCGCCGAACTAGACCGTCTCGCAACTAGTGGAAAACTTCCCCTCGAATCGCTGGAGATTGATGTCTGCGACGAAACCTCCGTCAATCGCGCCGTCCAGCAGGTCCTGCAAAAATCCGGCAAGATTGACGTGCTCATCAATAATGCCGGCGTCGGATTAATGGCCGTCACCGAAGAACTTAAGCTCGCCGACCTCCGCCGTGTCTATGAAACGAACATCTTTGGCCTGCTGCGCATGACGCAAGCCGTCCTCCCGCATATGCGTGCGCGAAAGTCCGGCCGCATTCTGATGCTCAGCAGCGTCGCCGGCATCCTTACGCCCCCCACCTATGGCGCCTATAGCAGCAGCAAACATGCGGTCGAAGCGCTTTCCAACGCGCTGCGCCTGGAGCTCTACCCGTTCAACATTGAAGTAGTTCTGATCGAGCCGGGCTACATCATGACCAATTTTCAGCAGACGGCGAAGGGCCTTGCCGAATCTTACATCGAGGGCTCCGCGGCCAGCCCGTACGCGAAAATCTACGAGGGCGCGATTGCCGGCGCCACCAACAGCCGCCGCGAATCCAAAACGACGCCCGAAGATTGCGCCCGTGTCATTCTTCACGCCATTGAAGCCAGCCATCCAAAAGCGCGCTATACGGTCACGCCGCTGGCGAAGTGGGCGGCGCTCGGCCGCCGCATACTCCCCGACACGCTGATGGATTCTTTTCTTCGCCGCAAATTCGGCATCGTCCGCGAGGAAGAAGACTGAAACTTCATGGACTTGTAGCTCAGGCCTTCAGGCCTGAGGGGTTTTCCTTCCGTCGGCACAATTTTGCCGCCGCTGCGAAAATCCTCACCCCTGAGGGGGTGAGCTACAGATTCAGTTTGAAATTTGAAACGAAACGCTGGTCTCCCGCAGCGCTTCCCACTTTTTGCGCCAGGTTTCGTGCAGCGGGCTCTCGGCATAGTCCGCCGCCGCTTCCGCGCTGGTGAATTCGATCACGTAGACGCCGCTCCAATCGCGCAGCTGGTTACGCTCGGTCTTCAGCCAGATGTTCTTGATGCCGGGAATTTTTCCCGCCATGTCGCGGATGCCGCTGATGGCCTGCTCCTGATCGTTCTGTGAAGTGGCGTCGCGGAATTTATAGGCGACCACGTGAATCACGGTTTTAGGCTGGCCGAAGCGATTCACGGCCGATACTTTCTGCGTCAGCGCGCTTCCGGCGACACTCCCCGCCAGAAACAGCCCGATTCCCATCACGATTTGCATCCAGCGGCGATTCCGCGAATCCATAAAATTCCTCCTCAAGACGGCGACTCTGCCAGTCTATGTGACTCTGCGCTGCCTCGGCAACTTGCCTCCAATTTGACGGAGCACGGGATTTGCCGTTAGGCTGAATCCCTATTTTTCAAGGAGAAGCGAATGACCCGAGGCCTCGGCTTGGCGGTGATTTTGTGCGGCGGTGCGATCCTTCCTGTAACGCTAAGCGCGCAGAACGACACGGCGGTCAACTCCGAGGCCCGCGCGATCTTTCAGCAATTGATTGAGACCAACACCAGCGATTCCGTTGGCAGTGTTTCCAAAGCCTCCGAAGGCATGGCCAAGCGGCTGCTCGCGGCCGGATTCGCCGAAAGAGACGTCATCGTCGCCGGCCCGAACGATCGCAAGAAGAACCTCCTCGTCCGCTACCACGGCTCCGGCCAGCAAAAGCCCATTCTCTTTATCGGTCACCTGGACGTGGTGGAGGCCCGCCGCGAAGACTGGTCCGTGGATCCCTTTCAGTTCATCGAGAAAGACGGATTTTTCTATGGCCGCGGCACGCAGGACATGAAAGAAGGCGACGCCATCCTGGTCGAAAGCTTTCTCCGCATGAAGCGCGAGGGCTTTGTCCCCAACCGCGACCTGATCCTGGCACTTACCGCCGACGAAGAAGGCGGCGATTTCAACGGCGTCGATTGGCTGGTTAAGGAGCATCGCGACTGGATCGACGCGGAGTTTTGTATCAATCTCGACGGCGGCGAGTTTGAAAAGCTGAAAGGGAAGCGCGTGCTCGCCGGAATGCAGGCCAGCGAAAAGGTTTACGCGGACTTTCAGTTCGAGACCAGAAACCCCGGCGGCCACAGTTCGGTGCCCGGCTCGGAGAATGCGATTTACGAACTCTCCTCCGCGCTGCTTAAAGTGCAGTCATATTCCTTCCCCGTTGAGATCAACGAAATTACGCGCAATTATTTTGCGCACGCCGCCACGCTCACCAGCGGGCAGTTGGCCGCGGATCTTCGCGGCGCCGCAAGGGAGCCGGCCGACTCCGACTCGATCAAGCGGCTTTCGAACAATCCGTATTACAACTCGCTCCTGCACACCACCTGCGTCGCCACCATGCTTTCCGGCGGCCACGCGCCAAATGCGCTCCCGCAAATGGCACGTGCCAACGTCAACTGCCGCATCTTTCCCGGCGAGGACCCGGAGCATGTCCGTAGAACGCTCGAGCGCGTCGTCGCCGATTCAAAGGTGAGCATTACCGTCGTCGCTCAAAAAACGGTGGATGGGCAAACCGTCCCCATCGTCACTGTCCCGCCGTCTCCGCTTCTGCCAGAAGTCACTACAGCTCTGGATCGCACACTCGCCACAATGTGGCCCGGCGTCCCTATCGTGCCGACCATGTCCACCGGCGCGACCGATGGAAAATATCTCCGCATCGCCGGCATCCCCACTTACGGCATCGCCTGTATGTTTTTCGATATGGAAGACCACCGCTCCCACGGCAAAGACGAGCGCGTCGGCGTCCAGGATTTCTACGACGGCGTCGAGTTCGGCTACCGCTTTATGAAAACGCTTTCGTCAGCGTATGCTAATCAATAGACGTAGGAGAGAATTCCACGTGCAAGAACTCAAGTGGCTTGAGGAACTACCGGAACAATCCCTTGAAGGGGGCATAAAGTTATTAAAGGAACTCGGATGGAATCTTCAGGTAAGGGAAATGGACGGCTTCTTTTTTGTAAACTCAGGGCATATTGTGCTTCTAAAGACCTCGACTCGTGAGTCCGTTGACGCCTTGTTGTACGGAATGGCGATTTCATTTTCGACCCTGCCAGAATCAGCCTTACACGCGGTTCGCAAATTTGCGAAGGAGTCTGCCGGGGAAATTTAGTGAATGGCGTGGGCTTAAAGTCGTTAGAGGGCTAATGGACCAACACTTTTGCAGCAGTACTTGCATAGAGATGAGATAATTGACATACCTGCAGGAGGCTTACCATGGCGATGCACGCTGAAAGTGTCATTGTCCAAGATCCGGATATCCACAGTGGCGAACCCGTTTTCCGAGGCACACGCGTCCCGTTCCAAACTTTGGTCGATTATTTGGAAGGTGGAGAGACGTTGGACGAATTCCTGGAACAATATCCGGGGGTCAGCCGGGAGCAGGCCATCGCCGCACTGGAAGAAGCAAAGGCTCTGGTCTTGGCGCGTTTTGGGAAATGAAAATCCTGATTGATGAGTGCCTTCCAGCAGCACTGAAAGGCACTCTCACTGCGCTGGCTCATGAGTGTGAGACCGTCCGTAAGGCAGGATATGGTGCCAAGAAGAACGGCGAGCTACTCCGGCTTGCCGAAGGCCAGTGGGATGTGCTGCTTACAAGCGATCGAAATATTAAGCACCAACAGAATATGACGGGACGGAATGTGTCCATCGTGATCCTTTGCGCGAAATCGAATCGCATGAAGGACCTTCTACCGCTAATGCCAGCATGTTTGCAGGCTCTTACCTCGATTCGGCCCGGCCATGTAGTCGAGATCGGACCCCTCTAGGCGCGTGCCTTAGACGAGATAGAACAACATCGAGTCGTAGCATCAAACGAAAAAACCCCCGAAGTTCTAGGGCTTTTCGGTTTCAAGTTCTAGTAGGAACGCTTACGCAGCTTCCCTCTTATCTAAGGAAGTTCTTATTAACATTATTGCTACGTAAGCACTTGGTGTCCGAAAGGAAACAGAAAAGATTCATCCCCGACGATATCCTTCCCGGCAAGGTCCAGCAGCTCAGAAGCAAATAAGCACGGAAGGAAAAAACCATGATGAATCTGGAAGCGTTTCAAAGTGCCGCCAGGGAAGGCGGATTCGTCGCGGAGATCGGAATAGGGGAAGGAACCGTTCAATGGCTCAGGAAAATCCCGCCACATATGGCCAGGGACACGCACCAGCGCATGTGCATCGACAGCATGACAAATAGCGTGACTGTGTATTGGGTGGGGGGCCTCGGAAAACTCAATTCAAAGACGTTTCGAAACCCGTCTGCGTTGGAAGAATGGTTTCAACTTGAACCGCAGCCCATCCTGGAGCGATGAAGAATGGGCGGACACTTTTAAACCACGCTCAAAGTTAAAATGCTCTGATAGTTCGGGCTATGTGCGTTTAGGTACAGTAAAGATTTAGCCTACTATGCTGAAATACTGTTCTGAGGTTTGCCAAGACATACTATGGCCATACGTACCGTGTCCCCCAAAATACTTCTGATTCAAGATGATCCTGACGCCGCAAAGGACATTTGTGGCGCGCTGTCGTCGACAGGCGGCGGTTCGTTCGAAGTGGAATGGGTGCGCAATCTTTCCGAGGGCCTTGACCGGCTAATCAAAAATGGGATCGATGCCATCTTGCTAGAGTTGTCCCTGCCAGAGAGTAGCGGCCTCGAGGCCTTCGACAAACTGCATGCGGCCGCCTCCGACATCCCCATTCTCATTCTCGGCGACAACGATAACGAAGCCCAGGCAAAGGAAGCGGTGGCGCGTGGTGCGCAGGATTATCTTCTGCCGAATCACCTCGATTGTTATTCACTGACGCGAGCCGTGTGCAACGCGATCGAACGCAAGGCCATAGAAGATGCCTTGTATCTGGAAAGAGAACGCGCGGTGGTCACTCTTAATTCGATCGGTGACGCCGTTCTCTGCACAGACATTTCCGGCAAGGTCACCTATCTGAACCTGGTTGCGGAGGCCATGACCGGTTGGCGCCGCGAGGAAGCCATTGGTAAACCCATCGTCGAAGTCTTCCGAATCATTGACGGCGCTACGCGGAAGACTTCCCGGGACCCGATGGAGATGGCGGTTCAGCAAAACAGGACAGTGGGGCTGACGGCGAATTGCGTCCTGGTGCGCCGCGACGGATTCGAATCCGCCATTGAAGATTCGGCGGCTCCGATCCACGACCGGGCAGGCCGGGTGATCGGCGCGGTGATTGTTTTCCATGACGTGAGCGCGGCGCGGGCCATGTCCGTTCAGATGACGCACTCCGCGCAGCACGATGTTCTTACCAGTCTGCCCAATCGCCTGTTGCTCAACGACCGGATCACACAATCGATTGCCGTTGCTCGCCGGCAGAAAAAACATCTTGCTGTAATTTTTCTGGACCTGGATCGCTTCAAGTATATAAATGATTCGCTGGGACATGCCGTCGGCGACCGACTGCTGCAGTCCGTTTCAAAACGATTGCTAGCCAGCGTCCGGAGTTCGGACACGGTCAGCCGCCAGGGCGGTGATGAATTCGTGATTCTGCTTTCGGATCTGGGCCGTCCCGAGGACGCGGCCACCAGCGCGCAAAAATTGCTTCTTTCGCTCGGCGCGCCCCACCTTTTGGGGGGGCAAGAATTGCATATCGGCGGCAGCATCGGCATCAGCGTTTACCCGGCTGACGGAGGCGATGCCGAAATACTCATCAAGAGTGCGGATACGGCCATGTATCACGCCAAGGAAAGCGGGCGAAATAATTTCCAGTTCTTCACGGTGGACATGAACCGGAGGTCCGTTGAACGACAATCTCTGGAAGGCAGCCTGCGCTGCGCTCTCGAGCGGGGAGAGTTCCTGCTGGACTATCAGCCGAAGGTAAATCTCGAGACAGGTGAGATCACCGGAGTGGAGGCATTAATCCGTTGGCAGCAGCCCAATCGCGGGCTTATCCCGCCCGCCCTGTTCGTGCCTATCGCCGAGGATTGCGGCCTCATTATCCCGATTGGCCGTTGGGTGCTGCGCGAAGCATGCCGGCAAGCGCGCGCCTGGCAAGTCGCAGGACTCCCGGCATTGCCAATTGCCGTCAACGTTTCCGCCGTTGAGTTCCGCGACAAGGGCTTTGTCGAAGGCGTGCGAACGATACTCTCGGAAACCGGTTTGCCGGCCCAGTATCTCGAACTCGAGCTCACCGAGGGTGTGCTGATGGAAGATGCCGAATCGGCGACCTCCGTTCTGCTGGTGCTCAAGGCCATGGGAGTGCACCTTGCCATCGATGATTTCGGCACCGGTTATTCCAGTCTGAGTTACCTTAGAAAGTTTCCGATTGATGCGCTCAAGATCGACCAATCGTTCATCCACCAGAACACCACCACTCCCGACGAATCCACCATCGTGAGCGCGGTGATTGCCATGGGCCGAAGCCTTAAGTTGCGGGTCGTTGCCGAGGGCGTGGAAACGCTGGAGGAGCTAATGGCGCTTCAGGGCCTTCAGTGTGACGAAGCGCAAGGTTTCTACTTCAGCCGGCCCGTGGCCGCCGCGCAATTTGCCGATTTACTCCAGAAAGGCACGGCAGGTGCATTCGTCCACTAAGACGATTGAGGCTCGCCGGATCGAAGGACGGTTAGCCCGGTCCGGGCGCCGTTCTCAGTGTGTAACTGAACCGTAGCCTGAAAAGAAAAAGCCCCCGAAACCGGGGGCTTTTTCTTTTCAGGAATTGGAGAAAATTCTTACGGCTTTGTAGGGTCCGGAGCGTCGCCCGGCTTCGCGTCCTGCGGAGTCGTGGTGCTGGCCGCCACGGGTTTCCCCGGGTCGGCGCCGTAGCGCATCAGGTAGGGCATGAAGGGCGTAACTTCGAACGGCATCTTTTCGCGTTCCGCCACCGTGCCGACTGGTTTGCTCTTGATGAGCTCCAGCTTGTCGTTCCAGGGATCGATCTTCACGCGGCCGCCGATAGGCAGCGCCGCAATCTTCTGCGGATTCTGCTTCGGATCCATCGCCATCGTGGATTTCAGGTCGTTGATTTGCGGCACACGATTTCCCAGGTGTCCGCTGATCAGGTTCGGAATTTCCTTCTGGCGGCTGTCGAGGGCCTGCAGGAAAAGCCCGGCATTCGCCAGTTGATTCTTGTAGGGCGAATTGTTCAGGATCTGGAGAGCCTTGGTATTGGCCTGGGCTTCCTCGTCCGGAGTCCGTGAAAAGCCGAAGTGGCGGAACGTATCTTTATCTTCCACCAGCAACTGATCGAAGAACGCATACTGCGAATCCAGGCGGTGGCCCAGCACGACGTGGCTCAGCTCATGCGCCAGCATCGTTGCCAGGCTGGCTTCGTCGGGCAGCACGTCGATCAAGCCGCGGCTCAACACGATGGTGTGGCCGAGCGTGAAAGATTCCAGCGTGGAGGTCATCAGCACGCGGCAGCGCACATCGGGCTCCACGTCGATGTTGTTGGTCACTTCCAGGTTGTTGACGACCGTCTCCAGCACTTTGTCCACTTCGCCCTTCGGCGCCATCAGTCCAATGCGCTCCAGGCGATCCGCGATGTTGTCTTCCGCCTGGCGGTCCCAGGAACGTTGCGCCTGGATCGGCGTCAGGTCGTTGGCGGTCTTGGTGTCGTCCTGCATCGGCGTCTCGACCAGAATCTTGCTCAACTCCTGCTCCTGGGAAGCGCCGCCGAGGTTATAGCCCCACAAGCGGGTCTGCGCCTTGAAGTCGAGCTTCTTCGAGATGGCGTAGTGCAAGTCCTTTTCTTCGCTGTACACAAAGGTTGGCATCCAGAGCCCCGGCTGCACGTTGGTGCGCCAGCTGTCAAAGTGGAAATACCAGCTGGAGTGGCCGTTTCCGCTGTACGCGCCGTTGAAGCGCACGATGTGATAGTCCTGATCCTCCACCCAAATGCGTCCCAGGAACCGCCCGTTGTTCTTTTTTTCGAGAGGCGTCACGTCGAACACCAGGCAGCGCACTTCGCCCAGGAATTCCCGGCGCACGTAATCGAACTTGTAGTGCTGCCGGTCAAATCCGTTCGTGTCGATGAAGATCATCTGCAGAAAGCCGTCCGGCAGGAACTGCATGGCAAAGCTGAAGAAATTGCCGACGGACATGAACGCCCGCTTCCCTTTGTTGGAGGTCTCGGTCAGGGGCACCAAGCTCACACCTTTGGCAAAGTTCGCGCGGCCGAGAAAATATTTGTCCCCCGCGGGCACCTGTCCCAGGTCCTTGTCGGGTTTCAGATTCTGGATATACGTCTCCACCAGCGGAGAGTAGTTGCGGATTTGGCCATAGAGCTTCTGCTCGTTGGCCGTGACGCGATCCACCACCTGCTCCATGGTGCGCGGCTGATCTCCATCGGGGGCCGGCGCGGCAGTGGCCATCGAGCCAGCGTATGCGCCAAGCGCCAGCACGAGGATATACTTCGAAAACTTTCGCATGTTCATCTCCCCTTCACCCCATCAATACGCCAAACGAAATTCGATTCTTACCCTGGCCGGAAAATCCACCGGCTGACCTTGTCGCAGCGCCGGCTTGAACTTGATCTGTTGCGCGGACCGCACCGCGGCTTCATCCAGGCCGTGGCCCAGGCCGCTGACCACGCGGTTGATCTGAACGGTCCCATTTGCCAGGAAGACCATGTCCACAACCACGTCGCCTTCGATTTTAAGCGAACGCCCCTCGGCCGTGTACTCCGGCTTCGGCTTTGCGATAATCGTCGGCGCGTTATCCGCCGGGCCCTCGGCTTGCTGCTTTTTCTTCGGCGCTTCGGCTGTATTATCCGCCGCGTTGGCAAAGCCGGTGGAAACAACCGAGCCCTTCTTGCCGCTTGGAGGGGGATTCGCCGTGCCATTGCCAAAGCCCGTGCTGGCCACTGTTCCGGGAATTCCGTTTTTGCCGCCGGTGCCGTTGCCGTAGCCTTCGCCGCCGGGCAATGCAGGAGAACCGAGTCTCGCCACGTTCGTCGCGTGTTTCGGATCGCCCTTGCCGGCTACTCCGTTCGGATCGCCAAACCCGCCGGTCTGCACTTTTTCCACTGGAGCGACTACCGTTGCCGGCGCCGCGCTTCCAGTATTCAGGTTATTTGTCTTCACGTCTTCTTTCGGACGCTTCGGCCCGTTATCTTTCACGTCGATCTTTGCCGCTTCAAACTTCGGCGTCATGTCCGGATCTTTGATCTCGACTTTTTCCACCTTGGGCTTCACCGCCTTGGGCGCCACCAGGTTGGCAAAAATGTGCGGTTGCTGTGGATTCAGCTTGGGTGGTTCAGGCGGTGGCGGTGTTGGCTTGGGCACAACCGCCTTTACTTTCGGGGTTGGTGGCGGTGGTGGAGGAGGTGCAACTGGAATTTCCGTGACTGGCTGGGCGATGGCGGTGTACGAATACTGGATTGCCGTCTTCATCTGCTCCGGATAGAGCATAGGAACAATGAGGAAGAATCCCAAAATGGTAAGTTGCACGCCGGCGCTGAATCCAACGCGGCGCCAGTTGGGCTTCGCTTCGGGCAAAAGGGCCAGGCGGGCAGGCACCTGCTTGGTCCCAATGTTTTGTTTCCAAGCTTCGGAATTCGCGGGCCGGTTGCGGTTGGAGCCAAAGCCCACGCCCAGAGACCTGCTCGTTGGTGGATCTGCGATCATCGTGGCCATCCGCTTGCCGCCTCGCGCTAGTGTTCGTCCTGGAACCTCGATCCAAGAGCAACGAGGTCTCGATTTCTCGAAATCAGAACGTGTGATTTACCAGTACGAGCGTACTGAGGGGGTGCAGGCCCTCGAATAGGACTTTCGTACTAACGACGCGAACTCGCTAATGCTAAAGCGAGTGCATCTCCACACGGGATTTCTTTAACTCGGACAAACCCGCCGAGGCGAAAATCGTTGCGGGGCAGGCAGCGCAACACTCCCTAGATTAACCCAAATAGGGAGGACTGAGCCGGGGATTTGCTGGGGCACCCACCGGTCACTCCATTAGGGTACTCTTTAGGATGCATCTCCGCCATAGGGCGTTGGTTATTTGTTGGGCATCCTAGCATGCTGAAAGAAGGAGCCTTAGACTCCCGGCAGGAGGATAGTGCCGCAACCTCCCAAAGAGAAGAAACCGTCGACCGGGCCGGCATCGCTGCTTGCCGCTGGCGAGCCGCTGGTGGCGTCGCTCTATGCCCAGTCCGGCGCGGCCCGCTGGGGACTCTCCCAATCTCAATTTGTCAGTGGCCTTGAGCGCAGTGTGTGCAAGCGTTTTCAGGAGGGTGCCCCCACCTCCGAACGACTTAAGGAGTATCTCCTTACCTTGCACATTGAGGACCTGGCCTTGACGACAGCATGCATCGAAGGCTCCGAAGCCGCCTGGGAGTATTTTGTGCAGGAGTACCGGGGCTACCTGCGCGCCGCCGCCGGGGCTATCAGTAAGGCCAGCCGCTATGGCGCAAATCCGCAGGAACTTGCCGACTCGCTCTTCTCCGATCTTTTCGGCTTGATGGACGGAAAGCGCGGAGAGCGCTCGCTCTTCCGCTACTTCCACGGGCGCAGTTCGCTGAAGACTTGGCTGCGCACCGTGCTTGCCCAGCGCCATGTGGATGTGATCCGCAGGCAGCGCCGGCTGGAATCGCTTGACGCGGAAGACGGCGAAAAACCGGTTCTCCCGCCCGATCGCCTTCAGGCACAGCCGCTCCCGGATCCCCACCGCGCGCATTACCTTTCCTGTTTTACCGCTACGTTGCAGCACTGCTTGAAACTCTTGTCTCCCGCCGATCGCGAGCGGCTCGAGCTCTATTACGCTCGGCAGATGAAGCTGGCGGAAATCGCCCGGCAACTTGGCGAGCATGAATCCAGCGCCTCCCGCAATCTGGAGCGCATCCGCCAGGAATTGCGGGCAATGGCGGAGCAACACCTGCGCGATGCTTTTTCCCTGAGCGACGCGGAAATTCAGCAATGTTTCGAATATGCCGCGGAAGACGTGCCCATCGATTTCCGACGGATGTTTCCCGATGCGAAGCCGGAAGCGCCGCGGGCAAATCGAAAGGAACCAGCGTGAAGCACCGCAAGAAAGGCCTTCGCCGCCGTTCTAAGAAGGGAGAGCGCCATGCCGTCTGACGATCGCGATCCAAAATTTGAGCGGGCGCTTGCGCAACATTTGCGTGGCGGCTCGGCACAGGCGAACTGCCCGGACGCGGAGACCCTGGCCGCCTATCACGAGCGCAATCTTTCTCCCGAGGAAATGGCCCGGTGGAAGCAGCATATTTCCGCGTGCGAAGCTTGCCAGGAAGTGCTGGCGCTGGTGGAAGCAACCGAGAACCAGCTTGCCGAGGATTGGGAAGAGCGAGGAATTCCGGTGGCAGAAGCGGTGTTGATGCCGCGGGCAGAGACGTCGAGAATTCCTGAACGAAGTGCTAAGCCAGCCGCGGCAAATACTCCGCAGGCATCCGTGGCGCCCGTCGCAATCATCCGCCGCCGGCCCAGACTCTTGCGCTGGGCCGTTCCACTGGGCGCGGTTGCAGCCGGGGTGCTTGTATTCATCGGAATCTACGAGCAGCGGACGGAGAAAGTGGCGCGCTACTCGGACACAATCATCGCCCGCCATGAGACGCCGGCACCTGCGGTGCAAGCTCTCGATCAGCAAGCCACGAAAGCGCTGCCGCAGGTGGAATCGAAAGATCAGCTATTGTCCTCTGCCGAAGTGTCCCGGCCAAAAAAAGAACAAGCACCTCCTGTTGCCGCCGTCGCGAAACCTTCTCCGCAGGCAAATGATACTGGCGACGCAGTGAGGGAATCCCGGGATCACCTTGCCGGCCGGCGATTGGAAAAAAAGTCGCCTCCTCCTGCCCCGGAAATCTCCTCGCGGGCCGCCACTGACACGGTTGTTCCTCAAAACTCGCCTACCATTTCGGCTAGCGCTCCTCCCGCGCCTCCTCCCGTCCCATCGGCTCTGGGAGGCGTTGCGGGAGGAGTAGCGGTCCAAAGACCGCCGGCTCACGCCGACGCAAAAAGTGTTCCTTCCTCGGTAACGGAGACCGTAACCGTGGACTCGGCCACCGCAGCGCTGGAAACACAAAACGACGTCATGAAGCTGAAGCAGGGGTCGAGCAGCCAAATGTTGGAGGTAATCAGTGCCGGCGCCGGTTTCATCCTCACTCCGGACAACAAAGTTTTCTGGAAGCTCCAGCCCGCCGGAACGCTGCAACTGACCACCGACGGCGGCAAGAAATGGAAATCGCTGAACACCGGCGCGAACGCGAATCTCACCGCGGGCTTTGCGCCTTCCTCGCGTGTTTGTTGGATCGCCGGAAAAGCCGGAACACTCCTTCTTACAACGGATCGCGGCGGCCACTGGACCCGGATCAGCACGCCCATTGCCGGCGATTTGGGTGGTGTGCATGCCGCCGACGCGAAACACGCCTCGATCTGGGACGCGCTTAAACTCCAGAGTTATGAAACTTCCGATGGCGGCGCGACTTGGAAGCAAACCGCCGGGGAATAGCTATCGCGCAAGAAATTTCGCCGGCCCCGTTCTAAGCACGAAGGCAAATTCTTGAAGAGGTGAAGCGAAGATGAATACTCCCCGATTTCTGAAGCGCGCGGCTACCCGCTGGGTGGTGGCCACCGCCGCGATCGCGCTGGCCGTAGCGGCCGCGTTTGTGCCGGATTTTCACGCCGGCAAGAGAGGCGGCCAACAGGAAAAAGATTCCCGCCGGAACGCCGCGGCGGATCAGTCCACCAGCCTGGCGGACCAGACGGATCTGGCAGTAACGGTCTACAACTCCAACATCGCGCTCATCCGCGATGTCCGCGAATTGCAGCTTCCCCGGGGTGAGTTTCACCTGAAATTCATGGACATCGCCGCCACCGTCAATCCCGCCACGGTTCACTTTCGTTCGTTGACCGAGCCCGACAAAGTCGGCGTGCTCGAGCAGAATTATGAATACGATCTCCTCGAACCCACGAAGCTGCTCAACAAATACGTCGGCAAGGAAGTCACGCTGGTGCGCAGCTACATAGACAACGGCACCACCAAGCACGAAGAGATTAAGGCCACGTTGCTCGCCAACAACAACGGTCCCGTGTGGAAGATCGGCAACGATATCGTTACCGGCGGGTATGGCGAAAGCTATCGATTCCCCGAAGTGCCGGCGAACCTCTATGATCGCCCGACGCTCCTGATGTCGCTTGAGAATTCGGGCTCCACCAAACAAAAAATCGAATCTTCGTATCTCGCCAGCAACCTCTCCTGGAACGCCGATTATGTGCTCACCGTCGGGCGCGACGACAAGGCCGCCGATCTCGACGGCTGGGTCACCGTCATCAACAACAGCGGCACCGCCTTCCACAACGCCCGGCTGCAACTCGTCGCAGGAGATTTGAATCGGATTCCCGAGCCAGCCCGCTACCGTGCCGCGGGCATGGTTGCCAATGCCGCCGAGATGAAAGACAAGGCTCAATTCCAGCAGGAAAATTTCAGCGAGTATCACCTCTATTCGCTTGGGCGCCGCACCTCCGTCGAAGACAAGGAATCCAAGCAGATCAGCCTGCTGGAAGGAACCGGCGTGCCGGTGGAGAAGCTTTTTGTTGTGAACGGGCAGAACTTCTACTATCACAACGCGCAGAATCCCGGATCGCCTCTCAAGGATCCCGTCATGGTTTTCTACAAATTCAAGAATGAAGAGAAAGCAGGCCTCGGCGTTCCGCTGCCCGCGGGCAACGTGCGCGTCTACCAGAAGGATTCCAAAGGCGGGTTGCTCTTCATAGGGGAGGATCACATCGATCACACGCCAAAAGACGAATTCATCACCGTGAAAATAGGCAATGCGTTCGACGTGGTCAGCGAGCGCAAGCAGACGGACTACAAGAGCCTCGGGAGCCGCATGTGGGAGATGGAATTTGAGATCACCCTGCGCAACCACAAGGACACGCCCGTCACCGTCCAGGTGAATGAACCGATCGGCGGCGACTGGGAGATGCTTAACTCGACCTATAAAGCCACGAAAACCGCGGCGTTCGCCGCCCAGTTCGACGTTCCCGTGAAAGCCAACGGCGAATCCGTCCTGAAATACCGCATCCACGCTCACTGGTAGTGCGGACGCGCACTGTTGAAAGGTTGTCATCCTGAGGCCCGCGTTGTTTGCGGGCCGAAGGATCTCAACGGAACGTGTGAGCCGCGCGTTGGCGATGAGGAAGCAGTAGCGCCATGGCGGGGCGACCTGAAGGTCGCCGCTACAACTTCATTCCACAATCGCGTCGGCTTCGATTTCCAGCAGAATTTCCGGCGAAATCAGGCGGCTCACTTCCACCATCGACGTCGCGGGGCGAATCTCTCCAAAAAATTCTCCGTGCGCCTTGCCGATCTTTTCCCAATCCGCGATATTCGTCACAAATATCCTGGTGCGAATCACGTCCTTCAATCCCGCTCCCGCGCGGCCCAGTGCTGCCTCCAGATTCCTGATGATTTGCACGGTCTGCGCGTACACGTCGCCGATTCCGATGATTTTTCCATCCGGTCCGGTCGCAGTCGTTCCGGAAACGCTGATGTGACTGCCGATTCGCACGGCGCGGGAATAGCCCACAATCGGCTCCCACGGCGTTCCTGTCGCAAAGTTCTGGCGTGGCATGTTGGTCCTCTCCGGCAGGCGGGGTGCGAGTCGCCGTTGCCCTGCATGCTAAACTTAATGGAAGTATGGCACAGGCCGGCCGCGCTCGGGCCGGATGCAGGAAGACCAATCTATGCGCTGCAATAATATTCTCGAAGCGGTGGGACGTGTCCCGCTCATCCGACTGAACCGGATCAATCAGGGGCTGAAGCCGCAAATGTGGATCAAGGCGGAGATGCTGAATCCCGGCGGCTCCGTGAAAGATCGCATCGGCATCACCATGATTGACGAAGCCGAGAAAAAAGGTTTGCTGAATCCCGGCGGGACGATCATCGAAGGCACGTCTGGCAACACGGGAATGGGGTTGGCGCTTGTCGCGGCCGTACGCGGATACAAGTGCGTCTTCACCACCACGGACAAGCAGTCCAAGGAAAAGGTGGATTTGCTGAAGGCTTTGGGCGCCGAAGTGATCGTTTGCCCAACCGCCGTCGAGCCGGAAGACCCGCGCAGCTACTACAGCGTGGCGAAAAAACTGGCGCGCGAAATTCCCAACTCTTTTTATCCCAATCAGTACGACAATCCGTGCAATCCCGATGCTCATTACAAAACCACCGGCCCCGAAATCTGGGAAGACACCGAAGGCAAGATCACGCATTTCGTTTGCGGCATGGGCACCGGCGGCACCATCAGCGGCGTTGGTAAATTTCTGAAGGAAAAGAATCCAAAGGTTCAGATTATCGGCGTGGATCCGGCAGGCTCGCTCTATTTCGATTTTCACAAGACTGGAAAAATCACCAAAGCGCGCACCTATGTTGTGGAGGGAATCGGCGAGGATTTCTTCCCCACCACCATGCACATGAATATTCTCGACGATGTGATCCAGGTGAACGACGAGGAGTGCTTCGTCGTTGCGCGGCGCCTGGCCAAGCAGGAAGGTATTTTTACGGGCGGCTCTGGCGGCGGCTGCCTCAGCGCTGCCCTGCGCCTTGCGAAGGATCTGGGGCCGCACGACTATGTTGTCGCGCTACTTCCCGACACCGGGATGCGCTATCTCAGTAAGGTGTACAACGACGAATGGATGCGCGAGCGCGGCTACGTGGAATCGAGCGTACCCATCACCGCCGCGGAAGTCGTGAACGCCAAGCGGCAGTCCGGCAAGGTGCGCGAACTGGTGATCGCGCGCCCGTACCAGACTGTTTTCCACGCACTGAAGACCATGCAGGAACAGGATATTTCGCAAATTCCGGTCTTTGAAGAAACGCTGCCCATCGGCACCATCTATGAAGACCAGATTCTTACGCTCGCGCTGCAGGGCAAGGATCTACGCAAGCTGGTGGTGCGCGAAGTGATGAGCAAGCCGCTTCCCCGGATCCCGGGTTCTTCACCCGTCGAGCGCGTCACCTACATGCTCAGCCACGAAAATCCCGCCGTGTTCGTGGAAATGGACGAAGCGAAGTTCGAGATACTTACCAAGTACGACCTGATGAGCACGGTCGCCGGTTTGATGGAACAAAAACGCTAGCCGCAATCATCACGCGCGGCGCAGAGCACAGGAAAATCGAAAAGTGAAAATTCAGGACTTCAACGATCGGCTCAAGGATTCCATCCTTATCGCGGACGGTGCCATGGGCTCGATGCTTTACGAAGCCGTCGGATCGGTGCGCTGCTTCGATGAGTTGAACGCCACGGAACCCGAGGCGGTCTTTCGCGTTCATCAGGCCTACATCGAAGCCGGCGCGCAAATTATCGAGACCAACACGTTCGGCGCGAATCGCTTCAAGCTCGCCCCGATGGGACTCAGCGACGAAGTGCAGCGCCTCAACAGCCGCGGCGTGAAAATCGCCCGCGAAGCGCGGGAAGCGGCGTCGCGCGAAATTCTGATTGCCGGCTCCATCGGCCCGCTCGGCATCGGCGTTCAGGCGCGGCATCCCGAACCGGATCAGATTCGCGCGATTTTTCACGAACAAGCAATGGCTCTGGAAGAACGCGGCGTCGACTTCTTCATCCTCGAAACGTTTTCCTATATCGAGGAAATCCTGCTTGCCGTCGAGGCCATCCGCTCATTTTCCAGCCTGCCCGTCGTGGCGCAGCTCACTTATTCCGAGGAAGGCACCACGTTTGGCGACGTTCGCCCGTTTCTTGCCACGTCGCTGCTGAAGGACAAAAATGTCCAGGTGATCGGCGCGAACTGCACTCTGGGCCCGCAATCGCTGCTGCCGATCCTGCAGGAACTTTCGAACGCGCAGAACTGCTGCATCAGCGGCATGCCCAACGCCGGTTTCCCCAAGCGCGAAGGCGACCGCATCGTTTACCCGAAATCCTCGCCGCAATACTTCGCCGAATTCGCGCGTGAAGCCGCCGGGCTGGGCGTGCGCATTCTCGGCGGTTGCTGTGGCACCACGCCGGCGCACATCCGCGCCATGGCGGACGCGGTGAAATCGCTTCGGCCGGCCAAGACGCATTCTGCGGCCACGGTTGTCGCGGCCGCGCAGCCTGCTCCGCCGGCGCAGGAACGCGATCCGGAAAGCAAATTCTGGAAGCGGTTGCAGAAAAAAGAATTTACGGTGTGCGTGGAAATCGATCCGCCGAAGGGCATCGCGCTCGACCGCATCTATGAACAGGTGGACCGCGTGATGGCCTCGAAGAAAGTCGACGCCATCGACATCAACAGCGGCGCGATGGCTCGCGTCGGCATGGACGCGCTGATCGTCGCCGGAGCTCTGGAAGCTCGCGGCATTGAAACTGTTCCTCACCTGACCACCCGCGACCAGAACATCATCGGCCTGCAGGCCATGCTCCTCGGCGCATGGACCGTCGGCCGCGTTCGCAATGTTCTCGGCATCACGGGCGATCCGCCATCGGTCGGCGACTATCCGGAAACCAGTGGCGTTTACGAGGTTGATTCCGTCGGCCTGGTGAAAATTCTGCATCGGCTGAATCAGGGCACGGACTGGGCGGGAAAAACGCTCGGTGGTCAAACCAATTTCACCATCGGCGTCGCGGTGAATCCCGTTGCCGACGATCTCGATGCCGAAATCGCCCGCTTTCACGCCAAGGTCGAAGCCGGCGCCCACTTCGCCATGACCCAGCCGCTCTTCGATCCCGAACACTGGTACGCGTTCCTGAAAAAGCTCGGCGGCAAGGTGCCGATTCCCGTGCTCATCGGGGTCTGGCCGCTAAACAGCTACAAGCAGGCTTTGCGCCTTAACAACGAAGTCCCTGGCATCGTAATTCCGGAGCCACTCTTGAAATCCATGGAGGCGGCGGGCGTTTCCGCGCGCGACCGCGGCTTCGACGTCGCGCGCGAGATGCTCGCGTGGGCGCGGACGGAGTTGGCCGGCGCCTACCTGATCCCACCGTTCAAGCGCTACGAGGAAATTCTCGAAATTTTGTAGGATCGAAGTGAAGTTACCGCGATGACCGTCAGGCGACACTCGCGTGGGGTGCAGGTGGCATAGCTGTTGCCCGGCGAGCCACGCGGCGGAAGATGGGCAGGAGCACGAAGTAAATCAAAGCAACCGCAAATGGGGCCAGCAGGGTCCAGACGACAACCGCGTGCCACGTGGTGTTCCAAAGCAGTTTGATTGCGCCCCAGAAATTCGCATGCGCCATCGAAACAATCTGCGAAACCGAAAGCGGCAAGTGCGGCGCGCGGAAAAGTTTTTCACCCAACCGGAAAAAGGGCAGCAGCAGCGCGATTTGCGCGGGATACAAAAAGTAGTTTACCGCTTGCATCGCGGGAAGATTAAGGCCGAGCGCAAGACCCGCCAGCCCGCACAACCCCATGCTCCAGCCAATCGCCGGAATCACCGCCAGGGTGGCGCTTAAGGCGAGGCTCAACGCAAGTTTCTCTGGCGTCACTCCCTGCAGGAGCAATTTCACCAAAGGTTTTCTTACCCGGCGTTGTAGAAAACTTTCCTTCATGCTGCCCTTTTTGAAACCGTGTTCCGAACATCCCCGCTGGCCATAACGCAGTCAGCTGCAATGAGACTCGCTCCAGCTTCGCCAAATCCTTCGGAGTAAAGTCCCACAGCGATTAGAGCACTTTAGCTACCAGAAGAGGTTCCGGATATGGGCGATGCAAAAAAATGCGATGAATTTTGAATGAGCGCGCCGGCCGTGGCCATTCTCGCCTTTTACCAGAACTTTGCGTTTTCAGGATCCTCGCGAACACACTGGCGCTCGGTTCCACATCTGCGGTGGTTTCCTATTTTGAGTCGGGCGGGCTTTGCGTCGTGTGGTCGTGAATGATGCGCCAGCCTTCGGGGAATTTCTGAAAAACCAGTGTGAAGATTCCGCCGATGTCTCCGGCTTGCCGCTGCAGGTGCCATTTCCCCAGCACGAGTGCCGCGTTGGGCCCAAGCTGCCGGATTTCGAGTTCAGAAAAATCCAAGGTTCCCATCGCGGCCTTGTCTTCGTAAGTCTTCTCGTAGCGCGCCATCACTGGTTGCCAGCCGCGCGTGAATCCGCGCGTTCCGGCGAAGGTCAGTTCGGAAGAGTTCCAGTAGCCGGCCATGAAGCCGCGGATATTGCCGTTGTTCCAATCCGTCTGCTGGCCGGTGAGCACCGCGAGAATTGCGGCGCGATCGACCTCCTTTGTTTTGTCGGCCGATTTTTCGGCCTGGGGCTCTCCCGAGGCGAACCCGAAAATTGCCGCGAAGAACGAGGCCAGAAGCAGGGCTGACAGCACCCGTTTGTTGTTCATGAGTTGTCCCCTAAATGCTTATGGAAGAATAAGATAGGAAACTCATCGCGACAAGCGCGGGTTTGCTGCCGAAACCTCGTCCCGGAAGTGCTATGGCGGTAGTACTTGAGAGCTATTGGGGTAACAGGCCGCGGAAGGAATAATCGTAGGTGAGGAAAGCAATGTTCTCCGCAGCTCTACTATCGATCGCGGTCGTCGCGATGGGACAGTTCGCCGTGTACTACTGGCGAGCCGTCTTCACCGGCATGGCCAGCCTGCCGATTTCCAGCCGCGTGCTGGAAGCGGCCCAGGTGCAGGAAGAGTCCATCTGCGGAAACGACTTTGAAAAATTCGCCAGCCTGCTGACGTTTACTCCCGAATTGAAAGAGACCAAGAGCGGGCTGGGCATGGTGAAGGCTTATTACACCATGGTTCAGTCGGCCGAGTCGCTGTTTGCAAAGTTCTCGCCGATGATGGCCGGCTGGGCTGAAAAAGAGCGCGTCCTTTGCGCCAGGATCGCCGCTGTGTACGTTGACCGGCGGTTGGAATCGAATCTCGTTCAGGCTGCGTCGATCCGTTCGCTCTAATTCTTCATCCTGAAAAATTTCATTTCAGCTTTGCAATCGCCGGAATCAGTACGCCCAGCGGACCAGCGTGGCGCCGGAGGTGAAGCCGGCGCCGACGGCGGCGAGGAGGACGAGGTCGCCCTTCTTGAGTTTCTTTTCGTCGAGGGCCGTCTGCATGGCCAGCGGAATGGTGCCGGCGGTGGTGTTGCCGTAGCGCTCGATGTTGATGATCACCTTGTCCAGCGGCATGCCGAGGCGTTCGGCGGTGGCGGTGATGATGCGGCGGTTGGCCTGATGCGCGATGAAGCAGTCCACGTCCTTGCCGGTCAGGCCGTTTTTCTCCAGGACGCGCTCGGTCATTTCCGCCATTTTCTTTACCGCGTATTTGAAAACGTTCTTGCCGTCCTGGTGGATGTAGTGCATTTTCTTGTCCACGGTTTCGTGAGAAGCGGGATTGAGGCTGCCGCCGCCCGGCATATAGAGAAACTGGCCGCCCATGCCTTCGATCTGCGCGACGTGGTCGATGATGCCTTGCTCGCCTTCCGCGGCGGGCTCCAGCAGCGCGGCGCCGGCGCCGTCGCCGAAGATGATGCAGACGGAGCGATCGGTGAAGTCGGTCATGGAAGAGTTCACGTCGGAGCCGATCACCAGGACTTTCTTGTATTGCCCGGACTCGATGAACTTCGTGCCGACGTTGAGCGAATAGAGAAATCCGGAGCAGCCCGCGGAAACGTCGAAGCCCCAGGTGTTGGCGATGCCCAGCTTGTTCTGCACGAGGCACGCGGTGGAGGGATACATCATGTCGGGCGTGACCGTGCCGACGACGATCAGGTCCACGGACTGAAGATCGAAGGGATGCTTGGCTTGCAGCATTTTCACGGCTTCCACGGCGAGGTCGCTGGCGGCCACGCCTTTGTCGGCCAGGTGGCGTTCGCGGATGCCGACGCGCTCCATGATCCACTCGTTGGTGGTGTCCACCATTTTTTCCAGATCGGCGTTGGTCAGGAGGCGCGGGGGAACGTAACCGGCTACACCCGTGATTTTTGCTTTTACGCAGCGAGCCATGACTCTCCTTGCAGGAAACTAGCAGCGTGTACAAAGAGTTGATTGTAAAGGATGGGGTTTGCCGGAAACAAGCGGGAGGGCACGACTTTAGTCGTGCCGCAACTGCGGCAATATCATCCCGGCTTCAGCCGCTGAGGTTCGCTTTCCAGAGTTTTCGCACAGACCCTAGATTGGCACCTGCGGTGTGGCTCGTTCATTTCGCCGCCGCAGGGGGAAGAATTTCGTAGCGCCAGGTGAAGGCGGCGGTTTTTTTCAGCATGGCGGCGACGGAGCAGTATTTTTCGTCGGTGAGGGAAATGGCGTGCTTCACGGCGGCTTCGTCGAGCGTGCCGCGCAGGCGGAAGAGGACTTCGAGCTTCGTCCAGACGGTGGGCGGCTCGGCGGCCCGCTCGCCGGAGCAGAGGACCTCGAGCGATTCGAGCTTCTGGCGCTTTTTTTCGAGGATGATCACCATGTCAGTGGCGGTGCAGGCGCCGAGCGACATCAGCACCATCTCCATCGCCCCGGGCGCCTTGTTGGAGTCGCGGTCGGAATCGAACGGCACCGCGTGGCCGGATGGGCTGGTGGCGAGGAACTTCTGCTCGCCGGTCCATTGGATGGAGGCTGTTTGCATAAAGACCTTTCTATGTTGGCGGGATGCGCGTAATTCGATGCGGGCGGCTGGAATAGGGTAACAGAAGAGAGTGACTGGTGATTCGTGACTGGTGACTGGTGGCCGCCTCTCCTTTGTAGGGGCTGGGGCTTGCCCTGCCCGCTTTTCGCTCGTGTAGCGGCCGCCTTCTGAGGCGGGCCGAGCTGGGCATAATCCGTGGTATGACCAACACTCTGTACCCCCCTGTTTTTGCGTAAGAGACGCAGGGAAAGGAGTTAGGGGAAACCAAGGAGCCGACAGTCGACAGTCTACAGTTGACAGTAAAGAGGATTGGTCGGACCACTCTGGGGGGTATCCCCCCGTTTCGTGGAGTGATATCAAAGGAAAGGGGTTGTGGGCGCGCGGTTTGAATTGATGTGAAAGGAAAGGAGTTAGGCGAGCAGGAAAGGGAACTAAAGAATGGGAGGGGAGCCCTTCGGCGAAACTCAGGGCAGGCTGGTGCGCGATTGTCACGGGCGATGGTAGCACGGGGATACTGTCGTTGTCAATAGTTAATTATATGGTACACCATTCGAATGGTGGGGCGTTCGAACGGGAAAGTAATCAGTAATCAGCGATCGGTAATCAGGAACCGAAAGAGAAACCCAAGACCCACCCTTAAACACCAAGGGTGGGGCACCCGGCACCCGGCACCCGGCGGTGAATTCGATGCTGGTCGCGGGAATAGGGTAACAGAAATGGCGAGTGGCGGCAGAGGCGCGGTCCCCGAATACCGGGAACGCGCCGCCCCGTTAGAATCTGGGAGCCTTGCGCGACGCGTGACGAATATGAAGAATTTCCACAACGTGCCTGTCTTCGCGGAGCTGGTAGTACACGAGGAAGGGGCTGTGCGCCAGCTTCCGCACTCGCGCTCTCTTGCGAATGGCGCCGCCCATGCGGGGAAAACGCGTCAACAATTCAACGTGGTCCAGCAGCGAACTGCCAAAGCGCGAGGCAGCTTCCCCATCGTCTTCGGCAATATGGCTGATGAGTTCAGCGAGATCCGCTAACGCTCTTTGCGTGAAGAGGAGGCGGTAATCCATTGGGGCAGGAGTTTGCGAACCTGATCAAGGGTTGTCGTGCGGCCGGCTTTTGCGTCCCGGATGCCCTCGTCAATAGCAGCGAGCGTCGCCTGGTCTTCGTCATCCGCGACACGGGCCTGCTTCTCGAGTTCAAATTCCTTAGTCTTGGCCATCGCCTGATGCTAGCCCCGATCCCCGCTCCATGCAAGAGGACTCGCGGCGGGTGGGTCCGCTCTTCCAGCCGGCACGTCCACCTACCACGCACCCTTCGCGTTATTTCGATTTGTGAGTGGGCAAAAATTCCCTCGTTCGGTTGAGGGAAGATCGCCAGTTTCGAGAGTCGGGAATCCGGACCACCCGAATTTCTACCTGGGCCACGCGCCCATACGTGGAGAGGTAGAATCTGGAAAAAGGCCCAATTTGTAGTGCGAACGATAGGTGCTAGTATTAGTTAAGTGACATGAGTGAACTGGTAGAAAAACCCTCAGAGACGTTACCGGCTGGTGGGAAGGCTGCCGAAGCGGAGCCCGCCAAAGAGCCACCGAGATTCAAGGAATTCCTCGAAAAGTGCCCCCCTGATGTGGAGATTGTAGTTACCCAAAGAGCGTCAGGACCTCATCAGAGCGGCGGCTATCCTGGCCATAAGTTCTTTAGGCTGGTAGCACCGGAGTTGGATTTACATTGTGAACATTGCGAAGGAACGCGAGCATTCAAAAACACGGACGAGTACACTGGCACCTTGTCCGTTGGCGTGATGTTTGACGAGCTGAACTATGAATGTAAGAACTGTAAAGATGGCAATAAGTTCAGCAAACGCTTCTGCGTGGCGGTGATTGGTGAGGGGCGAGACGGTCCAGTACAAAAGATAGGTGAATATCCCGCCTACAATCCAGTTACATCCCGCAAGGTCTTTGACCTAATTGGGGAGAACCATCGAGAGATGTTTCTGCAAGGACGACGTGCGGAACTTCGAGGGCTCGGCATCGGAGCGTTTGCTTATTACCGGCGTATCGTAGACGACCAGAAGAACCTCATAATTGATCAGCTCGTGAAAGTTGCCAAACGGCTTGGAACTTCGAATGATGTACTCGAATTGTTTTCCAGTGCGAAGGCTGAGGACCAGTTCACCAATGCAATCAGGAAGATAAAGGATGCACTTCCACCTGCATTGTTCATCAGTGGGCACAATCCACTTACGATTTTGTATGACGTCCTAAGCGACGGAATTCACGATTTGCCGGACGAGGAATGTCTTTCACATGCTCGAACGGTGCGAACTCTGCTCATCGCGCTAGCGGACCGAATGTCGGAGATTTCAAAAGATGAGGCCAAAGTTCAAGAGGCGATCGGGACGTTCCTGAACAGAAAGAAAACCAAATAGCTGGCAGTCTGTCGCCAAGCTAGTTAAGCCATTCATGAACACGCCAGAGCAAGTGGAACTTGAAATCCGGTTAGATCAAATATTTTCACCTGTTTATTGGCGGCAGAGGCAGGCATTCTACGAAAAGCAACCGGACGCGACTCACGCGAGATTTGTTCACTACACATCGGCTGATGCGGCCCTAAAGATCATCACATCGAAGCGCATGTGGCTGCGAAACGTCACCGCAATGTCGGATTATAGCGAAGTGCGCCACGGGTACAGCATGATTTCAGCCGTTTTTCAGGACCTATCGAATCGCGACCAGTTCATCCAAGCTATGAACGCGATTATCCCTGGCACAGCAGAGGAAGCGTTTCGACTCTTCGATAACAACTGGAACGACATCAGCCTCAATACATATATCAGTTCGGTCTCGGAGCACGACGAAGGGGAAGATAATCACGGTAGACTTTCGATGTGGCGGGCCTTTGGCGGTCAGACTGCTCGCGTCGCTCTGGTTTTTAAGGTGCCAGCATCTCTACTAAATGCGGGCATTTTGAATTTGGTTTTTAGTCCGGTCGCATACTTAACGGACACGCAAGTCCGTAACCAGTTCAAAGAAGTCGTGATGAATGTAAGAGACAATTCTGACTTCCTGAGGACCCTCGACGCCGAGAGGCTTCGACTGCAAATCTACAATATGATCGTAGCAGGCGTTACTTGTCTCAAGCATGAGGGTTTCAGGGAAGAGCGTGAATGGAGATTAATCTATGGTCCGAACCGTTGGCCTTCGGAATTCATAGATTCAACAACCGAAGTGGTCGCCGGAATCCCTCAGGTGGTATATCGGATTCCCCTGGATGCTGGAAAATCCTCGGCACTGAACGATTTCGACTTCGCGAAAGTTTTTGACCGAATTATAATCGGGCCTACCCAAGTCCCATGGTCTATGGTTGACGCATTCCTTCGCGAATTGGAAAGCGTGGGAGTTCCAGACGCTATTAAACGAATTGTTGTGTCCGGTATCCCTATACGGACTTGAGGTGGTCACTATGGTGGCTACCTGGCTGGTAGCCGGGTGCCCAGGTTTCGGTGTTTGGTACCTGGGTCTTGGAGTCGCATTTTAACTTTTAACTTTGGGCTGGCGGGTAATCCCCATTCTGTTTCGGGCAGAAGGGATGGCAACCCTGGCAAAAACCGCAACCACTGCAACAGCATCTTGGTTGGTAAGAATTACAGAGCCAAACGGAATACCAGTGCGAACCTGCGTACCGGAACTGCGCTCCAGAAAAACCACTCTTGTGCCAAGCTCCTCCACGCTTGCGACTTAGCTGCTTTGGTGTGCGACTTGCTCCTATAGGAAGTACGGGAGGAGCCTATGGAAGGCGAACCTTTCTACAAAACGGCGTTTTGCACGGAATATGAAAGACTCTTATGCGTTTGCGTGCAGTCGCTGGACACTTGGAAAAACCGGCGCGAAGAGATCGTCAACTCCGTCGTGAGGAGCTGGGAAGCGGGCGATGAACTACTGCGCTTGCAGGCGGATTATGCCAAAACATACTCGCGCCTGGAAAAGCACATAGACAACTGCGAACTCTGCCACTTCGTCTCGAAAATCAGTGGGCGCAATTACGCGAGCCTCTCGACCGCTGTCATGGATAAAAAACATTCCGCCTAAAGGGTCCGCAAGCTTTTGAGCTACCAGCCGCGTGCCCCGGCCACCCGCCTATTGAGAGTTCGTCCTCATCGACAAGGACCTCGCGGTGTCAGTTGGCCGCCCGCCATTTTGTATAGAAGCCATCTCATAAATGGAGGGCGAGCCCCGGCGAAGCATTCTTTAGGGGCTAAAGCCCAGTTTGTCTATCATTTTTACGTCGGGGCCCTTCGGCTGCGCTCAGGGTAAACTGAAGCCCCGGCCTCCTACAGAACCATCTATGAGATAACTTCCAGGAATTTATGGCCAGTGGACTGGCAAGTTGCACTTCAATCGTGGACTGGTTTGAAGTCGAAATAGGCCAGATTCATGTTGCCGTTCGTCAATATGTGTACGGTGAGGACGTTCTTGCCTTTGCTTAGAGGAACTTTGAAAAGTTGCGAAGTCAGGTTCCAATGGTGCCATTGACGCCAGGCCAGCGGATCCGCCGGGTCATTCGTTGTCGTGATCTGCAGAGCTCCCGTCGCGTCCTTTCCGTTCACATCAAGGGATATTGTTCCCCCGCGATTTGAGGTGTAAAGGAAGTCGGCCGCGTATGTTCCCGTCTCTGCCACGTCTACCGTAATGTTGAACCACTCTCCGGGTTCGGTCCAGCCAACGTAGAGCAGGTCCGCGGGCGGAACAATCTTGTTGAAAGGGTTGTCGTCAATTGGATTCGGCTTTCGGTTGAACTTCGTGTAGGAAATATCCACTCCCTCGTGGATACGGAATTCGTTGAGGTAGCTGCCATCGGCCGGATTCAACTCTCCACTGCCGTGGTTCTTTGGATCGGAGTCGTGATACGCGACTCCTTCGCCGCCCAGATCATAGGAGGCGCACAACACCTTTCCCGGAATTTTCTGCGGACCGCCGGTGTAGCGGCTGTCCTGATAAGGCAAACCTTTGTACTGGCTCAAAAACGATTGCGCAAAGGCAGCCGGCGAAAGTATCGAAGCGGCTATAAAGCAGAAAGAAAATGCTCTCAGGCTCATTCTCATCTCCCCTTGGCAGCGATGGTGCCGTGCATCATCTGAATGCTGCGATAGACGTTGAGATCAAAGTTGCAAACGCCGCTAGACAAACGATTGACTCGCTTGCATAGAGGCAAATATACTCGCACGGATCCGATTCGGGTCGCAAGAAAGCAGGCATTCCACTTCCGATTGCGGGAGCAATGGACATGAAGCCAAACGACACACCTCAGGATGGTACGAACCAGAATCGGCGTGGTTTCCTCAAGACCGGGGCGGCATCGCTGGCAGCCGGCCTCTCGGCGGGGGTGATCGCTTCTGGCGCATCGGGCGAGGTGATGCCAAAGGAAAACAGTCCAGCTGGGCCAAGGGCCGTCCAGGACATGATGCCGACGCGGAATCTCGGCAAGACAGGATTTCGGGCGGGTATTTTTGGCCTCGGTGGCCAGGGAGCGCTGGAGAAAGCCAATAACGAAAACGTTGCCCTGCCATTGATCCAGCGCGCTCTCGAGTTAGGAGTGAATTATTTCGATACGTCCGCCATCTACGGGGGACCGGACAGGTGGAGTGAACAGTATTTGGGCAAGGGCCTGAAGGGCTCACGCGATCAGGTTTTTATCGCAACCAAGACCAAGGAGCGGACCCGCGACGCCGCGCTTAAAAACATCGAAGTGTCCCTGAAGCTGCTGGATACCGATCACGTCGACAGTTGGCAGCTGCATGATGTTGGAATTCAGGAAGACATTGACCAGATATTCGGCAAGGGCGGCGCCATGGAAGCCCTGGTGCAAGCGCGCGATCAGAAAATTGTGCGCCATCTCGGCGTCACCGGCCGCTTCCGTCCCGAAGCGCTGATGGAATGCATACGCCGTTTTCCGTTCGATACAGTCCTGATGGGCCTCAACGCGGCCGACAAGTATTATTACAGCTTTGAAAAAGAGCTGCTTCCGCTGGCCGTGGAGAAACAGATGGGAATCATCGGAATGAAGGTGATGGCACGCGGCCGCATTCTTTCCAGTTGGACACCTCCGCCTGTGGAACAACAAAAGCGTTCCTGGGAAGGCCGAGGGGCAGTTACGACGATTCCGGGTACGCTGACGAAGCGGGAGACTTTTTTCTACACGCTGTCGCTGCCCATCAGCACGGCAATCATCGGGTGTGACTCCGTCGAGCAGGTGGAGGAATGCGTGGACCTCGCGCGTTCGTATACCCCATTGAACCAGGCGCAAATGGCTGCGCTGGAAGCAAAAGTAGAGCCAGTGGCAAAGCAGTCTCTCTTCTTCCGGCTGATGCCGCGCTGAGGATCGCTGAGCGACGGAACCTCACGGTTCGACCTGTGCAACGTTCTAATCAGAATGCGGCGCCGAGTTCCGGTTTATGGAACCCGAGTTGTGGGGTCGCTTCAGCTCTTCACTTTTTCCAGGACATTCAGCCTTTAACTTTTGACTTCCAATCTCTGGCCGTAACTTTTTCTACGCAAAATCGTCCCAGTTTCCGGTGCTTACGCGCTGGGCGAACTTTTGTCACGCCACTGGCGCTGAGTATACGAAGCGAGAAGCGTGACGCGACGAGCGTGATTTGGCGTGACAAATTGTTTACAAGAGAGAGTGGAACGCGAGGGCGGGGCATCCATCTAAGAAAGTGTGTGACGTGTTGAGGATAATGGTTGAAATGACGCTGAACCCAGCCTGAAGAGTCAAAACCCTCAAACGAAAGAGTGGCATTCAAAAGTGGCCGAGACGCGGCCGGCGCGGGGAACTATTCGCTGAAACGAATGGCGACCAGGCGCCGACAAGACGTTGTGGTGTGTTCGAAGAACGGAGAGAAGGCCGCGGGCGTGTGCAATCGGAAGACCGAATCCAAGGAGAAGAGAAAGATGTCGAGGAAAAAATATAACGTGTTGATGCCAAAGGCAGCGCTGGCCGCCGCACTTTTGTTGGTGGCGGGGCTAAGCGCGCGAGGCCAGTCCGACGATGCCCCGCCTGGGCAATGGCGAATCGCCGGACAGAATCTAAGTAATAGTTGGAGTCAACCAGCCGAGCACACGATCAGCCCCGCGAACGTCAGCGGGCTCACGACGAAATGGGTGTTCACAACGGGCGCCGATGTTTCCGCTACGCCGACGGTGGATGGCAACGCGGTGTACTTTCCCGACTGGAGCGGCAATCTTTATGCGGTGGAGAAAGAGAGCGGCCGGCTGATCTGGTCGCACAAGATCTCCGATTACGACGGCGTCGAGGGAGCGATCTCTCGCGTGAGTCCCGCGGTAGACGGCAACGAGGTGATTATCGGGGACATCCAGAGTTCCAACAAAGTTCACAACGGCGCGAACGTGATGGCGGTGGATCGCCAATCGGGAACGCTGCGGTGGATGACAAAGGTGGACGATCATCCGGCGGCAATCATCACTGGATCACCGGTTATTTTCGACGGCGTTGTATACATCGGAGTTTCTTCGAGCGAAGAAACTCTGGCAACGAATCCGGCGTATCCGTGCTGCAGTTTTCGCGGGAGTATGGTGGCGCTGAACGAAAAGACCGGAGCGATTCTCTGGAAGACGTTCGACATGCCAGACAACGGCGGGCAGGTTGGAGGATACAGCGGCGGGGCAATTTGGCAGCCACCCGCGATTGATCCAAAGCGCGGCGTGCTCTTCATCGGCACGGGAAACAACTACACGGCACCTCCGGACGTGGAAGCTTGCCAGAACGCGACTCCACTGGCGAATTGCGTTGCGGCTGACGATTTCTTCGACACGGCGCTGGCTTTGGATTTGAAGACAGGAGCGATCAAGTGGTCGCGGATGCTGCAAAGCTTCGACACGTGGACGGTGGCGTGCATTCTCCCGGGCGGGGCAACAAACCCGAATTGCCCGGTACCGACGAGCCCTGATTTCGATCTGGGAGGGTCTGGTCCCAATTTGCTGGAAAATATTGTCGGGTTCGGACAGAAAAGCGGTATCTATTGGGCGCTGAATCCCGATAACGGCAACATCGTTTGGAGTACACCGGTGGGGCCGGGCGCTTCGCTCGGAGGCATCGAGTGGGGAACGGCGACGGACACCAAGCGAATCTATGTTGCGATCTCGAACAGCGACCATCTGCCCTACACGCTGGTGCCATCAGGACAGCAGATCACCTGGGGCGCATGGAGCGCGCTGGATGTTGCCACGGGGAAAATCCTTTGGCAGACGGCAGACCCCACTACTGGCAGCATTGACAGGGGTTCGGTGAGCGTTGCGAACGGGGTCATGTATGCCGGTTCCAATTCAGGGCAAATGTATGCGCTGGATACGACGACCGGAAAGATCCTGTGGAACTTTGCGAGCGGAGGCTCGGTGATTGATGGGCCATCGATCGTGGACAGCACGCTCTACTGGGGATCCGGTTACCGGGAGATCAATGGAACCGGGAATAACAAAGTGTTCGCGTTCAGCCTGGCCGGCGCGAAGGAGCATGGCGAGCAATCCGGCAATGACAATAACCAATCCGGCGACCACAACGGACAAAAGTGACGAAGCATGAATCGTCGCTTATATCAGCGATGGTTCAAGTAATTCTCGGTCCCGATAGGCGGACTGGTTGGCCCGAGGGGTCGTGTTGCGCTTGCGGCATCGAAGTTCGGCCGCAGCGCGACGCGACCGCCGGCATGACAGTTCGCCTTTAGAACACTTGCGAACGAAGACGAGTGAGAACGCGACAAGAGCCGCAGCTGCGGTTTTGGATGGAGTGTGTCATCCAGACCACCGCTGCGGCTCTTGCTTTGAAGTGATGTATACGACAAGTTTGAAAAACACATTCTGTAAATTCTTCCGTCTTACAGAGAGTGGGAGGATCTGAGCATATCGAGTGACCCCAGGCTTCCGGAGCTGACGTAATCAACAACAGATAAGTTTGCAGTCGCGACGCCGAATGCGGTGCTCTTTGTTTTCGGCGCTTTGCTCGATTTTTGTGTCGGACCTGAACTGGAACAAGTGAGACGTAACAGCCAAAGAAAAGTAGTCGACTCGTGGCCACGCGCACGGGACCGCAAAGCAATGCGCCCCTCGGTCAACTGAGTTGGACTTCCATAAGTTCCCAATCAAAGGCGTCGGAGGAGGAGAGATGTATCGATGGAGGAAAATCGTTCTGATTGCGGGGATCAGCCTGGCGGTGGCGGGCTGCCCGAAAGGGAGAACGAACTTCAACCAGGGGCGCAAAGCCCAAGAACTCCAAGATTACGATGCGGCATTTGAGTATTACCAGAAGGCGCTAAAGACGGAACCCGACAACGCCGAGTACAAGATAAAGTTCGACCAAGCACGCTTTGGCGCGGGCGAAGCGCACACAAAGAAAGGGCTGAAACTCCGCGAAAAGGGGGATCTGGAAGGCGCTGCCAGCGAGTTTCGGAAGGCGGCCGTCATGGACCCGTCGAGCGTCGCGGCCGAGCAGGAACTGCGAAAGACCATGGAGATGATCGACGACAGGGAGCGTGCCGCAAATGGGCCTTCCGAGGCTTCGCCGGTCGACGAAGAGACGGAACTCGCTTCAGCTCCTCCGCAACTGAAGCCACTCTCTCGAGCAGCCATCAATCTAAAAATGACCAATGACGCGAGAATCGTCTTCGACACGATCGGCAAGCTTGCCGGCCTGACGGTTATTTACGATCCCGATTTTCCGGCACGGCGAATATCGGCGGAACTGAACGACGTCACGCTGGAACAGGCTCTGGACATCGTGTGCATCGAGAGCAAGGCTTTTGCGATGCCCATATCGGAGAACATTCTCCTGGTGATTCCAGACCAGGCGCAAAAGCGCCGCGATTACGAAGAGCAGTTCATGCGCACGTTCTATCTCTCCAATACCGTGCAAGCGCAAGACCTGACTGAAATTGTGACCGGGCTGCGCCAACTGCTGGATTTGAAGCATATCCAGCAATTGAACGCGGAGAATGCCATCACGATCCGCGCGACGCCGGACCAATTGGCCCTCGCAGAAAAATTTCTGAAGGATGTCGACAAAGCCAAACCCGAAGTCATTATTCAAGTGGAAGTGTTGGAGGCCCGGACCGACCGCATGCGCGATCTCGGCATTTTGCCGGGACAATCAGCCAGCATTGCCATCAATCCCAATTCGACGACCAACAACAATAACATCGTATCCAACAATTCCAATAACACGGCTCCCGGCACGGTCACGCTGAACCAACTCACACACCTGAATCAGAATGATGTTGTGCTTGCCCTTCCCAGTGCCACGGCGAACTTTCTGCTGACTGATTCCACTACGCGGGTCATTCAAAACCCGGAAGTTCGTTCCCTGGAAGGGCAGCCGGCAAAATTGAATATTGGTGACCGCGTCCCCGTGGCAACCGGCAGTTTCCAGGCGGGAGTCGGAGTGGGTTCGACTTCCGGCGCGGGTTTCGTGAATCCTCTCGTCAATACGCAATTCCAGTACATCGATGTCGGTGTCAACGTGGAGGTTACTCCGCGTGTTCACCCAAACCGCGATGTGAGTTTGAAGCTGCAAGTGGAGGTATCTTCCGTCTCTAACAACGTCACAATCGGCGGCATCCAGCAGCCTGTCATCAGCCAGCGCAAAATTGCGCATGAAATTCGCCTGAAAGAAGGTGAATCCAGCATTCTAGCCGGCTTAATCACGAAGTCGGACATGAAGACGCTGAATGGCTGGCCGGGCCTGGCGCATGTTCCCATCCTTAAGCACCTGTTCTCTGACGACAATCGAAGCTCCGATGATGACGAGATCCTGATGATCTTGACGCCGCGCATTGTCCGTATGCCGGAATGGACGAAATCCAACTTAAAGGCGCTGTATGCCGGTTCCGAAACGAACGTTCAGACCAAACGCGCGAGCGAAATGCGTGCGCCCCAGCGGCAGCCACCGGCGGCATCACCGTCGACGAAGGTACAAGAACCCGCCGTCCCGGCCGATGCGCAAGCTCCATCGAATTCGGAACAATCCGGAAAACCCGCGGAGATTCGCTTTGAGCCCCGGAATCTGTCTTTGAAAGCGGGACAGACCATGACGGTCGGCGTAGTGGTGGATAATGTCAATGACCTATTCTCAATTCCATTTTTGCTTCAGTACAACCCGGCCCTGATCAGTGTGGAAGAAGTGCGGCATGGAGGGTTCCTCCAGGCTGGGGATCAAGAGATCGCTATTGTGCAGAAAGTGGATAATGAGCGCGGCCAGGCCATTATCTCGGCAACGCGTCAACCGAACACGGCAGGAACGAGCGGCGCGGGCACAATTCTAGGCATCGTGATCAAGGGGCTTGCGCCCGGCACAGGCACGTTGTCGATTGTGCAGGTAAGCGCGAAGGACTCGCAGCAGCGGCCGATTCAATTGGTGACCAACGAAGCGAGTGTGCAGGTGAAGCCCTAAACGTCGCGCCAGAATTGACGCGCCCCAGCTTAAAGAGGGAAAAGTCCTGTGACTCGCGAGCGAGATTGCAGAGTTGCCAAGTATCCGTGAGCTACAACCTTTGACACGCCAACGCGGATGGCCCGGGTGTACAATGCGCATACCCAAGCCCAAGGAGGTTACGGTGATGACCTTTCGGGGAATGGTGTGCGCGAGTGTAGGCGGAGTGGTGGTTTTGGGGTTGGCGCTGATGTTTGGTGGGGGCGCGTTTGGACAGACTAAGGAGGGGACGAACGCGAAGGCGGGGCCGGTGGATCCGGGGGTGCGGGGAGGGCCATCGGGAGGCGGGGGTCCGCTGAAGGGGCTGACGGCGGACGAGACGGCGTTTTTTTTGGATGGGCAGGCGCGGTTCAACGATGTTGAGGCGGTGACCGGGGGCGCGAACAATGGTCTAGGGCCGCGATTCAATTCGAACCAATGTTTTTCCTGCCACGCACAGCCGGATGAGGGCGGATCGAGCCCGGCGCAAAATCCGTTGATCGCGGTTGCTACTTTTAATGGAGCAAAAAACAAGGTGCCGTGGTTCATCACGGCGAAGGGACCGGTGCGCGAGGCGCGGTTTGTGCACAGTCCGGATGGGACGGGCGACGGCGAGGTGCATGACCTGTTTGTGATTAGCGGGCGAGCGGATGCGGTGGGTTGCAACATTGCGCAGCCGGACTTTTTGCCGGCGGGCAATCCGCTTACGGGCAAGGGCGGGAATCCCAACATTATTTTCCGGATACCGACGCCGGTGTTTGGGGCGGGGCTGATCGAGTCGATTCCGGACTCGGCGATTCTTGCGAACATGAAAGCGAACGCGACGGTGAAATCGGCGTTGGGAATTTACGGGCATGCGAACGCGTTCCTGAGCGGCAACGTAAACCGCAACGCGAACGACGGGACGATCTCGCGATTCGGGTGGAAGGCGCAGAACAAATCGCTGCTGCTGTTCGCGAGCGAGGCGTACAACGTGGAGATGGGCGTGACGAACCAGTTGTTCACGCAGGAGCGCGACGAGACGCCGGGGTGCGTGTTTAATGCGACGCCGGAGGACACACTGAATTTCACGCCGACTTCGCCGAGCGGCGGCAACCCGAACACGGCGGTGATTTCGGATATTGAGGCGTTTGCGAACTTTATGCGGATGCTGGCGCCGCCGGCTCCGGCGGCTGCGACGGCGACGACAGAAAAAGGGCGCGCTACGTTTGCGAAGGTCGGATGCGTGCATTGCCATACGCCGTCACTTACGACTGCGGCGAAGATTGCGAGCGGGTCTTCGACCGTGCCGAGCGTCGCGCTTTCAAATCAGACGGCGAATCTTTACTCAGACCTGATCGTGCACCACATGGGCAGCGGGTTGGCAGACGGGATCACGCAAGGAGGCGCGGGGCCGGATGAGTTTCGGACGGCGCCTTTGTGGGGCGTGGGGCAACGGGTGTTCTTCTTGCACGATGGGCGAACGAGCAATCTGGTGGAGGCGATTCTGGAGCATCGGGGCAAGGGCAGCGAGGCGAATCGAGTGATCGAGCAATTTGAGAGGTTGAGCGTGGAGGATCAGCAGGATGTGATTGATTTTTTGAGGACGTTATGAAGAGCGCGGGAGCGTGGAGGAGCCAGAGCGGGCCGGGCGAGCCCGGCCCCTACAGGTGCGGGGCGGGTTGCTTCGAATTTGAAATAGCGCGTTGGGATTGCGATGCAAAAGCGGAAGCTGCGCTTCCGCACTCAAACGGGGAACGCCATTCGGGAGAATGGTGTTCCCAGGTGGGGGTTATTTTGATTTATAGGTGAAGGAGAGTTTGGTTTCTTCGTTTAGGACCAGTGGACGAAGGAAACGGTAGGAAGCGCCTGCGCGGGGGATGTCGACGGCGACAGGGAGGACGCCTGCTACGCGCTGCTGGAGGTTGTAGACGTTGGGGGAAGGCGGCGGTGGCGGCGGAGGAGCGTTTTTGTTTTTCTTGCCGCCGTGGATTTGCGCGAGCTCTGTGTCGGCCATTGGGCCTTGCGTAGTCACCTCGACAGAATTGGTGACGACGCCCACGTTGAGGCAGATCTGATAGGCGTGGGGATTGGATGCGTCATAGGAAATTGTGGAACGCATGGTTTGGAAACCCTGGGCGTGGGCGGTGATTTGATAGGCGCCGGAGGGCAAGTTGGGAAGCAGCCAGCGGCCGTCGGAACTGGTGGAGGCGGTCCAGGTGGCGTTCGTCGCAAAGTTTTTCACTTCGACGATGGCGGAGGGGATGACGGCGCCGGTGGGATCGACGACTCCGCCGCCGAGTTGGTTGGGAGCGAGAATGATGCCGGGCGCGAGCGTCATTAAGCTGGCGAAATTGCGGCCGTTCTCGGGGAGACCTGCCACTCCAACCCCGGCTTGAAAGCTGCCGCCGCCCATTCCGCCGCCTTCACCTCTACCGTAGGTCTGAAGCCGATTGTAAGGTACCAGCGACGAAGGCCAGTAAGTGGCGGAGAGTGCGTCACCGCCGAAATCCTTCACCTTGTATAGTTCGGGCAGAAACAATTCCCACTCGAGGATGGTGATGGGGATATCAATCTTCGGAAGGGAAAGGCCGGCATCACCTTTTTTGCCGAAGGGCGAGCCGGCGTGGAGGAATACGAAGGATACGGTGTAGGCTCCGGCGGGACGGAAACCGGCGCGAAGAAGCGGGACGCGGCTGCCGTCGGCGGCCTGCACGGGTTTCACTTTTTCGCCGGCGACTTCGGCGGTAAGAATGTTCACGCCCGCGGGAAGCTCCACTTTCAGAAAAGGCTGAGCCTGATTTTTCACCGTGAGTTTGATTTCGGTGAGGGATTTGCCTTCGGAGGTGACGAGGGTGGTGACAACGGCGCGTTCGGCGACGGCGGCGAGAACGCTGGCGTCTGGGAAGCGTGTCCAATCGAGCGCGAGAGTGGGAGATTCGTCGGACTGGCGATGGTAGCGGAAGGCGGCTTCGAGCGAATAGCGGGAAAGCGCGCGGAGATAGGGATTAATTTCCTTGATGTCGAGGCGCTTGAGGCCGCCGGATTCGTGGGCGGCGAGTTCGAGCGTACCCTGGCCTTCGACGAGGACTTCGCCGGTTTCGCGCTGCGCGTCTTTGAAGCCCAGAATCGGCGCGGCGGCATTGGCTTCGGAGAGCGGGCGCTCCATGGCGATGAGGAATTCGTGGGTGGAGTGGCCGCGGCCGGCTACGTGAAGGAGTAACGCGCCGTTCTGGATTTCGCTGGATTCGAGCGAGGCGCCGTTGACGGAAGTGACTTCGAAACCGCTGGGGATGGCGACGGAGAATTGATCGGCGTCACCTTGAACGACGGTGAGATTTGCGAGGGCTGCGATCTGAAGATCGGACTCGCTGACGGAGACAAGAGTTTTTACGTCTGAGAGGAAGCGGACTTCACGCGGGATTGTGGGGGCGACTACTTCGCGGGTAGCCCACCAAATGTTCGCGACCTGGCCGGGAACGAGCGTGGCTTCGATTTCGGTGTTGCCGTTGACCGAGGCGCGGTGCGTGATGATGCCGTGGTTGAGCTGGACGTTGGCGCGATCGCCGGGAACGGTGAGCGAGAGGCGGACGCTGCCGGCGGAGGGAACGGGAAGAAGGAACGAAGCGCGGCCGGTTTCGATGGAGAGCGGAAGGCCGGCGTCGAGGTTGACGGAAAATTCGGATTCACCGGGAAGGACGGCGACGTGAGTGCCGTTGTCGAGAAGAAGCGGAAGCGGGCGTGAGCCCTGGCGCGCGTCGAGGACGGTCATGCCAGTGGTGAGCGGAACTTTGGCGGCGGTGGCGCCGAGGGTTTCGCCTTCGAGCTGAACGGAGCCGAGGACGCCGTCGTTGGAGACGCGGAATTTCAGATCGGCGCGTTTGAGGATGTAGGGGAGCGGGGGAAGCTCGGATCGTTTCCCGGGGCGATTGGCCAGGGCGAGGAGACGATTGTATTCGTCGAGAGAAAGGGTGACGTTGCCGGTTGGTGGCAGCGGGGATTCGAGGCTTTTCTGGGCGAATGCGGGAACCGCGAAGGTGAAAGCAAGAGCGATAAAGAGTAGACGGAGGTTCACTTGCCACCTGCCTTTTTGTCCTGCTGATAGTTCAATTCAGCGGACGGAGATTGATTTTCGCTGGTGAGTTCGGAAACGAGAAAGACAGAGGGGCCGTATGCGGGGAAATCCACGTGGACAGGAAGGATGCCGGTGGCGCGGACGCCGCGTTCGGTGGAGTGGAATTTATCGACGAGGGACTGCGATTGGGCGGAGAGTTGTTTGTTGTCGTTTGAATTGTCAGATGGAGCGATGACGCTCATGTATTGGCGGCTCATCACTCCTCCCACGACGCCGGCGGAGCCCGCAGGCGGCGCGATCGGCGTGTCCACGGGCGGCTCAGCGACGGAGGCGGTGAGGACGGAGGAGATTGGATTCGCATAGGACTCGGCGTGAAACGAGCCGGGTTCCGATGAGAGGCGGAAGAGCGGCGGGAAGAAGACCTGGAGGCCCGTGCGCGAGACTGGCAGATCCAGCGCGGGGAGAGAAAGTTTCAGGCGGCCTTTGTCGGTCCAGGAAGCGCCGGGGCGGAGATAGACGATCTCGAGAGCGAACTCGGAAGCGTCTTCGCCGGCGCGCGATTTAGCGAGAGGGAGGAGCAGGCTGCCGTCGGGCGCGGAACCGGGGCGAACCGGCTTGCCGGAGAGGGAAGCGCTCCAGAGCGTGGCGCCGGGTGGAAGAGCGACCTTGACGAAATTGCGCTGGTTGTTGCGAACGGCGTAGCGCGATTCGACGAGGGACTTTCCATCGCGCGTGAGCAGGACGCGATAGCGGGCCTCTTCGATGTTGGCCATGAGAACGGCTTGCTGGGCGTAACGCGCGACGGCGATGTGGAGCGAGCGTTGGGATTTGGAGTCGCCTGGGCGCGTGCGAAAAGCGATCAGCGCGGGCGACTGGCGATTGGTGACGGGTTCGCCGAGATCGCTGGCGTCGGCGCGCTCAAGGCCCTGCGTCTTCACGGAGTCTTCCTTGATTTCGCCGGCTCCAAGAACGTCGACGGCCACGCCGCCGGAGTCGCGTTCCGTGCCGGTGAGGCGGAGAAGGGGAATATCCATGTGGCCATCGCGCGGGAGAGATGCTTCGCCGGTAACGACGAAGCTGGCGGATTGCTCGACGGGTTCGAGGAAGGTGATGAGGAGTTCGCCGGGCTTCATTTCCCAATCGGCGACGAGGGCGCCTTGCACCTGGTTGATGGTGACTTTGTCGGGAAGCTGGATGCGGGCTTCTTTGGCGGCGCCCTGGGTGATTTCAAGATTCACGTTGGTGGTGAGGGAAGTGGAGTCTTCGCCGAGCCCAACGAACTGCGTGAGCGTGCCGCGCATGCGCAGGGGAAGCGTGGCGTGGTGGTCTTCGGTTTTGCGGCGCCAGGCGAACGTAATGGGCTCGGCGCCTTTGCCGTAGGCAGTCCATTTGTTGCCACCGCCGGGCAGGTCTGCCGTGGCGGAGAAGAGGCCGCCGTAGAGAGAGAGGTCCACACCTGCCCGGGGAATTTCGAGGACGACTTTGGTGACCCCGGAAAAGGTGGATGGAATGGAGAGGCGCTCTTCACCGGAGGAAGAAGAGATGGGCAGGGCGATTTCGAGAGTGATTACCGAACGGCCAGAATGAGAAAGAAGCGCGGAGAGCTGGGAAGTATCCTTAGCCCCGGACGGGCCGTCGGAGAGCGGCGCGAGTGAAAGTGATTTGCCGTCGAGCTTTGCTTCGCGGACGAAAAGACCGGCGGGAATGGGGACGCGGACCCAGCCGTTCTTGAGGACGTCGACGGTGAGCGTGGCGCGGCCGGAGGCGAGATCGGTGTCCGCGCGAAGCTCGTAGTCAACGCGGGTGAGTGTGGCGTCGACGGGCGGCGGCTCTGGTTCGCGCTCTGTGGGATAGGCTTTCACGCGGAGGGCGCGGTATTCGGGAACGGAGATGACCACCCAGCCGGGAGAATGGTTTGCCTCTTGCGCTTGCAGCGGTCCGGCGGGGCAAAGTGCGAATAGGCCGATGGTTGCGACGAACAGAATTGCGATGCGGGACGTGCGTAGCGAAACGACGAGAAGGTGGTACGCGGGAGTTGGCATAGGATTTACCTCGCTTAGAAGGAAGAACGTACTCACAGAGATTTCTTGCAGGGGAAAATGGTTGCTTGAAGGAATAATTATTGGGAAAGGAACGGAAGGAGGGAGGAGAAGAAAGGCAGTAAGAAGTGGTCAGTGAATAGCAATGGGAAAGAGAAGCGGAAAAGCGCCCGCCCCGCAAAACCATTCGGGGTGCAAAATGCGCACCTCGAAAGGCGGCCGTTCCAACGGCAAGAGGGCAGGCATTCCTGACGCGGGTAAGACTAAACGGCGGGACTTGCGTGACGGCTTTCGATACTGAGAGTACCGAGACGGATGGACGGTGCGTGGACGCTACGATCCGGTTACAGCCTTATTTAGTTGATGGGCCATGGGGATTCCGCCAAGCCACTCGCGCAACGCGGCGACGCTGCGCAAGGTCTTGGAATCGGTCAGGCCCCGAACATTGGTCCAGTAAACGGTTGCACTTCTTGTCATGCTGTCCAGGCACAGGCGCTGATGCGTGCCCGTGGACGGATCCGGAACCGTTTTTCTGAACCACAGAGCCGTGCAGTCTTTGGATTCCTCAGCAACAACGAACCCGCATTCGCGAGCAGCCGCTTGAAATAATTGAAGCTCTTCCATAAAGTTTCCAATCCATGCTTGTTACCGCGTGGAGGCGGACCGCCAAGCATACTTACAAATAAAAAAGCCTGATTGCTGACCACGATCCGGCAACGAATTCGTTGTTCATGTGCCGGCTCATTCTGGATTGCGGATTCCAGAGTCAGGATCGACCGGGCAGCCTGAAATTGCGGCGGATGGTCAAAAGGCTGCGCAGCACGGATGCTTTCAAGTGGCGCTCCTGGCACTGTGAGAGGCGGTTGACGGGGACCGAGAGAGGGGAGGTGTACCTACACTGGACCTACGCCGAGTACGTGGCAAGCCCATTAAGTTGGTCCAGGAGGGAAAGAGTTATCTATTAGGGGAAATTAATCTGCGAGGCGTTCCAATCGATCTCTCGGCTGGGCTGCTAGACATCAGAATCTCCAAGAACTGAGCGTTTCCGGCCGTGGAAGCTGGTGCTATGATGGCCGCCACAGCGAGCGGAGAGTTATTTGAATGCCCGACAAATTCGATACGCCCAGCGCGCAATTTCTGGAACGGAAACTGTCGACGATACTTTCGGCGGATGTGGCGGAGTTCAGCCGGCTGATGGGAGAAGACGAGGAGCAGACGCTGCGGGTGTTTCGCGGGCACAAGAAAGTGTTTGAGTCGGTGGTGGCGATGCACAATGGCCGGATTTTTAATACCGCGGGAGATGCGATCCTTGCGGAGTTTCCGAGCGCGGTGGAGGCGGTTAGGTGCGCGACGGATATTCAGGCAGCGCTGAGGACACGCAACGATCAATTGGCGCCCAACCGGCAGGTGAGGTTTCGGATTGGAATTAATCTGGGCGACATTCTGATTCAGGGGCAGGACTTGATGGGCGACGGGGTGAATGTCGCAGCACGGCTGCAGACGGCGGCGGAACCGGGCGGCGTGTGCATTTCGGGGACGGTGCACGATCAGATCCGGAACAAACTTTCGATGTCGTTTCATTCGATGGGGGAGATGAATTTCAAGAACATCGCGCAGCCGGTGAGGACGTTTTCTATCACAGAGGCGGAGGGAAGCGGACCGCTGCCTTCGCGGCAACCGGGAGTGGTGGTGGCGGGCGGGAAGGCGAGATGGATCGCGGCGGGAGCGGCTCTGGCGGTGGTGCTGGTTGGCGGGGGAATTTGGGCGTATAGGGCGCAACAGGGGAGTAGCTGGAGTGGGGGAAGTGAGAATGCCAGCGTTGCAGTTCCCGCGCCGCAGCCGCAAACGGCTGCGCCCGTTGCGGCAATTCCAAGCCCAGCGAATACGGACGTGAAACGGCCAACGGACGCAAAACCTGCCGAAGTCACCAAGCCCATGGTTGCAAAAAAACCAAAACCGTCGGATGAGCCGATTCGCACTGCCTCTGCGACGCCTCAGAAATCGATGGCGATGGCTGCACCGATCCCATCCGCCGTTAACAAGGGTTCGCTGGATGGCATTTACTCGGGACAGATTTGTTTTGCGGAAACAAAGAAGGACCCGGCGCGGTGTTTCCATGGCGAAGGCACCGCGGCGGGAAGCAAACTGAGCGGCAGGTGGCCGATGGGCAAGGACACCGGCGTGTTCATGAATCTGACCGGACATATCGGGCCGGCGGGTGCGGTGGAAATCGAGATGCACAGCAAGGCGGCGGATGGCATAGTGCTGAATAATATTTTTCTTACGGGAACGTTGCAGGATGGATTGATGACGGCGAAGGGCGCTTTTCAGATGGGGCGGAAGGTTACGCTAGACTGGCATAGGAATTAGTCCGCGAAAAGTTTTCAAATATATAATTCAATTTTTCCCACGCAGTTCGGAAATGATTGCAACCTTCGCAATCGTTATGAGCCCTGTTGTCAATTGAGTGTGAACGCCCAGGTTGAGGTCCTTCGCCCATCCTTTTCGGATGGGCAAAGGATGAGAGGTCTGCGCGGCGGGTGGGGCGAGAGTCGGGATCTGTCGCACCTCCGGCGCTGGTTGGGGCAGCGTATTCCACTGGTGGAGGACTAGAGATTTCAGTATTTGGTAAAAGGAAGCGTATCAGGAACCGCGAGCCGATCTGAAGATCGGCCATTACTGAGTGACGCCGTCTGTGATTTGCGCGCAGTCCATCTTGAGCGTGCCGTTGCTGTTGAATACCAGACCATAGAAACGCAGTGTGTTGCCAACAGCGAGCGGCGTTGAATTCTGCATCTGGACGCCGCTGTCTACATAGACGACCACGGTGTTCGGGGTTTGGAGGAGAGAGGTTTGCCCAGCTTGCACGGCGAGATCCGCGAAAAGATCGTAGGAAGCCAGCGAAATTGTGTAGGTGGCAAAGCCGCCATCGTTGGAGACAGCGGTCACCGTGCCGTCAAGCGTTTGGGGAAGCAAGGTCACGGTTGCAACTGGAGGATAACCGGGTGCATTCGGGAAACCGGGGGCGTGGGAGGTCAGGAGAATTCTCTGGCCTGGAACCATATTCACGCGGGTGAACGACGCGGGAAAAGGAAGGCTTTGCAGGTTGGACAGTTGTCCGGAGATGGCAAACGCCGCACTGCCGAAATCATAGTAGACGGGGCCTCCAACCAACAGAGGGCCTTGCAGCAGGGTTCCAAATGCCATGAGTGAAGGCTGGCTGGAGGCCACCAGCAGTAGTGGACCGCTCGAGGTGGTAAGGCTCACCGTATTGGTGTCTTGCACGGCGACGCGGGTGGCCAGGAGCGAACCGTCGGGTTGGATGACCGCATCGACACCCACGGGCATGCCGGAGATCAGAGCGGAAAAATCGGACACGCCCTGAAACCGGGTAGCGCCGGTGGTACTCAGCAACCATTTGAGTCCATCGGGAGCTGTCAATTGAAAAGTGCCCGCCGCCGAATTCACCGAACTCAGGATGCCCTCGAGATCGTTTGCCAGGCCGTTTCCACTGTTGGTGGGTTGCGCCGCGAAGGTCAGGGGCGTCAGGGTGAATGTGGGGGTAACTGTAGTGGGCCCCTGAACGAGCGTGTCGCAACTCGGATAGGAGATCGATGGGGCAACCTGCAGATTCAACAACAGACCCATGTGCGGGCCGGAGAGGGTGATAGGCGAGGGCAAGTTGATGGTCACACTGTTAGCCGAGACTGGCGAAAAGATAGCGCTGTTGGTTTGAAGGCCGCCGGTCGAATTCAGATCAATGCAAACGAAGGTGGAATTTGGGATGACTGCAGAAGCAGAAACGTAGTCGTCCTCTGGAACGTTTACCGTCAAGAGCGGCTCTGTGTTGCCGTTCAGATGTACGAACTCGGGATTTTGCGGCGCCGCCAGCAGAGTGAACGTTTTGCCGGATTTGCTGGTCAGGCTGATGCTGGAGAAATTGAGATTGAACTGAGACAGGTGATTGTTCGATGCACTGGAAAGCAGAAAGCTCACCACGGTGCTCCCGGTTGGCTGAGAGTTGCCGCTCGTGCTGCTGGAGCCACAACCGGAGACGGCGGCAGCGAGCATGACGGAAGTAGCAATTGAGAGAAAACACGGGAATGAGGGCATCTGTTTCTCCGAGTTCGGGCGAGGTCCGTAAGAGTACGCGACGTACACCTTGCCGAAATTGAGTTGTAGCAATGGCTATTTTGGTAGACGCATTTTAAGGTATCGCCGGGTACAGATACCCAAAATGTTAACGTCAGAAACTTTTATGAAAACGCGGAGTCGCTGGGCAAGAGCGAGAACGCGTAAGAGGAAGTGCACCCTTCAGCTACGTTCAGGGAAGGTAGAGGGCAGGGAGGAAGAGCGGCCCGCCTCGGAAGGCGGGCCCTACAAATTGCGAAGACAATGGAATATGACGTAAAAGCGGGCCGGGCGAGCCCGGCCCCTACAATGGCGAAGATAATCGAAGCGAACAAAATTCGAGGCGCAGAAAAGCGAAGAGCACAGGCTGATGCCTGTGCTACCGGCGGTGTTAGGAGGTGCGGGAGAGGAGTGAGGCGACTTCGATGATGGGGTTGGGGAGCTGGCGCATGGCGCGGACGAAGGCTGCGACCAGTTGGGGGTCGAATTGGGTGCCGGCGCAGCGCTCGAGTTCGTTAAGGGCTTGCTCGGCGGTGCGGCCTTTTTTGTAGCTGCGATCGCTGGTGATGGTGTCGTAGGAATCGGCGATGGTGATGATGCGGGCGCCGAGGGGAATGCGTTCAGCGGCGAGCGCTTCGGGATAGCCGGAGCCATCGAAAAATTCGTGATGGTGCAGAACCATTTCGCGGATGCGACCGAGAGGAACGAGCGGCTCGAGAAGTTTTCCGCCGAAGGTGACGTGGGTTTTCATGGTGTCCCACTCTTCGAGGTTGAGCGGGCCGCTTTTGTTGAGGATGGTTTCGGGGATGCCGACTTTGCCAACGTCATGGAGGACGGCGCCGAGGCGGATTTCCTCGACTTCGAGCTCGGTCATGCCGAGGGCTTCGGCGAGAAGCGCGGCGTAGGCGGAAACCTTTTGCGAGTGGCCCTGGGTGTATTGGTCCTTGGCGTCGATGGCGTAGGCGAGGGAAGTGACGGTGTCGAGAATGGATTGCGGAAGAGCGCGCGGACCATCGGGTGGCGGCTCTTGTGCGATTTCGGTGCAGGGAAGGGAATCTGTGAACTGGCGTAGGCGGAGATAGATTTCCTCGAACGCTTCGGGGCCGGTGGTGAAGAGGCGCTTGAGAGTGACGCCGAGATAGGCTTCGAGGACATCGCGCTTCCAGCGGCGAGCTTCGTTGGGATCGACGTGATCGGCGGTGGAAACGGTATTGCCGCCCTGGTGCTTCGAGAGATACATGGAAGCGTCGGCGACCTGGATGAGTTCCTGCGGTGAAGCCCCGTGGAGCGGATAGCAGGCGATGCCGAAGCTGGCGCTGATATTTTTTTCGCGCAGGAGCGGATCGGCGGCGATCCAGCCGCGGAGTTTGGAGGAGAGCTGGCGGGCCTGCTCCATGGAGGTTTCGGGCATGAGCATGACAAATTCATCGCCGCCGTAGCGGGCGACGACATCGGATCGGCGGCAATTGGTTTCGAGAATCTGGCCGACGCGCTGGAGAACGAGGTCGCCTTCCAGGTGGCCGTAGAAATCGTTGACGAACTTGAAGCGGTCGAGGTCCATAAGGACGAGCGCGAAAGAACGGCTGGCGCGGGAAGAGCGCTTCCATTCAGAGGAAAGCGCCTCCATGAAAAAGCGGTGAGTCTTGACGCCGGTGAGGCCGTCGGTGATGGCCTGCTCCTGGGCTTTCTGGAAAGTCAATGCGTTGTGGAGAGCGCCTGAGACGAGGTCGGCGAGGGTGCGCAGGAGGAGCGCTTCTTCCTCGGAGAATTCCATGGGCTGGAGAGCTTCGACGTAGAGAACGCCGTGAAGATGATCGGCGTAGAAAATGGGAAGGCCCATGGCGGCGGCGGATTCCGGGAGCACGGGCTTTGCACCGCTCTGATTATTGGGGAAGGAACGATAAGTTGCGGACTTGCCAGTGCGCGCCACCTGGCCAATCAGGCCGGTGTCGAGAGGCAGGCGGCGGGCGAGCGCGCCGCGGCGTGCGCCGCTTTCGGCCTGGATGACGAGTTCACGGGTGGTGTAATCGAGCAGTGCGATGCCAATGTGGTCGTAGTTCAGGCCATTTTCGAGCTGCTCGGTGATTTTGGTGAGGACCTCGTCGGGATTCAGCGTGGCGATGGCGTCGCGGGAGATCAGGTTGAGCAGGCTGAGATGGCGGGCCTTGGTGCGCTCGTTCTGAAAGAGGCGCGCGTTTTCGATGGCGATGCTGGCCTCGCTGGCGAGGACGCGGAGAAGTTCGAGATGCCCTTCATCGTAGGCGCGCTCGTGATCGGAGTAAATGCAGAGGGCGCCGATGGCCTGGTCGTAAGCGACGAGCGGCACGCCGCAGAAGGAGCCGGAAATGCGGATGGGGTCGATGCCCAGCTTGTGAGTTTCGGTGACAAAGTTTTCGCGGATAAGAACTGGTTGACGGGTGCGGATGATGAATTCGGTGAGGTGATTCCCGGCGGGACGCGAGCGCATAGGCATGCGGACGCCGCCGATCATTTCGAGATCGAAATTGATGGCGTCGCGGACAGGGTCGGGGGAAGCAATATAGAGATTCTCGACGTCGAAGAGGCGGCGAAGCTCTTCCCAGATTTTGCTGAGGAGATCTTCCTTGTTGAGTGTGGAGCTGAGGGCGCGGCCGATCTCGTTGAGGACGTGGAGTTCCTCGGAGCGGCGCGAGGTTTGTTGAACGAGATAACTGTTTTCGACAGCCATGCCGATCTGGTGGCCGAGAGCGAGAAGGAGGCGGAGTTCCGCGGAGGTGAAGCGGCGATTGTCGGGAGTGCCGAGGAGGAGGAGACCGAAGGCCTGCTCCTTGGCCTGGAGGCTAATGACGACGACGCTGCGGAGGCCGTGCTTTAGGGCGAGTTCGCGGAAGCGGCGAAGCGGCTCGTCGTTTTCGAGAGAAGTGAGATTGTCGTCGCGCAAATCGCGGAAGCCGAGGAGGCCGCCGAGGCGGGAGACGAGGCCGACGAGATAGTCGTCGAGGCCTTCTTCCTGCGCGGAGTTGCAGAAGGCGTCGGGAATGCCGGCGGAGACCACGGAAGTGGGGCCGGAGGTGTCGCCGTGATGCAGAAAGAGCGCACCGGAAGGAAGGCGGACGACGCCGAGGACGCGGTCGAGGGCTTGGGCGAGCATGCGCTGAATTTCGCCGCCGACAAAACTGGAAGTGGCCAGGTTGAGATTGGAGAGCGCGAGCATGTTGCGCTCGACGCGGCGCTTTTCTTCCTCGTAGACGGCCATGACGAGAAGCATGCAGACGAAAGCGACGGGAATGGCGGAGACGGCGAGGATGGAATCGCCGATAAATTTTTGCGCGGAGTGGAGGAGGAAGAAACCAAGGAAAACGATCCCCCAGAAAGAAAAAGCCACGCCAAGGAGGCGGTCGGCGAGGGTTTCATGGTGGCGGCTTTCGTTCCAGAAAATGTAACCGACGACGACGTAGATAAACGCGGCAGGAATGAACGAGGAGACCGGAAAGATCTGGAACGCGTTGGCCATGGACCAGAGAGCGAGCAAGATGGCGGAGCCGAGGGCGGGCTTGAGCCAGAGGCTGTGCTGCGTGTAAAGTTGCGCGCCAAGGAAGAAACAGATGGCGGCGAAACCGAAGAGCGCGTGGTTCAGGGAACTCAGGAAGATGTTGGAGCCGATCCAGGGAGAGAGAGCGGGGCAAAGGTAGTGGAGGGCGTAGAGGGCCCAGCCCACGGTCCAATAAAGAAGATAGTTCTGGCGCTTGAGAGAATAAATGTAGGCGAAGAACACCCCGACGAGGAGAGTTCCGAGAAGCAATCCGAGTGCGATCACACTTTGCGACATTAGGGCGTAGTCAGGTCGTTCCGCAGAGCGCAGAAATTCCGAAGGCGGCCGTAAGAAGGAGTGGGTGGGTCACTCGCGAAGTTTTAAAGATGTCCCTGAAACGGAGTGATACACACCCGGCAAATTCTTCTTGTGGCCCCCAGACCCGGCGAAAATCGAACCATTAAGGATTATGAGGCAGGGGAAAATGAGGGGGCAAGGCTACCGAAGTACTGGTAGCGAAAGAGGTAGTAGGGGTAGGGGCACGGGGGAGGCGGGCCGATGGGGAGGCTTGCAAATCGGCCCGGCCTCAACGCTGCTGGAATGGAGCTACCTCCCGATTCTGGCGTTTGGCAACTTGTGGGAATTCCTACGGTTCGCCAGGCAGGGGGCCGAATTCGGGCGGAGGGACGCGGCGCCTGGAAGCCGCTTCGTAGGCCGAGGCGATTTTCAAGATGACGTCCTCTTTTCCCGGCTCCGCTCGAAAAACGAGGGAGAAGGGCAGACCGGGCGGTGGCAGAGTTGTGGGCGTGTTGTTGTTGGTGGGGACGTATCGCTTTTTATCGGGGCTCAAGACAAAGGTGGGATCGTAGACCGTGCGCACATAGCCGGCGGGAATGAGGACTTCCGTGAGGCCGGCGAAGGGCCCCATGCGAAGTTCACCGCGGGTGTCGTCGGGCGGCTCGGGTTGAGGCGCCAGGCCGATCTTGCCGGGAGGCAGGGAATAGTGGAGACGCACGACGGCGTCGAGATGGTTCTCTGAGATCACTTTCATTTCCACGCGGCGAAGCAGCTCGCGCATCATGATGTGCTCGTCGATGCCCTGGCGATCGCCGAGGGCATTGCGCATGTCGTCCATCTCTTCCCAATTCTTGAATGCGGCGCGCTGATCGTCGCCCCAGAATTTCGACCGCGCATTGAGCGCTGGGAAATCGGTGAGGGTTTCGGTGAAGCCGCGTTCTTTCCAATCGGCGGCGCGGCGCATGGCGTATTGATTGAATTCGAGGGTGAAGGCGTTGGATTCCACCACTTCCTCGATCGCGCGAATGTTCAAGTTTTTGGGGACGGGAACGCGTCCTTCGGCAAGATTGAGGAAATAATCGATGGGTTTCATCGTGCCGGAGCCGAATGTCTTGCCCGGCGCGAATTCCGTGGGCTTAATTTTCGCGGTAAATTCGGGGAATTGCGGCTGGCCGTCGCGCTTGAGGCGATAAAGAATGTCGGGGAAAAGGACGGGGAGAAGTTGCGCCAGGGCCTGAGTGTAGGTGGGCGACATGTTCTCGATGGCGGGATCATCCGGCCAGAGAGGGTCGACCGATTCGACGAGGGTAGCTCCCAGATAGTCGCCCAGAATGGATTTGATTTCCTTGCTGGCCGCCTGGGAAATCGGTTCGTCGGCCTTTACGCCGGGGAAAGTGAGCATGGATTCGCGGACGATCCCGATGCGCATTCCGCGCAGGGAGCCGCGCGCGCCCGAGGAGGCCACGCTGGCGGAGTAGGGCTTGTCCAAGAGGCTCGTTCGGGGGACCGTGGTGAAGATGTCGCGCGGATCGTAGTATCCGTTCTCCGGATCCTTGAGGGCGTCGAGCACTGTTGCGGCGTCTTTCACCGTGCGGCACACGATGCCGGAGCGATCGAGGTAGATGTCCGCGCCGATGGCGCCGCCGAGAAAGGAAATGAGCGATTTGTGAGGCAGGATCAGCGCCACCGCGTTGTGATTGGACGGGCCGCGGCAGGACCAGCTGGTTTCTTCGCAGATGCTGCAGGCGGCAAGGTTTGCGCTGACGGAGACGCCCGAGCCGGAGCTTGAACCGAGCGAGGCAGCGCGCGTGGTGTCGTACGCATCGCTGGGATTTCCGGACCAGGTGCTGCGCTGATAGCCCTGGATGGAGACAAATATTTTTGTGGGCTTGTTTGTGCCTCGCTCCGGGCCGGCGCCGCCGCGAGTGGAGGGGACGGGGCGTCCGTTGTATTCGGTGTTGGCGGTTTTGGCGTAGATGATGGCGCCCTTTTTACGAAGTTGCGCCACGAGGGTCTGGTCGCGGGCGGGGAAGTCGATGTCGTAGTTCGCGTCGCCGGCGCCAGTGCTGCGCATGTCTTTGGTGTCGAACGCGTCTTTGAAGGAGAACGCGACACAGTACAGGGGCATTTTTTCGAGGTCGGGATTCCGTCCGAATTGGGCGTCGAGTTCGGCGGCGCGCTCGAGAGCATCCGGCTGCTTGCGGAATTCCTCGCAGACCGCTGGGGAGCCGGGCGGCAGCGGGCCGTCGGAGGGGCGCCGGTCGCGGTCGCCCTTGCAGGTGACGGAGCGCTCGCCGCGGATATTGATGGTGCCAAGCGCGTTGAGCTGGCCGGCGTTGGGAATACCAATGGTCATGCCGAACTGCTGCTGCACGGTGGGATCGGAGGCGGTGGATTCCATCCGGCCGAGTTCGATCGGCGGTCCCGCGTACTTATCGAAATTGGGCAGCAGGCTGGAGATAGGAATTGTCTGGGTGGGAAATTTCAGAGGCGAGCCGGCGCGAACCACGCCGGGGGCGGTTGGAATCGGCGCACCGTCATTTGTTACCAACTCGTTGCTGACGCCGTTGTAGGCTTTGGCGCGATTGATGTAAAGCTGGATTAAACCTTTACAGGTGATCCGGCCGTCGCGGATGGCGCGATGCACGTCGTCGATGGTCGCTTCTTGCAGGTGAAAGTCGGCCTGCTGTGAATGCGCTGCGTTAGCCGCTGCGAGCGTTAGAGCAAGCAGGGAAAATGCTCTTTTCAAGATGAGCTTCGAACTGAAGATCGAACTTAACATCGACCTGAACATGGGGGCCCCGGTGCTTTCGTAGGATTTAATTTCCCAATGAGGATGGAATGCAACTCTTCCCATGCGATCCAGCGGCCCGCCAGCCCTGGCCAGTCGAATTCGATCTCAGGTAGAACAGCCGCATTGTCCCCATTCGTGTGTCACGTTCGTCCCGGCGGGAGCCGTGAACATATCACAAGTGCGGATAATTTGTTTACCGGGATTCCTGGTCAGCGGTCCGCAGTCAAGACAAACTACGCAGGGGCCTCATCAATGCCGCCAAATTCGGGCGGTCCCTTTCACTCACCGCTTCGAACTTCAATCCCAATCCTCCGGCGGGCTTCACATGCCGCACCACGCCATCGGCTCGAATTTGCCCCTCTGGGACAAGAAAATGAAGCTTGGTGGTTGCGCCTACGCGCTCCATCTTTGGGGTCTCAATGAACAACCCGCCGACGCTCAGATTCACTACACGGGATACATCGCGATCTCGATCACATTCCCAGTAGACCCACACACTCTTCCCCGACTCGACCCGTGAATTGAGCCTTCTGCTGCCGGGAGGTAATTGCTGGACCATCCCTTCACTCACATTTATTTGCACGAACGATTCGGGTGGGCCTGGAGCGTGTGCCGAAGGGCTGAGGCCGCGAATATATTGAACTGGGAGGGTGGAGACAAGTCGAATCCATGTGGCCCTCAAAACCTCGCGGGAAATGAATCATCAGGAAATAGGAGCCGGAAAAAAGTGCGAGGCAAGACTACGGGGTATTGGCAGCCGACGTCTTAATCCGTGCGTGGAGCTGCGCTGGCGAGCGCGAGAATCGCTCCTGCAAACAGCAGCGTGTCCGCAAAGTAGTTGAGTCCCTCCACCTTGACCTCAGTGCTCGGGTCGGACATTTGCACGATCAGGATCGGCCCATAAATGAACAAGACAAGCAGGAAAATCCAGGTACCGAGATAAGTCGCGGCCATCCGCGTCTTCCTGGCCAGCAGAATGCTTGCCCCGGCAACCAGAAGAATCGCGCCGGTTAGATAGCCCAGGAGCAAGCGCCCAGGGATCCACGCAGGCGTCAGTTTCTCGAGCGGGACTCCTGGGCATCCCATTGGGTGCAGAAAATGTTCAACGCCAAAAAATATGGCGGCGATCGCGATCAAAGCGCGGCCCACTGTGATGAGCTTGCTTTTGCCTTGGCCGGGCATCGCGTTTCCGGCAAGAATCCAGGCGCCGCCAGCGAATGACATTTCGCGGATGACAATCGTCCACGGAATCCTGTCCGTGGGGCTGGAGAGAGCTCGCGGGATATGGATCATCGCCACAAAAAGAAACATCATGATCCCGAAGAGCAGGCCGGACCAGCGCACCTGAATTTTTGTGGCAATGCTCAGGGACGCGGAGAGCAATGCAAAGCCCACGAAGTATGCCCAAAACAAGCGCCATGGCATGTACGAAGGCACGCCGAGCATGATGAATCTCGCGCCCGAGATATGCTCCGCGCCGAAAGCCGCCAATGGAATTGCGAAACACAGATTGCTCAAGACTACGATCTTCTCGAGGCCACCGGCCCGCGCGATATCGGACTTCGCAGCCCACAGTGCAATAAGGAAGAGCAGGATGCCGGCGCTGCACATCGAAACCGCCGTGCGAGAGATCTCAAAGAATGCGGCAAGAAGGGTATGGTACATGTGGATTCCAAGCATAGGTCCGTGTGCGTTAGTCGACCACGTGGTGTGCGGCGCGAACATCGAGAACTACATTCCCTCTCTGCCTTAAGCTAACGCGTAGAGATACTCGACGAAGGAGCGCACAGCTCCATCAATTCCCGCAACCTTTGTGTTGGTCGAATCAATCAGATAGTACTCATTCGGAGCATGCGCGCCGGTCCCGTGTCCCATTCCAAAATGTCCAGCGGGAAGATTGAGAGGCTCGGAAGTGAAGATGTATCCCGGCCAGGAACCAGCAGATCGAGGCCACAACACGGGATCGAGACCCAGTTTGCGGTAAGTCGCAATTTGCGCCTGGATGAGCTTCGAATCCGGTGAGGTCTGTGTCGGATCGTAGCCACCGGTCATATTGACCTCTATGTCGCCAAAGCCGTGTTTCGCAAGATGTTCCTTCAGAAGCGCCAGCGTGCCGGCGGCGGTCATGTCTGGCACCAGCCGCATGTCAATCTTCGCGACGGCGCGATGCGGCAGAACCGTCTTGCCGCCGGGGCCCGTGTACCCAGCGACCAAGCCCTCGATGTTGATCGTGGGCTTGGATTCGAGCAGCACGAGAGAGTCAAGCCAGTTTGTGTCATGCACCCAATGCTCAACGCCCAACTGCTTTTTTACGATCGCTTCACTGCGGTGAGCGGCGGCCTCCTGAATCATCTTTAACTGTGCGGGAGTAAGCGGCTTGGCCTTGTCAAAGAAGCCCGCCACAGCGGGCGTGTGTCCATCGGACTCGATGAGCGAGTTGAGCGCCTGCACCAGGTGCCAGGTGGGACTGTCCACCTGTGCCTCAAGGCTGGAGTGAACATCATGTTTGGGCCCGCGTCCCCATCGCTCTCCGCTGGAAACCAGTTCAAGCTCAACTACGCCCTTGGCGCCGAGTGATATCTGAATGCCTCCATCCGCGTCCTGGCCGGCTTCTGGAATGAACACACCCATGCATTTCTTCAACGCAGCGGTGACCTTGGGTTGGTGGACAACTTCCGGAAAGTGGGTCGAACCAATTTCTTCTTCACCTTCACAGACGAGCACCAGATTTACAGGCAACTTTTTTCCGGCTGCCTTGAAGGCATGGAGGGCGCTGAGGAAGGCCGTTTCAGGACCCTTCTGGTTTACGGCGCCGCGGCCGACGCAAGTCCTGCCCAATCCTTCCTTGTCCACGATCCGCCCTTCGAGCGGCGGCGAGGACCACTCCGAAGGGTCAAACTGTTTCACGTCGTACATAAAATAGATGCCTACGGTAGTCGCCGCGCCGGCATCCAGAGTGCCGAAGACCCCGGGCTTGCCCGATGTCGGCACAATTTCGACATTCGCGAACCCTGCGTCGCGAGCGAGCTGCGCCATATAGTCAGGGCCCTGCGGATAGTTGCGGTTCTCAGCCGCGATCGAAGGCAAAGCGATCCAGTCCTGCAGCCGCTTCACGTTCTCGTCATGCATCTTCGGGATTTGGCTCAGCACCGACTGGAGATCGGGATTGTCTGCAGGGAAAGCAGGGACTGGCAAGGCGGCGAGTGCGGCACCAGCAAGTGCTCCGTGGATGAACTCTCGACGATTGAACCCGCTATTGTTCGACTCAGTCAATGCGTCCCCCTTTGCGAAAACAAGAATGAGTATCCGTAGTTGGCCGGAAACTCAATTCCAGGAAGAATACCTTCTCCCTTTTTAACGGAGGTCATGATACCAGTTGGCTCTCTAACCACCAGCAATTTTTTGACGGAGGCAGCGAGATAATTCGCGGTTTGGCAGCAAATCGAAAGTAATCCGGAAACGGGGTTGTGGGAAGGCTTGCCAAACTTTGCGTTTGCGCCCTCCAATAACGCCCCCACACAAAACCGGGCTACCGCCCGGGCCCGGGCTAGTTGGACGGGCTGCGGCGGGTTCCGGTAAACTGGACGTTTCACGGAAGAGAGCGAGAGCTTACCTATCATGACAGATGCGGGGAAAACACAGGCGGGTGGCGTGCGGGTGCGGTTTGCGCCTTCGCCTACGGGTTATTTGCATGTGGGCGGGGCGCGGACGGCGCTGTTTAACTGGCTGTTTGCGCGCAAAGAGCGCGGGGTGATGATCCTGCGCATCGAGGACACGGACGCGGAGCGGAACAAGCCGGAGTTGCTGACTGGAATTCTTGAGGGGCTGAAGTGGCTGGGCGTGGATTGGGACGAAGGGCCGTACTACCAGTCGCAGCGGACGGAGTTTTACCGCGAGATGGGCAAAAAGGTGCTGGCGAATGGCAGCGCGTTTTTGTGCTACTGCCCGCCGGAAAAATATGTGGGCGGGGACCACGCGGAAGAGGGAGCCGAGGGCACCAAGGTGCGGCGGATTACACGCTGCTCGTGCCGCGACGGGAAGCCCTCGACGCCGGGGACGAAGCCGGCGGTGCGCTTCAAGGTGCCGGTGGGTGGCACAACGAAATTTTTCGACGCGGTGTTTGGCGAGCGGGAATTTTCGAACGACGAGATCGAGGATTTTGTGCTGCTGCGCTCCGGGAAAGAGGGCGAGGAGTTCGGGCAGGCGATGTACCAGATGAGCGTGGTGGCGGACGACATCGATATGCGGATCACGCACGTGATTCGCGGCGCGGACCACATTTCGAACACGCCGAAGCAGGTGCTGCTCTATCGCGCGCTGGAAGCGGAGCCGCCGATCTTCGCGCATGTGCCGCTGATCCTGGGGCCGGACAAGTCGCGGCTATCGAAGCGGCATGGGGCGACGGACGTGAACATGTACAAGCGCGAAGGATTTTTGCCGGAGGCGTTCCGGAATTTCCTGGCGCTGCTGGGCTGGTCGCCGGGCGGGGATGAGGAGTATTTGCGGACGCCGCAATTGCTGGAGAAGTTTTCGCTGGAGGGCGTGAGCCGGACGAACGGCGTGTTTGACCGGGCGAAGCTGGAGTGGTTCAACACGCAGTATCTGCAGAAGCTGCCGATCGAGGATCTGCTGCCGGAAGTGGAAG
>Ga0210405_10000350_pt1 | contig 64132 bp, 73 predicted proteins | sample IncBWH11MmetaG_FD_155492 | JGI IMG/M metagenome (GOLD analysis project Ga0210405, IMG submission 155492) | Forest soil microbial communities from Barre Woods Harvard Forest LTER site, Petersham, Massachusetts, United States - Inc-BW-H-11-M | ecosystem: Environmental > Terrestrial > Soil >...
GCACGAACTCGCGTGTCCAATGCACCTCATTGTTTTCGAATGCGGTGGCAACTGCAGCGAAAAAAATCATCACCGCGAGGTATTGGACGAGGTTTCCGGCGCGCCAGTCGATTTTGCTGCAATAGCGCCGCTGGTAGAGCGTGCCGAGCGTGATGCTGACCAGCGACACGCCTGAGGCGAGCCACCCCCAGCCCGCCTCCCCGCTCATCGGTCGGTTATGCAGGATCATGACCACGCCGGCGAGCCCGAGCAGGAGGCCGCCCCATTGCAGAGGCGTAACGCGTTCGCCGAGCCAGCGATTGGCTAGCGTTGAGGTTAGGATCGGCTGCAAGCCCGGAATCAGGGCCGAGAGCCCGGCGGGAATCGAATGTGCGATCGCGACCGCAGTTCCACCGAGGTAAAATCCGTGCACCAGGATTCCGGCGACCACGCTGTGGGCGATGCCGGTGCGATCCGGCCATCGGGGCCTTGCGACGGCGACGATGACCGCCATCATCGCCACCACGACCGCCATGCGAATCGTCAGATAGGTCAGCGGCTCGGCACTGTGCAGGACATATTTGGTGGCGATGAACCCGGTACTCCAGAGCACGACAAAAATCGCCGGCGCCGCGCGCGCGGCCAATTTTTCAAAGTCTTTGCTCATTTGCGGCCCTGATTGCCTGAACATATGCTATCCGGCAATCGCGAAACGCACTGGGCCGCCCGCCAGCTATCGCATAACCAAGGCAGAGAACGAGGAACAGTCATGGATGTTCGTGCCGCCGTCGCTCTCAAGGCAGCAGGTCAACCGCTGGAGATCACGACCGTTCAGCCTGAGGGGCCGCGTGAGGGCGAGGTGCTGGTCGAGGTCGGCGCCACCGGCGTCTGCCGCACCGGGTTCGAGTTGATGAAGCTCGGCAAATCCATTCGCCGTGTTGTGACTCTCTAGAAGTCGCGGCGACCCGCGACAAAATCAAGACTGAGGCACGCGTGGAGGTCCTATGAAGCTGAACTTCGTCACCGTCGATGTCTTCACAGGAACGCAATTCGCCGGCAATCCGCTGGCCGTCATCCTGAACGCGCAAGGGTTGTCGGGTGCACAGATGCAGGCCGTGGCCGCCGAGTTCAATCTGGCGGAAACGACCTTCGTGCTTCCTCCGAAGGACCCCGCGCATACGGCAGAAGTGAGAATCTTCACGCCGCGCTATGAAATGCCGTTTGCCGGCCACCCCAATGTCGGCACCGCCTTCGCACTCGCTCAAGCCGGGACGAGCTACGGCCGCGCCGTCGGCAAGGACCGCGTGGTTTTCGAGGAAAAGGCGGGCCTGGTCCCGATCTCGCTTCTGAAGGACGGAGCTGTGGTGACGGGGGCGCGGCTGGCCTCGCCGCAATTGCTGACCATCGGCGCGGAAGTTTCGACGGAGTTGATCGCTTCGGCCTGCTCGCTGTCGATCAACGACTTGGAGACCGGAAATCACCCTCCCCTTATCGCCTCCTGCGGCGTACCTTTCATCCTGGCTGAACTGAAAGATCGTACGAGACTGGCGGCGGCGACTGCCCGTTCCGACGTCTTCATGCGTGAGGTCGCCGAGCAACCGGCGACGAGCATTCTGATCTACACGCAGGTGGAGGAAAGCGACATCGACATAAGGGCGCGTATGTTTGCCCCGCATCATGGAATCCCCGAAGACCCGGCGACCGGCAGCGCCAACGTTGCGCTGGTCGGGCTACTGGCAAAACTGCGCACCGAACCGGATTCGCGGATTTCAAAAGCTATCGCGCAAGGCGTCGAGATGGGACGGCCGAGTCTTCTGCAAGCAGAGGCCGAAAAGAAGGGAGGCGTTGTGACCGCGACCTATATCGGCGGCCGCTGCGTGCCGGTGATGTCGGGAACGATCGAGCTGGGTTGATTGCCGGAGGGGGCGACGCGCAATTGGCGCTTCTCACCATTCGTCCGGACAGGGATCGACGATCTTCCAGAGGTCCACGCCGTTCTTGATCTTCTTCATTTCGGTGGTGAGTCCGCCGTTGCGGCGGATCCAATCCTTCACCGAATCCGGATAATAGGACATCAGGTCCGAAGTCCCCTCGGAGCTGGTGACCTTGATGCCGAAGGTGAACGCCTTGTCGTAATAGGCCTGGTGGAAGCCGATGCTGGCGCGCGGCGTGACGCAGATCTTGTTCATCGGCACAATGCCGAACACCAGTGTGCAGGCCGAATTGCAGATGCCATCGATGATGACCCGCTCCCTGTGATCGCGGATGCGCGCGTATTTCGTCTTGTATTCCTCGACATAGCCACCATGGTCCCGGGTGATATGCAGGTCGGCGCGGGCCGGGCCCGCGGCGAGGTACGAGAGGAACAACAGGGACAACAGCGTGATGCGCATGGGCGGTCATAGCCGGTAGCCCGTCAGGGCGGCAAAATCGGTCCTAAGCGGACCAGACGGCGCAACTCTGGCCAGACTGTGTTGGAATTTCGTTAAGCACGTCGAGGGAGCTAAAAATACCTCCCTGTGACAAAATTCCATCGCTCGCTGGGGTTTCCCTCTGGATGGGAACCCCAACCGGCATACAATGTTCTCAAATTCTCCTGGAGGCCCCGATGACCAGACTGAAACTCCCTTTGGCCGCGGCGATTCTGGCTGCGCTCGCCATAGTCCCGACCCAGGCACAAGCGCGTCGACACGCGCACGCCTTCGGGCTGCCCTACACCATCAGCTACAACCACAATTACGGACCCGGCGTCCTGCCCGGCACCTTCGCGTATTATGACGGTCCATCGACCAATTTTTGCCTTCAGGGTTCGGCGACCTATCGCGGTCAGGACGCCCGTCGATATCCCTGCTTCTAAGCCGTTCTTCGGGACGCTTCGTCGCGCTCGTTTGGGCCGCGCTATGCGCCGGGAGGACGCGCGTTCGCTCCTCGGAGCCGGGCGCGCCCCGCCCTGCTGGCCCTGCCCGGCCAAGTCTGGTAATCGAACCCGCAGGCGCTCGTAGCTCAGCTGGATAGAGCATCGGACTTCGAATCCGAGGGTCGGGAGTTCGAATCTCTCCGAGCGCGCCAGCGAATTGGCTAGACAACCCGTTCTGAAAACTTGCCAAGCCGCCCGTTGGATCAAACCTGCACGCGTCAACTCTGGGAGTCATTTCGGGGCAAGCCGTGATGGTAGCGCAACCAGGCTGCGTAATCAGTGCCCTGTTTTCCTAATCATAGGCCGGTCGAAACTGCAGAGAGAACTGTGGACCGGGCAACGACTGACGACCGCGTCAGTGATCGAGATCTTGTCACGCGCAACCGTGATCGAACCCACGTGAAGGGTCCGCTCGCTCGGCGCGTCGACCCCAAGCCCGCCGCTGCGCGCACCGGCCTCCGTACATTGGCTTTCCAAGGATCATATCGATCCCGTTTGGAGGCCAAATAGTTCTGTGTTCCCTCTGTATACTTACGCGACGGACGGCCAGTGGCGAGCGCCTTTGTACTGACCGGCCCCATATAGTCGCATCGATGGGAGAAGGTGTACTTGTTGCCCGACCTTTCCGGCCTTGCGGAGACGCAATTTCCAACCGAGGGCGATGAAAAGGTGGCCTTCATGGCCAGTGTCGGATCAACGCAGCGCGTCATTTCTCGCTCTTGCAGTCGATGCTTCGTCTTCTGATGCAGAACGAGTTCAAGCGTTCGCACGAAATGCCACATCCCTCTTCGAAAATTTGGCCCATCAAAGGTCTCTGCTTGGACCGGCGAGGAAATTGGCCCGATTGCGATCAATGCAATTGCAACGTAGAGCCATCGCAGGGAGATGCCTGGATTAGCCAGGCGATCGCAAAAAAAAAGCATCTCCATCCGTCCCCCGATTATCCCTGACGAGACAGTTGCGACTTTTCGCGGGCAGATCGACTTCCCGACTCAGACGCCCAAGCAGTGCACGGCTAATACGTTAAGTCGCGGTTAACAAGGCCACTTCGTCCCATGGCCGGCCAGGTTCATCGATCCCGGAAAAATAAAGCGGGCATCGTCATCGCGGGTCCGAAAAAGCGCACCCGAATCGTCAGCTCTGATATTCGTCACCAGGCAAGGAGATCGACAAAGGCGGGCCACGAAGTCACAGGCTAAAACCGGTGAATCGTGCAAGATCTGATTGACCTTGTGGGTGATTTTTGCTCTGCTAATCGCAATATTTGCGATTGGGGGCAGCAATGCGCGCGGGATTTGGCAAATTTATTGCGACTGCGATTTTCCTTGGATTTGCCGCAAGCGTCGATCCGGCCACTGCCGCAGATTTGGGCCTGATGACCTCCCCGACCGCGGTGGGCAGGTGTTCGGACATTGTCTTCGTCTGCGAGAACGGCCACCAATATCCGCTCTGTCCGATCGCTGTGACGGTCGCCGGAGAAGTCGTTACCGCTGCCCTATATACAGGCCACCACAGCTCTACCCATGTTCGCATGATCCCGATGGGCGTCGGCTATCGCTACGCCGGCCACGGAATTTGGCTCGACGGATTCCGCGAGAACGCGCTGCTGAATTTCGGAAGGCACAGCCAGATCGCTTGTACGATCGAGCATTCCTGACGAGAATAGTTCGAGGGTCACGACCCGATAGATTGAAGGTCGTGCCCCCCGAAGCACAGATGGCGCTAATAGCTCAACCAGTCCTTGGGTGGTGGAAAGACAACGTGCGTCGAGCGCGGATACATGTGAGCCTTGGGATGGATATAGACGGACCAGGAATCATTCCATTGGTATTGCTGCCAATTCCACTTCAAGCAACCGGATTCCACCGCGGGATCGTATCCCCAATTGAGCCGGTACGGTTCATCGCCAAACGGATATGGTCCGGCATTGACGGCGCCGCCTGACAGCAGCAGGGCCAAAAAAGCAGCGGCGAAAATCGCGCATAATGATTTTTGCATAACAAGCCTCGATTCCAAGAGAGCGCCTGCGATAGACTGCCAAACGGCGTAAGCCTTATCAAGAATTTTCGGGGCGCTGTGCGCCGGTCGACATAGACGGAATTGGCTCCGCAGAACCGATGGAGTGCGTTCGCGCGTTGGAAGCCCATAGCGACGGCTTCGGGCCGGAAAACCCAATCGCAAGGATCACCTACGGAGGCCCGCCCCGAAGAATCGAATGTTTCACATGTGTCATCGGCGCATGGTTGGATGTCGTCGCGCGGGGAAAGTTAGGCATTGTGCTTCTAAACTATCCCGATTGTTGCGGCCGCCTATCGGCGGCGCGCTGCAGTTCTCATGCACGCTCCAGGCGAGCGGGGCTCGTCTCGTGCAAAATCCTTCCCCAGGATAACGCGAACGCCGGTCGAAATGCGGCGCGAACCGTCCTCGAGTTCGATCGGGGATCTGATTGTTTGGAATTCCACGTTCATTAAGGCGTCGTCGAATTCGGCCGGCGCGAATATTTTGCGCGGCATGGCAGCCGCACGGCCTCAAACCGATTGAGATCGGGAGGCGCAAATCCACGCGGCCATGCGCAATACGCTGTCCGGCCTGAGATAGCATTCGCGGCACGACCATAGGGGTCACGGATGCGGGTGGAAATCGCTGCTTGTGAGGCCGAGGCCGGTGCCGGCCGTTGCTTTGCGTGAGGACCTCGCCACGGGCGAGATCAAGGTCGGCAAAATTGCGGCAGTGCAAAAGGCCTGGACTTCGCGCTTCCCAACAGCCGGCCGCGGGGAACGCAACTTTTAAACGGCTTCCGGTAGTGACGCTCCTGCAACACCACGTCGAGATTCGGCAACATGCCGGAAGGCGGCCATGATCAAGCCGGCATTGCGCCAAACTTTTCCATAGCGTCGAGGTAGTCATTCTGTGGTTGGTATTTCAGCGAGTTTGTCATGTCGAACAGTATTCTTTTGAACCCGAAGCACTGGCGCGATCGGGCAGAGAAGACGCGGGCCAAGGCGGACGTAATTTTGCGCGACGATCTCAAGAAAAAGCTGTTGCGCGTCGCAGAGGAGTACGAACGCCTGGCTCAGCGCGCGGAGCACGGGTCTCAGGAACAGGCGTAAACCGCAAAAAATCACGCATGGTGAAATGCGCGCCGATCTGACGTAAAGTCCCGGAAATGGTTGGCCGGAAATCCGCGCAGAAAACGCCCTATTTGGGGTCATGCTGGAAAACGCGCGGTTTGCAAGGGGCTGGGTGGTGGAGGTTGTTGGGCTCAAACTGGTGACCACCACCCAGTCATCGAACCGGTCTCCGCCCCGGCGCCGGGAACGGTCGCTCAGTGCCTCCAGCCCTTGCTGCTTTGTAGCGGTCGAAAATCTTGTAACCGGTCTTCGGGATATGCCGAACTCCCGGCAAACGACGGTCATGGCCTGACCGTCCAACAGACGGGCCACAAAGCGAAGCCGTTCTTCCATCACCGACCTCCCGCAGAACAAAAGCAGAAAGTGTGACCCATGTGTCCGGTACGAAATGTCACCTATGTCTCGGGCCGCTCAGTGTCAGCAACCGCGGCAAATGCTCTTGATCTTTCGGTCAAGCGCGAGGTCCTCGGGATGGCGCTGGTCGGACGCCGCAGGTGTTATCGGGGAAGACGCCGCGACGGATGGATTTGCAGGTTTGGCTGAGCTGTGCCGGACATGGCCACGCCAATGCCGATGAGAGCTGTCCCGGGCGACCGCTTGGGTGCTCCCTGCCAGCGCCAGAGTGATCACCGCAGCGGCCGCCAGCTTGCAAACTCGCATTCCTTTTACCTCAAGTTCAAGAGTGTTCCGGCTCCGCGCTCATCAATTCGGATCCCGAACATCGGCGGAGGGTGAAGTGCCGCGAAGGTCGACCCCGCAAGTTTCATACGATCCCTTGCCGCCCGGCCGCAACATCTTGCGTGCCCTGATTGATCAAGAGCTTGTAAGGCAAGTCAAACGGGATACTGGCTCCTGGGAACCTTCTACAAGTTCGGATCGGCGGGTTTGATTAGCGCGGGCGCGTGAGCCGCTCACCAAATAGCGTTGCCGAAAAAGCCAAAGCGCGGTTGCTGCGCGACCAGCATGGTCGGCGGACCTCCATAGGCCCTCGCGAAGGTTCTGCGTTTCCGCTGCGGCTTCGGCTCCGCCCTCCTGGCATCGGCCTGCTGGAGATGATTTGGGCTGGACTTCGGCAATTGCGCAAAGGCCTCCCGAGCAGCAACCTTCGGCGGCACGTCGGCGACATGGTCGGGCGCCGGAACAGCCGCCGCCATCATCCGCGGTGGCGCGACCGTGGGACGAGCGGTGTCGAAGACAACGCGCTCCGGCCATTTTTGATCGGAGCGAATCCGTATGATGGAAAGATCCGCCGTGGCAGTGGTCCGCGCTACGGGCGACGATTTCGGCAGAAAAGCATCAAGAGCAAAAAGCAGCGTCAACAACACCGCGCCAACGAAGAAAAAGTACCGCGCCACGGGCATTTCAGGATCGCTCCCGTCCGCAGACCATGCGGACCCCTTCCTCAACTGGAAAGGGCGCGATTTGTTCCGGGCCGGGGCGGCGAACGACGAATTTACCGCTTCGTTGCGGACTATACCAATTGCCCTGACCTGGATGTGGCTGGAGCTAGATGCGACTGGCCGCGAGCAGCGAGCATTTCGCCTTGGTGGCGTTAACGTTGACGAAGCCAACATGCACTCGGGCAAACGTCTTCCGGCTCTTCCGATTGACAGCGTCCCGAATCAAACGCGTGCGATCGGTCAGATGGCTGCCGTCCGGGCGGTCGAAGGCGCAGGAAATCTCGATATCCCTGACCGCGTAATCATTGGTATTGCGCAGCGTGAAGGTAACGAACGCGTTAGATCCTAACCCGCCTCTGCGCCAGGATTGCGATGAAATTTTCAGCCCATCGACCGGCGCGGGCTGCTCAGGCGCAATCGCCTCGCTGGTGGCGGGATCAAACAATAATGAAGGGCTTTTCGCTGAACCAACCGTCGCTGGCGGCGGAGCCGGGTATGCGACCGCGGCGAGATGCATCGGCTTATCGCCTGCTGGTCGGCTGACGTAGCCGGACAGCAACAACCAGGCCCCAATTCCGACGATAGTGGCAAGCGGCAGCCAGCCAATGGCCGCCCTGAAATGACTGACAGTCGTTCTCTCAGGCGTACCGGAAAGGTGCCCACTGGCGAGGTTCGCCTGTCCGGCGAGCCCTGACGTTTCGATCTGGTAAAACCCTTCCATCATGATGGTGCCATCACCCGTGGCGGCGACGAACCCCGGCGTATTGCACCGCACAGCAATGGAGCCGCACGGGCGTTACACCGCACGGCTCCAATCACGACTGCCGACTGCGCGGTTCCGCCGCAAGAGACTTAATCCGCAAAGCCCGAAATGGTTGCATGGTCAGGCGACAATATACAACCGGGATGGCGGCCCATCAGGCCGTCAAAGGGGGATAGCCACGCCGGAGACGGGCCGCTAAAATTGACCGGCGCGTCATCGCACCGCATTTCTTGCCATTGTCGTGCCAGACGACGCCATATCAGCCAGCTGGGAGACGCATAATGCCGGTAGTGACCTGGGACCACGTCCACCTGCGCAGTCCTGATCCGGAGGCGACTGCAGCATGGCTCGAGAACATTCTTGGTGGAGAGGTTGTCCGCGGCCACGGCCGGATCGACGTCAAGCTCGGCGGCGCCAATGTATTCATCGCCCCGGTCACGGCAGGTGACGGCGTCAACACGCCGCCGGTGACCCCCTACCAGGGGCTCGATCATTTCGGGCTGACAGTGAAGGACATCGACGCGGTGGCCGCTGAAATCAAGGCCAAGGGCGTCGAGTTCACCAAAGAGCCAACCACCATCCGGCCGGGCGTCCGTATCTGCTTCATTCGCGGGCCGCAGGGCATCTCGATCGAGCTCTTGGAGCGCGACAGAAAGTACGCCTAAGCCAACCACCTGGGAAAGGCGAACCAGGGGCGCATGGGCCCGAATGCGGTGCCCAACCTGCTGCGTTGACGCTGCATTCCTCGCTTGGCATAAGAAGTTACCCGCTCCACGGTGACGGGCGTCCTGATCGGCCTCATCATGAAGAATGGTCTGTACTCGATCCATGTCAGCCTGCAGGACGGGCGCTCCGGCAAAGGTAGCGGCGTGGTCATATTCCGGGACGGCAAAATCCTCGGGGGCGATGCCTTTCTTTTCTATACCGGCAGCTATACGGTGAAGGGGAACACCTTCAAGGGCGAGGTTCTGGTGCAGCGCCATACCTCCAGTCCCGACGCCAATCCGCTGTTCGGCGGGCCGAGCCCCGTCGGCATCGGCGTCTCCGGCACGTTCACCGACACCGCGGCCGAGATGAATGGCACGGCGCTTGTCGGCAAGGCCAGCCAGATCTTCAAGGCGACGTTGCGCAAGCTCAGCGAGACGGATTAGAGCGTAATACAGCGGTAGATTCCTACTCCGCAGCCTGCTCCAGCGGAGCCACGCGCGGCAGGACGATCCGGATCCGCGTACCCCGGTTCGGCTCGGAATCGAGTTCGAGCCGGCCGCCCAGGCGATTGGTCACGATACTGTAGACGATGTGCAGACCGAGCCCGGTGCCGCCCTGGTCGCGCCGCGTCGTGAAGAACGGGTCGAAGGCGCGGCGCCGGACATCGAGCGACATCCCGCAACCGTCATCGGAGAAGATGATTTCGACATTGTCCTTGCCGGACTCGCGCACCTTGATATCGACCGAGCCCGGTCTGCCGTTCGGAAAGGCATGTGCCACCGCGTTGAGGAACAGATTGGTGAGCACCTGTCCGTAGGGCCCTGGATAGGAGTTCATGGTGAGGTTGGGCTGGCAGTCGACGGTCAGCGTCAAATGGTGCTTTCGCAAGCCGGGCCGCAGGCTCATGACCACCTGCTCGGTCAGATCACCGAGGTCGAAGGTCCGCTGATCCGAGTAGTTGCGATCGGCGGCGACCTGCTTGAACGACGTGATCAATTCGGCTGCGCGATTGAGATTGGCCACCAGTTGCGAAGATGCGTCACGGCTGGTTTCGAGGAATTCATTGAGGCTTGATCGCCTGAGACCGCCGCGCGCCACTTCGCTGGCGAACAACATGGTCTTGCGCTCCAATGCGGACGCAACCGTCAGACTGATGCCCACGGGATTGTTGACCTCGTGGGCAACACCCGCCACCAGGCGCCCGAGGGCGGCAAGCTTCTCCGCCTCGATCAGCGAGTTCTGGGTTTCCCGCAAATTGCGCAACGCGGCTTCGGCGGCGTCTTTCGCTTTGCGCATCTCCTGTTCGCCGCGCTTGCGCTCGCCGATGTCGAGCGCAACGGTGACGATGCTCTCAACCTCGCCGCCGGCGTCGAGCAGCGGAAGCTTGTTCACCAGCCAATGCCGCAGACTGCCCGAGGAGTCGCGATACTCTTCCTCGTAGAATCCGAGCTCCTTACCCGCCGCGAGCACCCGCCTGTCGTTTTCGTCGGTCTTCTGCGCGCCATAGCGCGACATCAGGTCGGACGTGGTACGGCCGATCGCGTCACGGGGCTCTATTCCGAAAATGCCGGCCATGTAGCGATTCATCAGGACGTAGCGGAGCTGTTTATCCTTGACGTTGATGATCGCGGGAACGGTGTCGATGACGAGCTGCACGAGCCGCCGGCCCTCTGCGACCGCCTCTTCGGCACGCTTCTGGTCCGTAATATCGCGCACCGTCCCCTCATAGCGAACGATCTCACCGTTCTCGTCGCGCACCGCTGTGGCGCTGTCGGAGAGCCAGAGGATCGCGCCGCCGCGCTGATGCACCTGATATTCGAATTCGCGCACCGTGCCGTCGCGCTGCATCAGGCGCTGGTATTCGGCGCGCGCATCGGGGTCGACATAGACGCCACGGGTGATCTCCCCGATACCGCGAATGAGATCCTCCGGCGTGTCATACCCCATCATCCGCGCCAGTGCCGGATTGGCATTGAGGAGTGCGCCAGCCGGCGTTGTCACGTAGATCCCGTCGACGGAGCCTTCGAACAACTTGCGATAGCTTTCCTCCGCCAGCCGCTGTTCGGCCAATGCGTGGATCGCCGCCTCGCGGGCAGCGTCAGCATCGACAAGCGAGCGGCGGAACACCTCGGCGGCGCGCGCGATGTCGCCGATTTCGTTGTTCACACCGGTTGCCGGGATCGACGTATTTTTCTCGCCGGCCGCGAGCGCGCGGATGGCTCCGGCGATCGCCTTGAGCGGACGGACGGTCCTGCGCACCACAAACAGCGCAGCCGCAAGCCCGATCAGCACGCCGGCCAATCCAAGGAGGATGCTTTGCCATTTGTCGTGGACCAACGTCCTGGCGAAATCGCTCGCCAGCACGCGCCCTCTCCGGCCGCCGAGTTCGCGCAGCAAATCCGTCACGCGACTGATCATTTGTCCTTCGGCGCCCAGCACCTCCTTGTCGAGCCGGGCAATCTGACCTTCGGTCCCGGAGATCGAAATGATCGCGTCGGCGTAGGCATCGGTCGCGGCGCGGAGCGCGGGATCATCGATCGAAAGCGTCTTCATGCGCCGTGCGGACTGTTCGGCGGAGGCGGAATCATGCGCGAGCAGCGCCGCAGCAACCTGGTTTTGCGCCCGGAACAGGGCCCTCGCGGTGGTCCGGTCAGGGATTTCGGAGATGGCCTGCTCGAACCTTCCCCGGATGGGGGGCAATGCCGCGATCAGGTCCGCACGGCGTGCGATCAAGGCGGTGACGCGCTCTATGCCATCGCGGTAGTTGGCGAGCCGCTGCGTGACGCCGTCGATCATCTCCTGCTGCTCGGGGGCAAGCTGCAGCCGCGTTTTCTTCAAAAGCGCGCCCAACGACGAAGCCGCCTCCCAGACCCGGCTGGAAGGCGCCGCCGGATCGGTCACGAAGTCGCGCGCCGCGAGCCGCAGTTCGTTGGTGCGGCGGTCGATTTCCTCGACCACATCGCCCAGGCTTTGAAGGTGCTGCAACTCGGCAAAGGTCGCATCGATGTAGCGGATAGAGACGACACTGGCGACGCTTGTCATCACGACCATCGCCAGCAGGAGCAGGAAGCTGCCAAATGTCAGCTGGCCGATCGAGAGTGAAAACGACCGTATCCGCTGGAGGATTGCAGCAAAGGCCATAGGCATCGGGACCGGCTCAGAATATCCCCGTTTATACGACGAAATCCGCCCTTGGGGGAACTTGCCCATGAATCCGCTGGGCGGCGACAGACCGCTCAATCCGCTGGGATACCAGCGTCCTTGACGACCTTCGCCCAGAGCGCGATGTCGGACTTGATGATGTCGGCGAACTCTGCCGGCGGAGCGCTTTTGACCGCGCATCCGGCAAGGTCGAGCCTCTCGCGCACCTCCGGTGTCGCAAGAGCTGCTTCCAACGCCTTGCTGATGCGATCGACAATCGGGGGCGGTGTTCCCGCAGGTACCACGATGCCGAACCATGGCGTCACCTGCGCCTCGGCGAAGCCCTGCTCGGCCATTGTCGGCACATCGGGAAAGTATTTCGAGCGCCCGTCGTTGATGGTGGCGATGATTCTAATGTTGCCGGTCTGCACCTGCGCCAGCGCCTGGTTGGCCGAGAGGAAGGTCGAGGTGATCAGGCCGCTCGAAATATCCGCCACCATTTGCGGATAGCCGCGATAGCCGATCGGTGCCACGTCGATCCCGGCCAGCCGCTTGAATAGCTCGAAGCCGAGGTGGCCCGTGGATCCCTTGCCCGGATGGCTATAGTTCAGCGCGCCCGGCTTCGCTTTGGCCAACGCGACGTAGTCGGCCACATTCTTGACCGGCAGCGACGCGGGAACGACGAAGAAATTGGGAGCCCGGCATATCTGCCCGACGGGGATGAAATCGCGCACCGGGTCCCAGCGCAAGATGATGTTGAGCGATGGGCCGGTGGTGAAGAATGTCGTCACCAGCAGCCACGTATATCCGTCGGGCACGGCCCGCGCGACGTCTTCCGCTGCAATCGAGCCATTGGCGCCGGATTTGGATTCGAGAATGATCGACCCGTTCCATTGCGCCGCCATGTTTTGGGTGACGATGCGCCCGAACACATCGGCAACGCTACCAACCGAATAGGGATTGACCACCCGCACCGGATGGTTGGGGAAGCTGTCCTGCCCCCATCCTGCGCTGGATGGAACGAGCGCGATCAGCCATACCCCGATCATCGCGCCGAAGCATCGATTTCTCACGCTGCGTGCCCTGCCTTGCCCGTTCTCGCGACGCCTTGAGAGCGCGGTTTGCGGGCAGGATGCCGATAATTGCCGCGGCCGGCAAGGACTGCGCTTAGCTTCGCAGCGAAGCTTTGACGGCAAGCGGCCTCCGCGCCGGAATCGCCATCGCGGCCACGCCGACCACGACGCAGGCAAGGCCAATCCAGGCCGTCGCAGACAAGCTTTCGCCGAGCAGCCATACGCCGAGTGCGACGCCGATCGGCACGCGCAAATAAGCCTGGGCCGTTGTCCCCACCGAACCCAGCGTCTGGATCAGCCGGAAGTAGATCACGAAGGCAGACGCAGTCGAGAATACCGCGAGAGCGAGCAGCGCCAGCACCGAACTCGTGGACGGCGCCAGGGTCCAGGGCCGCTCCACCGCGAGGCTGACCGGCACAAGGATCGCCGCCCCGCAGAGCAGCGATCCCGCCGCCGGCGCCATCGGGTCGAGACCCCTGAACCCGCGGCTGAAGACGGCAGCACCGGCATAACAGATCGTCGCCACCACAATGGCGATCTGCGCGGCAAGCTGCTCGCCGAGGCCATTGAACGCCTGCACGCCGACGATCAGGCAGATGCCGGCCATCCCGGCAGCAACGCCGAACAGCTTTTGGAAGCTTGGGGCTTCCTGGCGCGCGATGGCGAGGGTCAGGAAGAAGGTAAAGATCGGCGAAGTGGAATTGAGAATGGTCGCAAGCCCGGCGTCGACGGAACGTTCGGCCCAGGCGATCAGCGTCCATGGGATCACGCTGTTGAGGACGGCCTGAAACAGGAAGCGGCGCCAGCTCGCGACGTCGCCCGGTAGCCGCAAGCCTCGGCCATGCATGATGACGAGCAACAGCACGCCCGCGATCGATGTGCGCGCGGCGATCAGCGTGATCGGCGGGATCGTCGCAACGCCGAGCTTGATGAAGGTGTACGATCCGCCCCATAGCGTCGCCAGCAGAAGCAGCAGCAACAGCTCGACGGCGAGCGCGGGATTTCGCGAAGGTGTATGTTCCATGGTGTTCGGCTCTCGATCTCCGTCGAGATAGAACACTACAGGCCGTAAGCACCCGGATAGTTCGATATGCATCGAATGGTGGAATCGCCGTGGTTGGCCGGCTCACACCGCGCCGACTTCGAATAGTTCGCCGTCATAGCCGGCCTCGAGCGGGATACGAAGCTGCCGGCCGCCGTTCAGCTTTGTCATGACCGGCATCACGGTGACGATTGCCCTGCCCCGGCTTTCGTCGAGCGCCGCTTTCACATTGGGCTGCTTGCCGAGCTTGATCAGGTTGCGCGTCGTCGGGAACGGCAATTTGAACCGCCCGCTCCCGCCGCCCGCCAGAGCCTCGCGCGGCGACAGCCAGATCGAATCGGTGGATTCCTTGCCGTCATGCGCCCCGACCTGCTCGGGCGGGGCTGCGGCGAGAAAGAACCAGGTATCGAACCGCTTCGGCATGCCCTCCGGCGTGATCCAGTGCGCATAGGGCACCAGTTCGTCGAGTGCGAGCGCCATTTCGTTGTCGGTGAGCACCTTCGGGAAGCTGGTCTTGCCCTCGGACAAAGCCGCACGGCTGGAAGCTTCGATTTGGGCGGCCCGCTTCGCATCGACGAGAGATTTCGACCCTCGGGGCCGCGCGAGCAGGATGCCGCTCTCCTCAAAAGTCTCGCGGATCGCAGCGATCCGGAAACTCAACGCCACGGCATCAAGCCCCTCGCCGCCGGAATAAAGGTCGGGCCGGGCAATGATCTCCTGATCGCCCTTGTCGACACTGCCGCCGGGAAACACCAGCGCGCCAGAGTTAAAATCGATCTCATAATGGCGCACCATCATGAAGACCTCGATTTCTCCGCCGGTTGCTTCGGTACCGTCGCGCAGCAAGAGAATGGTGGAGGCGGGACGCGGGGCGACGGCGTCGGTGGCCATGAATACTCCTGTTGAACCTCTCATGGTTCGAGACGGCGCTGACGCGCCTCCTCACCATGAGGGACCTCATCCTGAGGAGCGGCCCCTTGGCCGCGTCTCGAAGGATGAGAACGAATCGGCTTCATGGTTCGAGACGCGCGAAGACGCGCTCCTCACCATGAGGATATTGCTAGCCCGCGGCGCTGGATTGCAGCTGCAGGTTGGCGCGTTTGTCGACCCGCGCGACGCGTGACAGCAGGTAATCCACTTCGGCCTTTGCGGTCGCCGTGATGCTCGAACCCGGCTTGCGCTGTGCGCTTGAGGCAATCACGCCGCGCTTTTGCAGCACGTATTTTCTCACCGCCAGTCCGATCCCTGGCTGCTGCTCATAGCGGATCAGCGGCAGATGGGCGTCGAACAGATCATGCGCGGCATCGCGGCGGGCTTCCTTAAAGAATCGCACCACGTCGATCAGCAATTCCGGAAATGCGTAGCCGGTCATCGCGCCATCAGCGCCGCGCTCCATCTCGAAGTCCAGAAACAAACCGCCATTGCCGGTCAGGATCGACAGCGGCCGCAGCGAGCCGTCCTTCTGGAAGGCGCGAAGCGCGGAAATCTTCTCGAGCCCCGGCCAATCCTCGTGCTTGAGCATCACGCAGGAGGGATTGTCCATCACGATCTTGCGAATCACCGCCGGCGTGAACACCACCGATAAGGTCAGCGGATAGTCCTGCAACACCCAGGGAATATCGCTTCCGATCGCCTCCACCGCCTGCTTAAAATAGCCGACGATCTGGTCGTCGGTCCGCAAGCTCGGCGGCGGCGCGATCATTACACCCGCTGCACCGGCATCCATGGAGGCGCGCGCCAGCGAGCGCATGGCGGCAAATCCTGGAGCCGAGACACCGACGATGACCTGCATATTCCCGGCGCGCTTGACGAAGCGCTTCGCCACCTCCTCTGCCTCCGAGCCATCGAGTTTCGGCGCCTCGCCCATAATGCCGAGCACAGTGACGCCATCGCAGCCGACCTCGGCGTAGAAGTCGGTCAGCCGGTCGATCGATTTGTCATCGATCCGGCCATCGTCGTGGAACGGCGTCGGCGCGATCGCGAAGGTACCTGTGGCCTTGTGGGTGAGTTTTGTCATTGGTTCCTCGATTTTATGTAGCAGTCGCTTGTCGGAAACTTAATGTCTTGCGTCTCGGGAAGTGCGCTCCCTCTCCCGTTGGGAGAGGGTTGGGGTGAGGGGTTACGACCTATCGTTAGACCGTAATCCCTCACCCGGCGCTTTGCGCCGACCTCTCCCCTCGGGAGAGGTGAACTCAAAACCTCCGCGCGCCCATCTTGATTTCGTCCTCGGAGAAGAAAATCTCCTTGGCATGTTCAACCACGTCCTGCGCCTTCCATCCGGTATGCGGCGGTTTCCAGCCCGGTTTCTCCATCATCCGCATCTCGCGCACGCCGCGCGGGCCGGAAACGCCGAGCACCTTGCCGGTCTGATCTCCCGATAAGTCGCTGACCATGTATAGCACGGCCGGCGCGATGCCGTCCGGCCCAAGGGCCATGCCAAGGTTTTCAATATAGCGGGGCAAATCCGATGTCATGCGGGTCAGCGCGCCCGGCGCCAGTGTCCAGACCCGGATGTTGTATTTGCGGCCCTCGATCGCCAGCACATTCGACAGCCCCCAAATCCCGCCCTTGGCCGCGCCGTAATTGGACTGGCCGAAATTGCCGATCAGGCCCGAGGTCGAGGAGGTATTGACGATAACGCCGCCGCCATTCTCGCGCATCCAGCGGAATACCGGCTGGGTGCAGCAGAACGTACCCTTAAGATGCACCTTCAGCACCTTGTCCCAGGCGGCCTCGGTGGCCTTGGCAAAGGTCTGGTCTAACAGGATGCCGGCATTGTTGATGAGGATATCGGCGCGGCCGAAATGTTTGATCGCGTCGTCGAACACCGATTGCCCGCCCGCGATGGTCGAAATGTCGGCGCCATTGGCGACCGCGCGGCCGCCCTCCGCCTTGATCGCATCGACCACCCTCTCGGCCATCGAGACGTCGGAGCCAGAGCCGTCGCGGGGCCCGTCGAGGTCGTTGACCACCACCGCCGCGCCCTCGCGCGCGAACAATTTGGCGTAGGCCTCGCCGAGCCCGCCGCCGGCGCCGGTGATCAGCGCCACCCTGCCGTCGAGTAATCCCATGGTGTTTTGCTCCCGTATCGCCATTTATCTATTCGCCGTCATGGCCGTGCTTGTCACGGGCCATCCGCGTCTTTCTTGCTCCGTGGAGAAGACGCATGACGGTTATCACTCTGGGTTCGCACCGCGCATGAATCTCACCCCAGCACCGTCCTGCCGCTCTTGATGACGGCGACGTTGCGCGCCTTCACCCTGGCCTCGAATGAAATCACGTTGCCGTCCTTCCACAAATCGAGCGTCACGGTCTCACCGGGATAGACCGGCGAGGAGAACCGCGCCGCGTGCTGCCTGAAGGCGGTCGGATCGTAGTCCGCATAGGTCTGCAGGATGCCGCGGCAGGTGACGCCGTAGGTGCACATGCCATGCAGGATCGGCCGCGGGAAACCGGCGTGCCTGGCGAATTCGGGATCGGAGTGCAGCGGGTTGCGGTCGCCGCAGAGCCGATAAATGAGGGCCTGATCCGGACGCGTCGAGATATCGATGGATCTGTCGGGGCTGCGGGTCGGGACCTTGTGCGGTTCGGGTTGGCCTTCGGAGGGGCCGCCAAAACCGCCATCGCCGCGTGCAAAGCGCGAAGCCACCAGCGTCGCAAGCTCCTCGCCCTTCTCATTCTTGAGTACGGTCTGATGCCGGATCACCGCGCCCTTGTCCTTGCCCTTGTCGAAAACGGCGAGCACACGGGAATCGACGATGAGGTTCGCAGCCACCTCCAGTGGCCGGTGGAAGGTGATGTCACGCTCGCCATCGACCACCATCACGCGGTTGAGATTCATCTCACCGGGGCCGGCGCCCCACGCCGCGACGGAGGCAAATGTCGGGACGACCTTCAAGGCGCGCGGCGTCGCCGCGGCCTCATTGACGAAGGCCAGTTCCCTCTCATCCATGGGGTCCGCGCCCATGCCGATGCCATAGGCGTACAGCATCACCTCGCGATCGCTGTAGGCGTATTTCTGACCGAGGTTCTTCAGCGCCATCAGCTCATCGTATTTGATCGGCATCGTGATGCATTCCCTCGATTTTGCTCTGCCCGTCGCCCCCGCGAAAGCGGGGGCCCAGTAATCACCGGCGTTTACTGGATCCCCGCTTTCGCGGGGATGATTACCTTTAGCCTGGGCGCTCCGTACTCAACTCATTCCACCGGCGTAAAGAACGGCAACGGCGCGCCGTCGGTGGGTTTGAACACCACCTTGACCTTCTGGCCGATCTTCAATTTGCTCGGATCACAGTCGACGAAATTGGTCAGCAGCGAAGGGCCTTCCTTCAGCGTGACGTAACCGATCGCGTAAGGCCCTGATGCCGACTTGCGCATCAGGCTGAAGGTGTAGATATCGCCCTCGCCCGAGCTTTCTTCCCACACCGTCTTGTCGGAAAAGCAGAACGGACAAAGCGAGCGCGGAAAATAATGCGCCTCGCCGCAAGCGGTGCAGCGCTTTATCATGAGCTTGCCTTTAGCCGTCTGCTCCCAGAAATGGCCGGTCTCCGGATTGCCTTGCGGTTTGGGGTATTTCACGGCGCTATCCATCACACACGCTCCAGGATGCAGGTTGAGGCGGCGTGGCGAACGCCCAAAAGCCCGCCGGTGCCGTGGGCGATCGCGAGATCGCAGTTCTTAACCTGCACCTTTGGATGGGCCTGCCCGCGCAATTGCCGCACCGCCTCGATGATTTTTGTCATGCCGCCGCGGTTGACGGGATGGTTGCTGCACAAACCGCCGCCGTCGGTGTTGAATGGCAGCTTGCCGACCCCCGAGATCAGGTTGCCGTCGGCGACAAATTTGCCGCCCTCGCCTTTCCTGCAAAAGCCGAGGTCTTCGAGCTGCATCAATACAGCGCTGGTGAAGCTGTCGTAGATCGAGGCATATTTGATATCCTTCGGCGTCACCCCGGCTTCTTCGAATGCGCGAGGGCCCGACCAGACACCGGCCGAATAAGTCAGATCAAGATCCTTGCCGCCGCGCGGCCCCTTGAGCGCTTCGCCGTGCCCGATCATGCGGACCAGCGGCTGCTTCAGGCTGCGCGCGATTGCTTCGGTCGTCACGATCAGCGCGCCGCCGCCGTCGGTGACGACACAGCAATCCATCCGGTGCAGCGGATCGGAAATCATCGGCGAGTTGAGCACATCCTCCACGGTGACGACGTCGCGCAGCATCGCGTGTGGATTATGTTGCGCGTGGTGGGAGGCCGCGACCTTGATCCAGGCCAGTTGCTCGCTGGTGGTGCCGAACTCATGCATGTGACGCATGGCGCACATGCCGTAGACGTTGTGCGTGGTAGCTCCATAAGCGGCTTCAAAATCGGCCTCGGCGCCGCTCGCCCGCGGCGGCATGACGCCGGTGCGTGGCTTGCCCGCCAGCGTGATCAGCGCAATCGAACACTTGCCGGCGGCGATCGCCTCGGCGGCATGGCCAAGATGGACCAGATAGGAGCAGCCGCCGGTATCGGTGGAATCGAAATGCCGGACTTTCAGGCCCAGATAATCGGCCATTGCCATCACCCCGCCCGGGGCGTCGCCGGCACAGAAATAGCCGTCGATATCGGCCTTGGTCAGGCCTGCGTCTTCCAACGCGCCCTTGGCGACTTCGGCGTGAAGCTGGGCGGTGGATTTATCCGGGGCGTGGCGGGTCGGATGCTCGAATATCCCGGCGATATGGGCCTTGCCCTTGATGCTCAAATCGTTCTCCGCTTGCGTTTCTTGTTTCCGGCCAATTTCTTGGCCTGCCGGGGCCGGCTTGGCAAGCGGTGAATATTCCGCCGGGCAAGGCACACCTCATCTTGAGGAGCGGCCACGCAGGCAAGTCTACCCAGCCTGCGTAAACTTGGCTGCGGGCCGCGTCTCGAAGGATGGGCCACGCGCTTCATGGTGCGAGACGCGCGAAGACGCGCTCCTCACCATGAGGGACTAAGCCTTCCGCCGTGATCTGCTGCCAAGCCTGCGCATTCTCGCGGCGCGCATACCGCTGCTTCTACCAAACGGCGAAGCGAAATATTTTTGCAGACAGGGCTGGACAGCAAAATCGCAAAACCGCCCGTCCTGGCAAATCAGTTGGGTTGTTAATTTGGCGCCCTCCGGCTTGACGGCCAATCATTCAACTGTTGCAGTTCACGCGCTGATTGCATATGCCGATACATCGTCCAGAAACCTCCAGATGCTCCCCCCTTCCATTCCGTTCCCGTCGTCTCGTCAGCCTTGCTGCGAAAGATACATCATGAACAAATACATCCTTGCCACGGCCGCTTGCCTCATAGCCATGGCGACGCCCGTCCTCGCCGCCGACTTCAGGGTTGAGGAGGCAACAATCCCGGAGATCGAGCGGGCATTCCGCGATCACCGCCTGACCTGCCACCAACTCGTCCGGACGTATCTTGACCGCATCGCGGCCTACGACAAGCAGGGACCGAAGTTCAGAGCCGTGCTGACCCTGAATGGAAATGCGCTGGCTGCGGCCGACCACCTCGATGCCAGCTTCGCCCATCGCGGAAAGCCCGGCCCGCTGCACTGCGTGCCCGTCGTTCTCAAGGACAACTACAATACCGCCGACCTGCCAACCACCGGCGGCTCGCTGTCGCTTGAGGGCGCGCAGCCTAAAAAGGACGCCTTCGTCGTCGCCCGGCTACGCGCGGCGGGCGCCATCATCCTGGCCAAGACGAACATGCACGAGTTCGCGCTTGCGGGCACCACGGTGAGCTCGCTCGGCGGCCAGACGCTGAATCCTTACGATCTGACGCGCACCCCGGGCGGCTCGAGCGGCGGCACCGCCGCGGCTGTGGCCTCGAATCTGGCGATGGCCGGAACCGGCTCAGACACCGTCAACTCCATCCGCTCTCCGGCTTCGGCCAACGCGCTGGTCGGCGTGCGGCCGACTCACGGGCTCCTCAGCCTCAACGGCATCATGCCGGTCTCCAGCACGCAGGACGCCATCGGACCCATTGCCCGTCACGTCGTCGACGCCGCCGCGATGTTGCAGGTGATGGCGGCAGTCGATCCGGCCGATCCGCAGACCAGGGGCCACGGGCACCCGGACTACCTCGCTGCGCTCGACGCAGGCGCGCTAAAGGGCAAGCGGATCGGCGTGCTGCGCGTGATGTTCGGATCGAAGCCTGAGCATCGGGAAGTCAACGAGGTGATCGAGCGGGCCATCTCGGCCATGAAGCAGGCTGGCGCCGTGCTCATCGACATCGACGCGCCGGAGCTGGACGCGAACCAGCTCATCGCCCAGAACGACGTGCAGAAGTACGAATTCAAGGCGGTGATGGACCGCTATCTCGCCACCATCCCAAACGCGCCTGCCAAGACCGTGGACGCGATCTATGCGGACGGGCGCTATAACCACCCGACCCTCGAAGGCTTCCTGAAATCCGCCGTCTCCTTCAAGGACGGCCTGTCCGAGGCGGACTATCGGATCCGGCTCGACCGCGACGTCAAGACCCGCGCCCTGCTCGAGAAGGCAATGGACGACAACCACCTCGACGCCGTCATCTATCCCTTGCAGAAGCGGCTCGTGGTACCCCTCACCGAACTCAACCAGGCCGACCGCAACGGCATCCTGGCATCGGTGACCGGCTTCCCGGCGATCACGGTCCCCGCCGGGTTCTCCGCGCCGGCCGGCACCGCCCCACTTGGCGTCCCCGTCGGCATGGACATCCTCGGCAAGCCATGGAGTGAGGCGAAGCTGCTGTCGCTGGCCTATTCGTTCGAGCAGGCGACGCGTTTCCGCCGCTCGCCGGAAAGCGCGCCGCCGCTATCCTCAGAGAAATAAGGGCCTGGCTTGGCGCCGCGCAGCAACAATCCGCGGGAATATCATCCGCGGCCCATTCGATTAGCCACCGACGTCTCCGACTCGGCGGCGTTAGCGCGGGAAGCTTACTCGGCCGCGATCTGGCGTGGCGCCGGCGGCGGGCTTGCAAGATCGGCCGCCAATTGCGCGTAGCGCGCCTTTGCGTCCCGCACCGCTTTTTCCTTCACCGGCCCGTAGCCGCGGATGCGATCAGGCAGCGAGAGAATTTCGACCGCGGTATCAAGCGTCAGCGGCGACAGCACCGACAAGATGTGGGCCACGTCTTTCTCGTAGCCGGCGATCAGGTCGCGCTCAAGCCTGCGGTCGGCGCTGTAGCCGAAAATATCGAATGCGGTGCCACGCAAGCCGCGCATTTTCGCAAGCATGCGGAACACCGGCATCATCCAGGCGCCGAACGCCCGCTTGCGCGACCGGCCCAGCGCATCCTTGGCCCCGCCCAGTAATGGCGGCGCAAGGTTGAAGCTGATCTTGAAGTCGCCATCGAACTGATCGCGGATCTGCTTTTCGAACTTCCCGTCGGTATAAAGCCGTGCCACTTCGTACTCGTCCTTGTAGGCAAGCAGCTTGGCGTAATTGATGGCGACCGCGCGCGGCAGTCCGTCGCCGAAACCACCACTGAGCGCAGCAGCACGCACCTGCGTCACCAGATTCCGGTAACGCGTGGCGAGTTCTTCGTTCTGATATTCGTTCAAGAGCGCGCTGCGGTGGGCGATGATCTCGTCGAGCGACATGGTATCCAGCGTTTTCAGCGCAACCGTTTCGTCCTGCCCCTTCATCATCGCGGCAATCCGCGCCGGATCGACGGCTGCCAGACGACCGAGCCGGAAGGCTTGCGTGTTCATCTTGATCGCCACGCCGTTGACCTCGATCGCCTGCTCGATCGCGCTCGCCGACAGCGGCAGCCATCCCTTCTGATAGGCAAAACCCATCATCATCATGTTGGTGGCGATGGAATCGCCGAGCAGGGTTTCGGCGGGTTTGGTGAAGTCGAGGAAGCAAGAATCCTTGCGCAGGGCCGTCTCAAGCACATGATTGACTTTGCGGGCCTGGAAATCGAAATCGCGGTTGAGAATGAAATCGGCGGTCGGGATGATGTGACTGTTGATGACGCCGGTGGTGCGGCCGGATTCGCAGAGCGTCATGGTCTCCTTGGCGGCAGCCACCACTTCGTCGGCGGCGATCACGAGATCGGCGGTCCCGGTGACGATGCGCGAACAGGTGACGTCGGCGGTGTGTTCGGACAGCCTGACGTGGCTCAGCACCGCGCCGCCTTTTTGCGCAAGGCCCGACATATCCAGGATCATGCTGGCCTTGCCCTCGATATGGGCCGCCATGCCGAGCAGCGCGCCGATGGTCAAAACGCCGGTGCCGCCGACGCCGCCGACGGCGACGTTATAGGGGCGCTCCAGCGATGGTCGCGAGGAAGGCTCCGGCAGATCGGAGATATTGCCGAGATCGGCCGGCGCGCGGCGGCGCGGTTTGCCGCCGTCGACGGTGACGAAGGACGGGCAAAAGCCCTTCAGGCAGGAATAATCCTTGTTGCAGGTCGATTGGTTGATGGTGCGCTTGCGACCGAGTTCGGTCTCAAGCGGCTCAACCGAGATGCAGTTCGATTGCACCGAGCAATCGCCGCAGCCTTCGCAGACCGCGGGATTGATGAGCACCCGGCGCGGCGGATCCTCCATCGTGCCACGCTTGCGGCGGCGGCGCTTTTCCGCGGCACAGGTCTGCACGAAGACGATCGCCGAAGCGCCCTTGACCTGGCGCAACGTCTTCATGACCGCATCGAGTTCGTCGCGATGCGCGGTTTTGGTGCCCGGCGCAATTTCGGACGCCGGATAGGCGTCGGGGTTTTCCGAGACCAGATAAATCTCGCGGATGCCTTCGCTATGCAGCTGGAAGGTGATCTGCTGCGGCGACAGCTCGCCGTCGACATGCTGGCCGCCGGTCATCGCGGTCGCGTCGTTATAGAGGATCTTGTAGGTGATATTGGCCTTGGAGGCGATCGCCTGGCGGATCGCAAGGCTCCCGGAGTGGAAGTAAGTGCCATCGCCGATGTTGGCGAAGACGTGCTCTTCGTTGGTGAACGGCGCCACGCCCACCCATGGCACGCCCTCGCCGCCCATATGGGTGAAGGTTTCGGTGTTGCGATCCATCCATAGCGCCATGAAGTGGCAGCCGATGCCGGCGAAGGCGCGGCTTCCCTCCGGCACTTTGGTCGAAGTGTTGTGCGGGCAGCCCGAGCAGAAATACGGCGTGCGGGTGACCGGCGCCAGCGCCTGCATCTGGGTCGCCTGGCGGCCGTTGAACCAGTCGGCCTTGGCGCGCAGCATCGCGGCAATCTCGGGATTGAGGTTGAGCCGCAGCAACCGCTCGGTCAGCGAGCTTGCCAGCGAAGCGACGCTCAATTCCTCGGCGAAGGGCAGGAAGCGCTTGTCGTGCTCGTCCATCTTGCCGACGATGCGCGGGCGGACATCGTCGCGCCAGTTGAACAATTCCTGCTTGACCTGATTCTCGACGATCTCGCGGCGTTCCTCGATGATGAAGATTTCCTCGAGCCCGACCGCGAATTCGCGCACCCCTTCCGGCTCCAATGGCCAGGGCATGCCGATCTTGTAAAGCCGAAGGCCGATTTTTGCGGCAACCTCGGGCGTGACGCCGAGCTCACGCAGGGCCTGGCGGATGTCCTCGTAGCTTTTGCCCGACGCCATGATGCCAAATCGGGCATTCGGCGAATCCATGGTGATGCGGTTGACCTTGTTGGCGCGCGCAAAGGCGATCGCGGCAAAGCCCTTGTAGTCCTGCAAGCGGCGGTCCTGGTCGTAGCGGTCGTCGGGCCAGCGCAAATTGAGGCCGCCGGGCGGCATCTCGAAATCGGTGGGAATGATGAACGGCTTCATCTCGTCGGAAAGATCGATCTCGGCGGTGGTCTCGACCGTTTCGGTAATCACCTTCATGCCGACCCAGCAGCCGGAATAGCGCGACATTGCTATCCCCAACAGCCCCATCTCGATCATTTCGTGGATACTGGAGGGATAGAGATAAGGCATCAGGGCGGAGATGAAGGCGTGGTCCGACTGATGCGGCACGGTGGAGGATTTTGCGCCATGATCGTCGCCGGCAAGGCACAGCACGCCGCCGTTCTTCGCCGAGCCTGCGGCGTTGCCGTGTCGGAACACGTCGCCGCAACGATCGACGCCGGGGCCCTTGCCGTACCAGATGCCGACCACGCCATCGTGCCGGGCGCCGGCGGAAAGATTGAGCTGCTGCGAGCCCCAGATCGCGGTGGCCGCGAGGTCTTCATTGACGCCAGGCTGGAATTTGATGTTGTACTGCTCAAGGTGCTTTCGCGCCGCCACCAGTTGCTGGTCGTAGCCGCCAAGCGGCGAGCCCCGGTAGCCCGTTACAAAGCCTGCGGTGTTGAGGCCGTTGGCGCGGTCGCGACGGATTTGCGCCATTGGCAGCCGGACCAGCGCCTGAATCCCGGTCAGGAAGACGTGGCCGGACCCCTGGGTGTATTTCTGATCGAGACTGATCGGACCTTGGTTGATTCCCATTCCACCCTCTTAAGCCTTGCCTTCCAAGTTTTGGCTTCTAAGTCTTGGCCCTGCTGGCTCTTTTCATCTAATCGCGCCCATAGCCAAAACCAGTCTATGTCGGTTTCCGCGCGGCCCGCATCACAAATCTGGGGCCAGGAGACCCGTGCCAGCAAAACGCAATTTCCTGCCGGCGCGGGGGGTCCCTGTTTCGGGTTGTGTCGCAACTAAACGGCGTCGCGAAACGACGTAACGCTCTCCCCCGGGTTTGCGCTATACTGCAGCCAGGCGGGGAGAGCGATTGATGCAGGGACGGCAATGGGGAACGCGGTCGATTCTCGCAACCCTGGTTTTGTGCACTGCGTTCGGCCTTGGTCGGGTCCGGGCCGAGCCCTCGGCGGAGATGATCGCGCGCGGCAGGGCGCTGACCGATGCTGGGAATTGCGCAAGCTGCCATACCGCCGATCCCGCAAAACCCTTCGCCGGCGGCAAGCGTATCGGCACGCCGTTCGGCGGCCTTTATTCGGCAAACCTGACGCCGGATCGCGACACCGGCCTCGGCGGCTGGAGCGAGGACGACTTTGTCCGCGCGCTCCGTTTCGGAGTCGCGCCTGACGGCTCACGCTATTACCCGGCGTTCCCCTATCCCCATTTCACAAAAATGATAAAACCCGATGTGCTGGCGATCCGGGCCTATCTCGAAACGCTCCAGCCTGTCCGCAACACGCCGCCCTCCCCGCAATTGCGCTGGCCGCTGAACTACCGCGTGCTGATGCGCGCGTGGAATATTGCCTTTTTCCGGCCAGGGATATTCGAGCCCGACCAGAACAAGAGCGTGGAGTGGAATCGCGGCGGCTATCTGGTGGAGGGCGCAGGCCATTGCGGCGCCTGCCACACGCAGAAGAATTTCTTCGGCGCCGAGAAGCGCGGCCAGAAGTATGGCGGCGGCCTGGTCGACGGCTGGTTTGCGCCGCGGCTCGATGCCGCCGAGCGCAGCGGGCTGAAATCCTGGAGTGTCGAGGACATCGCCGAATATCTGCAAAGCGGCCGCAACGGCAAGAGCCATGCCGATGGGCCGATGGCCGACGTCGTTCTCAATTCGACCTCGCGAATGAGCGATGCCGATGTGCGTGCGATCGCGGTCTATCTGAAGAACCTTCCGCCCGGCCCGCCCGAGCCCGCGGTGGCGCCGCCCCCGCCGGCGCAAATGGCGGATGGCGAAAAGCTTTACAAGGCAGCGTGCATCGCCTGCCATGAAGCCGACGGCAGCGGCGCGCCGCGGATCTATCCGCCATTGCCCGGCAACACCAATTTGCAGTCCGCCGACGCTTCCAGCACGCTTCGCATTATCCTCGACGGCGCGGAGACGATAACGACGCCGCGCGCGCCGAACAAAGGATCGATGCCGGCTTACGCCAAGCAATGGTCGGATCAGCAGATTGCCGATGTCACGAATTACATCCGCAACGCCTGGGGCAACGCCGCCCCCGCGGTGACGCCGGCGCAGGTGGCGAAGGCGCGGCGGTAGGACAAGCCGTAGCAGGTTCCATATTTTGAACCGCTTGAACTAATCAGAAAGCAGAAGGCGGCGGGGAACCTCCGCAAGCACCGGCCGTTGTCGCGACACAACGGAGGAAACCGTCATGGTCAATGAACCCAGCGATCCCTATCGTGCCAACGATCTCTATCGTCCCTCGCGTTCCAATCTCGGCGACGACGATGTTGGTCGTGACGACCGCCTCGAGCGGGAGTTGCAGGCCGATCCCGAATTGGCCGAGGGTCCCGCCAGCGGCGCCAAGATCGCAATGTTTGCGCTCGGCGTTGCATTGATACTGGGAGCGGTTTTCTATGGCCTGAACAGCACATCCGTGCACCAGGCCGGCACCTCTTCGACGGCCCAGAACAGCGCGCAGACATCGCCTCCTGCGGCACCTCCCGGCATGCGTGACGTGACCCCGCGCCCCAACACCGGTGCTGGAACGACCACAGGCGCTGCACCTTCGCAGCCCTCGCCGCCCCCGGGTCCAATTGGCCCGGCACCGGCGAGCAAGTAATCGTAGAACAGCGTCGACCGATCTAACAATTAGCGGGCAGACACCTCTGCCCGCTAATTTTTGCTGTACTCGAGTTAGCCAAACATCTTGTTCAGTTCGCCACCGGGATAGCCCTTGGCCAACTCGGTGAACGTTCCCTGCTCCGCGATCTCGCGCGCCGCGCGCATGAAACCGGCCCATGCGGTGCGCGCCAGCGAGCCGCCGACACTGATCCGGCGGACGCCGAGATCGGCCGCTTCATCGACGGACAAGCCGGACGCTCCGATCAGCAGATTGACAGGCTTGGGGCTCACGGCCTTCACGACCGCCGCTATCTGCTCCCTGGTCTTGATGCCTGGCGCATAGAGGCAATCGGCCCCGGCGTCAGCGTAGGCGCACAGGCGATCGATCACCATGTTGAGGTCGGTCTGGCCGACCAGAAAACCTTCGCAACGGCCGGTCAGCAACACGCCGCCCTTGTCGGCATCGATCGCGGAGCGCGCCGCCTTGATGCGCTCGATCGCAAACGCGCGCTCGTAGAGCGGCTTTGCGGGATCGCCGGTGGAATCCTCAATCGACAGCCCGGCCACTCCGGTCGCAACGCCGCGGGCGACATTGGCGGCCACCTTCTCGGGTTTGTGCGCAAAACCACCCTCGAAATCGGCATTGATGGGCAGCTGGACCGCGGCGCACAGCGCGGTGAGATGTGCGCAGACCTCGTCCAGCGTCACGCGGTTGTCGGCCTTTCCGATCGTCCATGCAAAGCCCGCGCTGGTCGAGGCCAGCGCCTTGAAGCCCAGACCTTGCAGCGCCTTTGCACTTCCGACATCGTATGGATTGGGCAGCGCAAAGCACCCAGTCTCGTGCATCTTCCGGAACGTCGCGCGCTTGTCGGCCAAAGTGATCGACATGATCCAACTCCCTTCTTTTGACGGCTTCTTGACGGTTTCCTGGGCCGCGACATTAGCCACGGGCGCGATGCCGCGCCAGTGCGCGCGGGGCCTCTCCTATGGCGTCACCTTCCGCAGAAAGGTCCGCTCCTCCACGAGGATGAATTTGTTTTCTTCGGCGAAGGCAAAATTGGCGTTTGCCTCCTTGTCGGTTCGCAGCCGCGCACGATAATTTTCGTAAGCCGCGAGATTTTCAAACGAAATCAGCGCGAACGCGATGTTGTTGGTGCCCTCATGCGGCATCCAGTAGCCAGTGAGATCGCCGCCGCATTTAGGGATGAGGGCGAGCCAGCCCCTCGCATATTCCTCGAACATCGCCCGCTTGAACGGATCGAGCTGGTAACGGATGAAGACAGTGATGGCCATGGGATCCTCCAAAGGTGGTCACTGTCATTGCGAGGAGCCAACGGGTCGCGCGAATGCGCGCCCGGTGACAGGCTCCGCGACGAAGCAATCCATGCCTTCTTTCCGCGGGGCAATGGATTGCTTCGCGGAGTTTATCATCGGGCGGCGCTTCGCGCCGACCCGTTGGCTCCGCAATGACGAGCTGAGGCATTCGCGATACCCTACAATACTCCCTTGATCGACGTGAATGCTTCGGCTATCATCGAACTATGAAAGCTGGCCCCGATATCGCCATGGTCGCCTCGCTGGTCGGCGACCCCGCCCGCGCCAACATGCTGACAGCGCTGATGACCGGCCGTGCGCTGACCGCGAGCGAGCTTGCCCACCAGGCCGGCATCACTCCGCAGACCGCCAGTTCGCATCTTTCGAAGCTGGAGACCGGCGGCCTGATCGAGCAGGAAAAGCAGGGCCGCCATCGCTATTACCGCCTCGCCGATCCCGACGTCGCCGGCGTGCTCGAGGGCCTCGCCGGGCTCGCCGCCCGCGCCGGCCACATGCGCGTTCGTACCGGGCCGAAGGACCCGGCGCTGCGCCGGGCCCGGGTTTGCTACGACCATCTGGCCGGCGATCTCGGCGTGCAGATGCTCGACAGCATGAAGCGGCAGAAGCTGGTACGCCAGCACAAGCAGGACATCGAACTCACCGCCGACGGCCAGCGTTTCCTGACCAGGGCGCTGCAGATCGACGCCTCGACGCTCGTCCATCCGCGCCGTCCGGTATGCAAGGCCTGCCTCGACTGGAGCGAGCGGCGTCATCATCTCGCCGGCACGCTGGGCGCCGCCTTGATGACGCGCTTCACCGAACTGAAATGGGCCGCGCGCGATACCACCCCGGGCAGCCGGGTCGTCAATTTCAGCCGCAACGGCGAAAGGCGATTTGCAGCGCTGTTCGGTGATGGCGAGTAGCTATTACCATCGTCATGGCCAGGCTTGGCCCGGCATGACGAGCAAAAACGATGGGTTCCCTCTTATGCGACGAATATTCTTCGGCATCATTTTGACCACCCTCCTCGCCCTGGCGTTCACGTCCGCCCAGGCCGCGGAGCAACGCGAGCCCTACGGCATCGGCCTTGAGGGTTTTGCCTATCCCTACCCCGTGAACATGCTCCCGTTCACCCAGGACGGCGAGCAGCTTCGGATGGCGTATATGGACGTGACGCCGGCGCAGCCGAATGGCCGCGTGGTGGTGCTGCTGCATGGCCGCAATTTTCCGTCGAGCTACTGGGCGCCCGTTATCAAGACGCTGAACGATGCAGGGTATCGCGTGGTGGTGCCGGACCAGATCGGCTTCGGCAAATCCTCCAAACCCACCGCCGAGTTGCACTTCGACACCCTCGCCCGCAACACCATTGCGCTGCTCGATCATCTGCTGATCGCCAAAGCCGATATCGTTGCGCATTCGCTCGGCGGGATGCTGGGGGTGCGGATTGCGCGCGCCTATCCGGACCGGGTCAACCATCTGGTGCTCGCTGCCCCGATCGGGCTTGAGGATTACCGGATGTATGTGCCGCCGACGCCGACCGAAAAAATCCTGGAGAACGAGGACAAGCTTACCGCCGAGGGCTATCGCAAGCAGTTGGAGACCAATTACTCGCCGAAAATTCCGCCGGACCAGATCACGCCATTCATCGACGCGCGTTTCAATATCAAGGGTTCGGCGGAATATCCGCGCTGGCTGCGCGCCTTTGTCAGCTCGGCGCAGATGATCTACCGCGAGCCGGTGGCCCACGAAATTCCGCTGATTTCGCTGCCGACGCTGTTCATCATGGGCGCCGACGATCACAACGCGCCCGGCAGGCCGAACGCGCCGGAGGCGTTACGGCCGAAGATAGGCCAGAACGCCGACCTTGCGAAGGCGCTCGCGGCCAAAATGCCCAACGCCAGCGCCGAAGTGATTCAAAATGCCGGGCATCTGGTATTTCTCGACGCGCCCGCCAAATTCAACGAGTTGATGCTCGCCTTCCTCGCAAAGTAGTTTTACGCGCCAGCGCAAAGGGACTCGCTAAATCCTGCCTTCGCAAATCTTACCAGTTGCGGAAGCAACGGCGGCCGAACGGGCCGGAATGCCAGCCGGGCGGGCAGTTATACATCGGACGGCAGCCGCCATAAGGCCCGCGGTGCCAGCCCGGTCCACAACCGCCTGCGACTCGGATGGTGTCGGCAGCGGCCGCCTGAATGAGCGGCGCCAACGGCATCGCTTGCGAAGCGGACATGACCGCAAGGCTGACGCCGATGGCGAATATGGATGCAGCAAGAAACTTCATGCTATTCCTTTCTCGTTGCTATGTGACAAACAAATCCGATTTTCGGATTACATAATTCGGACGACCCGTGCTCCCATAACCTCACCAGTGCCGGTGATGCCGGTGATGCCAGTGTCGGCGATGCCAGTGGTGGTGGCGCCAGCCCCAGTGACGGCGGTGCCAATGCCGGTGGTGGTGGTGGTGGTGGTGGTGGTGGTAGTGGCCCCAGCGCACTTCTTGGGGTTTGAGGCGATCGACGTCTTCCTGCGAGACAACAGCGGGTTCAGCGCCCTCGCCATTCGAAGGCACCAAGGTCTTTTCCGGTAAAATCGGCGGCAGCGGCGCGGCGTGCGCGCTCGCCGCAAGGACGCCCGCGCCTGCAACAAATCCAACGGTAAGTTTCAGAAAGTGACGACGCTCCATGACATTTCCTCTTCAAGCCTTGCCAGTGATGCGAGAAGAGTTTGATCGCGTCGAGATGAATGGTCGCTGAACCCGGCGTTCAGGTGCTTCGCTCCATCGTCCCACCCAGCGCACAATTGCCCGCGAACGCGGGGAGCCATACGCCGTGAAGCGCGGCGCGAGGTGTGCGAGTCGTAAGGCGACTACGCTCAGCCCGCTCCAAATTCCTCGGCAAGTTCAAAAATTTCACGCGTGCGCGTCACGCCGGGCCAGCAGCGGTTGAACTCGGCGACCAGCCCCTTGAAGGCGTCGCTGTTCACCGTGCGATCGAGCGCGGCACGGTCGGCGAACTCGTACGTCGCTTGATGAACGGCCGGATCGCTCACGCTCCAGAACCGCCACGCCTTGCTGACCCCGAATGCCTTCGCCGCATCGGGCAGATGTTCCCTGTGATACCAGGCATCGAAAGCTGCGCGGTTGGCAGGATCGGAGACGGTGGCGCGGACGACAAGGTAGGCAAGCGGCATCGGCGTTCTCCCCGTGCGAACGGCTAATGTGACATTTTCACTAAATCCACCCGCCGCGCGCCATGATGGCGGCGCAGAGCAGGATGATGACGATGGCGGCGAGCTCGGCGTGAATGACCGCGTTGACGCGCCCGCGCTTCTTCGGCTCCATCACGGGCACCTGCCCCGCCTTCAGCGCCCCACGCCACGATAGGAACTCCATGGTCGGAATGATCGACAACAGCCCCACCACGACAAACAGCGACAGCTTCAAAAGGAAAGCGTGGCTGTGGAAATAATAAGCCGCGCCCTTCTCGAAAAAGAACACCCGCAATAGCCCGATCACCACCAGTGCGCTCGCCGCGATGCCGTACACCATGTCGGTAAGCAGAACCCTGCGCGCCAAGGCAAGCGTCAGTTCCTGACGGATCAGCGCGAACTCGATCGCGAGCGCCGAAACCAACGTGAACGCGCAGAGATGATGGAGGAAGGCGAACAGCGTGGTCATGGCGAAGGCTCCCTTTGGACTGCGGATTGTAGGTGAACGAAAAGCCGACGCAAGTTGTCGCCATCGCAGGGTGCGTCGGGAGAAGCCGTAACCCCCATGCAATCGCAATCGGAAAGCATGGCCGATCACGCTTCGCTAATCCGCCCCAATTTGTCATACTTCGCCCAAATAATTCGGGAACAACAGGCAAACCGGAATTTCGGTTCCGGGGTTGATACTGATCCACCGAGAGCCCACGGGAGGTTTGCCATGGCCGCGAAAGTGAAGCCAATTCCTGACGGATTCCACACCATCACGCCGTATCTGATCGTCGATGACGCGGAGAAGAGTATCGCCTTCATGCAAAAGGCGTTCGGCGCCCACTATGGACACGAGCCGACCCGACGGCCGGACGGCAAGCTCATGCACGCGTCGCTCAGAATAGGCGATTCCATGCTGATGATTGCCGAAGCCTCCGAGCACGCCAAGGCCGCGCCCGTAATGCTCTACCTCTATGTGCCCGATGTCGACGCCGCCTATCAGAAGGCGCTGAAGGCCGGCGCGACCTCGGTCATGGAGGTCGCGGATCAATTCTACGGCGACCGTGGCGGCGGCGTGAAGGATCCGGCGGGCAATCAATGGTTCCTCGGCACGCACATCGAGGACGTCGCGCCCGCGGAGATGAAGAAGCGGGCGGAAAACTTCTTCAAACAGCACAAGGCGGCGTAAAACAGCCCTTGTAGCGCGTAGGATGGGTGGAGCGAGGCGACACCCATCCATTGCGGTTTGTGCAGCGGATGGGTTTCGCGAAGCGCTAAACCCATCCGGCCTTTGCGCTCGCCTTCGCGCTGATTTCCGGCTTCGATGACTTACTTTTTGCCATATCTACAACGGCAAATTATCGTGCTTCTTCATCGGCATCTCGACATGCTTGTCGCGCAGCATCGCGAGCGCCCGGGCGATGCGGCGCCTGGTTGAATGCGGCATGATGACGTCGTCGATATAGCCGCGCTCGGCGGCGACGAAGGGTGACAGGAAGCGATCCTCATATTCCCTGGTGCGCGCGGCGATCTTGTCGGGGTCGGCCATGTCGGCGCGGAAGATGATTTCCACCGCGCCCTTGGCACCCATCACCGCGATCTGCGCGGTCGGCCAGGCGTAGTTCATGTCGGCGCCGATTTCCTTTGACGCCATCACGTCGAACGCGCCGCCATAGGCCTTGCGCGTGATCACGGTCACCAGCGGCACCGTGCATTGCGAATAGGCGAACAACAGTTTCGCGCCGTGTTTGATCAGCCCGCCGTATTCCTGGGCGGTGCCCGGCAGGAAGCCGGGGACGTCGACGAAAGTAACGATCGGAATGTTGAAGGCGTCGCAGAACCGTACAAAGCGCGCCGCCTTGCGCGAGGCGTCAGAGTCGAGCACGCCCGCCAGCACCATCGGCTGGTTGGCGACAAAGCCGACCGTGCGCCCGGCGATGCGGCCGAATCCCGTCACGATGTTTTTCGCAAAGGCTTCGGAGATTTCGAAGAAATCCCCCTCGTCCACGACCTTGAGGATCAATTCCTTCATGTCGTAGGGCTTGTTCGGATTGTCGGGGATCAATGTGTCGAGTGACATGTCGACACGGCCGATGTCATCGAAACTCGGCCATTCCGGCACGCCATCGGTGTTGTTGGCGGGCAGGAAGTCGATCAGCCGGCGCATCTGCAACAGCGTCTCGACGTCGTTCTCGAAGGCGCCGTCCGCGATCGAGGAGCGCGTGGCGTGCACGGAGGCGCCGCCCAGTTCTTCGGCGGTGACCACCTCGTTGGTGACGGTTTTCACCACATCGGGCCCGGTAACAAACATATAGCTGGTGTTCTTCACCATGAAGATGAAGTCGGTCATCGCGGGCGAATAGACGTCGCCGCCGGCGCACGGTCCCATGATGACGGAGATCTGCGGGATCACGCCGGAGGCGATGACATTGCGACGGAATACGTAGGAATAGCCGGCGAGCGCGGCGACGCCTTCCTGGATGCGCGCGCCGCCGGCATCATAAAGCCCGATGATCGGCGCCCGCGCCTTCATCGCCATGTCCTGGATCTTCACGATCTTCTGCGCGTGGGTTTCCGACAGCGAGCCGCCGAACACGGTAAAATCCTTGGCAAAGACAAACGTCTTGCGGCCGTTGACCGTGCCCCAGCCGGTGACGACGCCGTCGCCCGGCACCTTGGTTTTCTCCATGCCGAATTCGGTCGAGCGGTGTTCGACGAACATGTCGAACTCTTCAAAGCTGCCCTTGTCGAGCAGGAGCTCGATACGCTCGCGCGCGGTCAGCTTGCCGCGGGCATGCTGCGCCTCGATGCGCTTCTCGCCGCCGCCAAGCCTGGCGCCGGCGCGGCGCTCCTCAAGGGTATCCAGGATATCTTTCATGCTGTGTTTCCTGCCCGATTTGCAGGCGGTTCTAACACGGCCTTTTGCCGGCGGGAAACGCCCCTCTCCCAGCCTCTCGCCCGCCTGCCCCGGGCGCGGTATATCTCTCGACTTTCACGGGGAGGCAGGCGATGGCCGACACCACTGCGAAAGACACGACTGGCGCCGTTACCGGGGGCGTGCGAACGCTGCTTCGGCTGGAGGGGCTGGCGCTGTTTGCCGGGATGACGTTGTTGTACGCGATCTGGGGCGGATACTGGTGGATCTACGGCGTCTTGTTTCTGGCGCCCGATCTCAGCTTCCTGGGCTATCTGGCAGGGCCGAAAATCGGCGCCATTGTCTACAACGCGGCGCACAGCTACATGGCGCCGATGGCGCTGATGACGGCGGGGTTTGCGCTGGCTTCGCCGCTGACGCTGTCGATCGCAATGATCTGGCTGGCGCATATCGGCTTCGACCGCACGCTCGGCTACGGCCTGAAATACGCGGCGGGATTTGGCTTCACCCATCTCGGCCGCATCGGCAAGGACACCAAGGCGAATAGGATTTGACACCCTCCCGCCCGCTTGTTTTATTCTCGCGCAACCTGCCGGCGAAAGGCACGAATCGGGGGAAGCGATGCAAGGCGGCATGCGCGCGGCGATGGCGGCCTGGATCATCTGTACCGGCATTCTGCTGGTTGCCATCGAAACCAACGCGCAGTCGATGCCGAAAGACGTCGCCGCCCGCGTCGAGCTCTATGCGATCCCCACGCTGACGCTCTCAGATCAGCAATTCCTGACCGGCGACACCGAGGGCAAGCCGGTCACCGTCGCCGGTGAATTCCGCATCGCACAAGGCACCGGGCGGCTTCCCGTCGTCGTGCTGATGCACGGCTCGAGCGGCGTCGGCGTCAACATCGAGCCGTGGGTGCATCAATTCAATGGAATGGGGATTTCGACCTTTGTGATCGACGGCTTTACGGGCCGCGGCTTGACGGCGGTGGGACCGAACCAGGCGCTGCTTGGCCGGCTCAATCTGATCGTCGATATCTATCGCGCGCTCGATATTCTGGTTAGGCATCCGCGCGCCGACCCTGAGCGCATCGTGCTGATGGGATTTTCGCGCGGCGGACAGGCCGCGCTTTATGCGAGCCTCGATCGCTTCAACAAGCTCTGGAATAAATCCGGCGCGCAGTTCGCCGGCTACATCCCCTTCTATCCGGATTGCTCGACGACTTACGTCGGCGATACCGAGGTCTCAGCCCGCCCGATCCGGATCTTTCACGGCACGCCGGATGATTATAACCCGGTCGCGAGCTGCAAGGCCTATGTGGTGCGGCTGCAGGAGGCCAGACGCGACGTGGTGCTGACGGAATACCCGGACTCGCAGCACGCCTTCGATCAGGGCCTGCTCGGTGTCTCCAGCACGGTGGTTTCAGCCAACGCGCAGACCGCGCGCAACTGCCACATCAAGGAAGGCGACGGCGGCGTGCTCATGAATGCCGATACTCAGGCGCCGTTCACCTACAAGGACGCCTGCATCGAGCTCAACCCCCATGTCGGCGGCAATCCGGCGACGGCGGAAGAAGCGCGCAAGGCGGTGAGCGATTTCCTGCTGGCGTTGTTCAAACCGGGGTAGGGATTGATCGAGGATTTGCTTTTTTACTTACAACGGAGAATTTTTATGCGTCTGCTTGGGCTGGCATTTTTCATCATCCCATTTTTGATATCGTCGGTGGCGTATCCGCGCGACGTGAAGGTTGGCAATTCGACGATGAGCGTTTCACCTACAGCCCGCTTTTGCGAGTTGGATGAGACCAAGAAAGCCGACAGTTCCTGGCTCACCAGCGTTACCAATCTTTTGAAGGCCAGTGGCGTCTACACGATTGCAGCGTTCCCTGACTGCCGTGAACTGGCGAAGGCGCGGAAAACAGGTCAATTCATCACGAGCAAAGTCTATATCACTGCTCCGTTCAGCCAAATTGACAAGCTCAAACCGGAAGGCGTGCCGGAGACATGCGACGATCTGCGAACCAGAGAGTACTCCGACAAAGACAAAGCCGAACTTGCCAAGTCGGTAAAGGAATTTGCCAATGGCAATTCCGCTGCCGAAAGCAAGGCACTGGGCGTATTGGATGAAACCAAGGGTGTTGTTTGCTATGTTGCGACACTGCAAAAAGTGAAGACAAAAGCCGGCGATCTGAGCACGATGCTGGGCCTGTTTGCCGTAACCTCCGCGCGAAACAGTATGCTGTTTTTGTACCAGTTCACCCCTTATGTCGACGCAACGTCGATACCGACCGCGTTGGCAAATCTGAAAATTGTCTATACGGAGTTCGCCCGAGCAAACTCGCAGTGAAAAAGCGGAGAGCGAAGCAAGCCGTCCCGGATATTTTCCGCGCCCGCAGAGGCGCCTTGGCCTCATCCTTCGAGACGGCGTTTCACGCCTCCTCTGGATGAGGTTCCAGACCCTCATGGTGAGGAGCGCGGCGAGGCCGCGCGTCTCGAACCACGAGGCCACATGATGCGATGGCTGCGCCCGCCTACTTCTCCCCGACCTTGAACGGCGGCTCCTTGCCCGGCGGCACGGTTTCTTCCGCCATCGCCAGCATCATTGCCACCATCACGTAATTGCCCGCGACACCGGTGAGGTCCACGATCTGCTGGTCGTTGAACACCTTCTTCGCCCGCGCATAAGTGTCGTCGGAGACTTTTTGCGTGGTCGTGAGCTCGGTGACGAAATCGTACACCACGGCCTCATCCTCGGCCATGTTCGACGGCCGCTTGCCGGCCTTCAGTTCGGCGATGATATCGGGGGCAAGTCCCGCCTTCGCCGCGAGCGGCGCGTGCGCGTACCATTCGACCTGCGAGCGCCATTGCCGTCCGATGATCAGGATCGCAAACTCATTGAGCTTGGTCGGGACTGAAGTCTCCCAGCGCAGATAATGGAACAGATCGAACAGCCGCTGCCCCAGGACCGGGCTGCGCATCAGGGGATTGTAAGGGCCACCGATTCCCACGCTCGAAATCTTCATGATCTGCTCGCCGAGCGGCTTTTGCGCTGCGCTGAGCTGATCCATGGTGAGTTGCGGAAAGCGCGGATCCTTGCCGGTCGCCGGGCTTGCGAACATCGCGGCGGCGAGCCAGCCGCTGGCCGCGGCGACCGCGAGCGACGACATGAAGATGGCGGTTTTCATGATTTCCTCCGACGTTTCCTGGATAACTCCGGCGATGCTAGTCCAGCCGCGTTGCGCGCGCCAGCCGGGCTCACGCTATCGGGGCATCAGATCGCGCCGATGTCGGCGAGGCAGGCCTGCGTCAGATTCATGCGGTCGGCGATATGGCGCGGTTCGCGGACATCCAGGTTGAGCGCGAACACGGTACTCGCACTGCCCTTCTCGGCCCAGCCGACCAGCCAGCCGAGCGTCGGCTTGCCGATCTCGGCGCCGAGAAGGCCGGACTTCGCGCGGATGACGGAATCGCCAACCCTGGTGACGGGCAGGATATCGGCTACCTGTTCCTGGCTGCGCTTTCCGACCCGCAGCGCGCCGCGCCGCAGGCGGTCGACGAAATCGACCTGCTGGATCGGATCGATGCGCAAATCGCCGGTCAGCCAGAACTGGTCGATGCCGCCGCCGATGTCGCGATTGCCGTATTCGAGCAGATCGAGATATCTCTGCATCCGCTCGCTGCCGATGCGCCGGGCGATCTCCTGATAGACGGGCACTGCGGAAGCAGCGATGGCCGAGCGCAAGGTGTGGTCACGATTCCAGGCCTCGATGCTTCTGGTGACGCCGTCCCACTTGAAGACATCCTTGTCGGGATCGCCGACCACTCCGGTCTCCAGCGCAATCAGCGAATTCGGAATCTTGAAGGTCGAGGCCGGCAATTTCGCCTCGCCCGAACGATTGCCGTCGCTGGTGATGACGAGATAATCGTCGACCTTGTAGCCGGCGAATGTCCCTTCCGTGCCTGCATCGGTAAACCGCCTGGCCAGGCCCTCACGAATCTCGCTGCGCGGCGGCGCGACGTTTGCAAAACCTCGCGACGGCAACATAGCCGAACCGGCGAGAGCCCAGAGAACGTGGCGGCGGGTGATCATGACTACATCCAAAGTGGCCACAACAACGGCGGTGACGATGCGGATGACATCGTGGTGAAACAATGACGGCAGGATCAGAGAAAAACTATCGAATTCGTCCCGACAGCCGCAGCACGAAAATCAGGACTTCCGCGACCGCCTTGTAAAGCTCCGCCGGAATCTCGTCGCCAAGCTCGACATTGGAGAGCGCGCCCGCCAGCACCTCGTTCTCTTCGATCGGAATGTCATTGGCCTTGGCGACCTCGATTATTTTTTCGCCGATGCTCCCCCTGCCCTTGGCGACAACACGTGGCGCGCCCGCCCGGTCGTAGTGCAGTGCGACCGCGAGCTGTCTTTTTTCCTTCACGCTCATAGCGCGCGGTCCAGAAAATGGCCGGCGGGGGCCGAGGCCGGCTGTACCGGCGCGCCGTCGCGGACGACAATATCGCCCGGCTGTAACTCGGCACGGCTCAGGGCCTGGCTGAGTTGCGAGACGCCGGCGCGCAGTTGCGATGCGGTCGCAGGCCGCTCGGCCCACATCCGCACGGAAGTCCGCTCGCCGCTCAATGAGACCAGCGCATGGATCGGACCGGCGGGCTCGACATCGAGCGAGAACCGCGCCCGCCAGACTTGCTTGCCGGCATTTGCCTCGCGCCCGCCGCCGTCCCGCGAAATCTCGAATTGCGCCATCGCAGTGCCCTGGGGCGTCGCAAACGGGATTTCGAAATTCCACCGCGGCACCGAAGGATCGAGCTTTCCCGCGGTCGTATCGACCTGGCCGGGCAACGAGGCCACCTGCAGCAGCGTCTGCCGCGCGATCGCGCCATCGGTATCAGTGAGCAGATGCTGCAGCGTCGCCTCCACCGGCACGTGCGACGCCAGGGTTGCGGGCATCACGGGCTGCGCCGACGGCAATGCGCCACTGATCGGCGGGGGCGGCAGATTGGTGCGGGCGAATTCGGCATCATCGATCAAAGCCGTACGCGCGCCCGTCGCCGCCGGCAGCAACGCAAGCATCTGCCCGTTTTCGAAAACAAGTTGTGACGGATTTCCCGCCCCGAGCGCTCCGGCCTGGAGGGTTTCCTGCAAGACGTTGAGGGCTGCACTGCTTGCCGCGGCCCGCGCGGCCACGTCCGCCGGCGTCGATACGGGCGGCAGGATCTGGTTCGCCGCAGCGAGGTCGAGAATCTCCTGCACGAGCGCGGATGGGACGTTTTGGGTCGAAGCTGTGGGCGCAGCCGTTCCGGGCGCGAGTGGCGGCGCGATGCCGAGCGATGCGGTCACCGGTGTTTCAGCTCCGGCGACGATGGTGACAGACTGCGGGGAGAGCTGAAGGGATGGCTGTCCGGCCTGCGCCGGTGCCACGGCCCCCGGTGTCGTCCCCTGCTGGGCCGGCGTCGCGGATGTTGTTCCCGGTGGCGTCGTAGTCTGCTGCGCGACCGCTTCTGGCGGCGTCGAACCGTGGATAACCGCCGTCGCGGTCGCGCCCAGCAGTGCGGTGGTCGCTGCAGCCGGTGTGCCGGGCGAAGCCGTCGTCGCCGCCGCTGTCGTCACATTGGCGAGCGATGTCGTCAGCACCTGGCGCAGCACGATCAGTGCCGCCTTGAGATCCGGTGTGACGTTCGAAGGCACCGTTCCGGAGGCCAGCGATGCTTCCAGAAACAGTCCGGAAGTCTGGAACGCCTGTTTGATGTCGCTGCCGGTGAGGTTTTGATCGAGACTGGTCCGCTGCGCCAACACCTGCGCCACCGCCTGCTGCACCTGCGGCGGCAAGCCGGCCAATCCGGCAGCGACGCCGAGATTGGCGAACAATGGCGCCAGGGAAGTCTGCTGCGTCGCCGCGCTCTGGGCTGCGAGCGATACCGCCAGTGTCTCCAGCACCGTGAGTTGATTGTTCGTCGGCGGCGTTCCCGGCGCCGCTAGTGCCGCGAGACCGGCCGCCGCGGCCGGAGCCAATGTGACGGAATCGAGCGTGGCGGTCGCGCTGGCGAGGCCCTGGCTGGCGGCAGCCCCGCTTTGCTGGTTGACGACCGCGAGCGCGATTCCGTTGGCGGTCTGCGAGACCTGAAGCTGCAGCGTCTGGCCGGCCTGCAGCGGGACCTGCGAAAGCACGTCGATCGACTGGCCGCCGATCTCAATCCGGACCTGGTCGTTGCCAAGGATCTGCAGGACCCGGGCGCTGATCACGCTGCCCGGCTGCAGGACAATGTCGGCCATCGTCGGCGCGCCTTGCGCGGCGACAGGCGGAATATTTGGCGTGATGACAATCGACATCGGCTTCACCGGGTCAGGCCCGGTCGAAGCTACCTGCGTGTCGTAAACCTGTCGTTAACCCACACCCGGATTCAACGCCTTTAGGATGCTGGCGGCGGCGCGGAAATCGACCAGGCGGGCCGCGCGCCGCGCGGCCACTTCCTCGTCCACCCCCCATTTCTCGCTGTTCCAGTCTTCATCGACATGGGCGGCGGCCCAGACCTGATCCTGATCGATCACGCCATGGAATAGCGCCAGGGCGAGCAGCGCCGATCCGGTCAAGGATGTCAGCACATGCAGGGCTGCGATCGACCACGCATCGGCCGGCAACGCCGCACGCGCCGCAGCGATGGCGGTTTCGGGTTGACGAACATGCACGATGCCTTCGGCGAGGATAAAATGGGCGCCCAGCCTGTCCGCAGCCCAGAACAGGATCGGGTCCCAATGCGCGGCCTCGCGCGCGACCAGCGCCTCGGGATGGCCGGCGCGGTAGAACAGCAAGTCCGACCCCAGATATTTCGCAATATCGTCGGCGACGGCATCGATCTTGTCGACTACGCCTTCGACGACGCTATTGGCCAGGCGCGTCAGCGGCATGGTCAGGGGATCGATGGTCTCGGCTTGCGCATTCCACTCCGCCGCGATCGCGTCTGCAATCGCGCGAGCGGGCACGATCACCTGACGGCCGGAGGGCGTTCTGATCGGCTTGCCATCCAGGCTGATGGCGTACTCGCCATCAGCCTCGCCGACACCGGCACTGGTATAAACGCGCTTGCGCTGCGGCCCGCGCGTCGCCCGCCGCACGGCCTCCTGCGGATCAGCTAAAGATTTTCCGGCCACTTCGTCGAACAGCTCGCGCATTTGTCGTTTCGGCCTTTACGCGTCAGTGATATCTGCGCGCAGGGTACGACAAGGATGAATTCAAATAAAGCGAGCAGGCCGGCGATGGCGAAGATGCGGGCGGCGATATCGGCTCCGCTTGCCGGCTTTGTCCTGCTTGCCGGCGCGAGCAACTCGACCGCGGAAGCCGGTTTCCGTTCGCCCGAATCGCTGGTGCGGGGGATGACGACTATTGATGTGGCGCGTGCATGCCGCACCCACAACCGTCAAAAACTTCCCGCTATTGATTGGCGCAGGTGCGCGAATAGGCCTCGCGTTCGCCGGGGCGAAGCCCGTTCGCGGCAGCCTCGCTCAGGCACGTCGTGATCCGGTCGCTGAAGGAGGGAGTCGGCGCCGGCTGATAGCTCTGGCTTGGCAGCGCATCCATCTGCGGAACCACCGGCACCTCGATTTTTGGAGATTGCGGAGGTGGTGGCAGCGGTGGATTGAATCTGGATCCGCCTGGCGGAATCAATTGCGCGGACGCTGCGTGAGCGGCGAACAGCGCCGCGGCGACCGCAAAGCTTATGATCGATAGCCGTTTCATAACGGGTATGTCGTGATCGCCTCGGCGAACCACAAGTAAATTATTCTTCAGGGGCGTTCTCGATCGGATCGAACCGGTCGGCTTCGAGGCCGAGCAGGTTCCACGATTGCAACATGTGCGGCGGCAGCGGCGCGGTCACGTCGATCACGCCCCCGCGCGGATGCGGTATCACGATCCGCCGTGCCAGGAGATGAAGTTTTTTCTGCAAACCGCCCGGCAACTCCCAGTTTTCCTTATTGAAATATTTGGGGTCGCCGACGATGGCGTGATCGATATGCGCCATATGCGCCCGCAACTGGTGCGTGCGTCCCGTGACGGGCTTCAACGACACCCAGGCGAGCTTCTGCGCCGAGGTCTCCACCACGGCGTAATAGGTCACGGCATGGCTGGCGCCGTCGTCGCCATGCGCGGCGATCCGCATGATGGTGTCTTCCTCGCCCTCTTCCTTGGCGAGATAAGTCGAAATGCGGCCCTGCTTCGGCTTCGGCACGCCAGCCACCAGCGCCCAATAAATCTTGCGCGCCGAGCGATGGCGGAAGGAACCGGTGAGCGCGGTTGCGGCAAAACGTGTCTTGGCGACCAGCAGACAGCCCGCTGTGTCCTTGTCGAGCCGGTGCACCAGCCGCGGTTTTTGGCCCTTCGCGTCGCGCATCACTTCCAGCATCAGGTCGATGTGCCGCGTGGTGCCGGAACCGCCCTGCACGGCGAGGCCTGCCGGCTTGTTGAGCACCATGACATCGGCATCCTCAAACAGGATCATGTCCTTCAGCGTCGACAACGTCTTCGCCGCAGCCTCCGAGAGCTGGCCGGCAAGGCGTGGCGCGTCAAGTTTGAGCGGGGGAATGCGGACGTTCTGCCCTTCCTCGAGCCGGTCCTTGCTGTCGGCACGCTTGCCGTTGACGCGCAGCTCGCCTTTGCGAACGATGCGCTGAATGTGGGAGAACGATAGTTCCGGAAAGCGCGCTTCCAGAAAGCGGTCGACACGCATGTTGTTCTCATCCGCCGTCACGAGCACGGTCTGAACCTTTGTCGGCAACGGCGGCGGCTCGGCGACATCCTTGGCGGGCTCGGCAACGTAAGGGGCCGACTTCGCCGCGCGTGGCGCTGGAAACCGCACCGGCGGCTTGCCGCCGGGACGATGTCCTTGCGGCCGCTCAGCCTGTGAGCCGCGATACGGCCGCGCGCCCTTCGGGCGATCGCCCGAGGTGCGTTTCGCCAGAGGTCTCTTGGTACGGCGGCTCATGATGGTTACGGCTTCTCTTCGTTGAGCATGATCTTTTCGGAAAACCGGTACCCACTTTGCGCTAGCGCGGCCCTTCGGGGCCGGATCATGCTGTCGAACCGTTGGGTAGCGCAAAAGCGGCCCATGGTCACGGTGAAATCGGTACAAAATCAACGCGGGATCGGCCATGCTGAGCGAAACAGGCCATGAGCCCGACACAACAAGACCAGGGAGCAATCCGGATGGCATCGCCGAAACTGGCTCTAGCAATTCTCGCCGGATTGATGGTGGCAGCGACGGCGTCGCAGGCCCAGGAAAGTCAGATGCCGGCCGAAATTGCCGCCAGGCTCTCGGAACTTGGCCGCGTCATCGACCCACCGAAGACCGCCGCGCTCTATGCGACGCTGCAGGAAAAGGAGCCGTATCAGGGCGTCCGGATCGAGCGCGACATCAGGTATGGCGCAGCCGATCGCAACCTGCTCGATGTCTTCACGCCCGAGACGGCCTCATCGGCACGGCCGGTGTTGATGTTCGTCCATGGCGGCGCCTTCGTCCGCGGCAACAAGCGCATACCCGGAACTCCGTTCTATGACAACATCATGCTGTGGGCCGTGAAGAACGGATTCGTCGGCGTCAACATGACCTATCGGCTCGCGCCGCAGTCCACATGGCCGGCAGGCGCGGAAGATATCGCCTCCGCCGTCAAGTGGGTATCGGACAACATCGCCTCGCGCGGCGGCGACCCGGCGCGGATCTATCTGATGGGACATTCGGCCGGCGCCATCCATGTCGCAAGCTATGTGTCGCATCCGGAATTCTACAAGGTGAAGGACGGCGGACTCAAAGGCGCGATCATGGCATCCGGCATTTACGACTTGACGGGCAAACCGCTCAGCGGTGACGAACGCGCCTATTTCGGTGACGATCCCTCACGCTATGCCGAGCAATCGTCGCTGCAGGGTTTGCTGAGGACGAATGTACCGCTGATGGCGGTGACCGCCGAGCTGGACCCACCCGGTTTCGTGAAGCAATTTGACCTCCTCAAGCAAGCCGCCTGCAAGAGGCCGAGCGGATGCGCCCGCACGATCATGCTACCCCAGCACAGCCATATGTCGGAGGTGTATTCGATCAACACGAACGATACGCGCCTGACCGGCGAGATTCTGGATTTCGTCAAAACTGGCAAATAGCAACGCCTAGCCGCGCTCCTTGCGCAGCTTGGCCCAGTAGTCGAGCCGCCGGCGGATCTCGCGCTCGAAGCCGCGGTCGGGCGGATCGTAAAAGGTCTGGCGTCTCAACGCGTCCGGAAAATAGTCCTGGCCGGAAAAGGCTTCCGGCGCATCGTGGTCGTATTCGTAGCCTGAGCCATAGCCTTCCGACTTCATCAATTTCGTCGGCGAATTCAGAATATGCTTCGGCGGCAACAGCGATCCGCCCTCTTTTGCAACGCGCATTGCCGCGCCGAACGCCTTGTAGGCGGCGTTCGATTTCGGTGCGGTGGCGAGATAGATGACGGCTTGCGCGATCGCGAGTTCACCCTCGGGAGATCCGAGGAAGTCGTAGGCGTCCTTGGCGGCGTTACAGATCACCAGCGCCTGCGGGTCGGCCAGACCGATGTCCTCGACCGCCATGCGCACCACCCGCCGCGCCAGGAACAGCGGGTCTTCGCCCGCGTCCATCATGCGCGCGAGATAATACAAGGCCGCGTCCGGATCGGAACCGCGCACCGACTTATGCAGCGCCGAGATCAGGTTGTAGTGCCCGTCGGCCGACTTGTCGTAGATCGGCGCGCGGCGCTGCAGGATGTCCTGCAATTTCGCGGCGTTGAAGACCTCGCTTTGGCGCGCGGCGCGCCAGACCTCTTCAGCCAGCGTCAGCGCGGCGCGGCCATCGCCGTCGGCCATCCGCACCAGCGCGGCGCGGGCCTCCTCGTCGAGCGGCAGTTTTTTGCCCTCGATCCTCTCGGCATGGACGAACAGCTTTTCGATTGCCGCGTGATCGAGCGAGTGAAACACCAGAACACGCGCCCGCGACAACAGCGCGGCATTGAGCTCGAACGAGGGATTTTCGGTGGTGGCTCCGACCAGAATCACGGTGCCGTCTTCCATGACAGGCAGAAACGAATCCTGCTGCGCCCGATTGAACCGATGCACCTCGTCGACGAACAGCAACGTCCCCTTGCCCATCTCGCGCCGCGCGCGGGCGGCGTCGAACGCCTTCTTCAGATCGGCGACCCCGGAAAACACCGCCGAGAGCTGCTCGAAATGCAGTTCGGTCGCATCCGCCAGAAGCCGCGCCACCGTGGTCTTGCCGGTGCCCGGGGGCCCCCAGAAGATCAGCGAGCCCAGCGTGCGCGTCTCGAGCATGCGCGTCAGCGCGCCATCCGGCCCCAGGATGTGATCCTGTCCGACGACCTCCGAGAGCGTTCGCGGACGCAATTTGTCAGGCAGCGGATGCGGCGCATCCTGCTCCATCCCCGCGGCGGCAAACAGGCTCGCACCCTCGCGTGGTCGCTTCGGGCTCATCCGCCGAGCGTGACGTTGATCTGCTGGCCGCCACGCACCAGCGTGATCCGCCAGATCCGGGAGGCGTCGCGTGTCGCTCTTTCGAGATCGTTTGTCTTGAGAATCTTCTGACTATTGACGGTGACGATGATGTCACCCTTCTGGAAGCCGACATTGGCGGCCGTTCCATTGTCGGCCAGGTCGGTGATCACGACGCCTTCGGTGTCCGCATCCAGGTGCAGCTCATCGGCCACCGCAGGCGAGATGTTCGCGACTTTCGCCCCCTGGAACGGCGTGCGTCCGTTCAGGACGACCTCGTTGCGGCCGGTATCGGGCGCGGTTTCGAGCGCCACCGTCAGTCTTAACGACCTGCCCGCGCGCTGCACATCGACCTGTGCCGATCCGGCGAGCGGCCGCGTCGCGAAGCGGTAATCGAAGGCATTGGGATCGTCGACCGCCTGCCCGTCGATCGCGACGATCAGATCGGACGGCTTGAGTCCGGCGCGCGCGGCCGGACTGCCCGCAACGACATTGGCAACCAGGGCACCGCTCGGCAGGCGAAGCCCCAATGTTTCGGCGATCTCCGGGGTCACCGCCTGCAGCCGCGCGCCCAGCCACGGCCGCTTGACGGCCTTGCCGCCGCTCTTCGCCGAGGCTACGACCACGCGCACCATGTTGGCAGGGATCGCAAAACCGATGCCTTGCGAACCGCCGGAGCGCGAGAAGATCGCGGTATTGATGCCGGCAAGCTTGCCGGTCATGTCGACCAGTGCGCCGCCCGAATTGCCCGGATTGATCGCGGCGTCGGTCTGAATGAAGAACTGGTAGTCGGTGATGCCGACCTGCGTCCGCGCCAGCGCCGAGATGATGCCATGGGTGACGGTCTGCCCGACCCCGAAGGGATTGCCGATCGCCAGCACTACGTCGCCCACCAGCAATTCGTCGGAATTGGCAAAATCGAGCGTCGGGAATTTTTCGCGCACGTCTTTCAGCTTCAGCACGGCAAGATCGGTGCGGCTGTCCTTGAGAACGATCTCGGCCTCGAATTCGCGCTTGTCGGAGAGCGAAACCTTGACCTGGTCGGCGCCTTCGATGACGTGGTTGTTGGTCACGACCAGACCGGATGGATCCACCATCACGCCCGATCCGAGCGATCGCTGCATCTGCTCGGGTTGCTGGCCGGGCACGCCGAAGAAGCGGCGGAAGATAGGATCATCGAGCAGCGGATTACGGTTCTGTACCACCTTGGCGGCATAGACGTTGACGACCGCTGGTTGCACGCGCTGCACGATCGGCGCGTAGGAGAGCCTCAATTCCGCCGCCGAGGCTGGCACGCGCCGGTCCTGGGCCTCTGCGGAACTTGCGAAAAGTGCAAACAGACATGCAATGATCGTGACGGCAATCGGCGTAATTCGCAGCATGCAAAGCCTCTGGTAAAGACCGATGGAATATAGACTTTTCGCTGCGGCAATAGAAGGGCGCGACGCCATTTTTACAAGCAATGGTTCAGCATTCGCCGTACAATTGCGACCTGCGATCGCAGATGCCTCCAGAAGTTACGTCACGCCGTCGCGACATTGACGGTTATCATAACTGAATCCGCCTCGCCTGCCGGTCTCTCAGAAGCGAAAGCGAAGCGCAACCGTAGGATCAATCGAGCTGCGATTGAGGAAGCCGTTCGCCAGGCCGCCATTGACCTGTGAGAACATCAACCCGGCGTAGGCATCAAACTTCTTCGCAAACTGCCAATCGACGGCGAAGGAAACGGCGTCGAAGGTCCCATGGCAGTTTGAGAACGCCGAGGGGTTGTTGCAGTTGACGAATGCACCAAAGGTGGGCTGCGTATAATGGTAATAAGCGCCGATCACATCCAAATTGTCAGTGATGGCGTATTTCGCTCCGGTCCAGAATACGTGGAATAGCTTGTCGCCGGCGTCGAAAGCTGTATTGCTGATGTTCGTGCCGTTGATCGCAGTGCAGGCGGCGCAGACGAAGTCTCCCGCGATATCATTAAAACCAGTACGGGGGGCAAAACGATTGCTGGGGGGCGCATATCGAATGAATTCGTACCCGGCAAACAGCTTGAGTGGCCCGTTGCTGTATTTGCCAACCAGCATCACGCTCGAATCGTCGGAGAGCGTCGCAGTGAGAAACTGCGGCAGCACCGCCGGGAGCGTGTTGCCGCCAACCGTTACCGACACGGCGTTCTGGACGTAGCTGCCAATCGCGTCGAGCGAAAGCGTGCCGCCGGCCAAATTGGTAATGTCCCCGCCGACCTGGAGCTGGTAGGAACCAGTCGCGGCGTTGTTCAGCTCGTAGCCGCCGAATTGCCAGAGCGCCCCAACCCTGAACTGGCCAACTTCAACGCGATACTTCACCGACGAGCTAAACCGGCAGTCCTGGGTGTCGCCTACGCCGCAGGTGATTCCCTGCCAGCCGATCGGCGAGAAGGCGTACGAAGCGCTCATCGGATCGTAGGCAAAAACGGCGTCCAAAGTCAGCGTGTTTTGCCGGAAAACCGTCAAGGTGCCATAGGGTGAACTGACGCCCAAATAGCCCACGGCATTGTACAATTGCCCGGCCCGGCTGGAGTCGGCGAACGAGTCCTGGCTGGTGAGCGGCACGCCGATGTTCTGAAAATCAGAGTGCGGTCCGTTGGAGAGGTGCAGGGAATAAGGATCGAACCCGGCCTGCAGATCGAAGATAAAAGCCCATCCGGGAGCGAGCGGCTCCGTCCCCTTGATCCCGATGTTTGAATTGCTCAAACCGTTCGGCGCGAGATCCCACCGCGGGCCCCTGCTGTACTTCTGGATGAGATAATCTACCCCGACGGCGGATGTGCCATTGAAGGGCGCTCCATGGCTGCGCCACGTCACACCGCCGTCGATCGTGCCGTAAACCGTGATGCCATTCCAGGTCAGTGGGCAAGCCGTGAAGACAAAGTCCTCAAGACCAGTACACGTCGATGGCTGCGACGGAGCCTTCGCTGCGGGCGCAGCCTTGCCTGCGATGACATCGTCGGCCGCCGAAACCTGCGAACACGTCGCGAGCAGGAGGAGAGAGGTGGTCATTGCTATGCGCCAAACACTGCCAACCATCGTTCCCTCCTGCCATTTGCTCCAAATACTACCGTCCACTTGGTTTGCTGAGCGACTCTATCGGCCAGTGTCAGATGCGTGAGCATCTGACGACTCAAACCGCGGTGCAAGTCGCTTTCATAAATTGGAACCGTTATTTGAGTCCGAATGCCGACATAAATCGCGCCGGAGCGCGTACCAGCGGCTGCGGCCTTTGCCGCAATGGCATGAGTCGCGCGAACCGTTACCCCGCCTCCAGGTCCTCGACGGGCGCCTTGCAATTGCCGCGGCGGCGCCACAAATAGCCCCTTCGCAAAGCTGCAAACGCAGGGAGCACAGGCATGAAGGCTGTGGGGTACAAAAAATCGCTGCCAATCGACGCCGCCGATGCCCTTATTGATTTTGAGACTGCAAGGCCCGAGCCGAAGGGCCGCGACATCCGTGTCGCCGTCAAGGCAATCTCCGCCAACCCGGTCGATTACAAGGTGCGCAAGCGCGCCGCCCCGCCCGAGGGCGAAACCAAGATCCTGGGTTACGATGCCGCCGGGGTCGTGGATGCGGTTGGTCCCGACGTGACGCTGTTCAAGCCCGGCGATGAGGTTTTCTATGCCGGCTCGATCCTGCGGCAGGGCACCAATTCGGAATTTCATCTGGTCGATGAGCGCATCGTCGGCCGCAAGCCGAAGACACTGTCGTTCGCACAAGCCGCCGCCCTTCCCCTCACCTCGATCACAGCCTGGGAATTGCTGTTCGACCGCCTCGGTGCGGTGCCGGGCAAGAGCGTCGATCCCCGCACGCTGCTGATCGTCGGCGGCGCCGGCGGCGTCGGCTCGATCCTGATCCAGTTGGCGCGCCGCCTTACGGGCTTAACCGTCGTAGCCACGGCATCCCGGCCGGAATCGAAAAAATGGTGTCTCGATCTCGGTGCCCACGCCGTCATCGATCATGCCAAACCAATGAAAGAGCAGATCGAGGCGCTGAAAGTCCCGCCGGTGGCTCTGGTCGCAAGCCTCACCAATACCGATCAGCACTACAAGGCGCTGGCGGAACTGATGGCGCCCCAGGGCAAATATGGATTGATCGACGATCCCCCGGAATTCAACGTCGCAGCCTTCAAGGGCAAGACGATTTCGATACACTGGGAATCGATGTTCACCCGCTCTTCGTTCCAGACCCCGGACATGATCGGCCAGCATGATCTGCTCAACGACGTCGCCGACCTCATCGACAAAGGCGTGCTGCGGACGACGCTCGACCAGAGCTTTGGTAATATCAACGCCGCCAACCTCAAGCGGGCGCATGCCCTGCTGGAATCAGGGAAGTCGCGGGGCAAGATCGTGCTGGAGGGCTGGTAGGAGGAAGACCTAGTTGCATCGTCGCTTCGATTTTCCAAAAGGAGCTGTCATCGTCCGGCTTGACCGGACGATCCAGTGCGCCCCGTCCCCTCGATCTATGCTCAGGCGTCTCTGGAATACTGGATCACCCGCCTTCGCCGGTGATGACGAGTCGCCTTTGCGGGTGATGACGGGTAGAGTATGACGTGGACGTTCCCAGCCTCCAGCCCTGGGTGATCTTGCATTCAGCCGGCGACACGACGCTTCAAGCAATCGTCTGGATGATGCCGCCCTCGGCGCGAAGGGCCGCGCCATTGGTCGATGACGATTCCCTTGAAGCGACGTAGACCACCATGTTGGCGATCTCCTCGACGGTTGCAAAGCGCTGCAACAGCGAGGTCGGGCGAAACTGTCTAATGAATTGCGACGCCGCCTCCTCCACCGACTGGCCGTTTTGCCTGGCGAGGTCTTTGACGAAGGCTTCGACGCCCTCCGACATCGTGGGTCCCGGCAGCACCGAATTGACGGTCACCGCGGTGCCGCGGGTCATCTCGGCAAGACCGCGCGAGACCGCGAGCTGCGCGGTCTTGCTCATGCCATAGTGGATCATTTCCTTCGGGATATTCAGCGCGGATTCGGAGGAAATGAAAACAATGCGCCCCCAATTGCGCTTCAGCATGCCCGGCATGTAGGCGCGTGCCAGCCGCACGCCCGACATCACGTTGACCTCGAAGAAACGGCTCCAGTCCTCGTCGGGAATATCGAAGAAGCCTTTGGGCTCAAAAATCCCGGCATTGTTGATGAGGATGTCCGTGTCCGGCAGCGCTGCAACCAGCGCCTTGCATCCGGCGATGGTCGAGACGTCGGCGGCAACGCCGCGGACCTTCGACCCCGGCACCGCCTTGGTCGTTGCGCCAACGGCCGCGTCGACCTTGGCCTGGGTCCGGCCATTGACCACGACACTAGCCCCTGCGGCAGCGAGGCCCCTGGCGATCGCGTTCCCGATGCCGGAGGTCGACCCCGTCACCAGCGCCGTCTTTCCCGAAAGATCGATTTTCATGTTGCCGTCTCCAACGTTGATGCGCTGGATATTGGGTGCGGTTGGCACGGCCGCAATTGACGTTCGCCCATGCGGCTGCGGAAATAAAAAAGCGGCGCTTAGGGCGCCGCTTTTCCAAAAACCATTCGAAGTTCGGATTTACGCAGCTTCCGCCGCCTTTTCCTGCTCCGGACCGGAATCGAGGCCCTTGGCGTCGACGTCACGGTCGACGAATTCGATCACCGCCATCGGCGCGTTATCGCCATAGCGGAAGCCGGCCTTGATGATGCGGGTATAGCCGCCCTGGCGATCCTTGTAGCGGGTGGCCAGAACTTCAAACAGCTTCCTAGCCTGATCGATGTCGCGCATCTCGGAAATCGCCTGGCGGCGCATCGCAAGGCCGCCCTTCTTGCCAAGGGTGACGAGCTTCTCCACGATCGGGCGCAATTCCTTGGCCTTCGGCAGAGTGGTGACGATCTGCTCGTGCTTGATCAGCGCCGCGCACATATTGGCAAACATCGCGCGCCGATGCTCGGCGGTGCGATTGAGCTTGCGATGAACCTTGCCGTGACGCATGGCGTCCCCTCCTGACTAACCCTGTCATTCCGGACGACGCGGAGCGTCGATCCGGAATCTCGATATACAACCGCGCGATTCCGGGCTTGCGCTGACGCGCGCCCCGGAATGACGGAACTCAGTAATGATCCTCGAAGCGCTTGGCGAGCTCGTCGATGTTCTCCGGCGGCCAGCCCGGCACTTCCATGCCGAGGTGCAGACCCATCTGGGCCAGCACTTCCTTGATCTCGTTGAGCGACTTGCGGCCGAAATTCGGGGTACGGAGCATTTCCGCCTCCGACTTCTGCACGAGATCGCCGATGTAGACGATGTTGTCGTTCTTCAGGCAGTTGGCCGAACGCACCGACAATTCGAGCTCGTCGACCTTCTTGAGGAAGGCGGGATTGAAGGCAAGATCGGGAATGATCTCCTGCGCAACTTCCTTGCGGGGCTCTTCGAAGTTGACGAACACATTGAGCTGATCCTGCAGAATGCGCGCGGCATAAGCGACCGCGTCATCCGGCGAGATCGCGCCGTTGGTCTCGATGGTCATGGTCAGCTTGTCATAGTCGAGGATCTGGCCCTCACGGGTGTTCTCGACCTTGTAGGAGACCTTGCGCACCGGGGAGAACAGGCTGTCGACCGGGATCAGGCCGATCGGCGCATCCTCGGGACGATTGCGCTCGGCGGCGACATAGCCCTTGCCGGACGCGACTGTGAATTCCATCCGGATCTCCGCGCCCTCATCGAGCGTGCAGATCTGCAGATCGGGATTGAGCACGGTGATATCGCCGACCGTCTGGATGTCGCCCGCGGTCACAACGCCCGGGCCCTGCTTCTTCACGACCATGCGCTTGGGGCCTTCGCCCTGCATCTTGATCGAGATATCCTTGATATTGAGCACGATGTCGGTGACGTCCTCGCGAACGCCCGCGATCGAGGAGAACTCGTGCAGCACGCCGTCGATGTGCACCGACTGCACCGCGGCGCCCTGCAGCGACGACAAAAGGATGCGGCGCAAGGCGTTGCCCAGCGTCTGACCAAAGCCGCGCTCGAGCGGCTCGGCGACCAGGGTCGCAAAACGGGTCGCGTCGGTGCCCGCAGCCACCTGCAGTTTGTTCGGTCGGATAAGTTCTTGCCAATTTTTCTGGATCGTCACTGTTTCACCCATGGGCCAGTTAATTCGAAAACCAAATCACTGGCGTTGGAGACCCGCGGGTCAGTCCGCGGCTTGCAATTCTTCTCAATAGCATCGCGGGCGGCAAAGCCGCCCCACACTCGATAGATCAAACCCGCCGGCGCTTGCGCGGACGGCAGCCATTGTGCGGGATCGTCGTCACATCGCGGATCGACGTCACGGTAAAGCCCGCAGCCTGCAGCGCGCGAAGCGCCGATTCGCGGCCCGAACCCGGGCCGGCAACTTCAACCTCCAGCGTGCGCATGCCGTGCTCCTGCGCCTTCTTGGAGACGTCTTCGGCCGCGACCTGCGCGGCATAGGGGGTCGATTTGCGCGAACCCTTGAAGCCCATCGTTCCTGCCGACGACCAGGCAATGGTATTGCCCTGCGCATCGGTGATGGTGATGGTCGTGTTGTTGAACGACGAATTCACGTGCGCCACGCCGGAGGCAATGTTCTTGCGCTCACGGCGGCGTACGCGGGTGGCTTCCTTGCCCATTTACGAAAACCTTTCTAACGATCTCAACGCCGCCGTAATGCCAGCGGCTACACCTGAAAACGCAATTAGCGAACGGCGAGGAGCGAATGGAAAACTATTCGCCACTCCCTATTCGCTGTTCGCCTCTTACTTCTTCTTGCCGGCAATCGACTTCGCCGGTCCCTTGCGCGTACGCGCGTTGGTATGGGTGCGCTGACCGCGCACCGGCAGCCCGCGGCGATGGCGCAGACCGCGATAGCAGCCGAGATCCATCAAACGCTTGATGTTCATGCCGGTCTCGCGGCGCAGATCGCCCTCGACCAGATAGTCGCGGTCGATCACTTCGCGGATCTGCAGGACTTCCTGGTCGGTCAACTGATTGACGCGGCGGTCCGCAGGAATCTTGACCTTCTCCATAATCTCGGCCGCATTCCTCTGACCGATGCCATGGATGTACTGAAGCGCGATCAGCACGCGCTTGTTGGTCGGAATATTCACACCGGCAATACGGGCCACGGACTTCTCTCCTGTCGCCTATCCCTCGAGGGATTCGGCCATTTTTCTTGCTATCTCGGGCAGGTGTTCGCAAACGCGAACACGACGCCCTTCCCCTTGACTGTCTCGGGGCCCGGCATCGTCTGAAACTATCCGACTGGATACGGGCTTATTAAAGGATTCAACTTGGTTTCGTCAACCGCCTCTATGCTTTAGCTCGCCCTTTCGTGACCTTTTTCGCAGCTTTTCTGGCCTTTCCGGCAGGACGCCTCCCGGAACCTGGGGACGCCTTGCGGGACGGCTTTTTTGCGCCCTTGGAGGCCGATTTCGTGGCCTTCCATACCGTCCTGACGGCCTTTTTGGGGGCACCGCGGGTACTGCCGAGGGCTTTGGAGGCCTTGCCGGCGGCCGGTTTGGCGGCCTTTGCCACGGGCATGGCCTTCCCCGCCTTCTTGGGCGCCTTGGCCTTGGGCGCCTTGGCTGCCACCGCGCCAATCGCGGTCAGGATGCGGTTAATCTCCCGTGTCACGTGCTCGATGGTCATCATGCCGTCGAGGGTGAGCAATTTGCGGCGTTCCGAATAATAGTGAATCAGCGGCTCGGTCAGGGCGCGGTAGCTCGCCAGCCGCTTCGTCAGCACCTCGGGGGTGTCGTCGATGCGCACTTCCTCGCCACGCGCCCGCGTTTCCGCGGCCCGGTTTTCGACGCGCTGCAGCAGCGCGCTTTCATTGACACGCAACTCGATCACGGCGTCGAGCTTGAGATGCTTCTTCCTCAGGAGTTCATCCAGCGCCTCGGCTTGCGGCACCGTGCGCGGAAAGCCGTCAAGGATAAAGCCTCTGGCCGCGTCCGGCTGGTCCAGCCGGTCGGAAATGATTCCGATGACGATATCGTCCGGCACCAGGCCGCCGGAGGCCATGATGTCCTTGGCCTTGAGGCCGACCGGCGTCTGCGCCGCCACCGCGGCGCGCAGCATCTCGCCGGTGGAAAGTTGAACGATGCCGTGGCGATGAATCAGCCGTTGGGCCTGGGTCCCCTTGCCCGACCCCGGAGGGCCCAGAAGAATCAGTCTCATATGCGTTCGCCCCCCGGCTGGGTGAGCGTTTGTCCGCGCACCCAAGATTCAAAAAAGTAGACAGCAGCGCCAATTGCAATAGGCGCCGGGCGCGGAATCGCGAAAGAGACGCAATGCGACAGTCGCAACGTCAGCGGCGACGCCCCCGCAACTTCGACTTCCTGATCAGCCCCTCATACTGGTGGGCGAGCAGATATCCCTGCACCTGCGCCACCGTATCCATGGTCACGCTGACGACGATCAATAGCGAAGTTCCGCCAAAATAGAACGGCACCGAGGCGTAGGAAATCAGGATTTCGGGGATCAGGCAGACGATAGCGAGATAGACCGCGCCGAGCACCGTGATGCGCGACAGCACGTAGTCGATATATTCGGCGGTGCGCTCGCCGGGCCGGATGCCCGGAATGAAGCCGCCGTGCTTCTTGAGGTTATCGGCGGTCTCGGTCGGGTTGAACACGATCGCGGTATAGAAGAACGCGAAAAACACGATCAGCGCCAGATAGAGCATCAGGAACAGCGGGCGGCCATGGCCGAGCTGGGTGGTGAGCCATTGAAACCATTCCGGTCCGCGGCCCGCGTTGAAATTGGCGACCGTGGTCGGCAGCAACAGCAGCGAGGAAGCAAAGATCGGCGGAATCACGCCTGAGGTATTCAGCTTCAGCGGCAGATGCGACGACTGCCCTTCGAACATCTTGTTGCCGACCTGGCGCTTCGGATACTGGATCAAGAGCCGCCGCTGCGCGCGCTCCATGAACACGATGAACGCGATCACCGCGACCGCCATCACGATCACCACCAGAATGAGCCCGGTGGACATCGCGCCCTGACGGCCGAGTTCCAGCATGTTGGCAAGCGCCGAGGGCAATTCGGCGACGATGCCGGATAGAATGATCAGCGAAATGCCGTTGCCGATGCCGCGCGAGGTGATCTGCTCGCCGAGCCACATCAGGAACATGGTGCCGCCGGTGAGCGTGATCGCCGTCGACAACCGGAAGAACATGCCGGGGTCGCTGACGACATTGCCGGCGCCTTCAAGCCCGACCGCTATGCCGTAGGACTGGAACGCGGCGAGAATCACCGTGAGATAGCGGGTGTACTGGTTCAGCGTCTTGCGGCCCGCCTCGCCTTCCTTCTTCAGCGCCTCGAGCTGCGGCGATACCGTGGTCAGGAGCTGAATGATGATGGATGCCGAAATATACGGCATGATGTTCAGCGCAAAGATCGCCATCCGGTGAATGCCGCCGCCGGCGAACATGTTGAACATGCCGAGAATGCCGCCGGCCTGGGAGCGGAACACCTGCTCCCAGATATTGGGATCGATGCCGGGCAGCGGGATGTAGGTGCCAAGCCGGTAAACCAGCAGCGCACCCAGTGTAAACCAGATCCGCTTCTTCAATTCGTCGGCTTTGGCCAGCGCGCCGAAATTGAGGTTTGCCGCTAATTGTTCCGCTGCTGAGACCATGTGTGGCTTTCTCCCGCGCGCCCCTTTCGCCGTCAGTCCCCGAAGCCGGGACCCTCAGCGGACGCCGGTCATTATTTGGTGCTCGGCTTCGATAAATCCATGTCCTGCCGTGCAGATCGCCCGCATGAGGCGGGCGATGACGCAGATGTTACGCAGCCTCGCCTTCGTCCTTCTTGGCCGGAGCCAGGATTTTAACAGTGCCGCCGGCCTTCTCGACCGCCGCGATGGCGGATTTTGAAGCGCCGTGGACCTCGATATTCACCTTGGCCTTGAGCTCGCCGCGGCCAAGCAGCCGCACGCCTGCCTTGGCGCGCCGGATCACGCGGGCCTTCACCAGCGATTCGGCATTGATGGCGGCCTTGGCGTCGAGCAGCTTGGCGTCAATCGCCTGCTGAATGCGGTCGAGGTTGATCTCGGCGAATTCGACCCGGAAGATGTTGTTGAAGCCGCGCTTCGGCAGGCGCCGGTGGATCGGCATCTGGCCGCCTTCGAAACCCTTGATGCGCACGCCGGAGCGCGCGGTCTGACCCTTGCCGCCGCGGCCTGCCGTCTTGCCCTTGCCCGAGCCGATGCCACGGCCGACGCGCATGCGCTTTTTGCGCGAGCCGGCATTGTCGGCGATATCGCTGAGCTTCATCGTTGGCTTCCCTTATCTCTGGAGCATGATCTTGACCGAAAACCGGTTCCCGCTTTTCGGGATCATGCTCCGCCTGTCTTACTTCTCGCCGACGATGCGGACGAGGTGTTGAACCTTGGCGATCATGCCGCGAACTTCAGGGGTGTCCTTCAACTCGGTCGTGCGGCCGATCTTGTTGAGCTTGAGGCCGATCAGCGTCGCGCGCTGCGAATGGTGGCGGCGGATCGCACTATGGGTCTGCTCGACCTTGATCGTCTTTGCGGCCTTGGCCATCGTCTTGAACTCCGTGACGCGCGAAAAGCGCGATTTTGTTATTCAGCAACCACTTCGGCGTCGCCGCCAACCCGGCGCGACTGCAACGCCGACACCTTGATATTGCGGCGCGCCGCAACCGAACGCGGCGAATCCTGATGCTTCAGCGCGTCGAAGGTCGCGCGAACCATGTTGTAGGGGTTAGACGAGCCGATCGACTTGGCCACCACGTCCTGAATGCCGAGCGTCTCGAACACTGCGCGCATCGGTCCACCGGCGATGATACCGGTACCCGCCGGCGCCGCACGCAGGTAAACCCGGCCCGCGCCGTGACGGCCGGCGATATCGTGATGCAGCGTGCGGCCTTCGCGCAGCGCCACGCGCGTCAGATTGCGCTTGGCCGACTCAGTCGCCTTGCGGATCGCCTCGGGAACTTCGCGCGCCTTGCCATGGCCGAAGCCGACCCGCCCCTTCTGGTCGCCGATCACGACCAGCGCCGCAAAGCCGAAGCGCTTGCCGCCCTTGACGACCTTCGCCACACGATTGATGTGGACGAGCTTGTCGACGAACTCGCTGTCGCGCTCTTCCCGGCCGCCCCTGTGGCCGCCACCGCGTTCGCGTTCACCTGCCATGGTGTTTTCCGATCCTTAAAAGACTTGCCTTGAGAGGCCTGAGCCTGTGTCCGTTCAATTCAGTTAGAAACTCAACCCGCTTTCGCGCGCGGCATCCGCGAGCGCCTTGACCCGGCCGTGATAGAGATAGGCGCCGCGATCGAATACCACCTCGGTGACGCCGTTCTTGACGGCGCGTTCCGCCAAAAGCTTGCCGACGGCCTTGGCCGCGTCGATATTGGCGCCGGTCTTGCCGGCCTCGCGCAGCGTCTTCTCCAGCGAGGAGGCGGAAGCCAGCGTCTCGCCCTTCAGGTCGTCGATGACCTGGGCGTAGATGTGCTTCGACGAGCGGAACACCGATAGACGCGGGCGACCGCCGCCGGAGCGGCGCAACGACAGCCTCACGCGTTGCTTGCGCCGGGCATTCGTAATCTTGAGTCTCGACATGACCGGCTCCGTTACTTCTTCTTGCCTTCCTTGCGGAAGATGAATTCGTCGGCGTATTTCACGCCCTTGCCCTTGTAGGGCTCCGGCGGACGGTAGCTGCGGATCTCGGCGGCGACCTGGCCGACGCGCTGGCTGTCGTTGCCGGTGATGGTGATTTCGGTCGGCTTCGGCACCGTGATCGCGATGCCTTCCGGGATTTTGTAGATCACGTCGTGGCTGTAGCCGAGCGCGAGCTGCAGGTTCTTGCCCTGCAGTGCGGCGCGGTAGCCGACGCCGGTGATTTCGAGCTTCTTCTCGAAACCCTTGGTCACGCCGGCGACCAGATTGGCCACCTGCGCGCGTGCCGTGCCGTACATCGCCTGGGCGCGGTTGGTCTTGACCCTTGGTGCCACCTTGATGACGCCGTTTTCGAACTTCACCTCGACGTCGTCATGGACGACGAAGGAAAGCTGGCCCTTCGGCCCCTTCATTTTCACGGTCTGTCCCTCGACGGTCGCGGTAACGCCCGACGGGACCGTCACAGGCCGCTTGCCAATACGTGACATGACTGTCCTCTCCTCAGAACACCGTGAAGAGAATTTCGCCGCCCACATTCGCGTCGCGCGCGTCGTGGTCAGCCATAATTCCCTTCGGCGTCGATAACACCGAAATGCCGAGACCGTTGTTCACGCGCGGCAGGTTCTTCACCGAGGCATAGACCCGCCGCCCCGGCTTCGACACCCGCTCGATCTCGCGGATCACAGGCTCGCCGTCGAAATATTTCAGCTCGATCTCGAGCTCGCTGCGCCCCGAGGCATGCTCGACGCTGGCGTAGCCGCGGATGTAGCCCTCAGCTTTGAGCACCTCGAGCACATTGGCGCGCATTTTCGAGCCCGGGGTCGAAACCTTGGGCTTGGCGCGCATTTGCGCGTTGCGGATGCGGGTGATGAGATCGCTGATCGGATCGTGCGTTGACATGTCCGACCCTCCTTACCAGCTTGATTTCACGAGCCCGGGAACCAGGCCCTTGGACCCGAGTTCACGCAGCGCGATGCGGGAAAGCTTGTTCTTGCGATAGATCGAGCGCGGGCGTCCGGTCATCTCACAGCGGTTGCGGATCCGGGTCGCCGACGAATTGCGCGGCATCTCGGCGAGCTTCAGGGTAGCCGCAAACCGCTCTTCCATCGGCTTGGTCTTGTCGGCGATGATGGCCTTCAGCTTCGCGCGCCGGGGGGCGGCGTTCTTGGCCATCCGCTTGCGCCGGTTGTTCTTCTCGATCGAACTCTTCTTTGCCATGCTTGGCTCCTGGGTTTCCGCGTTTGAGAGGCTGTTGTCAGCGTCTCACTGCCGGAACGGGAAATTGAATGCGGTCAACAATGCCCTTGCTTCGTCGTCGGTACGTGCGGTGGTGCACACCGTGACGTCCATGCCCCACGTTTCCCCCATCTTGTCGAAGTCGATTTCGGGGAAAATGATGTGCTCCTTGATGCCGAGCGAATAGTTGCCACGGCCGTCGAAGCTCTTCGGATTGAGGCCCCGGAAGTCGCGCACGCGAGGCAGCGCGACGTTGACGAGGCGGTCGATGAATTCGTACATCTTGGCCTTGCGCAGCGTGACCTTGCAGCCGATCGGCTGGTTTTCACGCAGCTTGTAGGTCGCAATGGCGATGCGCGAATAGGTCACGACCGCCTTCTGGCCGGCGATCAGCGACAGATCGGCCGCCGCCAGCTCCGCCTTCTTGCGGTCGTTGACGGCCTCGCCGACGCCCATGTTGAGCACGACCTTATCCAGGCGCGGCACCTGCATCATATTGGCATAGCCGAACTGTTCGGTCAGCTTGCCGCGAATGCTCTTGTCGTATTCCGCGCGCAGGCGCGGGATGTATGCGGTCTCAGCCATCGATCTCTGCTCCCGAGCGTTTGGCGATGCGTACCTTCTTGCCATCCGCCTGAATCTTGAAACCTACGCGGGTCGGCTTGCCGTCCTTGCCGACGATTGCGATGTTGGACAGGTGGATCGGCGACTCCTTCGAGATGATGCCGCCCTCCTGCGCCTGGGTCTGCTTCTGGTGACGCTTGACGAGGTTGACCCCGCGGACCAGCGCCTTGCTCTCGGTGGGACGCACCTCGAACACCTCTCCGGTGCGACCCTTGTCACGACCGGACAGCACGATCACCTTGTCACCCTTCCGGATCTTGGCAGCCATCACAGCACCTCCGGGGCGAGCGAGATGATCTTCATGTGGTTCTTGGCGCGAAGCTCGCGCGGGACGGGTCCGAAGATGCGGGTACCGACCGGCTCCGACTGGTTGTTGATCAGGACGGCGGCGTTGCGGTCGAAGCGGATGACGGAACCGTCGGCGCGGCGGATATCCTTGCGGACCCGCACCACGACCGCCTTCATCACGTCGCCCTTCTTCACCTTGCCGCGCGGAATTGCTTCCTTGATCGACACGACAATGACGTCGCCCACGGTGGCATAGCGGCGCTTGGAGCCCCCAAGCACCTTGATACACATGACACGGCGTGCGCCTGAATTATCGGCCACGTCGAGGTTGGTCTGCATCTGAATCATTGATGCACCTCGTCCTCTTTCTGATGCGCAGAGTTGCGCCTGAAATTTTCCCGAAAGTCTTGACCCGGCGAGGCCGGGCCGACCTCAGGCCGTTTTCTGCTGTTCGCCCCGGACCACGGTCCAGCGCTTCAATTTCGAGATCGGCTTGCTCTCCTCGATCCACACCATGTCGCCCGGCTTGAACTGGTTGTTCTCGTCGTGCGCGTGATAGTTTTTCGAGCGGCGGATCGTCTTCTTGTAGATCGGATGGGTGAAGCGGCGATCGACGCGCACCACCACCGTCTTGGCCTGCTTGTCGCTGACGACCACGCCCTGAAGCATACGTTTCGGCATCTTCGAGCCCCCTACTTCTTCTTCGCGCGCTGCTGCGCGGCAATGGTCTTGATGCGGGCGATGTCGCGGCGGGCTTCCCGCAGCCGCGAGGTATTCTCGAGCTGCCCGGTGGCGCGCTGGAAGCGCAGATTGAAGCGCTCCTTCTTCAGATTGAGGACGGCGTCGTCCATCTGATCGGGGCTCATCGCGCGGATATCGGCGGTTTTCATCTCGGCCATGACCACTTCCCTATTCCGCAATGCGCGCCACGAAGCGCGTCTTGATCGGCAGCTTGGCGGCGGCGAGCGACAGCGCTTCCTTCGCGGTCTGCACGGTCACGCCGTCGATCTCGAAAATCACGCGGCCCGGCTTCACCCGCGCCACCCATAGTTCAGGCGTACCCTTGCCGGAGCCCATGCGCACTTCGGCCGGCTTCTTCGACACCGGCACATCCGGGAAGATGCGGATCCAGACGCGACCGGCGCGCTTCATGTGACGGGTGAGCGCGCGCCGGGCGGCCTCGATCTGACGCGCGGTGATGCGCTCGGGCGCCATCGCCTTCAGGCCGAACTTTCCGAACGACAACGCCGCGCCCGAAGTCGCAGTGCCGTGAATCCGGCCCTTGTGCGCCTTCCGGAACTTCGTTTTCTTTGGTTGCATCATGGCTTTGCGCCCTCAAACCTTCTCTATTTCACTCAAGCCGCGTCGCGGCGAGGCCGCGTAGTGTCGCCTTCGGCCATCTTCTTGTCCTGGGCCATCGGATCGTGCTCGAGGATTTCGCCCTTGAAGATCCAGACCTTGACGCCGCAGGTGCCAAACGTCGTGAACGCGGTCGCCACCCCGTAATCGATGTCGGCGCGCAGCGTGTGCAAGGGCACGCGGCCTTCGCGATACCATTCCATGCGCGCGATTTCGGCGCCGCCGAGACGGCCCGAGCAGTTGATGCGGATGCCTTCCGCGCCCAGGCGCATTGCCGACTGCACGGCCCGCTTCATCGCGCGGCGGAACGCGACGCGGCGCTCGAGCTGTTGCGCGATCGATTCGGCGACCAGCGTGGCATCGAGTTCGGGCTTGCGGATCTCGACGATGTTGATGACGACGTCGGAAGCGGTGATATCGGCGACGCGCTTGCGCAGCTTGTCGATATCGGCGCCCTTCTTGCCGATCACCACACCGGGACGCGCCGAGTGGATCGTCACCCGGCACTTCTTGTGCGGACGCTCGATCACGATCCTGGCGACAGCGGCCTGCTTGAGTTCCTTGTGCAGGATCTCGCGGATCTTGACGTCCTCGTGCAGCAGCTTGCCGTATTCGTTCTTGCCGGCGAACCAACGGGAATCCCACGTCCGGTTGATGCCAAGACGCAGCCCGATTGGATTGATCTTCTGACCCATCGTATTCTCCCGCGCCCTGTTTAAGCGCTCGCCTCGGCCTCGACCTGACGAACAACGATCGTCAGCTGCGAGAACGGTTTAAAAACACGGCCCGAACGGCCACGGCCGCGCGGTGCGAAACGTTTCATCACGATGCCGTTGCCGACATGCGCCTCGGCGACCACCAGATCGTCGACATCGAGGTCGTGGTTGTTTTCGGCATTGGCGATCGCCGATTCCAGGCACTTCTTGACGTCGACCGCGATCCGCTTGCGCGAAAACTGCAGGTCCGCAAGCGCGGCCGAAGCCTTCCTGCCGCGGATCAATTGCGCGACAAGATTTAGCTTCTGCGGGCTCACCCGCAGCATCCGGGCGATCGCCTTGGCCTCGTTATCCGGGAGGCTCCGTTCGCGCTTTGGTTTGCTCATCGCTTAGTCCTCAAGCCTTCTTGGCTTTCTTGTCGCCAGAATGGCCGTGGAAGGTCCGGGTCGGCGAGAACTCGCCGAACTTGTGACCCACCATTTCCTCGTTGACCGATACCGGCACATGCTTCTGGCCGTTGTAGACGCCGAACACCAGGCCGACGAACTGCGGCAGGATGGTCGAGCGGCGGCTCCAGATCTTGATCACGTCATGACGGCCGGACGCGCGCGCGGCATCTGCCTTCTTGAGCAGAGAGCCTTCGACGAACGGGCCTTTCCAGACTGAACGAACCATGTCCGGCGTTCCTTACTTCTTCCGCTTGTGGCGGCTGATGAGAATGAATCTGTTGGTCGATTTGTTCGAGCGGGT
>Ga0210405_10000353_pt1 | contig 63603 bp, 54 predicted proteins | sample IncBWH11MmetaG_FD_155492 | JGI IMG/M metagenome (GOLD analysis project Ga0210405, IMG submission 155492) | Forest soil microbial communities from Barre Woods Harvard Forest LTER site, Petersham, Massachusetts, United States - Inc-BW-H-11-M | ecosystem: Environmental > Terrestrial > Soil >...
GGATTGCCGTCCGTCCGATGGTGACCGTGTGCCCGAACTTCGCTTTGACGCGTTCTCTGAGCTGAATTTCTCCACAGCTCATTTTCATTGGCGGCAGAAATTGCCCGTCGGGCAGCATCTCGTTCCTTTCCGCTGCTCCGCTGATGCCTACGTACTTCTCCACGATGTCGTAATACGGCGAAAGCTCGGCGTAGCTAATCGGCCAGTCGTCGCCATACCCGTCGCGGCTCGCGGCTTTAAAATCGTTGTCGCTCATGCGATAACTCTGGCGGCCCCAGACCAGCGACCGCCCGCCGAGGATGCGCAGCCGTTGCCATGTAAATGGCTTGCCCGGTGGGGTGCTGTACGGATTCTCGAGATCGTTTACGAACCACTCATAGTTGTATTCCATGCAAGCGTAGCATTGCTTTTGGACCGGCCGCGTGCGCACAATCTCGGGCGAGTGATCGCGGTACTTCAATTTGTAGGCCGGCATGTGCTCGGTAAATTCTTTCGGACTCACCGCGCGCCCCGCCTCGAGCAAGGCCACTTTCAATCCCGCTTCGGCACATTGCTTCGCAGCCCAACCGCCGGTTGCGCCTGAGCCCACAACGATTACGTCATAGGTTTGTAGCAGCGGATCCTGCGTCATGCCAGTCCTGCTATTAATCCCGATCACTTGTGATCCCCCTCCGGATGTTCGCAGCCCTGATATGGGCCGTGCGCAAACGCACCGTCCCACCCCAATTCCTTCTCTCCAATCTGCGAACTGTAGTACGCCATCATGATGCGCCCTTTTAGAGCTTCAAAATGAGCGTGTCCCTTATCCGGATTTGCATCCGCTTCACCTGTCCAGTTGCTGGCATTCCGCGGATAAGCCAGCGCGTGTAACAAGAGGTCCTGGTCATCTCGCGACAGATAGAGAAACGCCGCTTTGAATCGTCGTATGCTTTCGCTATCCAGATATCCGAGCGAATTCAAAAATGCTTGTTGCGTCTCGCGTGTCTCAGCAGCCAGCACAAGATCAATATAGCGATTCACCAGCGCACCCTTCGCACCGGGAGTGTCCGTCGCCGGAATTATCAAGTCGCTAAGAATAATGAGCGTTTCGTTCTGGTGCTCATCCAAAAAAAGCGGCTTCCATCCAGGTCCCTCAAATTCCTTCGAGGCATCAACACCGCTTTGCGCCGGCGTCAATTCGGACGGTTGCGCGGCACTCTGCGCCGCACTTTGAGCACTGGCAAGCGCGGGGCGTAAAGCCGCCGCCGCACCGGCAAGAACACTCGCTCGTAACATTTCGCGTCGTTTCATGAACACTCCTCGCGTCTTCTTCTCGTCTACAGCAGCCTACGCCATCGCGTGCAAATAATCATAATCGATCTTGATCGCTTCCATGGCGGGCGTCGTGGTGAAGGGCGGCTCCTGTTCAACGTAATACAACTCCACTTCGGTTTTCTTCGCCGCAGCGAAAATCGGCACGTAGTCAATATGCCCGCGCCCCAACTCCGCCGGCTTCGGACGTACACCTTCATCGAGTCCGATGGAGGGGCTCGCGGTAGGCTGGAAATCCTTAATGTGCAGCAGCCGGTAGCGCTTCGGATATTTCGTCAGGTAGACCACGGGATCGTGCCCAGCCGCAACCATCCAACCGCAGTCCAGCTCAAATTTTACGAGCGACGGATCCGTTTCGCGCAATATCACGTCGTAGCCGACTTCGCCGCCGTCCAGCGGTTTAAACTCAAAGTTGTGATTGTGATATCCGAACTGCATGCCAGCTTTTTTCGCCTGTTCCCCCATTTCATTGCAGCGCGTAGCGATTTTTTTAAAGTCGTCTAGCGTCAAGACGGACAGTTGCGCCATGAATGCTTTCGGATCGAACTTGCCCGGTTCGGGAACTTTAGGAAGTGTCACGGACGAGATCACATACTTCGCGCCGATTTCTTTAGCATAGGGTATCGCTTCTTCCATTCCGCCAAAACCCATGTGCAATGACTGGCATCGCAAACCGGCGTCTTGCAAGGACTTCTTGACGTTCGCAGCCTTGCGCTTCGGCGATACGCCCGTTTCGACTTCTTTGTAACCAATCGCCGCGATCTGCCGCAGGGTGCCGTCGTAGTCCTTATCGAGCTCGGCCCCCACGGTGTAAAGTTCCAGCCCGATGGGCTTTCCCAAGGGATTCGCAAACAGCCGAGATGGTCTCCCCAACTCGAACGCAGTCGCCACCAGGGCCCCGCTGCCGCCGATCAGAAGTTCTCGCCTCGAAGGTTTCACGATAGCCTCCTCCATCCGTTCCCGCGATGCAAATCCCAGCCGTGGCAGTTCAAGTGCGGATTCACGGCGCGCAGATTGTACCCGACTTCCTTCGGCTTCGCCGTTTCTTGTTTGAAGCGGATGCCCCCACCCCCCGGTATTTTTTGTAAGAGTGGCAAACAAAAGAGTTATGACTGACATGACTCGTAAGAGTGGCAGCGAAAAGACTTAAAGTAGCCGGATTTTCAGCGAGTTGCGGGAAGCCTGCAAGAGTGGCAGGGAAACGAGTTACGTGAACATTGGGCGACGATTTGAATTGGGAGCGTAAAGCAGGTCGGAAAAGACGCTTGACCTGAAGCTCACTATTCCTACGCGGGGCGGGACGGGAAGTGTGCGGCGTGGGGATAAAACAAATGGAGATGCAAGAGTTGTTGCGTGTTGAATAACTAATGGCTGTGGAAAAACCGGGAAGCGTTAGGGTGACGGAGGAAGCTGAGGCTGTAAAAGAAAAAAAGGACGTAAGACGGTTGAGCGAGTAGATGCGCGGGTTTGTCGAGGAGAACATAGGAAACGGTAGCACGGGATTGGCGAAAGAGTAAAGACAATTACAGGGAATAGTCGAAAATTAGCTTTGAACGGCAATTAGTTGGATTGAACTGCAATGCTGGGAGGCGGGAAGAAGGCTGAACACCCCAGACGCAAAGCCGCCGTCGGGGCACCCGCCGTCACAGCTATGTGATTAGGAGCCTAGTCGGTGGATTTGGGAGAAGGCTCGGCTGGGCGGGTGGGGGTGCCGTCGGCTTTGACGAAATGGGCGTACCAGGCCAGGTCGCGTTCGAGGCGGTCTTGGATATGGGAGGGGAGCGAGAACTCGTGATACTCGTCGGGATAGACGACTAGCTCGGTGGTGCGGCCGAGGCGTTTTAGGGCTTGGTACATTTGTTCGCCGCCGAGGATTGGGACGTTCCAGTCGATGTTGCCGCCCATGAAGAGTGTGGGGGTGGTGACTTTGGCGACGTTGCGGAAAGGCGAGACTTTCGCCCAGGCAGCCTGATTTTCCCAGGGGAAGCCCAACTCGGTCTCATAGTCTTTTTGGTATTGGTCGTGGCCGTAGAGGCTGGAGAACTCGGCGGCGCCGGCGCCGGATATGGCGGCTTTGAAGCGTGTGGTCTGCGTGATGATGAAATCGGTGGAGATACCACCGTAAGACCAGCCTCCTACGCCGAGTTTATCGGCGTCGGCGATTCCCTGCTCGATGGCGTAATCGACCATGGCCATGTCGTCCTGAAAATCTTTGTTGCCCCAGTCGGCGAAGATGGCTTTGCAGAAGTCCTGGCCGTAGCCGGTGGAGCCGCGTGGGTTGGGGAAGAGGACGGCGTAGCCGTTGGCGGCGTAAAGTTGTGCGAGATGGGAGAACTCGGCGTAGTAGGCCCAGACGGGACCGCCGTGGGGAATTAGGAGAGTGGGATATTTTTGGCCAGGAGTGTAGTTGAGGGGTTTGTAGAGGTAGCCGGAGACTGGGGTGCCGTCCTTGCTTTTGAAGCGGACGTATTCGCCATGGGAAAGCTTTAGCTGTGAGAAGAGGGCGTCGTTGACGTGGGTGAGTTGTTTGTATTGGTTGCCCTCGATGATGAAAAGCTCATCGGGGCGATCGATCGTGGCGATTTGAGCGACGACTGAGGGCACGGGGCCGGAGCTGAGGGAATAGCCGTTGACGGTGCGAGAGCCCGAGTACTGAGCGGATGACATGTTTGGGACCGCGGCTGCGTCGGCAATTCCGCCGGTTTCGAGATGAATCGTCTTGAGGACTAGAGCGGCGTCGCGATCGGCGACGAAGTAGATGAATTTGCCGTCAGTGGAGAAATGGGGATTGGTAACCATGCGGTCTAGGGAGAGGGTGAGGACTTTGGCAGGGCCACCGGTAGCGGGTGAGATCGCCAGATGGTGGGTAGCGTAGTCGAAGAGTTTAGGGTCGATCATGGTGACGTAGGCGATGGATTTGCCGTCGGGGGACCAGGTGGGAGACATGTCGATGCCAGGGTTTGTGGTGACTTGTGTGAGATGAGCGCCTTTGTCGGTGTTGTTTGCGACGACCGTCCAGATGTCGGTGTTGTAGGTGGCGTCGGGATCGGGGGTGGAGCGGTTGCTGGTGAAGGCCAGGAGTTTGCTGTCGGGGGACCAGGCTGGCTCAGAGTCGTCGTAATCGCCGGACGTGATTTGGGTCAGAGACTTCTTGGCAAGATCGAAAACGTAGAGATGGGCCCGGCGGCGGTCGAGGTAGCCGACTTCGTCGAGTTTAAATTGGAGGCGATCGATGACCCAGGGCTTGGTGGATTTTTTATCTTCGGAAGAATTCTCCTCGGAGGCGGAAGCTTCGCTTGCGTCGTGTGACTTGTGATTGGCGGCTTCCAGGTCTTCGGGCTTGGGGTCTTTGAGGAGCAGAACCATTTTGTGGCCATCGGGAGACCAAGCGAAATCAATGAGATACGGAACGACGTCGGTGAGGCGCTGAGCTTCACCGCCTTGGCGGTTGAGGAGCCAAACTTGGGGTTTGCTTCCTTGGCGGGTAGAGATGAAGGCGAGGGACTTTCCGTCGGGGCTCCAGCGAGGGTGGGAGGAGGAGACGCCCTCGGCGGTCATGGGAAGGGCGTCGCCGCCGGAGGTGGGGATTATCCAGATGCGGGTTTCATTTTTGTCGGTCTTCAGAGTGGATTTGTCCACGGCGTAGGCGACCCATTGGGCGTCGAGGCTGAGTTGGGGGTCGTGGACGGTTTGAATCTGAAAGTAGTCGTCGACGGTGATAGGGCGCGGCGAGGGCGGCGATAACTGAGCTGAGGCTCCGGTCGGGAGGAGGATGACAGCCGCGAGGAGGATGGCGAGAGAACCGAGCTTCATGCGAGAGACTCCTGAGTCGAGAATTGAATGCGAGAACAAACAAATGATTGTCGGGCAAAGCTCGGAGTTTAGCAAAGGTGCGGAGAGGGACGTGGGCGGGCACGGGTCCAGAGCTGTTGCGGCGGTGGGAGCTATGGCAGGAGGCTGCGCCTCTGAAAAACTTTGGCGTTCGTCGGAGCACAGGCTGAAGCCTGTGCTACTGAACCTGCGTGGAAGGACAGTTTTCGCGGATAAAAAAATATTCGGCGGGACGCATTTTCTTGTTGCATGCAGGGACGAACCTTGTATTCTTCGAATGCGAACTCACTTCACCCAGCGCGCGAGTGAGAATCGCTAAGGAGGACGAGAGTAAAAATTGAGTTCTTTATCCCTTCCTGCCCAGATTCCCTCCACCGCAATTTCAACAGCGAAAAAAAGGGTCGCAAAGCTGACGCTCTGGCCGCTTGTGGCGGCGACGTTTTTCATGGTGTCGGGCGGGACGTATGGGACGGAGGAGATCGTTCATGGAGCGGGGTACGGGCATGGGATTTTGATTTTGTTGTTCTTGCCGGTGCTGTGGTGCCTTCCGACCGCGTTCATGATCGGGGAGCTTTCGAGCGCGCTGCCGGCGGAGGGTGGTTACTACGCCTGGGTGCGGCGAGGATTGGGGAATTTTTGGGGATTTCAAGAGGCGTGGCTGTCTTTGGCCGCGAGCATCTTTGATATGGCGATCTATCCGACGCTATTTGTATTTTACCTGAAGCAGATGTCGCCGTGGTTCGGGTCGGGGAGCCATGCGGTACTGGCGGGACTATTTGTGGTGGTGACCTGCGCGATTCTCAATGTGCTTGGAATCCGCGTTGTGGGAATCACCTCGCTTTGGTTGTTCTTCTTTCTATCGGCGCCGTTTGCAATCATCGTCGTGATGACACCGTTCAAAGTTGGGGCTTTCGCGGGTGCCAGTGGCCATGGGGCAGCTGAGGCAACGGGCCTGGGCCTGCTGGGCGGCGTGTTAGTGGCGATGTGGAATTACATGGGATGGGACAACGCATCGACGATCGCGCAAGAAGTGGAGAGACCACAGAGAACGTACCCGAGGGCGATGATCGCGGCGGTAGTTCTCGTTTCGTTGACCTATATTCTGCCGTTTCTAGCGGTGTACTTCACTGGCGTGCCGGCCGCAACGTTTGGTGCGGACGGCGCCTGGGCCACGATTGCTGGTTTGATTGGCGGAAAGATCCTGGGATTTGAATGGCTGCGCTTCCTGATTGTGATCGGCGGGATGATGAGCGCGTTTGGAATGTTCAACGCACTGGTGATGAGCTACTCGAGGCTTCCCCTGGCGATGGCGCGCGACGGAATGCTGCCGAAGGTCTTTGCGAAGACGACGGAGAAAACGCAGACGCCGTGGGTAGCGATTCTGGTTTGCGCAGGATGTTGGGCGCTCTGTTTGGGCTTGGGATTCAGGAGGCTCGTTACTTTGGACATTATGCTCTATGGCGCGAGCTTGATGCTGGAGTTCGTGACACTGGTGGCTTTGCGGATTCGCGAGCCGGAGTTAAAGCGCGAGTTCAAAGTACCTGGTGGGTTGGTTGGGGCAATTTCCTGCGGAGTATTTCCGCTTTTGCTGATGAGCCTGGCGATGGTTGAGAGCGGAAGTGAAACAATCCTTGGGATGAACGGATTAGTGTTTGGGCTGATCATCATGGTGGGCGGAGTCGTGCTGTACGCAGCGACTAAGCCTCTGCGGCGAGCGGTGATTGCACCGGCGGCCACGCCGAACGCGGTCACTGGCGACTAAGCTGCCGCGCGTTGGGCGCGGTGCTGGTATACTCCACAATTCATTTCACAAATCTCTTTCCATTTGGAGACAAGACCGTGAAGAAGCTCCGGCTTTTCCTACTACTCCTGCTAGTTGCCGGTGGGGTTTTGCTTGCGCACGCGACTGCCAGAGCTACGCCTGATGCTGCGCTGAAATTCGACCAAAAATTCTTTGGAGAAATGCGGTGGCGGTCGATTGGGCCGTTCCGCGCGGGGCGGTCGCTGGCAGTGACGGGAGTGCGCGGGCAGCCGGACGTGTACTACTTCGGCTCGGTGAATGGAGGCGTTTGGAAGTCGAACGATGCGGGGCGGACATGGAATCCGATATTTGATTCTGAACCCGTGGGTTCGATCGGGGCCATTGCCGTGGCGCCATCCAATGCGAATGTGATTTACGTGGGGTCGGGCGAGGCGGACATGCGCTCGAGCATTTCGTATGGCAATGGAATGTATAAGTCTACCGATGCGGGCAAGACGTGGGAGCACATCGGGCTGGATGATTCGCGACAGATTGCGCGGATTGTGGTGGACCCCGACAACCCTGAAAAGCTTTTTGTGGCGGCGCTCGGACACGCGTACGGACCGAACAAGGAGCGCGGCGTTTTTCGTTCGAACGACGGCGGGAAGACCTGGCAGCAGATTCTTTTTAAGGACGAAAATACTGGCGCAATCGACTTGGTGATGAAGCCGGGAAATTCGCAGATTCTTTATGCGGCTTTGCTGCAGACGCGCCGGCCGCCCTGGAGCATTTATCCGCCGTCGAAAGGGCCAGGGTCTGGGCTTTATCGTTCGAAGGATGGCGGCGAGCATTGGGAGCTGTTGACGGGACACGGATTGCCTACTGAAGAACTGGGACGGATGGGAATTGCGTTTGCTCTCAGCAATCCAAAGCGGGTTTATCTGATCGCGGATGCGAAGGAGGGTGGGCTGTACCGCTCCGACGATGGCGGGGAGAATTGGGCGCGCGTCTCGAAGGATGCGCGGATTTGGGGACGCGGATGGTATTTCTGCGAGGTGAGCGTCGATACGAAGGATGCGGATACGGTGTATGTGCCGAATACTTCGATATATCGTTCACGCGACGGGGGAAAAACGTTTACGGCCATTAAGGGCGCGCCGGGCGGAGATGATTATCACCAACTTTGGATTGATCCGGACAATCCCCAGCGCATGGTATTGGGATGCGATCAAGGCGTGATTGTGACGCGGAACGGCGGGGAGACGTGGAGCTCCTGGTATAACCAGGCGACCGGGCAGTTTTATCACGTGGCGACGGACAATCGATTTCCTTACTGGGTTTATGGGGCGCAGCAGGACAGCGGAGCGGCAGCAACACCGAGCCGAAGCAATTGGCGGGGGCTGAATTTTCAAGATTGGCGACCGATGGAAGCGGGAGGCGAGAGTGACTACGTCGCTCCCGACCCGGTGAATCCCGGAATTATTTATGGCGGGTCCGTGGTGCGGCAGGATTTTCATAACGAGGAAGTTCAGCAGATACCGCCGACGCTGATGTACCCCGGCGACTACCGGCGGACGTGGACTTTGCCGTTGGTTTTCTCGGAGCTTGATCCGCATGTGTTGTACTTCAGCGCGCAGGTTTTGTTTCGAACGGCGGACGGCGGAAACTCGTGGCAGAAGATTAGTCCTGATTTGATGCGGGAAGACCCGGGAGTGCCGCCAAATCTCGATGCGGCTACTGCGGCAGATGTGCCGCCGGGGAAAAGGCACGGCGTGATTTATACGATTGCGCCTTCGCCGAAGGTGGCTGGCGAGATTTGGGTGGGAACGGATGACGGGCTAGTTCATTTGACGCGCGATGAAGGAAAAACGTGGAGCGACGTCACGCCTAAGGAGCTGACGGCGTGGAGCAAGGTAACGCACATTGCGGCTTCGCGCTTTGACGCAGGCAAAGTGTACGCGGCAGTGGATCGTCACCGGCTGGAGGATTTGCACCCTTATTTGTATCGCACGAAGGATTTCGGGAAGACGTGGCAGCGCGTTTCCAGTGGAATCCCCGAAGGCAGCTTTCTGAATTGCGTGCGTGAGGATCCGAAAGTTGCGGGGCTGCTCTATGCGTGCACAGAAAAAGGCGTGTACGTTTCATTTGATGATGGCGACGACTGGCAGCCCCTGCAGCTTAATTTGCCGACGACTTCGGTGCGCGATTTGGTGGTGCATGATGATGATCTGGTGATCGCCACCTTCGGGCGGTCGTTCTGGGTGCTGGATGACGTGACGCCTCTTCGGCAGTGGAGTGCGAAGGTGGCGAGCGCGGACGCGTGGCTCTTCGAGCCACAGACGGCGTATCGCGTGCGTCCTGGCGCGGATCAGGGGACACCCATACCGCTCGATGAACCGCAAGCGGAGAATCCGCCAACGGGTGCGGTGCTGGATTACTACTTGCAGGAGAGGCAGACGGAAGCGGTGCAACTTGAAGTTCTTGACGCTACTGGAAAACTTGTGCGGCGATTTGCTAGCACCGACGAGATGCCGAAGACAAATCCCGACGAACTGGATATTCCAATGTACTGGGTGCATGACGCGCAGCCGCTGTCGGCTGAGGCGGGGATGCACCGGTTTGTTTGGGACTTGCGGTATGCGTTCGCGGGAGCGAGGCGAAGGTCTCGGCGGGGAGGAGGCGGACCGATAGCGGTTCCGGGACGGTATACGGTAAAGCTGACCGCTGCGGGAAAGACAATTTCTGTCCCGTTGGCGGTCGCGATGGATCCGCGTGTGAAGACGAGCGCTGCCGATTTGGAGCGGCAGTTTCAACTGGCTTCCAGACTTGCGGCAGGCGTTGGAGAGTTTTCCGCGGTTGTAGCGCGTGCAGACGATTTGCAGAAGCAACTCGCGGCTCGGAGCAAGGAAGCAGCGGGAAACGTGGAACTGGCTACAGCGCTGGCTGATTTGGAGAAGAGAGTTGGGTCAGTGGCAGGTTCTGGAGGTGGTGGCGGATTCGGATTTTTTGGGTTTGCCGTGCCTGGGGATCAGCCGACGACGCTCAGGCAGGTTTCCACTGCGTATGGTGCACTGCTGGGAATCGTGGAGAGCGCAGATGTTGCGCCCTCGGCAGATGCGGCGGCCGCTAGCGAGAAATGGGAAACGGCTGGAAAGGCTACGTTGGGGCGGTGGGATGAGATTCAAGTAAAAGATGTGGCACGGGTGAATTCGCTGCTGGAAAATGCCAAGTTGCAATCCTTAAAAACCGATGAAGAAAAGACGTTCCCCTAAAGGCGTGCACCTACACGTTGGTACCTCAGGTTCAGGCAACGTCTTTCAGAATCATGGAGAAGCGGGAACGCGACATTTGGGCGGGATGTGGGTTATATGAAGGTAGGAAGAAAGAACACCAGCCCAGAATGAGGACCCTCCATGATTAGGAATAGCATTACGAAGCAAATTGCCGTTGCCGCCGGATTTCTGGCGCTGACTTTTGCCCCGGGAATCAGCCGCGCACAAAGTGGTTCACAGCCTCCAGCACAAGACCAGAGCCAGGCGGCACCTGCCGCGCCAGCGCAGCACGAAGGACGGATGCATGGCGCGATGCAAGGACTAAACCTGACCGATGATCAAAAAGAGGCGATGAAGAAAATTCACGAGTCTACGAAAGCGCAATTGGATGCCGTTAACAAGGACGAATCGCTGACGGCGGATCAGAAGGAAGCGAAGATTCACCAACTGCGTCACGGTGCTCGCATGCAGATGGTGAAACTCTTGACGCCAGAACAGCGGCAACAGATGAAGGCGAATGTTCGTGCGTTGCGCGCCTCTCGCCGTGAAAAACAGCAACAACAGCCGCCACAAACCCAGCCGCAAGGGTGATGGGGCGAGACTTTGGAGAGGTCCGATTCATAAACGATAAGTGGCGATCGGCCAAATCAAGGTCGTTATAGAGATGCGAAAAGGGACGGCCCAAGGGACCGTCTCTTTTTCGTCGAGGGATACATCCGAGCGGCACGAAATAGCGAAGAGATTTGGTATGCTGCTCGACGTGGGAAATATTGGTCGGACGAATGGGCGCGCCTCGGGTCGGAACGGTTGTCGAATCGGCGCGTTTTTTTTCTTGCCGGTTTTAGGGGTCGCGGCACTCAGTTATTCATCGCAATCGCCCTCACAAACGCCGCCGGCTGCTTCTGCGGCCCAGTCGCCCGCGCCTCAGGCATTGCCGGCAACGCCGGCACCAGCAACGCCGCAAGGACTTCCGCAAACAATTCCTACAGCAGTGCCCCGCGCGGGATTGAACATCGTGGTGCTCGATCCGGCGCATGGCGGGACAGACCTGGGCGCGCGAGGGACTGGCGGCATTCGCGAGAGCGAAATCGTGCTGGATTTTGCGGCACAGGTGCGCCGTGCACTGGAAGCGCAAGGATTTCAAGTGATCCAGACGCGCCAGGGAAATGAAGATCCTTCCTACGACGACCGTTCGGCGATTGCTAATGCGCAAAGTGGCGCGGTTTTCGTGACGCTGCATATTGCGTCGACGGGGCTGCCCGGAACGGCACGAGTGTACGTGAATTCGGATTTGCCGGTGACGACGAGTGCGGGCGGATTGATTCCCTGGGACCGGGCACAGACGCCGTTTCAAGGGTTGAGCAGGAAATTGGGCGATCTGGTGCAGGGGTTGCTAGCGCAGCGATTTAAGGGATCGCCCAACACGGCGCAAACAGCGGCGGTGAGGCAGTTGCGAACGACAGCGGCGCCGGCGATCGCCGTGGAAATATCGAGCGTGGTGGTGGAGAACCGCGCGGACCTGGACCGCATGGCGTCGGGGGTGGCCGAGGCAATCGCGACAGGAGTCGCGTCCTTCCGGCCCTCGTACGTGGTGCCGACGATGACAGGCGGCACACCGTGACGACCCGCTGGATCAAATGGGTTGTGGGCGTGCTCTGCGTGGCCGTGATTGTGGGAGTGTTTTACCTTCCGATTCTGCGGCGGCGATTGCGAGCGGCGGCGAAGCTGCAACAGCAAACTGCGGAACAGGCGCGCAGAGAATTGACGCAAGCGGTTCCGATAAATCCGGGCGAGCCGCGTGTGAGAGCAAAATTATTTTGGGCTTCGGGGAATAGCGATGGCGCGCTGGTGGACTCGACGGTGGAGTTGCCGCTTTCGGATGATCCGGTGCTGCGCTCGAAACAAGTATTGAACACACTGTTGGCCGGGCCTGTGGATGCGGAGCTGCGCACCCTGCCACCCGACGCGGTGCTTCTGGCGTTTTATTTGTTGCCGAATGGTACGGCCATTGCGGATTTTTCTGAGGCGCTGGCAACGGCGACGCCCTCGGGAATTCAGAGCGAGCAGTTGGCCGTAGATTCGCTTACGCGCACGCTCGAAGCGAATGTGCCGCGCGTACAGCGGCTGAAAATCTTGATTCATGGGCAGGAAGTGGAAACGCTGGCCGGGCATTTGGACCTAACAGGAACTTTTTTGGTTAATACGAAGGGCACGCTTGTGGCGCCTAGCGTGGCGGCACCAGTCGTAGCGCCAACAGCGCCTCCGAGCGCAGAGAGGCCGGCGGCTCCCGCGATTGATAAGGCTGTTCCTGCAGCAGCTCCGACAGCGAAGCCGGGTTCGCCCAAGGGCGCTTGAACATTGACATCCGATAAGCGGCCCAGCAAACTGGCGCAGGCTGACGTAAATCGTAAGAACAACGGTGGCAAAAGTGATGACAGCAGGGGGAAGAGTGCGAGTTGATGGCCGCGGTCCGGATCAGATGCGCCCGTTGAAAATGACCACGGATTTTATTTCGACGGCGGAAGGAAGCGTGTTGATTGAGATCGGTAGCACGCGAGTGATCTGCACGGCGACGGTGGACGACGGCGTGCCGGGATTTATGAAGGGCACGGGCAAAGGCTGGGTGACGAGCGAATACGGGATGCTGCCGCGGGCAACAGAGGAACGCACGCAAAGAGAGGCGACGCGCGGGAAACAGTCTGGGCGGACGCTCGAGATTCAGCGGTTGATTGGGCGGTCTCTGCGGGCAGTGACAGATCAGGAGGCGCTGGGCGAGCGCACGGTTTGGATCGATTGCGATGTGATTCAGGCGGATGGCGGGACGCGGACGGCTTCGATCACGGGAGCGTTTGTGGCGCTGGCGCTGGCGTTCGAACGGCTGGTGGCCGCGGGAATTTTGAAGAGTTCGCCACTCATTGATAGCGTTGCGGCGACGAGCGTAGGAATCGTGGACGACCGCGCGTTGCTGGATTTGGCGTATGAAGAAGATTCGCGCGCGGAAGTGGATATGAACGTGGTGATGACGGGCAGCGGACATTTTGTTGAGGTTCAAGCTACGGCGGAGGGGCGGCCTTTTAGCGGAAGCGAAATGCAAGACCTGCTTGCGTTGGCGTCGGCTGGGATTCGCCGGCTGACGGAGGAACAGCGCGCAGTGCTGCCGGTTAAGTTCCATGCGCGCGCGCGCTAAGTTGTTTCTAGCTTCATCAAATCCGGGAAAACTTGAGGAGTTTCGTGCGCTGGCGAACGCCAGTGCTCCGGGTGTGACGGATGCACTGAACGCGCGCGTGGAGATTGAGTTGTTGCCGGGACTCGATGTCCTGCCATCGTTTCCAGAGGATGCTCCGACGTTTGCGGAAAATGCTGCGGGAAAAGCACTGCATTATTCGCGACTTGGAGGCGGGTACGTGTTTGCGGACGACTCCGGGTTGGTGGTGCCGTCGCTCGGGGGAGCGCCCGGCGTGCACTCGGCGCGTTACGCGGGACCAAACGCGACGGACGCGGAGCGGATTGCGAAATTGCTTGGCGAACTACGCGGCAAAGAGGGCGCGGAACGAGCTGCGTATTTTGTTTGCGCTATAGCTTTGGCGGAACAAGGGAGGGCGCTCGCGATTGTGACCGCTCGCGTGGACGGCGAGATTTTGGAATCACCGCGAGGGGGCGGCGGCTTTGGATATGATCCCGTGTTTTACTTCCCTGCGCTGAGAAAAGCATTTGCGGAGCTATTGCCGCAAGAAAAGAATAGGATTAGCCATCGCGGGAAGGCGTTTCGGAGGATGCTTGCATCGTTAAGGAATTCGGAGGGGCAGGGTATGCCGTGCCCCGGCGATTGATCGACCTTTCCAAACTGTATCTGACATGCAAAGGACGGCTTTTCCTTCCTGTGTGATATTCTTGCGCGTCATGCCCGCCAAAAAAACAAAACCGAAAAGAAAAACAAAAAGCAGCAAGTCTGTCGTGGCGAAGACTGCGCGCGCTCCTAAGAGCACTAAAGCCCCAAAAACTGCGGCTGCCGGGACGGACCCGAAGCGTGTAGCAACGATTCTGGCTAAGTTGGATGAGGCATACCCTGCAGCTACTTGCGAATTGAAGCACGACAACGCGTTTCAGCTCCTGATTTCTACAATTCTTTCCGCGCAGTGCACAGATGTGCGGGTGAATCAGGTCGCGGAAACGCTGTACAAAAAATATCCGACGCCGGAGGCGTTCGCGTACGCAAATCCCAGCGAGTTGGAGCAAGAGATTCGGCCAACGGGATTTTTTCGAAACAAAACAAAGTCGATCATGGGTGCAAGCAAGGCAATCATTGAAACCTTTGGCGGTCAAGTGCCGCGCACGATGGAAGAGATGTTGACTCTTCCGGGGGCGGCGCGAAAGACGGCGAACGTGGTTTTAGGCACGGCTTTCGGCATCGCCAGCGGAATCGTTGTGGATACTCACGTGATTCGCATCTCCAACCGGTTGGATTTGACGCGAAATGAAGACCCTAAGAAGATCGAACAGGACTTGATGAAGGTGATTCCAAAAGAAAAATGGATTGTGTTTTCGCACCAGATCATCTGGCACGGGCGGCGAGTTTGCCATGCGCGGAAACCGAAGTGCGTGGAATGTAACCTCCAGAAAATTTGCTATTCGAAAGACAAGACGATCTAGCCGAAGCCGCGGTTGGATTGCGGTATTTGGTCTTTCACCGAACCGCGCCCAGCAACTCAAAGACACGTTCCGCTTGCAGTCAGGCAGGCAGCCAGCCAAGACTGCACTCCGGGCTGTGCTTTCACGTATCATGCAGCTATGCGGATTTTGCTTGTCGAAGACGATCCGGGAGTACGCAGGTTCGTTGTGAAGGGACTGCGCGAGCAGGCCTACGCGGTGGACACCGCCGCCACCGGTGAAGACGCGCTGTATCAGGCGGACATCAATGAGTATGACCTGATCATTCTGGACGTCATGATTCCCGCACCCGACGGTTTCGAGGTCTGCCGCAGACTACGCAAAGCCGCACGGCGAATGCCGATACTGATGCTAACCGCGCGAGACGCCGTTGAAGACCGAGTTAGCGGGCTAGATCGCGGAGCCGATGATTACCTGACAAAACCCTTCGAGTTTCGCGAACTGCTGGCACGGCTGCGCGCGCTGCTGCGCCGTTCGACGGAATTGCATCCGCCGAGGCTGAGCGTCGGAGATCTAGTGCTGGATACGGCGGCGCAAAACGCGACGCGGGGCGGGCATGCGATTTCGTTGACGCACAAGGAATATGCGCTGCTTGAATACCTCGTGCGGAACGCGGGACGAGTGGTGAGCAGGGCGGATATCGCCGAGCACGTTTGGGATGAGAGTTTCGATCCGTTTTCAAACTTGATTGAAGTCTATATCAATCGTCTACGCCGGAAGATCGATCCGGATGGAAGCTCGGGGCTCTTGCAGACGCGGCGAGGCGCTGGTTACATTTTGAAGTCGAGTGAGGACACGGAGAGTGGAGGGCGCGGGCAATCGGCTGGCGCGCAAGGCAAAGCGAACGCGGCGGACCGCAAAAAGCATGCTTGATTCCGTTCGCGTGCGGCTAACTGTATGGTACTCCGCAGTTCTGGCTGTGGTGTTGATCCTGGTATCTGCAACTACCTACCTGATCGTTCGAAAAGCGTCGATGCAGCGGACGGACACAGATTTAGAGGGGCTATCGGATTCGTTCCTGGTGACATTTCAGGATGAGCTTTCGGACACTCCCGGCACACGGACTTCAGCAGTTTCTTCGGCAGCCCGGCAAGCGATGGCCGAGCATCGCTCGAATAGCGATGCTTTCGGGGTGCTGGGTCCGGGGGGAGAGATCGTAGCTACTTCGACCGAGGCTACCTCGCCCGGCGAATCATCTTATAGTTCGTTGACCCGCGCACTCACATCGAGCGACTTTCACCGTTTCGTGAAAACGAGCCAAAACAAGGAAGTCAATTTGGAAACGATTCGCGGAGAACACTCACGATTCCGCGCCTACTCTCGTCAATTCAATGCAAACGGCCAAAACTACTTGCTCATTATTCTTCATTCGTTACACGGACAAAATGAAATGTTGGAAACGATACAGCTAACGTTTACCTGGATGATTCTCGTTGGTCTGCTGCTCGCTGGGACAGGTGGCTATTTTCTGGCAAGAAAGAGTTTGGCGCCAGTTGTAGCGATGGGAGAGCACGCTCGTCGCATCGGGGCGACTAATTTGCACGATCGGCTTCCCGTTCTCAACGCCAACGATGAGCTCGGGCAACTGGCCACAACCTTCAACGATCTCTTGAATCGGCTCGACGAGTCGTTCGAGCGTCAGCGGCGTTTCGTCGCGGATGCTTCTCATGAACTTCGGACGCCGTTGGCGATTCTGCGCGGAGAGGCCGAGGTGGCCATGTCGCAGCAGGGCAGGAAAGCGGAAGACTACCTTGAATCGTTGGGGATTCTGCACGATGAGACTTCTCGGCTGATAAAGATCGTGGAAGACCTTTTCACGCTTACGCGGGCCGACTCGGGGCAGTACCCCCTGTCACCAGAGAATGTATATCTGGAGGAATTGGTGGCGGATTGCGCGCACTCAGCGAGGACGCTGGCGCGCGAGAAGAATATTGAATTGAGCGTCGATGCTTCCTCTGAATGCCTGGTTCACGGAGATCAGGCCCTGCTGCGCCGGATGATCCTGAATCTGGTGGACAATGCGATCAAGTACACTGCGGATGGCGGACGCGTCGATATTGCCTGTCGCGTCGCAGCTGCGGGCTTTGAGCTACACGTCACTGACACAGGACCAGGGATACCGCCCGAGCTGCACTCTCGCATTTTCGAGCGGTTCTTCCGGGCTGATCCCGCGAGATCGCGCTCGGGGCGCGAGGGCGGGGCGGGTCTAGGATTGTCGATAGCCCTGTGGATTGCCGAGGCGCATCAAGGCCGGCTGGAATTGGTCCGCTCCGATGCAACAGGCAGTCACTTCGCAGTATATTTGCCGGGACCCGTTGCTGCGCTCGCGGGGACCGATTAATCGTCTGTTTATCTCAAGGCCGTTAAGTTCGTGATAGCGGAACGTGAAGGTTTGCGGGCCGCTCGAGAGAAATCCCGTGAACACTCGCCATCCTTCGTATCGATCGCCGATTCTCGCGACACTTCTCGCGCTTGGTGGGTATGCACTCTTCCCTTTTCCGGGCGCCAGCCAACAACCGGATAATCCCGTGCCAAAGCAAACCGCCTCTCTATCGGGACCAAGTGCACAGTCCCTTCAGCAATCCAGCGCTCCTTTAGCGAACTCACCAGTCCGGCTCACGCTGGAGGACGCTTTGAACCGCGCTCGAAAAAACAGCGTGCAATTCCAGTCCGCGCAAACTGATGCCGCGATCGCTCATCTGGATAGGTACCAAGCAGGCGCCGCGCTGCTTCCCAGCGTGACGTACGACAATCAGGCGCTCTATACGCAAGGCGCTTCGCCGGCATTGGCAAATCAGACCGGACTTCCTGTCCGCTTTATTGCGAACAATGCAGTTCACGAATACATCAGCCAGGCAAATGTGCACGAGTCCATCGACGTCGCGGGAATAGCGGGTTTTCATCGCGCCTCGGCTGCCGCGGCGCTTGCCCGCGCTCGCGCGGAGATCGCTTCGCGCGGCCTCGTCGTCACCGTAGTTCAGAGCTATTACGCTGTGGCGGCAGCGCAACAAAAACTGGAGACGGCGCGCAAAGGATCGGATGAGGGCGACAGCTTTCTGAAATTGACCCAGGACCTCGAAAAGGGCGGCGAGGTGGCGCACGCCGACGTGATCAAGGCCGACCTGCAGGCTCACGAGCGTCGCCGCCAGCTTCAGGAAGCGCAACTTGCTCTATTGAATGCGCGGCTGGACCTCGCAGTTCTTGTCTTCCCGGAGTTCAACGACAATTTCGAGGTTGCCGACGATTTGCATGCCACAATCCCAATGCCAAGTTTGGCGGAGGTTCAGCAGCAGGCCGCTAAGGAAAATCCAGATGTCCGAGCCGCTCTGGAAGCTGTCAGAGCTGCGGGATACGACGTTACTGCGGCTCGCGCCGGTTATTTGCCGTCGCTCGGTCTCGACTACTGGTACGGCATTGATGCACCGAATTTCGGAGTGAACTTTCCGACGAGAGTGAACGGTCAATCCTTCTCGAACCTGGGTTCTTCCGCGAGCGCAACGCTCAACATCCCGATCTGGAATTGGGGCGCGACCCAGAGCCGCGTCAAACAGGCCGAGCTACGTCGCACGCAAACGCAGCGTGAGCTCTCGCTAACGCAACGCAAGCTGCTTGCGGAGATCCAATCGCTTCACGCGGAAGCTGATACGGCTCTGAATGAGCTCGCAGGTCTCGGCCGCTCTGCCGAACTCGCAGCCGAAAGCCTTCGGCTGACGATCCTGCGCTATAAAGGCGGCGAAGCAACGGTTCTTGAAGTCGTTGATGCACAGACGACCAACGCGCAGTCCAACGCCGCGTATCAAGACGGCGCTGTGCGCTACCGGGTGGCTCTCGCGAATTTGCAGACTTTGACGGGAGTGCTCACGACTCCATGAGAACATCGATGATCCACGGCGCGAAGATTCTAACGAGTTCTATTATCTCAACCGGCTCGCTTGCTGCATTGCTTCTGTGTTCGGTGGGATGCAGCAGTTCGGAGAAGGAGACAGAACCTCTCGTTACGGTGCAAACGACGCCCGCGGAACGTGCCACAATTTCGGAAACGATTTCTGCGGAAGCGGTCGTTTATCCCGTCGAGCAAGCCATAGTCTCTCCGAAGATCACAGCGCCGATCACGGAATTCAAGGTGCAGCGCGGCAGCCTCGTTAAGAAAGGCCAAGTGCTGGCTGTCTTGGAGAATCGAGATCTCGCCGGTCAGGCGGAAGCAAGCAAAGGAAATTTTGAGCAAGCCGATGCCGGCTATGTCACCTCCGTCGACTCTACAATCCCGCAGCAAGTACAGAAAGCGCAGCTCGATGCCGCTGCGGCGAAGGCCGCGTTTGATGCGCAGCAGCGGGTGTATGACAGCCGAAAGGAACTACTCAAGGAAGGTGCGATCCCGCAGCGCGAAGTGGATGCGGCGGAAGTCGGTTTAGCTCAAGCGCGCACTGTGAATGAAGTGGCGCAGAAGCAGCTTGCGGATTTGCAGCGCCTTGGGAAAGAGCAAGCTTTGAAATCGGCCCACGGGTCTCGCCTATCGGCCGAGGGCCAGATGCGCAGTGCGCAAGCGCAGCTCAGTTACTCTGAGATTCGCAGCCCCATCGATGGTGTCGTGACGGACCGCCCCCTGTATGCCGGCGACCTCGCTACCGCTAATCAGCCGATCCTTACCGTGATGAATTTGAGCAGGCTGATCGCCAAGTCTCACGTCCCGCAATCAGAGGCGGCAAAACTAAAACTAGGAAACGCGGCAGAGCTGAAAGTTAGCGGCCTCGACGAGCCGGTGAAAGGCCGAATCACGCTTGTGAGTCCAGCCCTTGATCCCGGCAGCACCACCATTGAAGTTTGGGTCGAGGCCGCCAAGCCGAATCCCGCGCTGAAACCAGGCATGACCGTGGAAGTTTCGATGACGGGAAAGACCGTCAAGGACGCCATCATCGTATCTGCGCGCGCGGTTTTCAAGAACCCCGAAGGCGGGACAGATTATGTGGTGCTCGCCGGGCCGGACCAAAAGGCTCACTGGAAAACCGTGCAAATCGGTGTTCGCAATGGAGAGGATGCGCAAATCGTTAGCGGGATAAACGCAGGCGACCCGATCATCAGCTCTGGCGGTTACGCGCTGCCGGACAACACCAAAATCAAAGTCGAAGCAGCCCCGGTTGAAAAAGACGCAGACGACAAGGCAGACAAATCCGGCAAGGCGAGTGACACGAAGAAGCCTGACGACAAGGACAAGGAGTAGCGACGCATGGGGCCTCGGTCCGAATCGTCGAAAATTTCTGCGTCTGATAAGCTAAGCCTGCCCTGGTTTCAGCGTCTGTCGAGTCCCATCCTTTTCCTGATCGTCAGCCTCATGCTGGTTGGCGCATACTTTGCCTTTTCGATTCCCGTCTCTGTTTTTCCAAATACGGATTTCCCGCGCGTGGTCATCGGCGTCGACAACGGCGTCATGCCCATCGACCAGATGCTTGTCATCATTACCCGTCCCATCGAGGAAGCTGTCAACAGTGTTCCCGGCTTGCAGAAAGTCCAGTCCATCACCAGTCGCGGCTCAGCGGAAATCGATCTCTTCTTCGACTGGAATAGCGACATGATTCTCACTCTTCAACGCGTTGATGCGGTCGTCGCCCGCCTCCAGTCGGAACTCCCGTCTACTGCGAAGATCGAGACTCATCGGATGACCTTTGCGGTATTCCCGATTCTTGGTTACAGCATAACTTCGGACACCGTCCCGCCGAACAAACTCTGGGAAATCGCCACGTACGATTTGAAGCCGCGCATCAACCGGCTGGACGGAGTCGCCTCCGTCGTCGTACAAGGCGGCCGCATTCCTGAGTTTCAGGTATCCCCTGATCCCGCACGCCTTCTCGCCGCTGGAGTGACTGTCAACGACATACTCGAATCCATTCGCCGCACAAACCTGATCGATTCTCCCGGTCTCATCGAAAACGACCATCACCTCACTCTCGGCTTGATCAGCGGCCAGGTGCACACTCCTGAACAAATCGGTGAAATTGTCGTTAAAACTTCCACGGCAGGCGTTCCCATTCGGCTGGGCGATATTGCTGCCGTATCGCCTTCCGTTGCGCCCGTCTACACCATCGTCACCGCAAACGGCAAACCGGCTGTTCTCCTGAACGTAAATCGCCAGCCGGACAGCAACACTCTCCAGGTCGCCAATGAAGTTCACGCGCAAATTCAGGAGCTTTCCAGCGCTCTGCCTCCCGGCGTTCATCTCGAGCCTTTTTACGATCAGTCCACCATCGTTCATGATTCCATCGCCAGCGTTCGCGACGCAGTGATCCTCGGCTTGATCCTCTCCTCGATCGTCCTCGTCCTTTTCCTGCGCGACTGGGGATCTTCGCTGGTCGCAGGCTTGGTGATTCCCGCCACTCTTCTTATCACCTTCATTGCCTTGAAGGTCGCCGGCCAAAGCTTCAACCTCATGACCCTTGGCGGTCTAGCCGCCGCAGTGGGCCTCGTCATCGACGACGCTATCGTCGTCCTCGAAAACATCGTTCTACACCGCGACGCCGGCCAGAACCGCTTCGAAGCCATTCAAAGCGCGCTCCACGAATTGACCGTTCCCCTTATCGGCTCAACCATCACCCCTATCGTCGTTTTCTTGCCGCTCATCTCGACCACCGGCGTCACCGGCAGCTTTTTCCGCGCTCTCGCCGTCACCATGACCGTGTCGCTGTTTACTTCCCTTCTTCTGGCCCTTACTTGGACGCCCACCCTTAGCCTGCTTTTGGTCCGCCGCAAGGATCGCAAAGCCCCGGTCAGCGCAAAGACTGCTTCTGTCGTTCCCGAAACGCCTTCGCCAGAATCATCACAAGAGCCGGACGCTGCCGCCCTCCTTGCCAGCGAAGAAGCTCACCTTTCGGGCTTTTTCGGGCGCATCATCAATTTTTACGGTCGTACCATGCAGGGCGTTTTGAAACGCCCGCGGGTCCTTATCGCTAGTTCTGCTGCGATCGTCGCACTCGGAGCGTGGATTGGCATTGGATTGCTTGAGAACGACTTGCTCCCGGAAATGGATGAAGGTGGTTTCATTCTGGACTACCACACTCCTCCCGGAAGTTCCCTCGCCGAATCCGACCGCATCATTCAGCGCATCGAAAACATTCTGCACGAGGTTCCGGAAGTCGAAAACACCTCGCGCCGCACGGGTTTGGAGCTTGGTGCGATCCCTGTCACAGAAGCCAACAAAGGCGACTTTACTGTCAGGCTGAAGCGCAAACGCAATCGCGCCATCGACGAGATCATGAACGATGTGCGGGCACAAGTCGAACAGACTGAACCTGGAACCAAGGTCGAATTCGTTCAAGTACTGCAAGACATGATCGGCGACCTGACCAGCCAGCCAGAGCCCATCGTTATAAAACTCTTCTCTCCCGACGCGAAGCTTCTTCAAGAGACCGCACCTCGCGTCGCGGACGCCATCGGCAAAATCGAAATTGGAAAAACCCATCCCGTCGTCGACATTCTCGATGGCATCGAAAACACCACCAGCGGCCCAGCGGTTACTTACCAGGTGAATTCAGCTATCGCTGCACGTAGCGGTTTCACACCGGAGGAAATTGCCATCGACGCTTCAGCCATCTTGGAAGGCGAGCCCGCTGCAACGCCCGTAGTCATCGGCGATCGCGCCTATCCCATTCGCGTCCGTTTCCCGGAACAGACCCGCGCTTCGCTCGATCGCATGAGCAACACTTTGCTCGTTAGCTCCACGGGGCATACCGCCACGCTCGGCTCTCTCGCCACCGTCACCGCCGAATCCGGCCAGATTGAAGTCCGTCGCGAAAACCTTCAACGACTTGTCACCGTAACCGCCCGCCTCGAAGGCGCTGGTCTGGGAAGCGGCATGGCGGCCGTGCAGAAGGCAGTCAAATATCTACATTTGCCATCTTCCATTCGTGTGGAATACGGCGGCCAGTACCAGGAGCAGCAAAAGTCCTTCCACGACCTCTTGATTGTTCTCCTTCTGGCTCTTTTGCTCCTGTTCGCGGTCTTGCTCTTCGAGTTTCGGACCTTTTCAGCCCCCGCCGCTATTCTTGCTTCCGCATTGCTCTCTTTGTTTGGCGGTCTTGTAGCCCTCCTCGTCACACGCACAACCTTCAACGTCGCTTCTTTCATGGGCATGATAATGGTCATCGGCATTGTCGCGAAAAACGGCATCCTGCTGCTGGATGCGGAGCAGCGTTTCCGCAGTCTGGGCTTCTCTTCCGAGGAGGCTATGCTGCAAGCTGGCCGCCGCCGGCTTCGGCCCATTGCCATGACTGCGCTGGCCACAGTGGCCGGGATGCTGCCATTGGCTTTGGCTCTCGGCGCCGGTTCGCAAATGCTGCAGCCACTCGCGATTACCGTGATTGGCGGCCTTTTGAGCTCGATGGTCTTGTCTCTTGTGTTTACGCCTGCAATCCACTTCTTCCTGCAACGCCGCTCGACTGTCGCGAGCGAACAGGCAAAAGCTACCTAGAAACGGCACACGCCCGAAAGCATCCAGGATAGCAGTAGCATTTCCCTTTCATTGACACTCCGAGTAAAATTAATGATGAGGATCATTTATTTTCATGCACAAGACAGTGGCAATGAGCAGTACGCAAATGCACGGGCGAAATCCGGCGGTGCCCCTCAGCAAGAATGAGCACCTGTTGCGCTGGGTGGAAAAAATGGCAGAGCTTGCCAAGCCGGCTGCCATCCATTGGGTGGATGGCTCGCAGGAAGAAAACGAAGCTTTTCTCCGGGAGATGGTCGCGTCGGGAACGCTAACCAAACTGAACGAAAAGCTCTGGCCGGGATGCTATTACGCGAGATCGGACGCGAACGACGTGGCGCGTGTGGAAGACCGAACGTTCATTTGCTCTCTCTCCAAAGACAGCGCGGGACCAACAAATAATTGGGAAAATCCATACGAGATGCGGAAGAAGTTGAAAGGTCTTTTCAATGGCGCCATGCGCGGACGCACGATGTATGTATTGCCGTACAGCATGGGGCCGTTCGGCTCGCCGATGTCGCAGATTGGCGTGCAATTGACGGACTCGCCGTACGTGGTCGTTAATATGCGCATCATGGCGCGTATTGGGTTGCCCGTTTTTCAGCAGATTGATACAGGGATACCGCGCGTTGTGCCGTGCATGCACTCGGTCGGCGCGCCGCTCGCTGATGGCCAGAAAGATGTGCCGTGGCCGTGCAATAAAGAGAAATACATCGTGCATTTTCCGGAGACGCGCGAAATTTGGTCCTACGGCTCCGGTTACGGCGGAAACGCGCTGCTTGGTAAAAAGTGTTTCGGGTTGCGAATTGCCTCCAACATTGCACGAGACGAAGGTTGGATGGCGGAGCACATGCTGATTCTTGGCGTCGAAAATCCGGCTGGCGAGAAAACGTATGTGGCCGCCGCTTTTCCGAGCGCTTGCGGAAAAACAAATTTCGCGATGCTCATTCCGCCCAAAGGCTTTGAGGGCTGGAAAGTATGGACGGTCGGTGACGATATCGCCTGGATTCGACCGGACGAGCGTGGGCTTCTGCGGGCGATAAATCCGGAAGCGGGATTTTTTGGCGTGGCGCCGGGGACCTCAGTAAAGACGAATCGCAACGCGATGGCTACGCTCGCGAAGAATTCCATTTTCACGAATGTCGCGCTTACTCCGGACGGTGGAGTCTGGTGGGAAGGCATGACCGACACGCCTCCAGCGGAATGCCTGGATTGGAAGGGGCAGAAGTGGACTCCGGAAATTGCAAAAGAAACCGGGGCAAAGGCCTCGCATCCGAACGCACGCTTCACAGCGCCAGCTTCGCAATGTCCGACGATCGATCCAGCTTGGGAAGATCCCAGCGGCGTTCCGATCAGCGCCATCATCTTCGGAGGGCGACGGGCAACGACCATGCCGCTTGTTTTCCAGGCTTTCAATTGGAGCTCGGGCGTTTACATCGGCGCGACAATGGGATCGGAAACCACCGCGGCCGCGGCGGGAGCGGTCGGAAAAGTGCGACGAGACCCGATGGCGATGCTTCCCTTCTGCGGATACCATATGGGCGATTACTTCCGGCACTGGATCAAAATGCAGCGGTCGCTTACCTTAACTCCAAGAATTTTTCACGTGAACTGGTTCCGCAAGGACGCGGATGGAAAATTCATGTGGCCGGGGTTTTCTGAGAATATGCGCGTTCTTAAGTGGATTGTGGACCGGACTAAAGGCCGGGCATTGGCGAGAGAAACTCCCATTGGCTGGATGCCGCGCTATGAAGATATGGAATGGAAGGGCTTGGACCTCTCCAAGGAGAAGTTTGAGGAACTACAAAAGTTTGATCGCGAAGCCTGGCGCAAGGAAGTGATTGAGCATGAAGAATTGTTCATCGGCCTTCACGACCATTTGCCTAAGGAAATGGTTTACGAACGTGAACTTTTGATCTGCCGGCTTTAGCTAAAAGTGCAGTTCGAGATAGACCAGATAAGCTGCGAGGACCAAGCCGAAGAGCGCGGTCAAGATTCCGACGAGGTCAATGAGGAAACCAGCGGGCTGGAAGCTTCCTGAGTCAATTTGCTCGCGAGTCTGCCGATAGCGGACTAATCCCATTAAACAAACAAGAACTCCGGCGATGATCGCCACCGTTCCGAACCACACCGAAAGTCCTGCGGTTGGCACAACATGCCCCTGGCCCTCGATCTGCATCCACTGCCGGATGGCGACGGCAAAACGGCCAATCGCAAAACCAAACACGACGACGGCAAGCCCGGTGCGGAGCCAAGCGAGAAATGTGCGTTCATTAGCGAGATGATCGCGCGCGAGGTTGGGATTGGTGCCGGCCGACGACTGAGGATCCTTCGCTAATGTTTCAGGCATAAATTCTCAAGAGAAAAGCATGTATTGTGCGACCGGCCTATTTTAATGCTAATTGAAGGAGCGGCCCGGCACCGCTGATATTTTTTATAAGATCGGCGGGAACGTTGTGTCGCAGCTGGAGATATTCCGGGGTGTTGTAGGATACCCACACTTTGCCGCCGGCGTCCTCCCAAATCAAGGCTTTCAGTGGAAGATCAATGGCGAGCGTTGGGGAAGCAACCATCACGGGCGTACCGGCCTTGGGACTGCCGAAAAGAATCAGCTGCGTGGGATGCATCTTCAAGCCGACTTTTTCAGCTTCGCCTCCGTGATCGACGCGGCAGAATATCGTCAGACCTTTTTCTTGCAGCAATGATTCGACGCGCTGGAGAGTTTCCAGAACCGAGTAGGGACTACTGAGGTGGTGTATCCCATTGTCTGTAGTTGGAGCCATGACTGACCTCCTAGAGACCAGAGAAAATATCGAGGGAACGAATGGCGTTTCACAAACTTCTAAAAATCACCAAGGATTTTCCGCAAAAACCAGGCGGAGCGCTCGGTTTCATCCATCCGGCGCACTTTAACTTGTTTCGTGCCCATTTGTTTCTTGTTTTCACTTCGACCGTGAGTGCGACGCCGCGTCTTCGATCAGAGTCGCAACCTCATTCGGTCTGGAGACGTAGACCGAGTGACTGGCGCCAGCAACTTCAACAACGTGACTTTTGGCGCGTGCGGCATACCACCGTTCAAGTTCTGGGTTGATGGTCCTGTCGGCTCCGGCGACCAACATCCAACTCGGCTTGCCTTTCCACGCAGGCGTGGTGATAACTGCTTTGAAATTGTCAGCAAAGTTGAAGACCTGAGAGTGCGCCATGAAAGCAGCCTGCTCGGCAGACAAGTCGGCTGCAAAGAACTCATGAAATTGCGCGGGATCGAGATAGGTGAAACCGTCCGCGGCCTTCTTTATTGCGCCAGACTTGCTTAGGTCACTCGGGAAACGTTTTCCATCGTCAGCCTCATTTTCGCCAGCATCTGGCATGTGGGCGGCGATGTAAACCAACCCGGCGACCGCTGGATCCGTACCTGCTTCCGTAATTACGGCTCCTCCGTAGCTGTGCGCGACTAGAATGCACGGACCATCTTGTAAGGCGAGGACGCGCTTTGTGGCAGCGACGTCTTCCTTAAATGAGGTTTCGGGCTCTTGAACTATGCTGACGTTGAAGCCGTCCTTGACAAGAATGTCGTAGACGCCTTTCCAGCCAGAACCATCCGCCCAGGCGCCGTGGACGAGGACAATATTCTGAATGCGTTGCCTTTCGTTCTGTGCGGAAAGCGTGCAGCATGCCAGCAACAACGATACGATGCAGAGTGACAAGGGCGTTTTACGCGGTAGTTGGGTAGCCTTCATTGGATTACTCACTTTTTAAATTTATGGTACGAGTGGACTTACGTATTGTCTTGGTTGCGCCGGATTCCAGCCTCGATATAGTTGCGCAATCTTAATAAAAAGTCAGACCGCGCTCATTGCTCGCCGACTGCTGGCCGGTGTCGAACGGACGATGAAGGGCAAATTGAAGTATTTGGTGCGTGCGGATCTGATGGATTTGAGTCTTGGCGCTTTGCGCAGGGCTACTTTTGCATGAAACAGACGCGCTTTAGCCGCTGGAACGGAAATGCCGATCATCGCCGCCGTTTCCTTCATCGAATGTTCCTGCAATTGTTGAAGCTCAATCACCTTGCGAATGGCCGGCCGCAAGGTGCGGATTGCGCCGCGAAGAATATTTTCCCGCTCATTCTGGGCAAATCGCTTTTCCGGGTTCGGAGCATGATCCGGCATTTCCCAGGACGCCGCCTTCGTGTCGGAATCGACAGAACCGTCCATCGATATTTCATGAGAAGTGCGCTTTTTCCGCAGAATCATCAGGGCGGAATTGATCGCGATCCGAGTCAGCCAGGTGGAAAATGCCGACCTGCCGTCGAATTCCGCGATGTGAATGAAAGCGCTGAGGAGCGAATCCTGGAGAGCATCTTCCGCGTCTTCGCGGTTTTTTGTTATCCGGAGCAACGATCTGAGGATTCTGGGCGTCAAGCGTTCACAGAGCACATCGAAAGCCACGCTTTCCCCACGCTTAGCAGCGGCGACCAGGCGTTTCTCATCCAGGTGCTCACACTCATCCCTGAACGCGAGACTTTCCAGCACATAATTCTCTTCCGTGCAAACAACCATCCGTTGACAAGCCATATCTCCCCCCGTTTTTCGCTATCTTTGACGTTCCCTTGTGATCCACTCGCGGATATACGGTGAGCAGTGCACCAGCTCGATGCCCTTTGCTTCGCAATCGCTCAGGAAACCAACACCCTCCACGTCCACCAGCGTTAGGTGCTCTAGATCCAGTAACGTTCCAGGTCCCATGCCCTCGGTTTGTGACCTCAGCTCAACGAGATGCTCTGCGCCGATTCGCCCACTTACACGGAGAGTCATCTTGCCAGCGTCGAAAGCCTTTTCAATTCGTAGAGTCATCCTGGCCCTTCAGCGGAGAAACAATGGGCAATCTGTTGGCCTTCTATAAGTTATTGAAAACAATACATTTTATTCCTGAATGATATGCTCAATTTCAGCATTTGCTGATTTTCGGCAATCTGACCAAGTGTTGTGAGCAAAACTCTATGCGGATGCGGAAGGACCGGACACAGGGAGGCTTTGAGCTTGGGGAGCAGCGGACGGGTCAAGGGGGTGTTTCGCATTTACCCACGCGGTTAAATACGAGGCTTTTCGGGCGGAGGATTAGACCGACTTGAACCTGTACTTATTGATTCGCAGGCTGGCGATCTTGGACTCGAGGGTCTGGCGGGGGACACCAAGCAGGGCGGCAGCGCCGGAGGGGCCCGAAACCCGGCCCGCAGTTTGCGCCAAGGCCGCTTCAATCATTTCCTTTTCCTTCGTTTCGTCCATACGCCCAAGTCCCTTGGAAAGCGGATTGAGACCCGACGATCCTTGAGGCAGCTCGCGCCTAAGCCATGACTCTTCAACGGAGAAAGTCTCGCTGTCGCACAAAACGACGGCTCGCTCCACCACGTTTTGCAGTTCTCGGATATTTCCAGGCCAGTCGTAATCCTTAAACAATTGAAGGGTCTTCTTATCGATGTTGCAGAGCTTTTTTCCCGCCTTTTTCGCGTAGCGTTCAATCAAGTACTCCACGAGCAGGGGGATATCATCCGCGCGCTCGCGCAACGAGGGCAGCAGGATGGGAAAGACGTTCAGCCTGTAAAAAAGATCCTGGCGGAACGTGCCGGCAGCAACGGCCGCCGTCAAGTCCCGGTTTGTGGCAGAAAGCACCCTAGTGTCGACAGATACGGATTGGCTGCCTCCCACTCGTTCAAATTCACGTTCCTGGAGCACCCGGAGGAGGGAGCTTTGGGTCTCAGCGGGTAGCTCACCTATCTCATCGAGAAAGATCGTGCCTCCGTCAGCCAGCTCAAAGCGGCCCAGACGCCGCTGAGACGCTCCGGTAAATGCCCCTTTTTCATGTCCGAAAAGCTCGGAGGCGATTAGGGTGGGTGGAATCGCAGCGCAGTTCACGCGAATAAACGCCCGATTGGCGCGTTTCGACCGTCGATGGATTGCGCGCGCGATCATTTCTTTGCCCGTACCGGTTTCGCCAAGAATGAGAACCGTGGAATCCGTCGCGGCCACTTTGGCGACTTGCACGAGGACTCGCCGGAGCGGTTCCGAAGAACCAACAATCTCCTCAAACATGGATACTTTGTCGACTTCCTCGCGGAGGGCAATATTTTCTTTGTAGAGCTGGTCTCTTAACTCCTTTATTTGTTCAAAAGCGGTCTCCAGAGCCGCTCGCGCTTCGTGTTGCTCGGTGACGTCCATGGTAGTGCCGACGACTTCCGTGATTTCGCCCAGCTCATTCATCACGGGGTGCGCGATTGAGTGAAGGTGCTTTATCCTTCCGTCCGGAAGAACGATTCGATAATCTCCGCCAGAATCCGCGATCTCCTTTTGTGTGGACTCTATTTCCGCTCGCCGCCGGACCCCTGCCCGATCTTCGGGATGAACCCTTTCGAGAATATGCGACCAGGTGAGGTTTGTTTTCTCGGGGTCATACTCATAGATCCGATAGTGCTCTTGCGACCAAAAGAGAGCGCGGGTCCGAACATTCCAAGCCCAACTTCCGCTCCTGCTTAGTCTCTGCGCTTCGGCCAAATACCCTTCGCTTCGCCTTAGAGTCTGCTCCGTGCGCACGCGCTCGGTGATATCCGTCGAGCTTCCCACGAACTGCACCAATTCCCCGGACGAGTCCAAAACTGGATGGCCGACGGTGTGCATGTATTTAAGAGTGCCGTCCGGAAGGAGTATTCGGAATTCAATGTCGTATTCTGACTTCTCGCGGATGGCTCGGTCGATTGTCTTTTGCCACCTGTCGCGATCTTCTGGATGAAGTCGCCGGAGCCGCTCTTCCCACCCCGGCATGCCCTTTTCCGGGTCGAAACCATAGATGCGAAACCATTCGTCAGAAAGATGTAAAGCGTCCCCTCCCGCCACTTTCCAGACCCAACTCCCCGTGTGAGTCAGCCTCTGGGCTTCCTCAAGATAGGCTTCGCTGCTCTGCAAAGTCTCATAGAGAGAACGTAATCTCGTCGCGGTATCGTTGAAAACCTTGCCAAGTTGGGCTAGTTCATCGCCGCCCATGACGGATACTTGGTGCCCAAACTCGCCGCGGGCCAATGCCTTCGAACCTTCCATTAGCAGCCCCAGCGGCTCCGTGATGCTGCGGGTGATGGCCAGACCCAGGAGTGCGGCGATGAGCAAGATAATGACGCCAGTGAGCGGAACAATCAGAAGAATTCGCTTTTGTAAGTTCACCACCTGCAAAACCGCTTCTGCCTGCTCACCGCTAACCTGTTGCTCAATGATTTTGACCAGTGCCGAACTCCTGGATTCCAGTGGCCGGACTTGGTTAGCCAAGCGCAAGCGCACCGCCTGCCAGTCGTTCGATTTGGCCAAGTCAGTGATTGCCTCGAGCTCCGCCGGTAGAGCATCCTGAATGGCTTCAAGAGTTGGCACGAGGGTCGGGTCCAGCTTTACCTCCCGTGGCAAGCGATTGAGGGCATTCCTGTAGCGATGGCTGTCCTCGAGAAGGGCGGTACGAAGAGGTTCCGCTTCCGCAACGAGTTCGGTGGTGTTTTCGGCATGTGCGAGATCATCCACGCTTTGATAAAACGACATGAGATTGGTATGAGCCTGCAGGACGACAATCAATTCCTGGTCGACGCCACTTAGACGCTGTGCTTGAACGCGAGCCTGATGGAATTGCCAAAGTAAAACCGCGTTTCCCAGCAACATCGCGATGATAATGAGGACAAAGCAGAGGGTTAAACGGGGACCGATGTTGAGCCGAAGAAGGTGAAAGGTTTTCTCGCCAGCCTGTTTCGCCCATCCGGCAAGTTTCGCGACCACTTGTGACTCCCTATCGCTTGCCTCGGTTACACGTAGCCAAGACCGCTAGCAGGCGGACTCAAATCCGAAACGCTTGGAAAGACATCTGAAATATTCAGAGGCCCTTTTCGCCTGAGGATTAGTTCAGCTTGGAGGGCGGCCCCTGGCTGAATCCAGTTATTTCAACCAGTTCCTTCTCCAATTCCGCAGCAGCTACCGGCGGAATCTTATCACCAGTCAGGACGGAGCGTACCGCACGGATGTACGCTCTGCTCACCTCTTCGTATTTCTCGCCAGTCACTATGGATGGGCGTGCCACTACAGTGCCCCCGTGTTGCCCTGATTGAGCAAGCTGGGGATAGGGATCCAGGATTGCGGGCAATTCAAAAAGCTCGGATTCTTCGGGTGGCCCAGAACGCTCGTTAGCGCGCACGAGCTGGACATCTCTTCGCAGAAGGAATCGGATCAGCTCCAGGGCTTCGCGAGGATGTGCCGAGCCTCGGGAAATCGCCAAACCGTTTCCGCCCAATGTGCTTGCTCGCCCTCCCGAGCCGCCGGGCACGCTAGTTACGCCAAACTGAGGAGGAACATGAACATCCGGCAGCGCAACGGAGCGCGAACCCAAGAAAGGCCAACCGCGAGTGATAACGCTGTAGTTGGATTGCCAGCCGCGAAGGAAAGCTGCTTTACCCGAGCCCCAGGTGTTTTGCGCGTCCCACAATCCGTAGGCCGTCACCGCAGGCGGGGAAATAGAACCAACCCATCGCGCGGCGCGTTGCCATGCCCGAATCACCTGCTCGTTATTTACGCTAACTGTTTTGTCATCTTCGATGATTCGTCCGCCAGCTTCGCTGGACTGCCATTCCAAACCGCTGCAGGTCAAATCTTCGTTGACGCCGCCCTGCCAAACGTACCCCCAAAAGTCCTTCTCGCCTTTCGCCCGTTCGCCAGCCTGAATACGGGCGGCCATCTTCTCGAGCTCATCCCATGTTCTGGGCGGCTCGCGATACCCATATCTTCGCAAAAGAATCGGCCGGTAATACAAAACACTAATATAGGCGTGATGCGGGATGGCCACCAGCTTGTCGCCTACGGAGTAGCTCGCGAGCACCACCGGATTTTGTGAGGTAAGCTCGGCAGCGAAGTAGGGTTTCAGGTCGGTCAGATATTGGTTCAACATTCCGGACCAGATCACATCAATGCTGACCACGTCGGGAGTGGGGACGCCTTTCTTGAGCAGTTCGCGCCACAGAGCGAGTTGATTGAAAGAACCATCAGGACGTGGAATGCGTTTCACCTGGATCCCTGATTCGCGCGTGAAGTCCTCTAAGTCTTTCGCTAATCCAGGGTTCATACCGGAGGTATCCCACTCCACGTCCAGAAACGTCACGGTGACTGGTTCTTGAGAAGCGGGCCGGCAACCGCTGAGGGCAAGAAGAAGCAGCAAGCCGCCGGCGGTGGCGATCTTGCTGAAACCAGCCGATTTAAATGGAGCAGTCGAAGTCGGGTGTTTCGATGGTCTGGTGATTTTCAACCCGGTTGCCATTTTGACGACTCACCCAGCGATGGGGCAAAAAGTGTACCGCAAAAAGCGTGGCGTGCTACAACTTCTGTAAGTCAGGCGGATGGATTTACCGAAATATATAGCGACTTAACGCCCTTTGGCGTGCTCGCCGCTCAAAACCATGCACGTCGAGGAGGCCTTGGCAACCATCTTTGCACTTTCGTCGGTGATTTCACACTCGACATAGCCGACACGACTTCCCCGGCGTACCACTTTCCCCTCAGCCGTCAGGATCGCCTTCCAGACCGGACGAAAGAAATTGATCTTGAGCTCGATGGTGGTGAAGGAGTCATCAGGGGCCAGCGTGCTGGCAAAGGCTATCCCCATGGCGGCGTCGGCGATATCGCAGAGCACTCCGCCGTGCAGAGTGCCCATGGGATTTGCATGCTGAGGACCCGTCGCAAGGGTGACAATCGCCCGTCCGTCCGCGCCGTCCTTGATTTCGAAGCCAAGTAGACGCCCTATGGGCATATCATCTGGCTTAGCCTTCCGTTGGGGACCTGGTTGGAGACTTGCTTCAGGTAGGCTCATGTTTTCTCCGCCTGGGGTTTGGACTCCTTGGAGCGAATATTCGTTTCGAGATACTACTCAAGGTGGTGGCAGGCGATGTTAAATTGCTCAGGCGTTCGTTGCAACCGTTCCGACATCAATCTCCCTTTGAGCGTGGTGACAATGAGAATGGCTAATTGCAGAGGATTAACGCCGGAGGGAATTTCGCGACGATCCCGGAGGTCCAACAAGATCTGTTTTAGCGGTCGACCGGAGATGGACTCACCGTCGTAAATTTTTAAGATGGAAGATAGTGGCAGTTCGGAGAATGGGAGCGTCCAGATCCAATTATTTGCTAAGCTTTCGCAACAGGCCCATGGCCTCGGAGTCGTTGAGCATGTTCTTGCCGTTCAGCAGGGCAATCAGCTCACCGACAATCTTCCGCAATTCAATCTCAGTGCTCCTTGCAGTCTCGGGCTGTATAAAGAGGTTCGAGGTCTCCTCTCCATACATTCTCCCGCCGCTCAACTCGTTCAGCCAGGAACCCAGCACACGAAGTTGCTCGGGTTCGGCCGTGGTGAACAACAGGCCCATGCCCATACCCATCTTTGAATAAACAACTTTTGCCTGAGTCTTGAAGGACTGGTTGTCCCGGGAGATGGTGAGCGTAACGGGAGCGTCCTTGGCAAACGGATTGATGGTATCCACGTAGCAGCCATTCCTGCTGATATCGGAGAGACGGCCCATAATTCGGGTATCCGCCTGGAGATCTAGTGCTTCGACGGCGGGAGAAAAAGGATAGCGGGGACAGCTACGCTTTTCGACAGGCTCGGCCGGCGCTGGAGGAGGCTGGCCATACTTCGTTTTGTTGAGCAGTTCCATTATGCGACGCCCTGCCCGCGATTTAATTTGAGTGCATCAGCAGCAAGCGCGTGAATAGCGCTAGCGTCAGCGCATTTTTTCGTAGCTCGAATGGCAAGATACCTACTCATCGATGAACCACCACAGCTGGTTCGGTGATCCCGGTCTTGAGCAGCATGGCGAATTGCTGAGGAAGCACGGGCCGGCTGAAATAGTAGCCCTGCGCCTCGTCGCACAGGTGAGTTTGAAGGAATGCCAGCTCTTCCCTCGTTTCAACGCCTTCCGCAACAACCCGCAGTTTCAAGCTTCGGCCCATGCTGATGACCGCCGTGACGATGGTCGTATCGTCAGGAGCGGCGCTGATCTGCCGAACGAAGGACTGATCGATTTTGAGCGCATCGATGGGGAACTTTCTCAGATAGCTCAAGCTGGAGTAACCAGTGCCGAAGTCATCGACGGCAATCTGCACACCTTTTGCTCTCAGCGTTTTCAGAACAGTGGCAGCCGACTCGGCGCGCTTCATCAGGACGCTTTCCGTGAGCTCCAGTTCAAGCAATTTCGGATCGAGGCCCGTCTCGCTGAGAGTTGCGAACACGCTCGCAAGAAAATTGTCGTCTCGGAACTCCATCGAAGAGATGTTCACCGCCATCGTTCCCAGTGCCAGCCCGGCGTCGACCCACGCCTGCGCTTGTTTGCACGCCTCCCGCAGGACCCACTGGCCAATCGGAAGAATCAGGCCGCAGTCTTCGGCAACGGGTATAAATTGCGCAGGAGAAACGGGGCCTCGAACAGGATGCGTCCAACGTAGAAGCGCCTCCGCGCCGGTAATCTCTCCTGTCCTCAGCCTGATCTTCGGCTGGTACTGCAGAGTAAATTCTCGCCGCTCCAGTGCTCGACGAAGATTCTCCTCGATGGACTGGCGTTCGACGGCCCGGACGTTCATGGCCGGCCTGAAAAACTGGTAACTCTGTCGGCCGTTTTCCTTGGCCTGGTACATCGCGGTGTCCGCGTTTTTGATGAGCGTCTCGGCGTCCTTGCCGTCGTCCGGGAAAACGCTGACGCCAATGCTTGTAGTAACGTGAAGATCGTGGTGGTCAATGGTGTGCGCCTCTGCCACAGCCTGGAGGAGTCTTAGGGCTGAGATGGCCGCATCCTCGGATTGCTCCATTTCGGAAAGCAAGACGACAAACTCGTCGCCGCCCTGCCGGCTCACTGTGTCTGAGGTGCGCACGCAACTCACCAGGCGTTTTGCAATGGATTGGAGAAGCTTGTCACCGGTGGGATGGCCCAGGGAATCATTGATGTGTTTGAAGCCGTCCAAATCCAGGAAGAGTACCGCGACTCTTTTCGAGTGGCGCGGAGCCAGGACGATGGCCTGGCTTACGCGGTCGTTCAGAAGCATGCGGTTGGGGAGGCCGGTCAGAAAATCGTGCTGGGCGGAGTGAGTCATCTGCGCTGCCATGGCGCGCGCGGTGCTTACATCACGGAAAACAATGACTGCTCCAGTAGCCTTCCCTTCCCGGTTATGGATGGGAGCAACAGAATCTTCAATGGGTGTTTCAAAACCATCGCGACGGACGAGGATGCAATTGGGGGGCAGGTGCACAGTTCGGTCCAGCCCCATGGCCACATCCATCGGGTTCGCAGCGGGCTCGTGGCTCACGGCGTCCTGAATCTTAAACACTTCCGCCATAGGGCGGCCTGCCGCCTCTCGCCACGACCAGCCGGTCATTTTTTCCGCAACGAAATTGAGAAACGTGATATTTCCGAGAATATCGGTGCAAACAACGGCGTCGCCGATGGAGTTTAGCGTGACCTGCGCCCGCTCTTTTTCGACAAACAACGCCTCTTCCATGGTTTTGCGCTCGATGGCATAGCGCAGGGCGCGAAGAAGGCCGCGGGAATCGATCTGACCTTTAATGAGGTAGTCCTGCGCGCCTTCCTGCAAGGCCAAAGCGGCAAGCGCCTCGTCGTCCCGTCCTGTCAGCACTACTAGCGGGACGCGCGGCGCGGCTGCGCGGACCCGCCGCACGGCTGTCACTCCTTCCGCGTCGGGCAAACCCAAGTCCAGCAAGATGATGTCAACAATGCGCTCCGAGAGGCACTTCTCCGCATCTCTCATGCACTGCGCATAAGTCATTTCCGTGCCGTGCGAGCCCTCCTCGTTGAACATCTCGCGGAGCAAGCGTGCATCGCCAGGATTGTCTTCGACCAGAAGAAGTACCTTGATCGATCTCGTTCTCGGGCTCATCCAGACTGCCTTTGCTGCGGCAACTTCACTTTAGTCAGCCAGAAATCATTGATGCTTTTTACCAGGGCCTCAAACGCGTCCAACTGTACCGGCTTACTTAGATAGCAGTTCGCCTGAAGCTGATAGCTTTTCACAATGTCCGCTTCCGCCTCGGATGTAGTGAGAATGACTGTGGGGATCGTTTTTAAGTTGAGATCTTCTTTGATGAGGGCCAGCACTTCGCGGCCATCCATTTTCGGGAGGTTAAGATCCAACAGGATAAGCTCCGGTCGAGGGGCATGCGCGTGAAGGCCCTGTTGCCTTAGAAAAGCCATGGCTTCCACACCGTCGGAAGCCACGTGTAAATGGATTTCCTTATTGGCTTCGTGAAAAGCTTCCTGCGTCAGCCGGACGTCGCCGGGACTGTCTTCCACCAAAAGAACTTCAATGGGCATACCTTCTCCTCCGATAAGCTTCACAATTATTTCTCGCTTTCTGCCAGGGCAAAACGAAAGGTGGAACCTTGCCCGGGTTGCGACTCGACCGAGATACTGCCACCGTGCCGCTCGACAATTTTTTTGCAGATGGCCAGGCCAATGCCGGTGCCGGCGAACTCCTCGCGCTTGTGGAGCCGCTGAAACATTCCAAATATCTTTTCAAAATATTGGGGGTCGATTCCCAGTCCGTTGTCTTTCACCGAAAATGTCCATTTCTTGCCGCCATTTCTGGAGGCGGTGACGTGGACTTTGGGGATTCCGGGCCGTTGGTACTTGATCGCATTGCCGACCAGATTTTGAAAGAGCTGGATAAGCTGCATCTCATCCGCGAAGACGGAAGGCAGAGGATCATGCGTCACCAGCGCACCTTTTTCCTCTATGGCGCCGCGCAGATTTATGAGCGCCTGTTGCAGCGCTTCTTCGCTGGAGATATCGAGCAGGTCCTTTCCTTTTGTTCCGACACGCGAATAGGCCAGCAGATCCTGGATCAACCGCTGCATGCGGCTGGCTCCATCCACGGCGAAAGTGATAAATTCGTCGGCGTCGGAATCCAGTTTTCCCTTGTAGCGTCTGGCGAGCAGCTGCGTGTAACTGGCCACCATGCGCAGAGGTTCCTGCAAATCGTGCGAGGCAATGTAGGCAAACTGGCCCAATTCCTCATTCGAACGGTTTAATTCCTCGACCTTGTTCAGAAGATTCGCTTCGGCTTTCTTGCGAGCTGTTATGTCGCGGACCGCTGCCGTTACCAGAATGCCTTCGGCGCTTTCCAGCGGGCTTAACATAATCTCGATCGGAAACTCGCTTCTATTCTTTCGCCGGGCAATCAACTCGATCCCTGTTCCGATTTGTTGCGCTAGGGCATCTTCCACCGAGCGAAGCGCGTCCGCGACGAGGCGTTCGGCGAAACCTTCGGGAATGATATTCTTGACCTTTTGGCCGACGAGTTCATCCCGGCTGTATCCGAACTGTTTCTCCGCCTGAACGTTTAGCAGGACAATTTGTCCACCCTGGTTCACGACCACCATAGCGTCTGGCGCCGCTTCCAAAAGTCCCCGATATCTGCCCTCCATCTGCGCCAGATGTTTTTCCGCGGCCCTGCGCACGCTGATGTCGCGGATAGCTGCGGTCACAAGCGTCCCCTCCGCGCTTTCGAGCGGGCTCAGCATGATCTCGATCGGAAACTCGCTTTTATTCTTCCGCCGAGCAATCAACTCGATTCCCGTGCCAATCTGCTGGGCCAGAGCTTCCGCTGCGCTTCTCGTTCCGTCCGCGATCAGCCGTTCCGCAAAGCCTTTCGGAATGATGTTTTTTACTTTCTGCCCGACGAGCTCGTCGCGGCTGTATCCGAACTGTTTCTCCGCTTGAACGTTTAGCAGGACGATTTCTCCGCCCTGGTTCACTACCACCATGGCGTCCGGCGCCGCTTCCAAGAGCCCCCGATATCGGCCCTCCATCTGCGCCAAATGCTTTTCCGCGGATCTGCGCACGCTGATGTCGCGGATCGCTGCCGTCACCAGCGTCCCCTCCGCGCTTTCGAGCGGGCTCAGCATGATCTCAATCGGAAACTCAGTGCGATTCTTCCGCTGAGCAATCAGTTCGATTCCCGTCCCGATCTGCTGTGCCAGCGCTTCCGCGGCGCTTCGCGTTCCGTCCGCGATCAACCGTTCCGCGAATCCTTCCGGAATGATGTTCTTCACCTTCTGCCCGACGAGTTCATCGCGGCTATATCCGAACTGCTTTTCGGCTTGCACGTTCAGGAGGACGATCTCTCCCCCTTGGTTCACCACCACCATAGCGTCCGGCGCCGCTTCCAAAAGTCCGCGGTAGCGCCCCTCCATCTGTGCTAGATGCTTTTCTGCATCTTTTCGCGTGGTGATGTCGCGAATCGCCGCCGTCACCAGCGTTCCGTCCGCGCTTTCCAGCGGACTCAGCATGATCTCGATGGGAAACTTGGTTCCGTTCTTCCGCAGTGCAATGAGCTCTATCCCAGTTCCGATCTGTTGCGCCAGTGCTTCCGCGGCGCTTCGCGTTCCGTCCGCAATCAGTCGTTCCGCGAAGCCTTCAGGAATAATGTTTTTCACCTTCTGCCCCACAAGTTCGTCGCGGCTGTATCCGAACTGCTTTTCGGCTTGCACATTCAGCAAAACGATCTCTCCGCTCTGATTTACCACCACCATAGCGTCCGGCGCCGCCTCCAAGAGCCCGCGGTATTTCGCATCCGATTCGGCCCCCTGGCTGACGTCTCGGCTAACTACCGAAAACCCGCGCAGATTTCCCGCCAGATCGCGCGACGCGGTGTAAGTGGTTCGCACGACGAAGCGCGCGCCGTTTTTCCGGACGCGCAGGCCTTGTTCTTCATACAAGCCGCTTGTCGCTGCCATTCGAAGGATCTCTTCTGGCCTGCCTCGTTTGATGTCTTCGGGAGAAAAGAAACGGGAAAAGTTCTGTCCAGAGACCTCTTCAAATTTGCAGCCAGTCATTCGCTCGGCGCCGGGATTCCAGCTGCGAATCTCGCCTTGCGGGCCCAGCATCAATATGGCGTAGTCTTGGACCCCGTGAATGAGCCTCCTATATTTTTCTTCGCTGTCTCTGAGGGCTTGCTCCGCAAGCCCGCGAGCAGAATAGTCTCGATGGGCGCTCCAACCGGCAAGGCAGGTGATCAACAAGCCCAAAAGTGTTCCGAGAATCAATACTGTTTCCGTCCGCCGGAAGCGGCGCTTGGCCTCTCCCTCGCGCACCACCAACAAGCGCAACTCTTCGTCCTGCATCTGGCCAATTAACGCTTGAAAATCATCCATGATCTGTTTGCCAGATCCTTTTTGGATGGCTTCAACGGCGGCTTCCAAACCCGTTGTCCGCCGCAGGCCAAGGACCTTTTCTGCGAGCTGGAATTTTTGAGCAGTAAGCGTTGCAAGGGCATCCAGCCTGCGCTGTTGTTCGGCGTTATCCAGCGTCAAGTCGCGCAGGATGGCGTGGTCTTTACCCGCCCTTACGATCGCCGCGCGGTAGACTGCGAGAAAGGATTCGTCGCCAGTCAAGAGGTATCCGCGTGCGTTCGATTCCACGGTCTGCATGGCCGCGAGCAAATCCTGCAGGTTTTCCAGGACCTCGTGCGTGTGCCGAACCCATCGCGCGCTTTCCCTGGACTCGAGCATGCCGCGATAGGAGATCGCGCCTACGACGAGCAAAGCCAAAATGGCGGACCCGAACGCAAGTTGCAGCCTGCGACGGGATAGAGATTTCGTATTCATCGCACTCCAAGTTGGAAAAGGAGAATCTACTTCGGACACGGTCCCGAGGGCTGAAAGAGGGCAGCCTGTAGCCGCGTGCCGATTTTATTCGAAGGGAATTTAAGTCTATAACAGCCCAGCACTGGTTTTATTCGAGGTTCCTAACCGGTGTCCAACGGGCTACGGGCTTGTTTTCCACTCATCTTGCCCTCACTCACCATGCCGCGCTCACCTCGCTGGAGCAACGAGTTGCCTGAGAAGTTCTTCCGGCAACGTGTAAGAGTTCGCATCGCAAGCCACGAGCGTTCGCGCAACGGCAGCCGAATCAAGTGGCTTGGAGAAGAGATATCCCTGAGCAAACTCGCAGCCAAGCGATCTCAAGCGGGTCGCTTGTTCGGCTGTCTCCACGCCCTCCGCGATGACCTTCATTCCCAGATTGCTTCCAAGACTCAAGATCGTTTTTACGATTTCCAGGCTTTCCGTGTTGTTCAGCATATCGGCAACGAAGGAGCGGTCGATTTTCAGGATATCCAGCGCGAAGCGGCGCAAGTAGCTCAGAGATGAATAACCTGTCCCGAAATCATCGATGCACAATCTCACACCGAGTTTTCTGAGTTCACTGAGAATTCGAGTCGTACGCTCCTCATCGCGCATGGTCACACTTTCCGTAAGCTCCAGCCTCAAGTTGTCAGGAGCAAGGCCCGTTTCGGCCAGCGTATGGCCGACTTGGCTCACTAAATCGGCCTGTGCAAACTGCTTGGCGGAAATATTTACGGCCATGGTAAACGGCGGCGCGCTTGGAAACTGCGCGTTCCAGACACACAGCTGACGACTGGCCTCCTGCAAAATCCAATTGCCGATCCATAAAATCAGGCCAGTATCCTCAGCAGCCGAGATGAATCCGCCGGGCATCACCAATCCAAACTCCGGCCGTTGCCAGCGCACCAGTGCTTCGAAGCCGGTGATGTGAAAATCAAGAAGGGAAACAATCGGCTGGTAGTGGACGCGAAATTCCTGGCGCTCAGTGGCACGGCGAAGATCCGTTTCCAGGCGGAACCGGCCTGCGGCAGTCGCGTGCATCGAGGGATCGCACATTTCATAACGCGCCTTGCCGAGCGTTTTCGCTCGGGCCATGGCCGTATTTGCGTCGCCGAGCATATCCTCCGCCGCGCTGTAGCCGGTTCCGCTAAAAGCGATCCCCACGCTCGCCGTGGTGAACACGGGTTGCCCATCGACATCAAAGGGCTCTTGGATACTCTGCTGAATTCTTTCTGCGACTCGAATTCCTTCGCTCGCGTTCCGGATGTTATCCAGCAAGATGGTAAATTTGTCGCCCCCCAATCTCGCCAGAATGCCGACCTCCTCCGATTGACCGCCCAGCCCTCCCATTTCCGCTGACCGCATAAGAGCATCATCCCGCCGGATGGAGCTGAGCAGCCTGCCCGCAATTTGCACCAAAAGCCAGTCTCCCGCCGAGATGCCCAGGCTGTCATTCACGACTTTGAAGCGGTCCATGTCGATGGATAAAACTGCAAATTTATAGTCCGGGTGGAGCATTCCCCAGCTGACGCACAGGGTCAATCGCTCGAGAAAGAAGGAGCGATTGGGAAGCTGTGTGAGCGGGTCGTGAAGAGCATCGTAGGTCAGTTTGTCTTCCAGCTTCAGGATGCGCTCACCGGAGCGCAAGCGCGCTTTCAATTCTTCCGCGTCGCAAGGCTTCGTAATATAGTCGTCGGCACCCGCTTCAAGACCTTTAACGACGTCTACTTTGGCTGCCTTCGCAGTGAGAAGGATGATGTAGATGTAGGGATACTCGGAGTGTCTGCGTATCTCACGGCAAACTTCCGGCCCGTTTAGCCCGGGCATGAGCCAATCCAAGAGCGCCAACCGCGGGCCAATCTCGCTCGACAAGGCTTCCAGTGCCATGTGCCCGTTCTCGACGGCCTCAACTTCGTAACCCGCGCGCTCCAGCGTTTTTTGCAGCAGTCGTCGCGTGATCAGGTCGTCGTCCGCAATCAGGACTCTCGTTGCCTCTTGCCTCCCTCGCCGCGTTGACCTCAGTTGCATTCGCGGTCTCCTTGGCCGGCTCGGCCCGTCGCAGCATTTGGTTGAGAGCGGAAATATCGTGGCGGCAGTTTGTCTGGGTTATCGGGCGCCCAACGCGGGTCCATTCCGTGAAGATTGGACTGCTCGGGACGCACAAACAAGGGAACGGGCAAGTGAACCGGGAGACATCTCTGCAAGAATGATGAGCAGCCTGGTACTCTGTCGCAAATAGGATGGACCTTTATTTTCATCGTTCCCTTGCCGAAAGTGGATTGACGCCAGAGCGGCCATTACGCCGCGAAAGGCTGTCAACTCACGTACGCAACAACTATTCTGGGTTTCGGTTCCCTGAGCCGGAGGAGGGGACAAGACAGCTATAGGGAAATACTCTGGAAGGGACTTCAAGTATTCACGAGCGAATAGGAAGAGTCAAAGGGTTTATCGATGGATGTCGACAACTGGCCACGAGCATCGCGCGTTTCCCAATCTCGACGCGCCGGGCAAACAGGTGGAATTCTGACAAGGTGGCTGTCATTCGGGTAATCCCCTCCGCCTGTGTTCAAAGCGTGGGGAAGGCCACGAAACCAAACCAAGTCATCACTCTCGGGTACGTGGGGGCGCGTGCGCCGGCTATCCGACGCACAGCCTCTACTTACCGCGAGTGACTATCAGATCGAAGTCCGAGTTTCCGCACATGCCGTAAATCGAGCCGGGATTGCAAGCGCCCACTGTGTATTTGTAGCAACCGGGGTTTTTCGTCTGGACGGTGACGGGACGATCTGAGCCTCCCATAATCGTCCCCGAAGGATCGAAGGGAGACGAGGCGCCGAAATCGACCATGATCCCTGTGTTCTTGCCCTCTCCTTTCCAAGTCACGCTCGTGCCTGGCGCGATGCAAATCGGCCCGGGCTCTTTGGGAAAGCCCGGAATGTTGGGGGTTACGGACGCATCGTACCCTTCGCCAGTGCGCCGAATCTCCAGAAGGCAGGGAGAGCTACTCGACCCACAGGTATTTGCCGCGGTACAGAGCTGTTCGGGATGCGGATTTGCGCAAACCGACGGCTTGGTTTTCTTATCATTAGCGGCGATGTTGCCATCCATAAGCAATAGCCCAATCGCTACCAGCATCAAGCTACATCCAATGACCAGGAACGGATTCCTTTTCATGTGACCTCTCTCTCCAGGTTGGAGTTTCGTCTTGCGGAGACCTCATTCGCCCTCTCAGGAAATACTGGAGGGGCCATTCCCATCCTCTGTCGGGCGCATTACCAGGCCGCGAGCGTGTTAGTTGACGCCTGGTGTACCCTTCCAATCGAGAACATCTACGAGTTTCCACGCATTTTGATTGAGTTGGATTTGAAGCTGGCCTTCCTTGTCGATCGCCAGTTGGGCGGCTGGATACAATACGCCCGTGCTCTTGCTCTTGTCCGTGTCGTTCAGATCGAACTCCCCGCCCGTAAGATTGAATGCCGTCGATTGAGAGTCTGCCCAAACCTCTCCAAACGTTAGGAGGCGGTTGGTGACGAATCGAATCTTACGGCCCGTCGGCGTTGGTATCATCTTAATGAAGGCCAAGTCGTAGCCCAGCGTGCCGGTAATCGAGATATGACCAACGGCGTGCATTTTGGTTAAAGCGTTGACGAGACCCTGATTCTGTCCTTTCGAAAATGCGTCAACAAGAATCTGCTTGTCTGCCGGCGTCGAGTACTCGTAGATTTCGACGGAGATGCCGATCATCTGGCCCATTTGAGTGCTCGTGCCCATGGCGGTTGCTTCTATGGTCTCGTCCTTGACGCCCTTCGCCGATAGGGCCGGAAAGGCGGCCACGAGGAGCAACCCGGATAGCATCAAACACGCGAGTGTCCACTTATAAGTCTTATTGCTCGTTTTGTTAGCCTGCGGCATACAGTTCAATCTCCTTAGCGTCTCTCAGGAACGTATCCCCCACCGAAGACCTGCATTTTTAAGCAATCGAATAGGGGGTGGATATTGTCAAAATGCACAGGTAGCCCAATTTATCCGGCGGCCTGCCTCATTCCGAGACCATCGCAGGACTGGGTGGAGCTCTGGCCGGCGCTACGGCAGAGGCAGGTTGTCGCGATGCCTCTGGCTTCTGACGCAGCTAGGTTCAGTCACACTATTGGGGCAGTGCTTGCACAGTCGAGCTGAAAATGATGACGCGGACTAAAAGTAAAGCTGGGAAGTGCTTTAGAATGAATAAAGCAGCAGATGTCGGGGTGTAGCGCAGCCTGGTCGCGCGCCCGTCTTCGGCGCGCGGCAGGCGACTCCAACCACAACGCCCTTTTCATCTAACTACTTACGTTTCAATCAATTCGGGCTTCGAACGACTTTCCCGCAGGTTGGACTAGCCGATAGTTCTCACCTGCAAACGAGTGCCTCAGGGCATTGTGAACGCCAGGATGGATGGCGTGCCTGTTCGAATCTACAGCGCTGCCAAGACCATTGCCGATTCTTTGAAATACCGGCACAAGACTGGAATCGAGATGGTGCTGCACGCGCTCCGAGCGAGAATTCAACTGAACAAATGCAGTCGTGAGCGACTCGTCCTGCGCTCGCAACGTCGCACGCCGATGCTAGTTTTATGAATCCTTTCGCATCGCCCGAGAACTTGCTAAACCACGCGTTCATTGTTTCGTTTCCGGGACCGGTGACACTCGTTCCACCCGGTTCGCATAGAGAAAATGCCGGGTCTTCGGAGATTCGAGAACGAGACTGAGCACGCGCTCTTCGAACTTGCGGTCCGCAACGGTAAATCGATCGTGCTGCCGCGCGTGTTCTGCCCAAGACTCCACAACGAAATTCTCGAGATATACGCCGGCATTCTCCGCATCGTAATAAATGCCCCAGCGCACGGCGCCGTCGCGTCTTCGAATCCGCTGGTAGTCGTGCAGCGCATCCAGAAATTCCGGAACGTTCTCGGGAGCGACCCGGTATTCAACGGCGACAAGGACCGGCCCTTCATCGGGCTGCGGTTGCATAACCATCGTCAACTTTCCCCAATGGTTCCATGGCTCAAGCGAACCCCTTGCCACGGGCAATCCCGCGACGACGGGAAGCGCCAAGCAAGCCGCAATGCCAATGCTCGAAAACAGCAGCGCCGTGTTTGCGCTCGTGTGTTCCGCAGCAAAGCCCCAGAATGTGCTGCCCAGTGCAACGCTTCCTTGAAACACGAAAAGGTAAATCGCCAGCACTCGCGCCCTCACCCAGTCCGGCGCAAGATTCTGCGCCAGCGTGTTGAACGTGGACATGAACACCGTCCACGCCGCGCCTCCAAACAAAATCAGAAAGCAGAGCAACGGCATCCGGTGCAAGGTCGCAAGCGCAAGAATTACACCTGCGAACACCACTGTCGCCCCAGAAACAATCCACTCGACTGACAATCTGCTGCGCGCGCGCTGCAGCACCACCGCCCCAATTACCGCACCCACGCCGAAAAACCCGAGCAGCAATCCATAACCGAGCGAACTCTCCGTCAACCCTCTCGCCACTGTCGGGAGCAGCGCCCAGAACGCGCTTGAAAAGAAGATCACGCAGGACGAGCGGAACAACAGCTTCTGAATGTCGGGTGAATAGCGCACGTAGCGCAGCGCTGCAATTGTCGCTCCGCCGAGCGTCTCCGCGGGAAGCTGGCTTTTTCGCGCAGGCCGTTTCCAACGCGAGATTACGGCAATCACGCCCAGGAAAGAAAGCGCGTTCAGCACAAACGCAGTGCCTACGCCGGCTACCGCGATAATCAGTCCTGCCAGGCCGGGGCCGACCGCGCGAGCCAGGTTGAATTCAATTCCGTTCAACGCCAACGCGGGCGGCAGATCTTCTTTCGGCACAAGCTCCGGGAAAATAGCTCGCCACGTCGGAGCTTCAATCGCGTCACCCGCCGAGAGCCCAAAGGTCAGCAGAAGCAGCAACCACGGCGTCATGGTGTGGGTGATCGTGGTAGCTGCGAGCACGGCGGCCATCCCCAGCATCCAAAATTCGGTTCGCAGGATCAGTTTGCGACGATCAAAAATGTCCCCGATGGAACCGGCAGGCAACGCAAGTACAAAAAACGGCAGCGCACTCGCCGTTTGAATCAGCGCGACATACATCGGACTCGTCGTGAGCGAGGTCATCAGCCACGCCGCACCCACACTCTGCATGAACGTGCCGATGTCCGAAACCAGGTCCGCGATCAGAAGATTCCGGAAAAGAGGAATGCGAAGGGGACGCCACGGACTCTGCGATTGTGCAGCGACATTTTCCACCCAAAGATAATGGAGCAAATCGAGCACGCTTGCGAGCGTTTACGCGAGGTCCGAGGAGTGGTTCCCGCGGGGATTTTGCCTCCCGTGGGTCAGCGAGGAGCGTAAGACCTGGTCAGGCAGCTCCAATCATGATGGCAGCGGCGCCCAAAAACGGCGGCGACTAAGATCGACATGTTCGGACATGGATCGTTCTCCATCAAGATTCAATCTTTCTCGGTCCACGGCTTGCGCTACATCTTTTTCTCGACCTTCAGAGTGGTCGTGTTCTTCCCTTCTATGCAAGCGGGCCCAGTTTGGCGAGGATGGTCGGCAGATCTTCCGTGACCGTCGGACGAACATGCATTGCGCGCTGGATGACTGTAGGAGGCACCTTCGCATACATCACGTCAAAGTAGAACGTCAATCACTTCATCGCTCCCGACCCCAAGGATCGCGGCGCCCAGAATTTGTTTCGTCTCTGCATGGACGATGATGTTGATGAATCCTTGTGTGCCACCTATTTCTTAGGCCCCGTTTACTCACCTCCTGGCGCATTTCGCAATCAGCGCAAGACGTGCGAATTTCCGTATCTCAGTGTCGTGATGCCGCATTTCCTTAGGCCAGAACGAATCTATTGGACAAACGTATCGGCCACTACCAAAGTGTGGATTGGACAGATGGGCGCAGAGTGGTGCGTACTTTATTCCACGGGACCCAATACCAAGGTATCGCCAATACCATCGTCCAATTGATTCGCCGGAGCATCTCGGGTGTAATCCCCCTGTCGCGGCGGATTCGGTCGGACGAGCGACATTGCAAAGAAAGGATGGCAAAGACATGCCGGAAGCGACCTGGAAACCTCACGAGAAACACGGACAGCTGACGACGCAGAGCGACTTACCCGACAGCGTCTACGCGTTTCCGAAGCAGCGTAAAGAACCACTGACCGACGCACAACATGTGCGTAACGCGGTCGTACGGTTCGATCAAGTCATCGATGTCTCTGATGCCGACCGTGCTTTGGCGTTCGCGAACATCGAAAAAGCTGCCAACTACTACGAAGTTAACCTCGCGGAAACGTCCTGGCACGACCTGGGCATTCATCCTCAAAAGAATAGAAGAGAGGCAGCCGCCAAAGGCGCCGTGACGCGCGAACGCCGAGCGGGGAGCTAAGAATTCATCGCCGAGGCCAGCCGAGATGGCAAACTGGTGATCCCGATCGGCCGCAAGCTGCCACTCAGTAAGGCGGCCGAAGCTCAAGCCGCCGCGGAGGAGGGTGGTATCCGGAAGGTCTTGCTGGTGGCTTGACGTTATTTTATTTGCGAACAAAGGACACGAAAGGAAAATCGGAAGTGAAAAAGGGTCTGCGCGGAATCAACCCCACTTCGAAACCAAGCGGCGATGGGTGTGTGGAATGCCTGGCGTCACCGAAAGGTTGGTGGTTTCACCTCCGCAGGTGTGCGGAGTGTGGGCATATCGGTTGCTGTGACAGTTCTCCGAGCCAGCATGCGTCCAAGCATGCGGCGGCAACAGGTCATCCGATCATTGCCAGCTTCGAGCCGGGTGAGGATTGGTTCTACGATTACGAAAAGCAAGGGATGATCAAGGGTGTGGAGTTGCTCCCGCCACATTCGCATCCAAAAAATCAGCCCGCACCTGGACCGGCAGGGAGAGTTCCAGCCAATTGGGAATCGCTGCTGCACTAGCTGGCGTCGATCGATTTTTTATGAATGGGAGCGGGACTCGGGACACTGTATTTGTAATGCGCACCATATGGAAAGGAGCCGTCAATGAACGCCGTACAAGTCGAACAGAAAAGCTATGAGATGCCCCCGCGCGAGGGGATCACCGTCGCGCATTTTCTCACCGTCGCCGACGTCGAGCGATCGGCTCGCTATTACGAAAAGGTCTTCGGCGCTCGCATTCTGACCATGGGCGACGGCAACGCGCCTCCGTACCTTCAGCTCGCGAATATCTGGATGATTCTAAACGTTGGGGGCGGGCCGACCCCGGATAAGCCGACGGTAACGCTCAGCGTCCCCGACCCGAATCACATCAACAGCTTTATGAATTTCCGCGTTGCGGATATTCAAGCGTGCTACGAATTGTGGAAAAGCCGGGGAGCCGAGTTCCTCACGCCGCCGATTCCCAAGTACGGCGAGATTCGCTGCTACATCCGCGATCCGGACGGTTACATCATCGAGGTCGGACAGAGCACCGATCTTAAGTACGGCTAAGATTTCGGGAAACAGATTCGATTTCAGAGAGGAGAACAAAATGACAACAAAAGGAAAAGTCTTGGTACTGGTCTCGAGCGGTCACGGCTTGCCATTGAAAGATGGCAAGGTTTATGCCGGCGCTGGTTACTATCTCAACGAACTGACGGTTCCGGTTCGCGCCTTGATGAAGGAAGGCTACGAAATCACTTTCGCCAACCCCAAAGGCAACACGCCGCAACTGGATGTCAATTCAGCTATAGCCCAGTTCTTCGGTGGGGACGAGGCTAAGCTTCAGGACTATCTAAAATTCCGCGACAGCCTGACTGGGCTCAAAAATCCAACTCGCATCTCGGATGTCATCGCATCGGGCCTGGATCAATATGACGCTGTCTTCGTCCCCGGCGGCCATGGCCCGATGATCGATCTTCTCGATGATCCTGACGCTGGCATCGTGATGAGACACTTTCACAAAACATCCAAGCCTACGGCTGTGCTCTGCCATGGCCCGATTTCACTTCTCTCGGCTCTTCCGAATTCGACGGAGGTGGTCGGGGCGCTGGCAGCGGGCGATGCCGCTGGAGCGCGGGCAAAGGCTCAAGGATGGATTTATTCTGGATATAAGATGACCATCTTTTCGACAGCGGAAGAGCAGCAGCGGGAGCCGCTTGAGATTGGTGGTAAGGTCCTCTTCTACCCGGACTTCGCCTTGCGTACGGCGGGCGGTGACGTAAGTGTACTCGCTCCATGGAAGAGCTACGTCCTTCAAGATCGCGAGTTGATCTCAGGTCAGAACCCGTTCTCGGACGAAGCGCTTCTGAAACTTCTTATACCGGCGCTCAACGAGAAAAGAAGTGCGGCGGCTGGCGCATCCTGAGCCGGATCAAATCTTCGCTATTGAACGAGTGAGGCTCTGGCAGCGAAAGGAGTACCAGATGGATGGCACAAATGGGCTGAAAGAGGCCACGCTCAGTGTGAACGTTTTTACAGCTCCGGGAAAAACCATGGTCGGCGAGCGGCCAAAGCCTTTCGGCGAAGCGTTTGGCTTTGACCCGATCACGTCAACCTTAATCTTCGGCGAGTACTACGCGGTGCTGGTAGACGCAATGATGACGGTGGCTGAGGCCGAAGCTCTCGCGGATTGGATTGCTCTGCACAACCGCAACTTGGAGACCATCTATATAACGCACGCCCATTTCGACCACTTCTACGGTCTGAGCATTCTGCTCGACCGCTTCCCGGGCGCGCGGGCGATCGCAACGCCCAAGACGCTGAACGCCATACAGACGTATTTATCTCCCACGGTGGAGCGGTTAGCCCGCCGGTTGTTTCCTGGGCAAATACCCACTAAGTTGGTCGGCCCTGAGCCGTTCGAGCGCGACACGTTCACTCTCGAGGGCCACGAATTACGCATCATCGAGCAGGGCCACACCGATAGTGCCGATACGACGTCTCTTTACATTCCATCGATCGCCCTGATCGTGGCCGGCGACGTTGTGTACAACCAGTGCCGCATGTACGTCGGCGACACCACCCCCGAGAGCCGAAAGAATTGGATCGCGGCGCTAGACCGGCTAGCGGCGCTGAACCCGGCGATGGTTGTCGCCGGTCACAAGAAGCCTGGCGCGCCCGACTCTCCCTCGGCGATCCAAGACACCAAGAGTTACCTGCGGGACTTCGATCGGTTGCAGAAAACCGCGACGTCCGACCAGGAGCTGTTCGATCAGATGACGGAGCTGTACCCGCATTGGGTGGCCAATCAGTCGTGGTTGATGTTCGGATTCCCGCAGCCATAACCCACATCAACAGCTGATGCGGATGTTTCCTCGCGATGATGGAGGGTTGTTCCTTGTTGAAAAGGCGCCAGCTGGCAGGCCTTATCGGACAATTTGTTGCAAACGATACCAAAGTATCGCCCGATACCTTGGTCCAATTGTTTTGCTCCCCCCGCGTCTGGCTTAATCATAAACGTTCGAGACTCACGTTGATGGGACTCAGAAAACTTTTTTGTGAAGGAGAACAAACCATGCCTGAACTTCTGACGAAATCTGTGGCGCAACAGCAACAAGGACTGAAGATGAAAACACGCACCGCCATGCAACGTATCGCTGACTCTACCGTTGTTGCGATAGCCACGGCGGTGCTCGCCGTCCTCGGCGCCGCCGCCATTTACGCGCACGACGCGCAGGACAAGTACTTGCTGAAATCGCCGAGCGGGATCGCGTTCTCCGACTTCAGGGGATACGAGGACTGGTCGGTGGTCTCTTCCGCCCGGACCGACGAGGTGCTCAAGGTGATCGTCGCCAATCCAACCATGATCAATGCGTTCAAGGCCGGCATTCCGGGCAACGGCCATCCTTTCCCGGAGGGCTCCATGATCGCGAAGCTACAGTGGAAGCCGAAGAAGAGCACGGAGGCCCCCTTCGTCGTGGATGTGCCAGACGTCTTTAAGCAGGCTTTCCTCATGGAAAAGGACAGCAAGCGATTTCCGAAAAGCGGCGGGTGGGGATACGCGGTGTTCAACTACGACGCCGCATCGGACAAGTTCGCGGCCGATGCCCAGAGCCCCTCAGACTGCGGATACGCGTGCCACACCCCTGTGAAGGCGAAGGACTACATCTTCCACCCGTACCAGAAGCGTTGAACCGCGCCTGCTCCCCGCATCAAGTGCCCGGGGAGCGCCGATCAACTCGCGGAGATTGCGAATCGGAAATCCATTTCAGAAGCCGGGTTTGTTCGCCTCTGGTGTCTCTGGCATGATTTGCCGCCGGAGCTATTCGATACCGCAGTGGATCGAAATTGGGGTTGTGCTATTTCTTCGGTGCAATCGAGGCATTTTTCCCACTGGCCTGCTTGTTCCAGCCGTGGAAACGCGAGAAGTCACCCGCATTCCATGCCTCGCGGAGTCCAGGCGCGCTCAGGTCCCAGTCTGGACGGATTTCGCTCATCGCGGCGCGCAGATCGTGCCAAAGATCGATGATCGATGGGCGCCCCCAGAACCAGTAGCCGTTATAGATGCTGTAAATCACCAGCCCCGGCTTGAGCACGAGCGTGTGCGGAATCATCGGGTTGTTGTCGGGGTCTGTGTACTCCTGGATGTCGAGGTCTTTCTGAACTTTTCTCTCAGGGTCAGAGAGGAAGGGCCACTGGGCGCCGACGGATGCACGAAATTCCTGCAGCGTGTGGTGGTCGTCGGTGGAAATCGTGGCGATCTGCGTGTACGCCACCGCGATCTTGGGATAAAACGCGGCGAGTTCCAGATGCTGCTGGTGTTCCTTTGGGCAGTAGTGGCCGCGCGCGAGCGTGAGGATTAGTGGATCGTCGCCCTGTAGCTCGCTGAGCTTGCACAGTTTGCCCGTGTGATCGGGCAGTTCGTAGTCGGGGAAAATGCCTCCGGGCACGATATCAGAACGCATGATTGGACTCCTCCCGTTTCTCTCAAAGATCCAGAGCGACACCCGCGTTGGGCTGGGAACAGCATACGCGCACGTTCCCGGGAGCGGGCCTCTCCTGCGCTCAGCAGAACCACAGGATTCTGGCCGGCACGCAGAGTAAAGATTCCGCGCGGCGCACTAACATCCAATGGATTGCCATCTCGCGAAGCAATCGGGGCATGCGTACCTGGTTGAAATCCATCGTCTGGCTAGAATCCTTTTATTTTCGTGGGCTCTTGTCTAGCAACAAGCTACTTCGTCGATTGATCAGAGTAACTTGCCGGCGAGCCAGTAGTCGACACTGAGCCTACCCGGACCAGAGCAGATCAGCCAGATAAAGAAGAGCACGTACAGAACTTCCGGAAGGTAGAGGAAATCGTCGAGCCAGTTAAGAGGCGAAAGTCCTTTCGGCAAGGTGGAAACCGCGCTGGTCAGCGTGGCGACAATCATATCGATCATTAAAGCCACGCAGGCCGGGCTCGAAAGAAATCCCACGGTCACCAAGGACCCGCAAACGAACTCGACCCCCGCCACGAAATAAGCCGTTTGGCGGGGAAACGGAACTTTGGCCTTAACGAGCGTGTCATAAACAGGTTTCGTGCCGCCCGCGACAAACAATTTGTTTGCCCCGGAGATGGCGAAGAACAGCCCGATCGAAACGCGTACCAGCAGGATGGCATATTGTTCCAAACCACTGTTGCCCTGCAGGGCAAACTGCGCCAACTGTTTCCAATCCATCTCTTGTCCCTCCATCGGAGAATTTGCCGTGAGGATACCCCATATCACGAAGTTCGAATCCTCCGGTAACCATAGTGCAAACCGCAAATAGCCTTGTCGTTGGCAAATTTTCGCTGGTCGAGTTTATGTATCCATCCGTTCGACCCATTGAGCGCGCGATGCGGGAGCCACAAATGGATCCGCAAAGTACTGCGTTTCCCGCCAAACCTTGTCGCCCCTGAACTCCATGATGCTCACGGTGTAGGACGGCTTGCCGTCGTAGGTCACGATCAATTCGGTGACCCAAAGATCGCCGCCGCCGATGACGCGCCGGACAGAAAACCGCTTTTTGTTCTGCTGACTCGCTCGTTGGCCCTGTATGTTGCGTCGACCGCGGGTTAGCTCACCGGACTGCGGGTATTCCAGCACCGCGTCCTCGTGATAGATGAGGTGCTCCGTTTCAAAATCGTTGGCATCAGAGACCGCCCAATGCTGATCCAGCGCCGCACGAATCTCTTGATCTCGCGCTCCAAAATTCTGCTCCTTCTCTTGTTGATCGTTCATCCGGTGCTCCAAACTCAAGATTCGAAAACCTGTTCTTTGGCTCCTACAAAAATCTGTCCAGACTTCTCCTACGAGTGGTTGTTTCGCGGATCGTCTTTCGCGCTGAGGTATTCCAGTCCAAGCGGTCCCATCGCGGTTATTTGCGTGACGTACTCGCCGGATTTCGCCCAATGGAAATGGTGCGTGTTGCCAGGGAGAATAATCACGGCGCCGGGCGGATAAGCTTCCAACTTACTCGCGTCGAATTCATCACCCAGTCCGATATAAAAGACGCCGGAAATCACGGTATAGACTCGGTCCTCCGGGTGCTTGTGAGGCATCAATTTCGCCCCGTGGGGCGCCTTGACCCTGATTGTGTAGGGGCCGGGCTCCGAGGGCTGACCCACGACGACCGCCAGCCGAACAGAAGGTGGGAACGCCGGGAATGGTTTCCAGTCGACATCTTCGGACAAGATCGTTTTGAAAACCTCCTGCCCGGGTTGGTGAGCCAGTATTTCGCTTTGCGGAGCACGCTTTACGGCGCTGTTTTTCTGAGCCATACAAACCCCCTTCATGCAGAAAATATAAAACACCACCACAGACTTTCGAAACATATGCACCAAGATGGGCTTCGAACGCCTCTCACCCTCAACGTCCCGGAGTTGAGAATCGCTTCGTGCGCCTGCCTACCACGCGATTTGGCCCAAATAGTATCCGAGCCGATTTTCCGCATCGCCCGGCTTGTGGAAGCCGCGCGCGATCAGCGCTTTGATCCCCTCCTGGGCGGCGGGTCGCCCGAGCGAGGCGATGCACGCATCCCACCCGGCGCCGAGCTCGACGTCCGGCGGCAGGCTGGTGTTCACGAGGCGCTTGGTCTGAGCGATCGCCCATTTGTCGAACTTAGCGATCCGGGTCGCGAGCGCCTCTACAAACGCATCTAGGTCGGCATCGGGCAGGGCGCGATTAACGTAGCCGTAGGCGTCGGCCTGCTCTGCTCGGATGTCTTCCGAGGTCAAGAGCACCTCAAGGGCGCGGTTTCGGCCGATGAGATGGGGAAGCCGAGCCATTGGGCCACCGCCGGCGACCATTCCCACGCCCACCTCCCATTGCGAGATGATGGTCTTCTCGCGGCTGGCAAAACTCATGTCACAGGCCAGCGTGATCTCGCTGCCGTTGCCGGTCGCGCGGCCGCGAATGAGGGCGATGGAGGCGACTGGCAATCGGGTCAGACGCACAAGAAAGTCCGGCCAAGGCGGCAAACCTGTGGGACCGGGCGGCATTCCAGTCAGGTCGTCAAGCTTTGCCAGGAAATCGGAGTGATTCAGGAAGTAGTCGTCGACCGCGCTGTCGAAGACCACGACCCTGACGTGCTCGTCGGCCTCGAGAGCGCCGATGACTTCCTGGAACTCCCGGACCATTTCTGGGCCCATCACGTTGATCGGCGGATTGTCGATCGTGACACGCCAATAGGCGGGCGACCTCCGGACAACTCGGAGCTGTGCGGGTTTTGCAGCTGCTTTCACACTTGTCATGGGATTCTCCTTCGTATTTGTTTGTCTCGGAAACCGTTTGATTGGCCCAACACTTTCTTGATATCTGAATTATTTGTTCATCGCCGGAAGTTCGTTGATGACTGCCGCCCCGACCTTGCTTACGATCTCGTCCTGGGAATCCGCGCCTCCAGAAACACCGATGGCGCCAATGATCGAGCCTTTCTCAATCAGCGGAATGCCGCCTCGAGACGCAATCACTCCATCGAACGCGAGCAAATAGTTGAGATGCATAAGGTTGATACCGTCCTCGAAGACCTTGGTCGGGCGCCGGAACGTCGCGGCTGCGCGCGCCTTGTGCTCGGCAATCTGAATGGAAGCAAGCATCGCTCCGTCCATGCGCTGGAAGGCCACGAGATTGCCACCGGAGTCGACCACCGCTACGTTCATTTTCCAATCCCGCTTCTTTGCCTCGGCCACCGCCGCTTGAATAACTGCCTGGGCACGATCTAGCGATATCGGTGGGCCATACGGCGTGTCGAAAGGAATTTTGTGGGGCACAAAATCGAGAGGATTTGGTTCTGTGGGCTGCAGCGCTCGACTCGCGCCGGCGGCGGTTCCTGCTTTATCATTTGACATACATCCTCTTTCATTAGATCTCAACTTTTCATGCGCATCCGATCGAACCGGGTGACATAAATGCATCAGACCAGAAGCGTGGAAGGCGCGCAATTGGACGATGGTATCGGCGATACCTTGGTATCGGTTTACGCGATTGCCTCGCATCTGGAAGCCCCAGGGAGGTTGCGACTCAAGAGGTCAGACCACAAGACGCCTCTTGGTACTCGAGCACGTCTGTGCAATTTCTGTTGGGCACGCTCGAGTGCTAGCGCACTGTCACAGGAACGATTTTTCGCGAGGGATCAGCTGCGGATTTGTGGCTTGTGAAGGTCAGATCTGGCGAAACCTAGCTTGGGCTCAGGAGCGAGTCGTTATGATCGTTAGGGGCACGAGAATCTGCAGCCCGGCTAATTTCAGCAGCCCTTCGACCGGTGCGCGCATGTCCCAATTATCGTCAAGAATGAACACCGTTACAGCGCCAACAAAAGTCACGCGGGATCGGCGGCAGCGGCGGGCAGCGTGAACTTAAAGCATGCGCCCTGCCCGGAGTTGTTGATCGCCCATAGGCGGCCGCCGTGAGATTCGACGATCGAACGGCTGATGGACAACCCCATGCCGGTACCATAACTCTTAGTGGTAAAAAACGCGGTGAAAACCTGGTCAGCCTGGTCAGTGGGGAGGCCGGAGCCCGTGTCGTTGACCGAAACTAGAAGCTGACTATCATCGCCTAGTTCCGAATTGAGGGTTAGTTGACGAGTCCCTTCCACATTTTTCATCGCGTCGATGCTATTAATCATGAGGTTCATCAACACCTGTTGCAGTTGCACGCGGTCGCCCACAACCGCAGGAAGATTTGAAGCTAGCTCCGTCCGGACCGAGATGGAGTGTTGTGTAATTTCGTTGCTCAGAAGAACGACCATCTCTCGGATAACTTCATTAACATCGACCGGCTCCTGTGTGGGGGCGTCCTTCCGGAAGAATCGACGGATGCGGCTTATGATGTCGGCGGCACGGTTTACGTCCCGTATCATTCTCGAAGCGGCTTGACCAGCTCCATCCAAATCGGGTTGCTCGCGCTTGAGGTAGCGAAGGCAGGAATGTGCATTTATGGACGCACCGGCAATGGGTTGATTTATTTCGTGAGCCAGTGATGCAGCCAGCTGTCCCAGGGTGGTCACGCGGTTGACGTGAGCAAGATCTGCTTGCGCTTTGCGCAACGATTCGTCGGCTTTTTTCGCAGGCGTAATGTCCGTCACTGCCCCGATAAATTCAGCGACACCGGAGGAATCCCTCATGGCATGGGCGACGACGTGAAGGTACTTCACCGCGCCGTCCGGCATCAGCAAGCGATGCTTCGTATCGAAGCCTCCGGCGTCCGTTGATATCTGTTCAAGAAGTTGCCGGACGCGGTGCCTGTCGTCGGGATGGGTGCGATCGATCACCAATTTCAACGAGGGCTTCGCCGAATCGTCGTAGCCGAAGATCTGATAGGTTTGCTCGGACCAGAGAATGTCGCCTGTCGAGACTTGCCAGCCGAAGCTACCGGTGCGACTTAAGCGCTGGGCTTCAGAGAGGTAGGCTTCGCTGCGGCGCAGCTGCTCTTCAGCGCGCTTTCGGTCCTCGATGTCAATGGCGGTGCCATACCACTTGATGATTTTACCCAGACTATCGCGCAGTGGCACGTTGCGGATGAGCATCCAGCGATAATCTCGATGCGCAGTCCACACCCGCGCTTCGCTTTCCGTTTGCTCCCCCGTCGCGAGCGATTGATGCCATTCTTCGCTGTACTTCGCAAGATCGTCGGGATGAAGGATGGAATGCCAGCCGGAATTCAGTAACTCTTCCGCCGGTAGCCCCGTGGACTCAAGCAAGCGTTGATTGATGAAATCAACGGCACCGTCAGGCAGGGTACTCCAGACATGAGCGGGGATAGTGTTGATGACACGGCGGAGCCGATCTTCGCTGCTTTGCAGGCTCGCATAGAGGTCTTGCAGTTGCCGCGCGGTATCGTTGAATACCTGTCCGAGATGGGATAGCTCATCTTCTCCGCGGACGGCCACTTCATATTTGAACTCCCCCCGCGCCCACATCCTGGAGCCTTCCACAAGCCGCGCGAGCGGCTGCGTGATGCTGCGTGTAATCGCCAGGCCCAAGGTACCGGCGATCAGTAAGGTGAAAATAACCGTTATCGACAGTACGATGAACACGCGACGCTGCACGCGCCTGGTATTCAGCGCAGCTCGCGCCTGCTCATCACTAACCTGGTGGTCGACTTTCTCAGCCAGAGCTGAAGTCAGGAATTCCAGCGGGCGTACCTGGTTTGCGATTCGCAGTCGCACCGCGCTCCACTGGCCCAGAGCCGCCAAATCAGTGATCTCCTCCATTTGCGATGCCAACGTTCTCTGCACGATTTCAAGAGTAGGCAGGATCGAGTCTGGCTCAGCGCCGGAAGGCAAGACACTCAAGGCGTTCCTGACGCGCTGCGCATCCTCCGAAAATACACCAGTGAGGCGCTTCGCCTCAGAAGCGAGCCGCCCAGCGTTTTCCTCATTCGCTAAGGCTTCCAACGTGTCGTGAAATCCCTGAAGATTCGCATGTACGCGCAACACCGAGACCAGTTCCTCGTTATAGCCCTTCAAGCGCGCTGCCTGGAGCTGGGCAATCTGGAACTGCCACAAAACGACTGCGTCACCCGCAAACATCGAAAGGATGATCAGAAAGAAGCACAGTACCAGACGTGGACCGATGTTGAGGCGCAATCCGGACCTACCCTTTTATTGATGTGCCGTTTCAAAGCCTGTAATTCGAACGAGTTCCTTCTCCAGGTTGCTCGCCGCCGCGGATGCCGTGGATTGGCGCGTCAACACGGAGTGGACTGCTTCGGAATATGCACGTGAAACTTCCTCGTAGTGCGCGCCCGAAACGTTGGAAGGGCGCGACACTACGGTTGCACCTGACAGATCACCGGCTTTCGGAGCCCAAGGATATTGTTTCGCCAACAACACGGGAAGATCATATAACTGAAGCTGCCATTGTGGTTTCGAGCTGGAAACGGACTCGGCCTCGGCTTCTTTTTTAACAAGAAACTCCACCAGTCTGATCGCTTCAGCGCGGTGAGCGGACGACGAGGAAACCGCCAAAGCCCATCCTCCTAAGGCGGATACGCGCCCAGCTTTTCCCGCCGGAACGCTGGTTACGCCGGCTTCTTGATGAAATCGTTCGTCGGGCGGGTGGCGTTGAAAGTAGTCGGCCCAACCACGCGCGAATGCGGCATTGCCCGCAATCCAAAACGTATTGCTTGCATCCCATTCTGTGTAAGAAATTACCCCTGGTGTTGTGATCCAACCCAGCCAGTGTGCACCCCGTTCCCAAGCACGGACGGTGTTCGGATTATTGACGGTAATGGTCCTGTCAGCCTCGATGACGTGGCCTCCTCCCTCAGTCACCTGCCACTCCAGCGCGATATGCGACAGCGATTCCCTGACTGTCCCCGGCCATACGAACCCCCAGAAGTCTTTCTTTCCACTGTCGCGCTCGCCTTTCTGGATGCGGGCGGCCATGGTCTCCAGCTCGCCCCAATTCTTCGGAGGCAAACTGTATCCGTATTTGCGGAGCAGATCCGTCCGGTAATACAAGACGCTCGAATTGGGGTGATACGGCATGCCAATCAATTTGCCCTGCACGGTGTAGGTGGCAAGCACTTCCGGATCAAACGTTGGCATGTCGGAAGTAAAATAAGGTTTGAGGTCGACGAGATAGCCGGCCAGAGCACCGGACCAGATCGTGTCCACACCGTAGACGTCTGGCGCAGAGACTCCTCTTTGCAGCAAGTCTCGAAAGAGTTGAAACTGTGCTCGATTATCTTGAGGGGTGGGAAGATGATTGACGCGAATTCCCGTTTCTTGGGTAAATTCTTTTATCGCCGGATCGGATACCATGCGATGGTCCCCCAGATCCAGCAGTGCTTGGGGATCAAGAAAGGTGAGCGTCACCTCTTCCGGCGGTTTTCGGCAGCCGGCCGAAACAGAAGCCAGCAAAACCGCTGCCACCGCCGAGACCAACCTGAACGAACGGAAAATCCCGAACCGAACACCGTGGATGATGCCGCTTTTCGACTCTAGAGCTTTGCATCTCGTCGCCATCTGGCCCACTCATCAGCCCCGTAGTCAAATCATCCTCAAACATAGCCGAGAAGCGAGGCAGCGTCCGATCCTTCGTGGAGAATGTACGACTAATCGCCGTAATCAGCCAAGCTCATTTTTGGATTCGTTCATCGACAAACTAGTGCATCAAGCCAAGCGAAGGTCGTCGGCGCTGGCCAGGGCTGAAAGCCAATACCAAAGTACAATAGACAGTTTCTCGTGAAGCGGCGCATGCTCCCCTCATGGACTATGACGGAGAGAAGTACTGCAAAAGCGAACGAGCCGGCTCACCCTGGCAGAAACGCGCTGACCAGGCAGAGTATGAAGGCGCGATTCAAACGCCTGCCGCAATGGATACACAGCGCGTCATGAAGAATTCGTGATGGCCAGACGTTTACTAGTATCGGTGGTCGACGACGACGAATCGGTGCGGGAGTCGCTACCCGACCTGCTCAAGGATTTTGGCTATGCAGTCCAAACATTCTCGTCGGCGGAAGCGTTCCTCGCATCCGATTACGTCAGCGCGACCAGATGTTTGATACTTGATATCGCTATGCCGCCAGGCATGTCCGGACCCGATCTCCAGCGGGAACTGTCCCGCCGGGGCCAAGGGATTCCCATCGTTTTTATCACGGCTCACGGAGATGAGACCATTCGTCCACGTTTGCTCGAAGAGGGTGCCGTGGATTGCCTGTTCAAGCCATTCAGTGAAGCGGCTCTTCTGAAGGCGGTCGATGCCGCGCTACGCGTCAGTTGAACGATCCGGAGCAAAGCCGTTCCTTGGCATGGGGGTGTACAATGAATTCAATGATCGCACCAGGTCGTGAAATGAGGTCATTGCCTGTGTTGCGCGCCGTCACGCCAATCGTGTTCGTTGTCGACGATGACATCTCGATACGTGAATCGCTGGAACTACTGATCCGTAGCGAGGGCTGGCAGCCCGAAACATTTGCGTCCGCGCAAGATTTCCTCGCGCGACCACGAGCCTTTGTTCCCACTTGCCTCATTCTTGATGTTTCTCTTCCAGGACTTAACGGTCTCGACCTTCAAAAACGCATCGTCATCGAACGAATTGACACGCCAATCATCTTCATCACCGGCCACGGTGATGTACCGATGACGGTGCAAGCCATGAAGGCGGGCGCTGTGGAATTCCTGACCAAACCGTTTGGCGACGAGGTGTTGCTGGGCGCCATCCGGCATGCTCTCGAGCGCAGCCGCGCCGCACTAGCCCACGAAGCTGAGATGCTGGGCCTGCGGGAGTGTTACGCGTCACTCTCACCTCGCGAACGGGAGGTCATGGCGTTGGTGGTTTCCGGCCTTTTAAACAAACAAGTCGGTGGGGAACTTGGCATCAGCGAGATCACCGTGAAAGCGCACCGCGGCCAGGTGATGCAAAAAATGAAGGCCGACTCGCTAGCGGACTTGGTAAGAATGGCCGCGAGGCTCGGTCTCGCCCCAGTCCCGAAATCGTGAGATTCATAGTTCAGTCGTTTTCAACTTTTCCTTGCAAACAAGAGTAACGGCTCGGTTGGTGTTCATGCTACCGCCTCAGCGCACCAGCAGACGGCTCGCTGCATTCGACGCCATTACTTCATCGAATTCCGGGCGAACTCCCCACTCTGATCCGCTGAGGTATCCAGCGCGAATGCCCGTCATCGACGATGTGGATTTCGGCATTTCACACGTCGCGAATACACCCTCATTTGCTGTCGAATCGTTCGGACGAATTACTGGGATGTCCGAACGTCTACGGAAATCTAATCGCCAATGTTGTCGCTCGGGGGCCGCTCCTACAAAGGTATCGCCGATACTTTCGTCCAATTGTTTCCTCTCCGCGTTGCTGGCTTAATCGCGAGTGTTGATTGAGTGTTTCAACAATTGTGAGGAAGGAGACAAGAAATGATGAATGTCCAAGAGGTCACAGCAATTTCGGAGCGACGGGAAGGCACGCCCCAGAGCACTCCCGAAGCCGCATCGACCGACGAGCGATTGCTTGTTGCACAAGCAAGAACGAGCCGCTCAAGCGCTTTCGGAGTACTGTACGAGCGTCATCGATTGAGAATCCATCGCACCGCCCTGCGGATACTTCGCAATCAGGAGGATGCGGAGGATGTTGCTCAACGAGCGTTTCAGCGTGCTTTCACAAACCTCGACAGATTTCGCGGCGACTCCGCTTTTTCCACCTGGGTGACCCGCATTGCCATTAATGAAGCGCTGATGCTGCTCCGACAGCGGCGCACAAACACAACGCTCTCGGGAGACAACAGCCATGGCGATGGGGGGCGTCCCATCTTCGATCCTGCGGATAAAGGGCCGACGCCCGAAGAAGCTTTCGCCGAAAGTGAACGCCGGGCCGCTGTCCTTCAAGCGATTTCACAGCTCCGAGAAAGTTTGCGAGTGGTGGTTCTTTTTCGCGAACTGCAAGGGCTCACGAGCGTGGAAACCGCGCGCCGCCTCGGTCTGTCCGTGGCCGCCGTTAAGGCTCGTACCTTCCACGCCAAGCGCCATTTGCGGCGGCACCTAGAACGGAGATTGCACGCGACCCGAAGCAGGTGTCTGTTTGAAAAGAGAAATACGCAAAACCACCTGCGATCACTCGCTTGATTAAATCTCGTCTCGAAAGTTTGTTCGGCAGGGCCGCGTTCGCTTCTATATCGTCCTTCTCTCCTATCCCCGGGTTCCTTTCGTCGTCCCGTAGAAGCATTCGGGATGCTGGAACGCACTCGGGATAGGAGTACTTTCCGAAAGGGTCGGAATGTTCGACCATAGGGCGATCGGATGGACCCCCCGGCCTTTTTTTTGTAAACGCGGATTCTAAAGAAGTTACAGCGGCATTTGTGGTAGGAACGGATTCCGTAGTGATTGGCGGTGCCACCCACCCCCTCCCCTGTTTTTTGCAAAGATGTGATTCGATGGGGGTTAGGTGGTGGTGGTCTGCAAAAGATGTGATTCTAAAGGGGATAGTGGCGAATGACGAGTGGATAGTGGCGAGTAGCATCTGGTCAGCGGCGTGAGCGGTGGAATTGTTGAGAGGAGATTTTGATGCCTCAGCTCGGGCGGGGTAGACGCCGAGAATAGAGTTCACGGAGACGACTTGGAGGGGTTGCGGAGGCAAGGCGTGCTTCCTTTCTCCTCCGCCGTTAAGAACAGTACAATTATAGCTGATTCGTGCTGGTTGTCAAGTGTTAACTACTAAGCCATTTCTTTAGTGAGGGTTAGCGGGGTTTTCGAATCGCGCGGGTGGAAAAGTGTTGGGAGAGAGTGAGTAGTGAATAGTGAGTAGTGAATAGCGAGCAGTGGGTAGAAAGGCGAGAGGTGGAGTGACGCACTGTTTGCGCGAAACAAAACCGCAGACGGTAGGCCAGCCAAGGGGTAAGGCGCCGCCCCCCACTCCAGAAAAACCCAATGACTAGCCGCCGTGGTAGTATGACCCCTATCTCGGGGAGCGAGTCGTACCCCCAGCAGGGAGCCAAGAAAACATGGCGGAATTGGAATCCGTTGGCGCGCCGCTGGCAGCTTCTGTCCCAGCCTCTGCCTCGTCCGCCCCGGCCACGACAATTCCTTCGCGCCATGCTCTCCTCGTCCGCGTCACTCACTGGATCACCACCCTCTGTTTTCTCGCCCTGCTCGTCACCGGTACGGAAATCGTCATCTCTCACCCGCGCTTCTACTGGGGCGAAACCGGCAACGTACTAACTACGCCCCTCTTCAAACTCCACATCCCTTCCTCGCGCGCCATGGTCCCCTCCGGCTACAGCTACGTCCTCCCGGACCAGAACGGCTGGAGCCGCTACCTCCACTTTCAATCTGCCTGGATTGTCGTATTGACTGGCTTGCTCTACGTGCTCTACGCCTTCTTCACCGGGCACTTGCGCAAAAACTTGCTCCCCGCCAAATCCGATCGTTCGCTGCGCGCGCTCTGGAACGCAATCGCTAAGAATTTGCGCTTCCGTCGCCCGCCTGCCGCCGAAGCCTGGTCGTATAATCTCTTTCAGCGCCTCGCCTACCTCTTCGTGATCTTCGTTCTGTTCCCGTTAGTTATCTGGACCGGCTTGGCCATGTCCCCCGCTTTTGTTTCCGCGTTTCCCATCACTGTCAATTCGCTCGGCGGCCAGCAATCCGCCCGCACGCTTCACTTCTTCGTCTCCCTGGCTCTCGTTCTCTTCCTTCTCGTCCACGTCGCCATGGTTTTTCTCGCCGGA
>Ga0210405_10000355_pt1 | contig 63541 bp, 60 predicted proteins | sample IncBWH11MmetaG_FD_155492 | JGI IMG/M metagenome (GOLD analysis project Ga0210405, IMG submission 155492) | Forest soil microbial communities from Barre Woods Harvard Forest LTER site, Petersham, Massachusetts, United States - Inc-BW-H-11-M | ecosystem: Environmental > Terrestrial > Soil >...
AAGCTCCGTAACTCGCCGAAGCTGCGCGCTTTGTGCTGGAGAGCGCGGCGGAAGAGGAAACGAAAGAATTAACCGCAGAGAACTCGGAGGATCCGCAGAGTCCCGCCGAGAATCTGGATGCCATGATTGATGGCGCAATCGCGGCGACCGAAGCGTCTGGTGAAAATACCGGTGACAGCAGCGCGGTACCTGACGGCCAGGCCGAATCCGGTTTCAAACTGAAGCGCAAGAAAAAGGCGGAGAAGCCTGCGCTCGTGACGAAGCCCGGCGAAGTGGTGGTCAGCCGCCGCCTCTACCGCAGCGGCCAGAGCGAATACCTGATTAACGGGCGCGTCGGCCGTTTGCGCGACATCCAGGAAATGTTCATGGGCGTCGGCTTGGGCCCCGACTCCTACGCCATCATCGAGCAGGGGCGCATCGGGCAAATCCTCGCCACCAAGCCGATGGAGCGCCGCGCCATCATCGAGGAAGCCGCGGGCGTCACCAAATTCAAAACCAAGAAACGCTTGAGTGAGGCGAAGCTTGAATCTTCAAAGGTGAATTTGTCACGCGTAAACGACATCGTCGTTGAAGTCGAGAAGCAACTTGGCTCGCTGAAGCGCCAGGCGGCGAAAGCGCGGCGCTACGCCGAAATTCGCGACCAGATGCGCGGAATCGTGCGCCAGATGCTGGCCGGAAAAGCGCGCGAACTGGATGCCGAAGCCGATCGCGTGCAGACTCGCCTGGCCGAATTGACCGCCACGGAAACCCAGCACGCGCAGATGATCCACGAGCAAGAAGCCGAACAGGACCGCCTGAGCCAGCGCATTTACTCGCTGGACGCGGAAATCCGGCGGAACCAAAACGTGCTGAATCACACGGCACTCGAAGTAGACCGCATCGAAAATCGCATCACCTTTAATCAGACGCGCAGTTCCGAACTTGCCGGGCGCAACGAACAGATCACCCTGGAACGAAACGCGCTGGCCGGGCAGCACGCGGAATGGGAGACGCGCAACGCCGCGCAACTGCAGGCCGTCGAAAACGCGCGCCGCGATTCCATCACCGTGAGCGCCCGCGTGGAAGAACTCACCGCGCAAGCAACACATCGCGTGGCACAAATTTCCGAAGCCGAAGCGCGCATGGAGGCGCTCCGGCGCGCGGCCACGCAAGCCGGTGAAAGCCTGCTGCGCCTGCACGGCGAACAAAAGCAAGCCGAAGAGGCTCTGGTTCACCAGTCGGAATCGATGCGCAAGCAGGAAGAGCGCGAAGCCGCTCTGCTCGAAAGCTCCATCAAGGTGCGCGACGACGCGGAGCGCGCAGCGCAGGATTGGCAGAATGCCATGACGCAAGCCGGCGAACTGCAGAAGCAGGCTACGCAAATCCAGGCGCGCGTCGCGGAATTGAAACTGGTTCGCGAGAGGACCCAGAAAGATGCTGACGCCCTTCGCGACAACCTGTCCGCAGTCCGCGCGCGCCATTCCACGCTGACGCAAATTCTGAATGACCGCTCCTACACCGGCGAAGCTGTCCAGAAACTTTTCGCTGCTAACGAACGCCACGGCGGCCAGGAATTCCGCGCGGTCGGCGTGCTGGCGGATTACGCCGAAGTGCAAGAACAGCATGAAGCGGCGGTCGAGCAATACCTCCGCGACGAACTGGAATATGTGGTCGTCGAGACGTATGACCACGCCCGCGCGGGTGTTTCGCTTCTGCGCAATGAAGTCGGCGGCCGCGCCACATTCTTCGTGGACTCGCTGCGCAACCTGAAACTCGATGAATACGAGCCGATCGTGCATTTCCGTTCCGAAGATGGCGTGATCTCCCGCCTCGACAAGCTCGTGGAATTTCGCGATCCGCTCGGCCCGGCGGCAAAACAGTTTCTGCCCCGCCTTCGCTCCGGCTATTTGACCGACGGCGCTGTGGCCGCGGAGAAACTCGCGCGCGAATATCCGCAATACGCCTTCGTGACCACGGAAGGCACCTGCTACCAGGGACGCATGGTCACCGGCGGCCGGCCCGATGAAGCCGGACCGCTCGGCATGAAGCGCGAACTCCGCGCCCTGGATGCGGAAGTTATGCAACTCGAGCACCGCTCGGCAGCCGGTCACGCGGAACTCGAAACGCTGGCCGCGGAGCTCCGCGCCGGCGAACAAGCCCAGGAAGAATTGACCGCGCAGCAGCGCGAAGCCGAACGCAGTCTTTTCGCCACAAAACACCGCCACGAGCAATCACAGAGCGAACTCGCCCGCCTCGGCCTCGACCTGACCGTTTGCCAGAACGAATTGGCGCGCGTCCGCCGCGAAATCGAAACCGTGCAGCAACGCGCGGCACAGGCAAAACTCCAGCACGAAGCCGCGGCGAAATCGCGCTCCGAGGCGGAAGCGGAAAGCGCACGCCTCACCTCGGAAGTCGCGCAATTGCGCGGCGCCGTACAAGCCGAGCAGGATGAACTTTCTGCAGCAAAAGCTGACTTCGCAGCAATCCACGAACGCCTCGGGCTCGCCGAAGCGATGGCCAAACACCTGGAAGAGGAGCGCGCAGACCTGGAACGCCGCGAATCGGCGCTCCGCCAGCAGGAAGAGTCCATCAGCGAAGAGACCGCGGCAATGGCCCGCCAGTCCGAAGAGCTCACGCAACAGCTGAGCGTCCTGCGCGCCGAAAAGATCCGCCTCGAAGAAAAACAAAAGGAACTCGAGCAGGAGTGGGATGCCGGCCGCACCCGCGTGACCCAGGCGGAAGATCATCTGCGCATGGCCCGCCAGACGCTCCAGGAAATGCGCGACGCGCGCGGCAAATTCGAAATCGAAAAAGCGCGCAACGATTCCGACCGCGCGCACCTGCGCGAAACCTGCCTCGCCGAAGTCAACGCGCAGCCGGAGGACCTCATCGCCTCTGAAACCGCGTTCATGTCCGGTGAAGAACTCGCCATCGCTGAAGCGAACTACCGTGAAATGAAGCAGAAAATCGAGAACATGGGCGCGGTCAACATGATGGCCCTCGAAGAATTCAACGAGTGCGAGCAGCGGTTCACCTTCCTGACACGCGAGCGCGATGACCTGCTGCAATCCATCACCGACACCCAGCAGGCCATCAAGGAACTCGACCTCATCACCAAGGAGCGCTTCGAACAAGCGTTCGCCGCCATCAACACCAACTTCACCACCGCCTTCCACACGATTTTCGGCGGCGGGACGGCGGAAATGCGCCTCACCGAAGCCGATAGCTCCGGCGACGCGGGCATCGACATCGTGGCCTCACCGCCGGGCAAGCGCCTGCAAAACGTACTGCTGCTCTCTGGCGGCGAAAAGGCAATGACCGCCCTCGCGCTGCTGATCGCCATCTTCAAATATCAGCCGAGCCCGTTCTGCATCCTCGACGAAGTCGACGCGCCGCTCGACGAAGCAAACGTGGGCCGCTTTACCAGGCTCATCGCCGACATGAGCGCGCAAACCCAGTTCATAGTGGTCACGCACAACCGTAAAACCATGGAGACCGGCAGCGTCCTCTACGGCGTCACCATGCAGGAACCCGGCGTCTCGAAACTCGTCAGCGTCCGATGGGAAGGCGACGCTGAACCCACGCCCAAACGCAGAGCCGCAACCGCAGCATAGCCACAATAAAATTCTGCCCACGGGACGAAAATTCTTTCGCCCCATTTTCTCGTTCATTAAAAGAAACAATGGCCGTCACAAGATTTTCTTCGCCCGAATTGTCCTTCTGTCACATTGACATCGGTGAACGGTGGGATAGAATGCTGAACACTTTGTCAGGGGCAACAGTGTCGTGAACCCGAGTCCTGCAGCAAAAGTCATTCGAGAGACAAATTTCCCAGGCATCGCGCCTTTGGCGCGCGGCAAGGTGCGCGACATCTATGATTTAGGCGACCGCCTGCTCATTGTGGCCACCGACCGCCTTTCCGCGTTTGACGTCGTCATGCCGACGCCCATTCCCGACAAGGGCCGTGTCCTCACGCAACTTTCGCTCTTTTGGTTCGATCTATTGAAAGATCTCATCCCCAATCACGCTTTAAGCGCCACGGACTTCCCAACCCCGTTCGACCAGTTCCGTGACGAATTGGCAGGCCGCTCCATGGTCGTCAGAAAAACCACGCCCCTTCCCATCGAATGTGTCGCGCGCGGCTATCTTTCCGGCTCCGGCTGGAAGGAATATCAGGCGACCGGTACGGTTTGCGGCATCCCGCTACCCGCAGGCTTGCGCGAGTCCGACAAACTCTCGGAGGTCATCTTCACCCCGGCGACCAAGGCCGCCACGGGCCACGACGAAAATATTCCCTTCGCCCGCGCCGCCGAAATGCTGGGAAAGGATCTGGCCGAAAAGGTCCGCGACACCACGCTGAAGATTTACCGCCGGGCAGCCGCCTACGCTGAACCGCACGGCATCCTGCTGGCGGACACCAAGTTTGAATTTGGGCTTCTGAACGGCGAAATGATCTGGATCGACGAAGCGCTGACGCCCGACTCCTCGCGCTTCTGGCCAGCCGCCGGATACAAGCCCGGCGGCCCCCAGCCTTCTTTCGACAAACAGTTTGTGCGCGACTACCTCGAACGGATCCGGTGGCCGAAGACGCCGCCGGGACCCACCCTGCCCCCCGACGTGGTTGCCGCAACGCGCGCCAAGTACCGGGAAGCCTATCGCATCCTGGTCGGGCGTGAGTTGGACGCGTAAGCCGGCCCCCTAAGAAAATTCGCAGGCACGGAGAGTGCGGACGTGAGAGATCAACTGGAAGGCCTTGTGGGACAGATGGTGGAACGCGGAATTTTGTTCGATGAAGCCGTGGGGGAATTCGAAAAACGCTTCATCAAGCGGGTTCTGGAGCGAACCAACGGCAATCAGTGCCGGGCCGCGGAACTTTTGGGAATCCACCGCAATACGCTTAGCAGAAAAATGACGGAGTACAAGCTGGATCACCGGAGACGGAAGGGGCGGTAGGCGAACAGACCCGGAGTTTCAATGATACGTCGATTTTAGATATTGGGTCTGCAAAGCGGCAGCTTCGCTGCCGCACTCAAAATAAGAACGGCCCCGAACTTGGCATTCGGGGCCGTTTTTTCCTTCAAGCCATAAGGATCAGTTTGAGGGTTTCTTCGGCGCCGGCTTCTTGGCTACCGGCTTTTTCGCGGTACCCGCCTTCGGCAAGTCTTCCGCGTTCACTTTGGCCTTGTCCCAGTGCAGCATGAACGCGGGATCGGGATCATAAGTTTCCAGAGTTCCGGTAAAGTGAACGGGATTGCCCTTCTCCAGTTTAGCCGCCTCGGGTTGATCGGCCTTCTTGATGATCACGTCCATGTTCGGCGTGGCGGCCGCCTCAAACTCCGCGTCGCTGGTAACGAAAGCGATCTTTAGCTCAATCGTATCTGTCCCTGCGGTTATCTCGATCAACTTACCCGGCACTTCGGGGAATTCCAAGCCGCAAGCGGCGGTCCACGTCAGCTTTCCCTTGTCGCCGCCAGCTTTCAGGTCGTTGGCCACTGTCACAATGGTCATGTCCTTCCGCGCCGCATCGAGGTCGGCAGAGCTGACCAGTTTATAGCTCGCCGGACGATCCACGGAATTGGGCGCAAGTTGCAGCAGTTCGTTCATCTCCGCGTCTGTCAGCGGGTCGCAAACCGTGCCGCCCTGGTAATTCGCAATCACCTTGCGGATATAGCTCTTTACCGACTTCGATTGCTGCTCGTTCGCACTCTTGGAAGTGGCCGCCCGGGCAAAGTACCAAATCGCTTCGAGTGGCTGAGGAGGGGCCACAGCCATGTACGCCTGGCCGAGTTTGTAGTTGGAAACCAGGTCGTCCGGAGCGAGAGCCAGCACCGCCTTGTAGGACACAATGGCGCCTGCGTAGTCTTTGGCAGCCATCGCCGCCGTTGCCGCGGTACCGTTGAACACGATCAGTGACTGCTTTTTCTCTCCGGCAAACTTGGCATCGTCCTCGCCTTCCGGTTTCGGAAGCTGGTCGAGCACTTTCAATCCGGCGAGAGCGGCGGCTCGCGCGGCCTTCGCGGTTTCGGGATCGGGGGTTGGAATCGCGTTGTAGGCATAAGCGCGCACATAGTGGGCGTCATAGCGTTCCGCGGGGCTGATCTTGTCGCCCATCGCGATCATCTTGTCCGCGTATTCAATGGCCTTCGGATAATTTTTCTGAGCGTAGTAATTCTTGTAATAGAGCGGATAGATGTAATTGAGCAGCGCGGAGGCAGGATACTTGGCGACAAAATCATCGAGTAGCTTGATCTGGGCGGTGGGATTTTTTTCAGCGGCGGCGGCCTGATAGGAGTTGTACTCCGCCATGGTGTATTTCGGCTGGGCAGCGCCCGCTGCCGCGGCATCCTGGGCCGGGGCAGATGGCGTGCAGCTCAGGCTCAACACCGCAAGAAGCAGAAGGCTTGCCATCCAACGAATTGCTCTCATTCCTTATCTCCTCGCTCCATACATAAAAGTAAAATTGCAAAAATCGCCAGCGGCCATGCCGCTGACGGAACTGCTGCCATATCCCGCGGACCAGAAGTGCTCTTTCGGAAACGTTGGAATTATAGGTGCAGCCACTCTCCGACCGCAAGCCGGGATCTGAAATTTCAAAACCCGGTGGGCCAGGGCCTTGCGCGGAGCAGACCGGAAACCGTGACCCCGGCGGACCGCCGAGGCATTCTCATTGGGGTGGCATCCTAACGAGATAAGATGAGTTTCGCACAAAAAGAGTGGCTTCGGCGAGGAGGAATACAAATGGCCAACATAAGCGCAGCATATAGTGCAAATGCATTAGGAAAACCGCTGCAGGGCGGCGTGGCGCTGGTCACCGGCGGCAGCCGCGGCATCGGCAAAGCGATCGCCAGGCAGCTGGCCGCACTGGGGGCGGCTGTTGGCATTTGCGGCAGGGATGAAGAAAAATTAATATTCGCGGCCCGTGAATTGGAGGCGTCGGGAGCAAAAGTTTTGGCCCGCCGCGCGGATGTAACGAAAGAGCCGGAGATCCGCGCGTTCATCGACGCGACGGAAAAACAACTCGGCGGGATCACGATCCTGGTCAACAACGCGGGAACGGGAGGCGGCGGGTTCGGAGCCATCCAGGAAAAAAGCGAAGCGGAATGGGATCAGGTAATGAATACGAATTTGAAGAGCGTGTTTTTTGTCTCCCGCGCCGTGATTCCGGGAATGATCCAGCGCCGTGGCGGCGACATCATCAATATCAGCTCGCTTGCCGGAAAAAATACCTTCGCCGGCGGCGGAATTTATTGCGCATCGAAATGGGCTTTGCAGGGACTATCCGGTTGCATGGCCGAAGACCTGCGCGCGCACGGGATCCGCGTAAGCGTCATCTGCCCCGGGAGCGTGGCCACGGATTTCCAGGGGCGCGGCCCGAAAGACCCAAGCAAGGTGTTGACGCCGGAAGACGTGGCACACGCCGTAGGCATGGTGGCCACGCAAGGCCCGCAAAGTTTCATCAGCGAAGTCCATCTGCGGCCGGTGACCAAGCCCTAAGGGGCCGACAAAATGTTTCAACTTTCCTCTTGACAATAGTCGTTTACACGACTATTATCCACCCATGAATTCACGAGCCAAACCCGGATGCCCCGGCGCCATCCCTCTCGAGGATCATATCTTCGTCGCCCTCCTCAAAGCCTCCGACTCCCTGGCCTCCGACGCCGACCAATTGATGAAGGCCAACGGCCTGACCTCCGCCCAGTACAACGTTCTCCGCATCCTGCGCGGCGCCGGCCCCGAAGGCCTTCCGTGCAACACCATCGCCGAGCGCATGATCTCCCGCGACCCGGACATGACCCGCCTGCTCGACCGCATGGAAATGCGAACCCTCATCACCCGCGAGCGCCAGAAAGAAGACCGCCGTGTGGTGAAGGCAAGAATCACCGATGAGGGCCTGAAGCTGCTCAAGAAGATGGACGCTCCCATCCGGGAACTTCACAAGAGCCAGTTCGCACACATGAGTTCCGCGCGTTTGAAAACTCTGATGGATCTTCTTACCGAAGTGGCGGCGCACGCACCGAAATAAGCGCTTGCGCATCCAATACTCAAAATCTCGGCAAATGAAATAAAAAAGGAGAAGCAACAATGAACGGGCCATTTTCAAAAGTAGGAATGTTGGCAGGGCTGGCGGCGGCACTCGCGCTGCCCGCGAGTGCGGGGACGACGACGTACCAGATCGATCCGCGGCACTCCAGTGCCGGATTCGGCGTGACCCACCTGATGATTTCGACCGTGCGCGGCGAATTTCACGGTGTCACCGGAACCGTGGTTGTGGACGACTCGGACATTTCCAAATCCAGCGTAAACGTCACGATTGACGCCACCACCGTGGATACCCGTGAACCCGATCGCGATAAGCACCTGAAGAGCGAAGCATTCTTCGACGTCGCTAAGTATCCCACCATCACGTTTCAGTCCACCAAAGTCGAGCGCAACAATGACGGCAGCCTGAAGGTCACCGGCGACCTGACAATTCGCGGCGTCACCAAAAGCGCCGTCCTGACCGCTTCTCTTCCCAAGCCTCCCATCAAGGATCCTTGGGGCTTGCAGCGCACCGCGGTCTCCGCAGCCACCAAGATTAATCGGCAGGAGTTCGGGGTGGCGTGGAACCAGAAACTCGACAGCGGCGGCGTGGTTGTCGGCGATGATGTGAACATCACGCTCGACGTGGAAATGATCATTCCCCCGCAGGCAAAGTAATTGCCACCGGCGTAGAAACAATTCGGCGAAAAATCACGGGCGGCAAATTTGCCGCCCGTGGCTTTCTGGAGACCACCTGAGTGAAATTGAGGAACTCGTCATGCACAAACCGGCTCCCACACAACACCAAGTCCACGAATTGATCCAGCACCGCTGGAGTCCACGCGCGTTTTCCGAACAGCCCGTGCCCGCGGACGTATTGCGCAGCCTGTTCGAAGCCGCGCGCTGGGCCCCATCCAGCAGCAACGAACAGCCTTGGGCCTTCCTGGTAACCACTTCGGACGAAAAGGAAAACCACGCGAAGATGTTGAGCACGCTTGTGGAGTTCAACCAGGGCTGGGCCAAACACGCTCCAGTGCTGGCAATTGCCGTATCCGAGATGGCCTTCGCCAAGACAGGTAAACCCAATCGCAACGCCTTTTACGACACCGGCGCGGCCGTGGCAAATCTTTCCGCCGAAGCTACCTCTCGGGGGCTCTTCGTGCATCAAATGGCAGGGTTCGATCCTCAAAAGGCCATTGAACTCCTCGAAATTCCAAGCGGGTGGGAGCCCATTGCGGCTTTCACGATCGGCTACCCGGGCGATCCGGAATCCTTGCCCGAGACTTTGCGCCAGCGTGAACTGGCTCCGCGCGAGCGGAAACCGCTCGAATCCTTCGTCATGGGCGGGCATTGGGGCCAGGCGGCGCCCTTCATCCGGAAGTAACCCGCATGAGTTATGCTTTTATAGAGGAACTAACCTGGCATGCACAGCACGCTCGAATTCCTGGTGAACCACGGCTACCTGGTGCTTTTGGTCTGGGTGTTTCTCGAGCAGGCGGGACTTCCTCTTCCTTCCATCCCGTTGCTCCTGGCCGCCGGCGCGCTTGGCGGCATGCATCGGCTGAATTTTGCCACCGCGCTGCTCCTGTGCATGATCGCCGCGGTTTCTGCCGACACCATCTGGTATCAGCTCGGCAAAAGGAAAGGCATCCGGATTCTGCACTGGCTGTGCAGGATTTCGCTGGAGCCGGATTCCTGCGTGCGCCGCACCGAAGGGCTCTTCGAGAAGCAAGGCGTGAGATCCCTGCTGGTTGCCAAGTTCCTGCCCGGACTGAATACCGTGGCAACGCCGCTCGCCGGCATATTCCACATGAAATTCCGCAGGTTCCTCGCCTACGATGCGCTAGGCGCGATTTTCTGGGCCGGAACGTATTTGGGTCTCGGCTACATTTTCGCCGGCCAGATTGAGTTCATCGCGCTGAAGGCCCAGCAACTGGGCGGCGGCCTGATGGTGCTTCTGGGAGCCGCATTGGGCTTCTACATCAGCTACAAATTCGTCGCCCGCCAGAAATTCCTACGCCAATTGCGAATTTCCCGCATCAGCCCCAAAGAGTTGAAGGAAAAGTTGGACGCCGGCGAGATTCTGACGATCGTGGACCTGCGTCACTCCGTGGACTTCGAAGCCGACCCGGAACTGATTCCTGGCGCGTTTCGGATGGACGCCAGCGAACTCCAGCAAACCGACGAACGGCTGCCGCGCGACCGCGAAGTCATCCTTTACTGTACTTGACCAAACGAAGCCACCAGCGCCCGTGTGGCGCTGCTCCTCAGGAACAAAGGCGTGATGCACATCCGGCCGCTCCTGGGCGGGCTGGACGCCTGGCGCGAACTCGGTTACCCCATGCAGATGATGCAAGTGAGCACGGAAACTGAGCCGATCTCGAAAACCTGAAATACAAAAGGAGAGCCGCAATGGCCATCAAGGTTCAAGTGATTTTCTACAGCATGTACGGCCACGTCTACAAAATGGCGCAGGCGGTCGTCGAGGGCGCGAAACAGGTTCCCGGCGCGGAAGTTTCCTTGTACCAGGTGCAAGAGTTGATGCCTGAAGATGTGCTGGAGAAATATGGCGCAAAAGCCGCAAAGGCGGCCTTCACCAAAGTGCCCGTGGCCACGGTGGACCAGTTGGCCGACGCGCACGCGATTATTTTCGGCACCCCCACACGCTTTGGGAACATGGCCGCGCAAATGCGGAATTTCCTGGACCAGACCGGAGGGTTGTGGATGAAAGGCGCGTTGATTGGGAAAGTGGGCAGCGTTTTTGCTTCCACTGGCACCCAGCACGGCGGGCAGGAGACGACGATCACCAGCTTTCACACCACGCTGCTGCACCACGGCATGGTCATCGTCGGTGTGCCCTATAGCGAGTCGGGGCTGTCGCACATGGGCGACATTACGGGCGGCACGCCATACGGCGCTACGACGCTGGCTGGTTCCGATGGCTCGCGTCAACCCAGCGAGAACGAACTGAAGATCGCCCGCTACCAGGGCAAGCACGTCACCGAAATCGCTGGCAAACTCTTCCGTTGAAATTTGTAGCGGCCGCCTTCTGAGGCGAGCGCCTTTGGGGGAGTGTGGCAGCAACGCTGCCGCTTTTACGGTGTGAACCGACACCGCCAAATCCAATCGAGCAAGAATTGAAATCGCAAAGGCGGGAGCCCGCTCTCACACTAAAAACTCCTGACGCTTTTCAGTCTGCTGCTTCTTGGGCTATTTCACACGACAAGAGGGCCGGGCGAGCCCGGCCCCTACAAATGCAACTCCGGAATCGACCTACAACCGCGGCAGCACAATCCCGCCTTGCGCCTGATACTTCCCTTTCTTGTCCTTGTAGCTGACTTCGCACTCTTCGTCGCTCTCAAAAAACAGCACTTGGCACAATCCCTCATTCGCGTAAATGCGCGCAGGCAGCGGCGTCGTGTTGCTAATTTCCAGCGTCACAAACCCTTCCCACTCCGGCTCGAAAGGTGTCACGTTCACGATGATGCCGCAGCGCGCATACGTGGATTTGCCGAGGCAAATCGTCAGCACATTCCGCGGGATGCGAAAATATTCAATCGAGCGTGCCAGCGCAAACGAGTTGGGCGGCACCAGGCAAACGTCTCCCTTGAATTCCACCAGCGAGCGCGGATCGAAATTCTTCGGATCCACGATGGTAGAATTGACGTTGGTGAAGATGCGGAATTCGTCGGCCACCCGAATGTCGTATCCATACGAGGACACGCCGTAGCTGATCACTCCTTCCCGAACCTGCCGGTCGGTGAACGGTTCGATCATCTTGTGTTCCAGCGCCATGCGGCGTATCCAACGGTCTGGCTTTACGGACATCCAATCCTCCTGACAGAAAACTTAGAAAGTAGGCTCGCAAAAGGTTAAAGTGTAGATGAGGCGGAACTTCTTGACAACCCGGGCCTTAGCCTCTAGCATCGGGCCACGTAGAGCGGGAGGACGGTGTGATTAAGCTAGATATTGTGAATGCCGTCGTAGCGAAGACGAACATCAGCCGCACCAAAGCGGAGCAAGCCGTGGAAACGATCTTTGAGTCGCTGAAGAACGCGATGGGGCGCGGGCAACGCATTGAACTGCGCAAGTTCGGCGTATTCAGCGTGAAGCCGAGGAAGACCGGCATCGGGCGAAACCCCCGCACCGGCGAAGAAGTCAGCATCCCTCCAGGAAAAGCGGTGCGTTTCAAGCCTGGGAAAGAACTCCAGGGCCTCGAAGACACCGCCGCCAGCCAAGCCAAATAATCTATTGTGACCCCACCGGAATCAGAACGGAGCGCTCCCCCATTTCTGGAAGTGCCTGCATGGCACGGCCGCCCGCCACAGGGAAGGTATTACGCCGCGGATCAGCCGCATCCCTCCACGCGTTCGCTGGTTCTCTCTTCGGGTTTGTTTGTGCTGACGCTGATCACTTCGCTGATCGCCGGCACGCATTTTGCCGCCGCCTATGCACACAACCAGGCCGCTTCCCTCGACGCCTTTCTGCAAACTTTCCGGCTGGTGTATCGCAATCCATCGGCGCTGCTGGCGGGATTCCCATTTGCGTTGACGCTGCTAGGGATTCTCCTGGCGCATGAGTTGGGGCACTATTTCGCCTGCCGCCACCATCACATCCGCGCGAGCTATCCGTATTTTATTCCCGCGCCAACTCTGATCGGCACGTTCGGTGCGTTCATCCTGATTCGGTCGCCGATTCGTTCCATGCGCGCGCTTTTCGATGTCGGCGCTTCCGGGCCGCTGGTGGGTTTTTTGGTGGCGCTGCCCGCGATGGGTTACGGCGTGCTGCACGCAAAAGTAATTCCCGCACTGGCCGACGACGGCAATGCGGACAACCTGGTGTTCGGCGTGCCCCTCATTCTCCGCCTCGTGACTGCAACGCTCCAACCGAACGCGCACGCTTCGGATCTACTGCTGCATCCCGTCGGGCGCGCTGCCTGGGTAGGCATGTTCGCCACAGCGCTGAATCTTTTGCCAGTCGGGCAACTCGACGGCGGGCACATTGTGCGCTCCGTCAGCCCGCAACTCCATCGTTGGATTTCGCTCTCGCTGCCCCTCGCACTCGTGCCGCTCGGCTATTTTCAGTGGCAGGGCTGGTGGATCTGGGCGCTGATTCTCTTCGGGCTGCAATTCGTCCGCATGGCGCCGATTTACGATCCCACGCCGCTTGATCCCAATCGCCGATTCGCGGCGGTGGTGGCCTTCGCGGTATTCATCCTTTGCTTCATGCCCTATCCCGTCGAAAGACTGCTGTAAAGTGGCGGGGATGCCCACTACAACCAAAAAAGAGTTGATCCGTAGCCTGCGGGAACGGGATTTGCTTTTGCTGTTTGTCGGTTCGGTGATTGGCTCGGGAATTTTTCTCACTCCTGGATTGATTCAACGGCAAGTGGGCGGTTCGGTCGGATGGTCGCTGCTGGTGTGGCTGTTCGGCGGCGTGTTGTCGCTGCTGGGAGCGCTGACGTATGCGGAGTTGGCCGCGGCAAACCCCGAGGCCGGCGGATTATACTGCTACATCCGCGACGGCTTCGGCCGCCTGCCCGCGTTTCTGTACGGCTGGTGTTTGTTTCTGGTGATTGCCAGCGCAACGATTGCAGCGCTGGCGCATGCGTTCACCACTTACCTGCAGGAAATCATCCCGCTTTCGGCCGTGGGCGCGACATTCGTAACAATTCTGATGATCGCCGTGGTTACTGCCGTCAATGTCTGGGGCACGCGAAAAAGTTCCGACGTGCAGAATGTAACCACGATCATCAAGGTCGGGCTCATCGTCGTTCTCGGCAGCGTGTTGCTCGTCCTCGGCTTCGCCAAAGGCACCCATGCTGGGGAACTTTCCTCGGCGCTCGGCACGTCGCAAACCGGCTACGCGCTCTTTTCCGGAATTGGCCTTGCGATGATCACCGTCCTCTGGGCCTACGAAGGCTGGCAGTTTGGAACCTACAGCGCCGGCGAGGTAATGGACCCGCAGCGCTGTTTTCCGCGCACCTTCCTGCTTGGCTCCCTGATTTTAATTGGCCTATATCTCTTCGCGGTGGTGGCCTATCTGGTCGCGCTAGGCCCTGCGCAAGCCGCGGCCAGCGATGCGATCGCCGCCACTGCCGCCCGCGTCGTGCTCGGCCCCTGGGCTGGAAAGCTGGTCGCGGCGATGATTCTGATTTCCACCTTCAGTTCCACCAACAGCGTCATGCTCACTGCGCCGCGCGTGTTCTTCGCCATGGCCAACGACAATCTTTTCTTCAAAAAACTCGCCGAAGTCGATCCGAGCTTCGGCACTCCTGCCGCGGCGATTGTGGCCCTGGGCGTGTGGTCTTGCGTGCTGGCATCCGCCGCCGGCTTCGCCAAGCTGGCAAGCGGCGCGGTCTTTATCGGCTGGATTTTTTATGGCTTGGGTGCCGCTAGCATTTTCCCGATTCGCCGGGCAAATGCGGGAAAGCCGATTCCCTATCGTGTCCCCGGCTATCCGCTGACGCCGTTCCTATTTGTGCTCGCCGCGCTCGCCATCGTGGGCAACGCCATCTATGCAGCGGCGAAGGATCCCCACGAATTCACCTATCTACTCGTCGCGATCGCCCTCATGCTGCTCGGCCTACCCGGCTATTTCTTCTGGAGCCGCCGCGAGGCTCGCTAGCTCTCTAAGAGCTGTGGCCGGCACACTTCAGTACACCAAGATATGCGCTCCATGGACCGACGGCCTCGCGGTATTGGTGAGCCATAACGCGTGAAATCTGATGCAGGTGAGTCAAGTCATGAGCCGCCCAACTCGCCAGGTGCTGCGATAATTTTACCGGTCCGAACGCGGGATGCCGGCCACGCCGCTCGAGGTCCTCTGGCCGCAGATTCAGTGCACGAAGTTGTTCCAAGCCCTCCGACCGCGCACGCCCAAATTCGTCCAACAGTTGCGCCAGCGTCTTTCCTTTGCTCAACTTTACGTGCCCTCTGCGATCAAACGGCTCAAACGTCCGACTTTCTCCGGATTCCAGTATGATTCGCGCCCGCGGAATCCAGTCCGCCTGTTCGCCATAAATCAGGTGAGCGACGACGTCGAACACGTTCCATGTGTCGCCACCCTCATTTCGGTGAGTCCACTCTTCGGGCAGTTCGCGCAGCAACGCATTCAGAGCGGCAGGCGTGCGGGCAAGAAGCGATATAGTCTGCTGTAAGTTTTGCTCCATGACAGGCCTCAATCCACAGGTAGTAAATTCCCGACACTCCAATTCTATTTGCACTGACTCGCCCCGGTCACTCGCGGCTGTAGCGGTATACGGGGCCATTTTGGCCCCAACCCCACGCTCGCAATCGAGCGCACATTGACGTCCCCCGCGCGGTTGTCATCCTGAGCCTATCCGAAAAGGATAGGCGAAGGACCTCAACGTATAGATTTTGCGTGGCGTTTCGCGAGAGGAAAGAAATGTTCTCCGTGAACCATCCGTACTACAGCAGTGACAGCGGGTCCATATCCACAAGGACAGCAGTCTGGGGAATTTCGTTCGCGTCGCAAAAAGAGAGGGCGCCGCTAAGCAGTTTCGTGATTACCGATCGTTTTGGCGATTTAAGCAAAAATTGAAACCGATGCTCTTTCTTCAAGCGAGCGAGCGGCGCGGAAGCTGGACCGAGAATGCGGATGCCCTTCCCATCCGATGGCGAAAAATATTCTGAGAGCCGCCGCGACCAGCGAATGGCGTTTTCCAAACTCGTATCGCGCACGATCACATTGGCAAGGGAAGTGAACGGTGGATACGCCATCATGCGGCGGAAATGCAACTCGCGCTCGTAGAAAGAAAGATAGTCCTGGCGCACGGCATCCTGAATCGCATAGTGCTCCGGATAATACGTCTGAATCAGCACGCGGCCTGGAAGCTCGCCGCGTCCAGCGCGCCCGGCCACCTGCGTCAGAAGCTGAAACGTGCGCTCGGCCGCCCGGAAGTCGGGCAGCGTTAGCGAGGAGTCAGCGGAAATGACGCCCACGAGTGTGACCCGCTGGAAGTCGTGGCCCTTCGCAAGCATCTGAGTCCCGACAAGAATGTCCAGCGCGCCGCCGGCAAACGCGCCCAATGTTTCCTGATATTGCTGCTTGGTCCGCACGGCGTCGCGGTCGAGGCGCGCGATCCGCGCTCCAGGAAATTCTTTGCGCAGCCGCTCTTCGAGGTGCTCCGAGCCTTCGCCAAAAAAATAGACATACTTCGAATCGCACTTCGGGCAAGCCTTCGGCACAGCCTGCACGAAGCCGCAATAATGGCATTCCAGGCGGTTGCGGCTCTTGTGATACGTCATCGAAATGCTGCAATTCGCGCATTGCACAGACGCGCCGCAGCTCCGGCATAGCACTGACCACGAGTAGCCCCGCCGATTGATCAAAATCAGCGCTTGAGTGTTGAACGAAAGGCACTCGGCGATGCCGTCGTGCAGAATTTTCGAAATGGGACTGGTCCGGTGAGACTGCTGGAATTCCGTGCGCAGATCGACGATCTCTACCGCGGCGAGCGAGCGGTTTTCCACCCGCGACGCCATCGTCAGAAGCTCATATTTCCCGCTAGCGGCGTTGTGATAGGTCTCAAGAGCAGGCGTCGCGGAACCCAGCAGGGCGATCGCGTTTTCGAGCTTCGCGCGGACGATGGCCACGTCGCGGCCGTGATACCGCGGGGTCTCTTCCTGCTTGAAGCTGTTCTCCTGCTCTTCGTCCACAATCACCAGGCCGAGATTTTCGAGCGGCGCGAACACCGCCGACCGTGTGCCGACCACAACTCGCGCCTGGCCGTTTCGCACGCGCCACCATTCCCGCGCCCGCTCCACGTCGCTGAGCGCCGAGTGCAGCACCGCGACGCCCTCAAAATGCGCGCCGAACCACGCCCGGCACTGGCGGCCAATCCACAGCGTAAGTGCAATTTCAGGGACGAGCACAATCGCGGTTTTCCCACGCGCCAGCGTCTCCTGCACGCTGCGAAGATACACCTCGGTTTTCCCGCTGCCGGTGACGCCGTGAATCAGTTGCACGCCGAATTCGCCCAGCTCGAATCGCGCGCGAATGAAGCTGAAAGCTCGTTCCTGGGATTCGTTCAGCGAATGCGCCGGGGGCGAGTAGCCAACGTCGAACGGGTCTTCGGCAGGGTCGATCGGTTCTTCCCAACTTTCCAGCAGCCTGTCGCGCAGCATGCGTCCGATCAGCGCCCGCGAAACCCCAGCCAGTTTCAGCAACTGTGGCAGTGGCAACGGCCCGCGTTCAGTTTCAAGCAACGCCCGAATGCGTTCTTCTTTGTCGGCTGCTGGTTTCTCCGGGACGATTTCCCTGCCCTTCCAGGCGATCACATTGTGGACTTTGCGCCTGCGCCCCTGTACGGTCTCCTGGATCTGCACGTACCCGTGGCGCTGGAGCCTCTGAAGAACATCCAGTTCGATACGCACCTTTGGATGGGAAGTGAATTGAAGGACGCCTTTCTTCAGGAGGAGCTTTTGAAGGAATTCGGCCGCGCTCCCCGACAGGTCGGTCAGAAATTGCCCCTGCTGCAGATCGGTGGCGAGAGCCTTTCCGGCGTCGGTCAAAACAATTTGTCGCCGGGCCGTAAGTTCGGTAACCGGCGGCAGCATCGCGCGAAACACCTCGCCGATCGGCGCCAGATAGTAGCCCGCGATCCAGTGGGCAAGTTCTATGAGTTTCGGCGTCAGCGCTGGAACTAGATCAAGGACTTTGGCAACTTCGCGGATTTTCGTATCCGCCGGCGGCCTCTCGGCAAGCTCAACCACAACGCCCACCAGAGACTTCTTCCGAAAAGGAACAAGCACGCGCGAACCGGCCCGCACCTGCGTGCGCAAAGCCTCCGGTACGGAATACGTAAACGTGTTGCGAAGCGGAACTGGTAGCGCGACGTTGCAAAAGGAAGCGGACATGCCGTGTGTAGTGTAGCAGCAGCGGAACGATCAGAAAAAATCCGCGACTTACAAGGAGTTCAGCGGCTGATCAGAATAATTCCGACGAAAATCGCCACGATGCCAAGCCACTGGGACGCCGTGACCTTTTCGCGCAACAGCAGCGCAGCCAAAGCGACGGTTACGGCCCCATAGAGGGACGCGAGCACACTGACCACCGACGTCTGTTCATGCGCCATGCCATAGTTGTTGAAAACGTAGGCGCAAGTGTCGAGCATACCCACGCCGAGAAGCAGCGGCATATCGCGCCGCAGTGGGAGCGCCCGCGATTGTCTGGCGAACAGCATCACCAGTGCCGTGGTCAGAGCACTCGTCAAGCGAATAATCCACACCGACGGCGCGCTCCCAAGCAGCGGCACAACTCGCAATCCAAGCAGCCAGAACATCACCCCGAAGCAAACCGCGGAGAAGATCGCCCAATTCACCCCCAACCGCTTTTTTGCCGGGAGCGCTTGCTCGTTGATTGGATTGGCGTCGCCCGGCGCCTGCTCGCCGCGCGCCACCACAATCACTCCCGCAATCGTCAGCGCCAGACCAGCAAGTCGCAACGGCGTAAGCCGCTCGCCGGTCAAGGCGGAGAGCAGCATCGTCAGTACCGGATAGCACGCGGAAATCGGCGCGACGATCGACAACTTTCCAATCTCAAACGAGCGATAGAGCGCCAGCGTCGAAAAAGTGTTCAGCACCCCGGCGAGAATTCCCCACGCCCAGGGCTGCCACCCCGAGCCGTCAAACAGATGTCCCCAGCCGCCGAGGCGGGGCATCACCAGAGTCACCAGACAGAATCCGCACGCCTGCATGTAAAGCATCGTGCGGAACGTGCCCATGCGGCGCGTGGCAAACCGCGCGAATAGGTCCGCGGATCCCCAAGACAGCGCGGTGGCCAGGCCTAGAAGAATTCCCATCGCAAATTTTCAGGACTTGGATTTCTTGGGCAGCTGCAGGCCGAGCTCGGCCATCACCTTCTGCAGGTCTTTCCACACGTCGGCCTTCGCGGGCGGATTCCGCAGCAGGTAGGCGGGATGGTACGTCGCCATCAGCTTGTGGCCGCGCCACTCCAGCCACTCACCGCGAAATTGCGAGATGCCGCGCGTGGTGTTCAGAATCGTCTTTGCGGCGGTGGCCCCAAGGCACACGACCACTTTGGGATGAATGGAATCGATCTGGCGCATCAGATAGGGCGAACAGGCGGAGACTTCGTCGGGCTCCGGCGCGCGATTCTCCGGCGGCCGGCATTTCACCACGTTGCAAATGTAAACATCCTTGCGTTGCAAGCCCATCGCTTCAATCATTTGCGTCAAAAGTTTTCCCGCGCGCCCGACAAACGGCAGCCCCTGCATATCTTCATCCGCTCCTGGGCCTTCACCAACAAAAACGAGCTCCGCCTTGGGATTTCCGTCGCCAAACACAATCTTGTTGCGGCCTTTGTGCAGCTTGCAGCGTGTGCAATCGCCCAGGTCATCGCGAATCTTCAGCAGCGTGTCGTCCTTCACCGTGTCCATCGCTTCGAAAAGCGAGGGCCCGCTCGGGGGAACAACCAATGGAGGATGCGCCGACGCGGGAGCAACTCTCGCAGGCGCGGCCTTCGGCGTGGACTTGGGCACTGCAATCTCCTCAAAAACAGGGGTGGGTGAAGGCGCGGAAGCTACTGCTTCCTGAGACGCAAGGCCTGCGACACCGGGGCCCCGGTCTGTGTAAAACAAGCGGATGCCCAAGTCCTCGTAGTAACGGAGGCGGTCTTCGATTTTCTGCTGCAGGGGTGCAGGGAAATGTTCGGGCATGATTGGTTCAGTCGCCGGCGCGGTGGGAAGCGGGTTTGCTCCGTAACGCGCCGCGCAGCCGCAATACTTCGTCGAGAACCCGCTGCGCCACTTCCGCCTTCGTCATTCGCGGCAGCGGCAAATCGCGAGCATCGCGCGAAAAAATTGTAACAATGTTCGTATCCACATCAAAGCCGGCGCCCTCGGCGGTCACATCGTTGGCCACAATCAGATCCGCATTCTTCTGCGTCAATTTCTTGCGCGCATTTTCGGCAACGTGATCCGTTTCCGCTGCGAAACCCACCACCAGCCGGTCGCCCTTCTCTTTCGTCATCGTGGCCAGAATGTCCGGATTCGGCTCCAGCCGAATGGTCAGCGCTTCTTTCGTGCGCTTGATCTTCGCCGTCGCCGGCTCCGCCGGACGATAGTCAGCAACCGCCGCGGCAAAAACCCCAATCGAAGCCGTCGAAAATCGCGCCTGCACCGCCCGCAGCATCTCTTCCGCGGTGCGAACGTCAACGCGCTCGACCCCTTCCGGAGTCTCCAGCGCCGTCGGCCCGGTTATCAAAACCACTTTCGCGCCACGCCTCGCCGCCGCCTCGGCAACCGCGTAGCCCATCTTCCCCGAAGACCGATTGCTAATGAACCGAACTGGATCAAGATCCTCGCAAGTCGGTCCTGCCGTCACCAGCACCGTCTCCCCGGCCAAATCCTGCTGCGCCTCCACAATCTCGCGCACGGCTTTGAGAATCTCGTCCTGCGCCGCCAGCCGCCCCGGCCCCGTCATGCCGCAAGCCAGATACCCTTCCCCCGGCTCCACGACCCGCACGCCGCGCTTCCGCAGCATCGCAAGGTTTTCCTGCGTAGCCGGATGCTGCCACATATTGACGTTCATCGCAGGGGCAAGAACCACCGGCGCGGTCGAAGCTAAGTAAAGTGTGGAAAGAAAATCGTCCGCCAGCCCGCGCGCAAATTTCGCCAGCGTATCCGCCGTCGCGGGCGCCACCAGCAGCAAATCCGTCCGCTGAGCCACGGCAATGTGCTCAATCGCGGATTCCAGATTCGCGTCGCCGGATTCCCCGCCCGTAAATAAATCGGTAATCACTTTTTGCCCGCTGAGCGCGGCGAAAGTAAGCGGCGTGATGAACTCTCGGGCGGCGCTCGTCATCACCACCTGCACGGTGTGCCCCTCGGTCTGCAGGCGGCGAACGAGTTCCGCGGACTTGTAAGCCGCAACTCCGCCGCTAACGCCGAGGGTAATGCGCATGGAGACCTCGCGGGCGCTCTACTTGCGCCGCTTCGCGTTCTCCCTTTCCTCTTCACTGGGGAACGCTTCCGTGAAATCGTATTCGATTAATCCGTGGTTCACTTCGTCACACGCAATTCGCGTGGCCTTTTGCGTGCGCGGGTTCTCCAGCATCGGCGGCGCCCCAGCCATGATCTGACGGGCGCGACGCGCTGCCAGGACAACATACGCAAACTGGCTTTCGGGAGCTTTGGTTTGCACGGTCATAAGTGTCTTACCCTCCAAATGATCCCAGAACTTGCTTCACGACTTCGCCCCGCCGGGCACTCGAGCAGCGCAGCGCCATCACAATGGCCTGTGCTTCCCGCCCCGCGCGTTCCACGTCGTCGTTCACCACACAAAAATCGTAAAACTTTTCCGCCAACTCGATCTCGCCCTTCGCCTTCGCCAAACGCCGCGCGATTTCCTCATCCGCGTCCATCCCGCGGCTGCGCAGCCTCCGCTCCAGCTCCTGGCGCGAGGGAGGAAGTATAAAGATTGCTACCGACTCCGGCAACTTTTGCTTCACTTGTGCGGCACCCTGGACGTCGATCTCCAGGACCAGGTCGATTCCTTTGCTGCGGGATTCTTCGAGCCACTTCTTGGGCGTGCCGTAGGAATGCCTGCCGAAGACGCGTGCGTACTCGAGAAACTCGCCCCGGGCGACCATGGCGTCGAACTGCTCTGACGTGACAAAATCATAACATTTTCCGCTGGCCTCAGTCGCTCTACGTGGCCTGGTGGTACATGACACACTGGGCATCGTGCCTGGCAGCTCCAAAACCTTTTGCACCAGCGTGGATTTTCCGGACCCCGACGGTCCGGAAAAAATCAGAAGCAGCGGCTCAATTCGCTTGATGTCGCTCATTCGATGTTCTGGACCTGTTCGCGCAATTTTTCGATCTCCGATTTTATTTCGAGCGATAACCCGGTGACGGCCAGCGCCTCGCTCTCCACGCCCGGCGTCTTCGAAAGCATTGTGTTGGCCTCGCGATGCATTTCCTGCAGCAGGAAATCCAGTTTTTTGCCAAGTTCCCCTGCGCCGTCCAGGAGTTTCGTAAATTGCTGCAGATGGCTCCGCAGCCGGTCCAGCTCTTCGCTGATGTCACTACGCTCGGCAAGCAGCGCCGCTTCCTGCGCCAGCCGCCCGGAATCCACTTGCGCCCCGTTCAGCAGTTCCTTTAGCCGTGATTCCAGCCGCCGCGCGAACGCCGGCCGCAGCGTTTCCACCAGCCCTCGAACTTGATCTGTCTGTTCCGAAATCCGCACCAGCCGCGAACGAAGCTCTTCCGTCAGGTGTCGCCCTTCCGTCCGGCGCATCTCGTCCATTTTCAAAACCGCGTCGGCCAGCAATGTCTCCAATACTTTGCCCAGCGCCTCCTGCTCTTCCTCCGAATCCGGCAGTGTCGGAGCCAGCCCGCCGATCACGCCCGGCAAACGCAGCAGCGAAACCAGATCGAGCTCGGATTTCGCGCCGGTCTGTTGTCGCAGCTCATCCGCAGCCCGCAAATACGCCTGCAGCAGCTCGCGATTCACATGCACCGGCGCTGCTTCGCCGGGTTCCACGTTCACGTGAATATCAATGTGCCCGCGATGAATGCGATTCTTCACCGCCTGCCGCAACCGCAACTCATACGGCTCCAGCGAATCCGGCATGCGCAGCTTGACGTCCAGAAAGCGGTGATTGACGCTTTTCACGCTGATGCGGATCGCCCATCCGGCGTGCTCGCCGCGCACCATCGCGTAGCCTGTCATCGAGCGGCATTCGAGTTTTGCGGGGACTTCGTATCGTGCTTCCGTTCCGGTTTTTGGGGTCATGTGGGATTGCTCGATTTCATCCGTTCAGTGGAGGCCGCGGCCGCTGGGGCGACTGCATCCTGGTCGGCGAACTGCAAATCGTGCAGCCGCGCGTAGCTTCCACCCCGGGCCAGCAGTTCCGCGTGCGTTCCGCTCTCGCGAATCTGTCCGTCCTCCAGCACTAGAATTTTATCGGCTTTGCGGATAGTTCCCAAGCGGTGGGCGATCACAAAGGTGGTGCGACCGACCATAAGGTTGCCGAGCGCCTTCTGCACGTAAAGTTCGGATTCGGAGTCGAGCTCCGATGTCGCTTCGTCCAGGATCAGGATCGGCGAATCTTTCAGAATGGCGCGCGCAATCGCGATGCGCTGCCGCTGGCCGCCGCTCAGCCGCGTGCCTCGCTCGCCAATCAGTGTGTCGTAGCTCTGCGGCAATTCCTGAATGAAGTCGTGCGCCAGCGCCGCCTGCGCCGCTTGCACCACGCGTTCGCGGCTCACATTGGGTTGGCCATAGCAGATGTTGTTCCACACCGTGTCGTAGAAAAGAATATTTTCCTGCGTGACCATCGCGATCTGCCCGCGCAGCGAACCCAGCTTCACGCCGCGGATATCCCGCCCATCCACGCGAATCGTTCCGGAGGTGACTTCATAAAAGCGGGGGATGAGATTCACCAGCGTGGTTTTCCCCGCGCCGCTGGAGCCGACGAAGGCGACCAACTCTCCTTTGCGCGCCGAAAACCGAATGTCGCGTAAGATCGGCGTGGTGTCGTAAGAAAAACTTACGTTTTCGAATTCGATTTCGCGGAAGAAGGGCGGCAGTTCCCTTGCATTTGGCGCGTCGCGTTCTTCTTCCTTCATGTCCAGATACGCAAACACCTGCGTGGTAGCGCCTTGCGCTTGCTGGAACTGCTGGTAAACGGCCCCCATGCGTTTCACAGGCTCGTAAGACTTGAAAAGCGCGTAAACAAAGGTGAAGAACAATCCAATGGTCAGTTGCTCATGCCGGATTTTGTCGCGGGCATAGAGCAGTAGCAACGAGATGACCACCGGCAGCAGCAAATCCATCAGCGGCGAGCTGACTACCTGCGTGCTCACCCAGCGCATCGTCTCGCGCAGCAGGCGCTTTGCCGCCGCGCGAAACTTTCCAATTTCGAAGTCCTCCATGCCAAACGCCTTCACCACGCGGTTGCCCGCCACCGTTTCCTGCAGAATTTGGTTCAATTCGCCCAGCTTGCTCTGGCTGCTTTCCACCGAATGGCGGATTTTCCGTCCCAGCTTGCCGATGGGCCACACCACCAGCGGCAGAAAAATCGCGCAGCCGAGGGCCATCCTCCAGTCCACGTAAATTAGGACCGATAAAAAGGCGAAAAAGGAAAAAGTCTGGCGAAAAACTTCGGCAAGGTATTCCGATAGCGCCGGCCGCGCGCGTTCCACATCGTTGATCACCGCGGACATCACCCGCCCGGTCGGCTGGTGCTGGAAGAACCCGATCGGCTGGCGAATGATTTTTGCGTACACCTCGTTGCGCAAATCGGTCAGCGCGCGCAGCCCCACAAACTGCACCAGCGTGCTGCCGCCAAACTCCGCCAGCGACTTGAGCACAAACACCACCAGCAGCGAGATGGAAACAACGGCCCAGACGTTATGAATGCTGTGCGGAAAAAGGTGGTTCAGGTACAGCGATGGCCCATGGGGAATGCTGTACAAAATCACGTTCGAGTCCGGCGCCGCGGGATTCAACACCCGGTCAATGATCGGCTTGATCATCAGGCCAATCACCGCTTCCGCCACGCCCACAACCAGCAGCAGCGCCACACCCAGGCCCATCGAAAACCGGTACGGCCCGGCATAGCTCAGCAGACGTTTCAGTTGTGGCGACAGAAAGGAACCCACTCCCCTGCTCCTGACAAATTCACGGAACACCCACTCTGTACGCTATGCGGCAGCACGCAGCGTGTCAAGTTTTCGGGGGGAAGTTGGTATCGGATCTGTCTCTGATGAGCCAAATTATCATCCGTTAGACAATAAATGAGGGGCTGGTCGCATCTCTCAAGGATGAGAGCTGACAAAACGAGCGTACAATGAAGCACGTCTTCCAAATCAAAAAAGGAAAACTCCATACAGGTGTTCATCTTCCCGTACAACCGAGACAACTCCATTGAGGGTACTCCTTGGGTGATTGTAGGCCTGATTATCATAAACAGTGGGTTATTGGTCCTGACTTGGTTCACCGGGGCGACCGAAACTCTGTTTACGAAATATGGTTTCATTCCGGCGCATCCTCAGATACTCACAGCGTTCACCTCAATGTTTTTGCACGCAGGCTTCTGGCACCTCTTTGGCAATATGTGGTTTCTATGGATGTTCGGCAATCAGGTAGAAAACATATTGGGTCGCTGGTTATTTTGCCTTGTCTATTTGGCCTGCGGCTTCGGCGGTGATTTTCTTCATTACGTCTTCAACTCCACTTCCACCATTCCTTCGGTAGGAGCCTCGGGAGCGATATCAGGAATTGCTGGCTGCTTCTTTATACTCTACCCTAAAGCGAATTTTGACTTGGTTTTCTACTTCCGTTTCTGGGAGTTGAAGACCGTCCATACTTATACGAGGGTCGCCGTCGGTGCATGGATTGCAGAGCAAGCTCTGCTTGGAGTGTTATCTCTGAAGTTCCACTCTTTCTCCATTGCCTTCTGGGCTCACGTGGGAGGGTTTGCCGTGGGGCTAATGGCGGGAGGTATCGCGACTTTTCTAATGCCAAAAAGGAAGAGGATCGCTCTCAGACGAGCAAGACATCGGTCGCTTCAAACGCGCGTCAATGAAACAAACGACGGTCTCCACCTTAAATTTCGGGAGAGATGATTGACGTGGTCAACTCCTGGTTAGCGCGCTAGTCGGAAGCTGACCAGTGCCAGTAAGTTTGCAAGGCAGGCTGAGAGATTGAAGGGAAGCTAATTACTTATCAATGTCGCGGTGGGTGACGCGCGTCGCGAACTTGTGCTTCTCGAGGGCCTTCTTCAGCCATTCGGCCATCATTACTGAGCGGTGCTTTCCCCCCGTACAGCCGAACGCGATGGTCAGATAGCTTTTCCCCTCTTCGATGTAGTGGGGAATCAGGTAGGTCAGCAGCCCCTGCATGCGCCGCAGAAATTCACCCGTCTGCGGAAACGACTGGATGTACCGCCGCACCTTCGGGTCGGTGCCGTTAAAGGCGCGCAGCTTCGGCACAAAATGCGGATTGGGTAGAAACCGCACGTCGAACATCAGGTCGGCGTCCGTCGGCACGCCGTACTTGTAGCCGAAGCTCACCAGTGAAACCAGCAGCGGCCGCTTGCTCTCCGACCGGAAGCGTTCGTCCACGAAATGCCGCAGCTCGTGCACGTTGAACTGCGAAGTATCAATCACCACGTCGGCGAGCTTGCGGATCGGCTCCATCAGCGCCCGCTCGTGCTCCAGGTTTTCCTTCACCGAAAAAGCGCGCCCCAGGGGGTGCGGACGGCGCGTCTCGCTGTAGCGCCGCAGCAGCGCGTCCTCATGCGCCTCGATAAACACCAGGATGATGGGGTGCTCCTGCCGCAGGTGCCGCAGCAATCCCGGCAACTTCTCCAACTGTTGCCCCTCGCGCGCATCCACCAGCAGCGCCGCCCGCGCGAAATCGCCTTCACCCGCCGCATGCAGCTCCGCAAAAATCGGAATCAGCTCAACAGGCAGATTGTCCACGCAGTAGTAGCCCATGTCCTCAAACGCCCTGAGGACCGTGCTTTTCCCGGAGCCCGAAAGCCCGGTAAGGATGACAAGTTGGCGGCCGGTGGCTTGGTGGGGTCTGGGTTTGCGGGCGGAGCGCTTCACGATGGCAAAGGCCTAGCCTTTGACCCGGCGCTGGTGGGTGCTGGGAATGCGCATATCCTCGCGGTATTTGGCGACCGTGCGCCGCGTCACCTGAATGCCCGCTTCTTCCAGCTTTTTCGCGATCTGGTCGTCGGTCAGCGGCTTCGTCGGCGTTTCTTCGTCGATCATCTTCTTCACCAGCCGCTTCAGCGTCAGCAGCGACATGTCGCCGCCCTCGGGGCCGTTCACCGCTTCGCTGAAAAACGAACGCAGTTCGATCACGCCCTGCGGTGTGTGCGCATACTTGTTAGCCACGGCGCGGCTCACCGTCGAAGGATGCACGCCCACTTCTTCCGCGACTTCCTTGATCATCATCGGCTTCAGCTCGTCCTGCCCCTTGTCCAGAAATCCCGGCTGCCGCGCAATGATGGACTGGCACACGCGCAAAATCGTGTGCTTCCGCTGCTCGATATTCTTCATCAACTGAATCGCCGCGGTAAACCGCTCCTTCACGTAATTCCGCACTTCCTTATCGGCAGCATCGCGGACAAGCAGCCGGCGGTACGTCGGGCTCAGGCGCAACTGCGGCATGTCATCCTCGTTCAGGAAGACCTGCCAGGCATCATCCACCTTACGGAAATACACGTCCGGCTCCACCAGCCGCGGCTCGGTCTTGTTGTAACGCAGCCCCGGGCGCGGATCGAGTTTCTTGATGGCGTCGATGGCATGTTTCACGATGTCCGTCGGGCGGTTCAGCGCGCGGGCAATTTCCTTCAACTGGTTCGACTGCACCTGTTTCAAATATTCGGAAACGATCTGCTGTGCCAGCGTGTTCGTCGGATCGAAAGCCTTCAGCTGCAGCAACAGGCACTCCCGCAAATCGCGCGCGCCGACGCCAATCGGGTCAAAATCCTGCACCACCGCCACCGCATCGTCGATGTCGTCCTGCGAATATTTCCCATCCTGCGCCAATTCCTCGTTCGAAGCGGTCAGGTAACCGTTTTCATCCAGGTTCCCGATGATGCTTTCCACGATTTCGCGCACGGCATCATTGCAAATAGTGACGCTAAGCTGCCAGTTGAGATGGTCGGTCAGTCCCGCGGGAGAGGAAAGAAACTTTTCGAACGAGGGCCGCTCGCTAACTTCGCGTTCCTGCGACTGCCCGCCGTCTCCGCCCGTGTCCAGATACTGGTTAAAGAAGCTGCCGACATCAAACTCGTCAAACGGATTCGCTTCTTTCTTCTCGGGAACTTTTTCGGTCTCCGCCTTCAGAAAAGTTTCATCGCTGTAGTTGTCGCTGACCGTCGGCTCTTCCGAAAGCTCTTCCAGCACCGGATTCGCGATCATCTCCTGGTTAATCATCTCGCGAAGTTCCAGCCGGTTCAGCGCCAGCACGCTGACCATCTGCACAAGGCCCGGCGTCAGAATCTGCTTCTGCGTCACCCTGAGGTTAAGTTTGAGTCCTTGCCAGGCCATGGTTAGCTTGCTCTGTCCTCTAGGATAGACCTAATTCAAGCGGAAGTTGTCTCCAAGGTAGACTCGCCGCACTTCCGGATCGTTGCTCAACTCCTGGGGTGTACCCTTCTTCATAATTTTCCCATGATTCACGATGTAGGCACGGTCAGTTACGGTGAGAGTTTCCCGCACGTTATGATCGGTGATCAGGATGCCGATGCCGGAGCGGCTCAATTCCCGGATCAAATCCTGTAAGTCCTTCACTGTCAGCGGGTCAATGCCCGAAAAAGGCTCGTCCAGCAGGATGAACGACGGTTGCAGGGTCAGCGATCGCGCAATCTCCAGCCGCCGCCGCTCGCCACCGGAAAGCATGTAGGCCTTGCTATGCCGGACGGTCTCCAGGCCCATCTGCGCCAGCAGCTCTTCCAGGCGGTCGCGCTGCTGCTCCGGCGTCAAAGGCAGGGTTTCCAAAATCGCCAGCAAGTTGTCTTCCGTGGTGAGTTGCCGAAAAACAGATGGTTCCTGAGGCAGGTAGCTGATTCCGCTGCGCGCGCGCTGAAACATCGGCAAGTCGGTGATTTCTTCTTCGTTCAGCAGCACCCGGCCGGAGTCCGGCCGCGCCAGTCCTACAATCATGTAAAAGGTAGTCGTCTTGCCAGCACCGTTCGGCCCCAACAGGCCAACTACTTCGCCTTGAGCAATTTCCAGTTCTACGTTGTCAACGACTTTGCGTCCCCGGTAGGACTTGCTTAGGTCGACGCCATGGAGTGTGGGCATTCCGCTTCACGCGGGATCGCAGGGCGGTCCCCTATCTTTGGACCCGGTGCTTCGTCAGGGTACGCAAGCCATTTCCCGAATCCACGACGATGGTATCATCCGCTTTATAGAAGGTCAATTCACGCCCGGTTGTAGTACCTTCAACGGGATCAAAAAGCGTTGGCGTCCCCCCGGTCAAAACGAATTTTTCTTCCGCCGCGGTGTACAGGCCGTGTTCCGCAGTGCCCCTCCGGTCGCCCTGCTCCACCACCACGCCACCTGTACCCACCGCCCGGCTGATTTGCGAGGTCCCACCGCTCCCCTGCTTGTCCGCCCCGGTTCGCGTGAAGAATAATTCCAGTTGCGGCGACCGCATCTTCTGGTCCGCCGATTGGACAAAGACATCTTTTTCCAGGTGCGCGCGGTTCTCCGCATCCCAATAGGTCAGCAGCCCCGACGAAATATGCCAGACGGGCGCGGCGCCGGGCGCCGCCCCGGGCTGCGGAGCCTGCGGAAAAACGGCTCGCACATTGCCCGTGGCATTCAATATGCGCGACGGCCGCAGAAGTTCGATCGTCTCCGCTTCCAGCACCGACGCGCCCTGCCACAACCGCGCGTGCCCCGTGTAAACCGCCCGCCCTGTCTTCGAATTCGCCCGCATGTGATCCGCCGAAAGATTCGCCGGCACGGAACTCATCTGCAACGACGAAGTCTTCGAAGCAAAGTCCGTCGAACGCACCGGCCCCTCGGCTTCAATATCGCCGCTAGACTGGAAAAAAGTAATTTTCGGCGCGTGCGTTTCGCTTCCCGCGTCGCGCACCATCGCCTGCCCGGTCAGCACCGTAGTCTGCGCCGCCCGCGCAAACACCGCCTGCTGCGCTTCCGCATTGCGCTCCGCCTCTTGCAGCCGCACATTTCCCTTCAGCGTGATTTGCGACCAGTCGCCCCCCGCCGATAGCTGCGCGACGCCCGTCGTCGAATTGGCGGTCTGCACCGGTCGCCCCGGAATTTCCCGCTGCGATTGCACCGCCCCGGTCGAATTCAAGAGTTGTGGCTTCCCCTGCGCGCTAAAATCCAGCGCAAGCTTGTCCGCCGCCAGCCTGGAGCGCACCGCCGCCGCGTCCAACCATTCCATCGCTCCGCGCTCCAGCGTCTCCGCGTGCTGCACGCGATTCACCGCGCCAGCCTTCCCGCCCGCGAACGTGAGTTGCACCGCGTTGCTCGTCAAGCTGCGCGTCATCCCCGACTTCGGATCGCGTCCATTCACATGAACGTTCCCGCGAAGCGTCAGCAGCTTCGCCTGGTTTAGCCCTGGCCACATTTCCATCTCACCCGTTTCCGCTTGCAGATTGCCGCTGGGCGACGTCCCTTGCACCTTGCCTTCCGCCACGATCCGGCTCGTCCATCCTTGCGGCGAAAGATGCGCGGTCAGCTTGTCTGCGCGCAGCGTCGAATCTCCCTTCGCGCCGTGATTCTGCACTTCTGGCTGCTGGTTCAGCGAACCCGGCGCCGCAATCAGTGTCTGCGCTCGGAAGTCCGCATCCAGCAAAAGCGTAAATCGCCCGGCGGTAACCTGCTCGCCGGAACTCACCGCCGTCGCCGGGCCAAGAAGCTCCATGGTATGCCCGACCTTGTCAATCTCCATGCTGCTGCCGCTCATCGCCACCTGCGCGGGCAGCGTAGTCACTTTTTTCGGTGTTGCGTCAGCGGCGGGTTGCATCTGGATGTGCACGTCGCGGATCAGCCGGAGTTGGCCTTGCTCGGGCTGATAAACCGCCCCCACTCCATCCCCGCTGCCATTCGGAAAGGAAAATTTTACTAACTGCACCGTCTGCGCCCGCCCAGTCGCGCGCTCAAACGTTACTCCGGTCGTATCAATGTGAATGATGTTCGGCCTGCTGGCGGCATTCGTGGCCGCGCGCGCCGCATCCTCCGCGCTTTGCAGCTCGAATTGCACCTTCCCGTCGCACTGGATGCTGCCGTCGGCCTTCGCATAACGGCAGCTCTGCGTGTGGACCACATCATTGCGATCGCCATTCTTCCCAAACACCTTGATCTTTACGTCTTCCAGCAGGCTGATGTCCTGCCCGCGTAAATCCGTCGATTTCGACGCTTCCAGGTCAAATATCGTCCGGTCGCCTTCCACTTTCTTGAAATGCAGTGTTGTGAACTGTTTCTCTTCGTTCTGCGGCAAGGGCGCCGGGGCATTCTGTTTTTCGCGGTGCGCCACCCAAAGGCGCTGCACATAAATCCCGCCGGTGATCCCGGCAAGCGCCACCGCCAGCAAGGCAGACCACAGGGCGTATCGGGACGCGTCGCGTCGGTTCATGTTTTCAGTTAATCAGAATTTCTGGGGAGTGTATAGACGCGCCGCGGAACACCGGAATTTCAGCCCGCAGCCTCGCCGGCAACGGATCCTTCGATCGGCAGAATGCCCATGTTCGCCGCGGCAACCCGGTCGCGGTCTGTGTTTTTCACCAGATACATCGCTTCGTCCGCCAGATGCAGCAAGCCTTCTTTCGACTTCGAATCCGCTGGATACGCCGCCAACCCCAGGCTCGGCGTCAACCGTATGTTCAGGCCTTCGGCCTTCAGCCAGATCGTTTCCCGAATCAACTTGTGCAACCGCCGCGCCACATTGATTGCGTTCTCTTTCGAAGTCTGCGGCAGCAGCAGCACAAATTCGTCGCCGCCGTATCGGAACGCAAAATCAATCAGCCGGCAGTTGGTCTTCAACGCCTCGCCAATTTCTGCCAGCAGCCGCGAGCCCACTAGGTGGCCATGGGTGTCGTTCACCTGCTTGAAATGATCCAGGTCAATGAACACGATCGAAAATTCGTAGTTGTAGCGCTGCGAGCGGTAAATCTCCGTATCCAGGATGAATCCCATGTGTCGCGCATTGTAAAGCGAAGTGCAGTCATCCTTGATCGTCAGCTCATGGATTCGCTTTACGTGCCGCGCGTTTTCGAGAGCAATCGCCGCGAAGTCCGACAGCGCTTCCAGTAATTTCAGGTCGCGCGCGTCAAACCCTTCCGGGCCCACGCAATTGATCAGCTCGATCACTCCCAGGCAGGTGTCGCGGAATTTCACCGGCACCGCCACAATCGAGCGCGTCTCCATCTTTGTCTTCTCGTCCACCTTGCCGAAGAACCGGGTGTCCTTCGAGGTGTCCGGCACAATCACAATTTCGCCGTGCTGCGCCACCCACCCGGCGATTCCCTGCCCCATCTTCACGCGTACATCTTTCAGCGCCTGCGAAGCCTTGCCGACCGCCAGCTCAAAATACAATTCCTGCTTCGGTTCATCCAGCAGCAACAACGACCAGTTGTCCGGGCGCAGAAATTCGTCAATTTTCTCCATGATGGTGCGCAGCACTTGGTCGAGTTGCAGCGAAGAAGTGAGCGCCTTGCCCAATTCCTGGAACACGGCGACTTCTCCCGCTTCGCGCTGCTCCGAGGGCATGCCCGGATTCCGGCGGCGGTCCACGTTCGGGAACTGTTTGATTTCCTCAACGCTCACGGAAGTCGGTTTCTCCGGTTGGTGTGAAACCCTGCAGCTTAGATGCCCTCGCGGGCAGCCGAGTTCCGACACCTCTACCTGCCATTCCCGGTCAGTATAGGCGCCGGTCAAAAGTCCGCGCAAGCCGCCCGTGGTACAGGCGTTCCCATCTCGCCATCCTGAAGGTACCGGGTGCCGCACCCTCCGGTTTTGAGGGTGCGGTTATTGACTTTTCTTCCGCCTGATTCCCCAATCAGTGGGGCGGTTGGCCGACCGGCACTCCACACACGGTACCAATATCAGAATGTGTTTCTTTCGGTACAGAAGCACTCCACGAAATCAAATAGCATGGTGTCTGGGGACGCTATGTCATTCGGCCTTTATTCACTTGGATTCGTGATCGTGATCGGCGGCCTGATTTATGCCGCCTACCTGCTGCACATGCCAGCACACTGGATCGTGGTGGGGGCGGCTGTGCTCTTCGGGCTTGGTATTCTCACCGGAGTAAAAGCGACGCGCCAAAAAGATCCTGTAGGCTGAGCGGATCGCCTGAATCGGATTCTCCTTTGAATTCGTGTGGTTATGAATTCTTATCTCCGCCGGATCTCGCGCGGGATGGCTTGATGAGGCGAATCACAAGCACAAGCAAGAAAAAAATGCACGGCACCACAACTATGCTGGCGACGATAAGAAAATACCCCCGCAGACCTGCCAGCAATCCCGCCACCAGCTTCAGAATAAGCTCCACACCCAAAGTGTAGCCGAAGAATCAGGTGCCGGACGCCGCTAGCCCGCCCCTTGTGTGCTATAGATTCCCGGCTGGCCTACCCTTCGTGGGGTTAGCGAAGCGCGGGTCCGCTCTTCGTCTTCTCTGGTGGGTCGAACAATAGCTGCCCGCACTCTCTTCCACCTGCCACCAGCTTGCCCTGAGTGAAGCCGAAGGGTCACTCTTCACCGCTCGCTGGCCACTGGTCGCTAGCCACTGATAGACTCAAGGCTACGGATAGGGGCATGGCCAGGGGAAATTTCGGAGAACGCCTAAAACGCGAGCGGGAATTGCGCGAAGTAACGCTGGAGGAAATCACTCAGGCAACGCGCATCGGCTCCCGTTTTCTGGAAGCGCTCGAAAACGAAGATTGGGACAAGCTTCCCGGTGGCGTCTTCAACCGCGGCTTCGTCCGCTCCATCGCCCACTACCTCGGCCTCGATGAGGAAGCGTTTCTGGGCGAGTACGACCTGGCGCACGCCGCGCACGCGGATCAAATGGCGCAAAAACACTCGCTGAAAATCGAAGACCGCATTCCTCCCACCCCGCTCTGGATTCCCGCGGCCCTGGTGTTCGGCATTCTACTTGTGGCCGCCGCAATCATCTTTGGCGGCATATACGGCTGGCGAAGATTCATCAGGCACTCCACTCCGAAGCCGGCCTCAACTTTCGTCGCACCCGCAACCAACTCATCCCCGAACGCGAACGCTTCACCACTCCCGCTTTCCGGCAACCCTTCCCTGCCCGTCACCAGACTGTCCGGTGCGGCGGAATCACCTCTCGATCTTGCCGTTTCAGCCGGCACCCCGACTCGCGTGCTCGTCCAAGCGGAAGGCACTACTGTTCTGGATGCTGCCATCCGGCTCGCCGAGAATCGCTACTTTGTCGCCAAAACCGAATTTGTGGTCTCCGCCGACGACTCCCGCGCGGTGTTGCTGGAATTGAACCAGGAGGCAATGCCGCCCGTCGGCGCGCCCGGCACCTCCGGTACAATAACCCTGACAAGGAAGAATTTGAGGCAGGCATCCGGTGGAAACTCTCAGCCCTGAAGTCCTCGATCAACTGCGCCACGGCCGAGCGCCGCGCGAACGAAAAATCGCCGTCTGCACCGCGGGCGCCCACCTCTCCGCCGTTGACCGCGCGGAAATTTTGTGCGTCCTCTCCGAAGACCCCGATGAAGTGATCTCCACTCGCGCCCAGGAAGCGATGCTCTCGATTGCGCCGGAAGTATTCGTGGAAGCGGTGACCCGCGAAACGGCGGTCGCTGCGGTGTTTTCCTATGTCGCGAAGAAAATCCCACGCACCCCCGGGATAGCGGAAGCGATGGTCGCCAACAAGCATTGCCCGCCGGAATGCCTGCTTCCCTTGGTTCCCTATTTCTCGCCCGCGCTCGTTCAGCGATTACTGGAAGAACTGGACCGCGTTACTGCCAATTCTCATCTTGCGCTGACACTCGAACATTCCGCCTTCGTCACTCCCGAACAGAAGAAGATCCTGGAGGATTTCCGCAGCACTCATGTTGACCACGGACATCTGGCCGATGCGGCCGCCGAAGCCGAGCCCGACCCGAGCAGGCGCCAGACGTTGCTGCAGCAGATTGGCCGCATGACGGTTGCGCAACGCGTTCAATTTGCGATGAAGGGAAGTTCCGAAGCACGGCGAACCCTGATCCGTGACAGCAACAAGGTTGTGCAGCGCTCCGTGCTGCAGTCGCCCCGCCTGACCGATCAGGAAGTGGAAGCGTTCGCCGCCATGGCCAACCTCACCGATGAAATACTGCGGCTGATCGCAGGCAACCGCAATTTCCGCAAGAACTACGTGGTGGTGCGCAATCTTTTGAATAATCCAAAGACGCCGCTGGATGTGACCCTGCATATGCTGCCGGTGATGACTCCCGCCGACTTGAAGAAATTGGGCATGAACAAAAATGTCCCGGAAACGTTGCGCTCTTCCGCCCTCAAGCTGCAACGCACCCGCGCTTCCACCCAAAAGTAAGCGGTCTCTGAAAATAGGGCTCCTTCCATTCATGAGCCCACGGATTGATTGCCATAGGAGGCTCAACGAAATGTCGTCGAAACTGTTTGGTTGGTCATTGGGCCTCGCTGCCCTGCTTGCACTCGCCTGCCTCATCGCTCTGACTTCTCCGGATTCTCTCCAGGCGGATTCCGATCCGTGGACGAAAGCCCAGACCGTCCAGCCCGCCGACCTTGTCAAGGAGCTCGGCAACTCCAAGGCCGCGCCGACGGTGGTCTTCGTGGGTTTCAAGCGGCTATACAGTGCCGGGCACATCAAGGGCGCTGAATACCACGGCACGGCGGGAAGCGAAGAAGGCCTGAAAGAACTGACAGCGTGGGCCGCGGGACTTTCCCGTTCGACGAATCTGGTCATCTATTGCGGCTGCTGCCCGATGGAACGCTGTCCCAACATTCGCCCTGCCTTCAAGGCGTTGCAAGGTTTGGGATTCAAGAGTCTTCGCGTCCTTCTTCTTCCGCAGGACTTCGCCACCGACTGGGCGGGCAAAGGTCTCCCCTTCGACAAAGGAGATTAGGAAGGCCGGCGCACCGGGCATAGTCCGAATTTTTTGTCGCTCATGGCCGAAGATAAGGCCCGGCCTGCCCGCTTGGAGTGACTCGCCGTGGGTTCCTTGCTATTCTCGATGCGTTCCAAATCGCTCCCGGGGTGAAACCTGTGAAAACACATTTGAAATTCATTGTCACCATCGGTTTGTTCGTGGCGCTTGGCGTTGCCGCGGCCGCGCAGCAAGCCGCAGTTTCCCACTTTGACGGCAACTCGTGGTGGTCGCACGTGAAATATCTGGCGGACGATTCGCTGGAAGGGCGCGATACCGGCAGTGAAGGCCTGCGAAAAGCCCAGGCTTATGCGGTTGAGCAGTTCAAGAAAGCGGGCCTGGAGCCCGCAGGCACGGACGGGTTCTACCAGCCGGTTTCGTTCATGCAATATGAACTGGACGAGGCGAAGTCCTCGCTGGCGCTGGTGGCTGGCGGCGAAACGAAATCGCTCTCGTTTGCGGATGACGCGTTTTTCAGCACAAGAGCTACGCACGAATCCGTGCAGGTGACGTCATCTTTGGTTTTTGTTGGCTACGGCCTGAAAATCCCGGAAAAAAACTTGGATGAACTGGCCGGATTGGACTTGAAAGGCAAAATCGTCGTCTACCTTGCAGGTTCGCCTTCGGATATTCCGACCGCTCTTGCTTCCCACTATCAGACAGCTGGCGAGCGCTGGAAATCTTTAAAAGCCGCGGGAGTAATCGGAATCGTGGCGATTATGAACCCGGCTTCGATGGACATACCCTGGTCGCGGATTTCCCTGAATCGCAATCACCCTTCGATGGACCTGGCGGGAACGGAATTCAACGAGACTCCCGGACAACAGCTTGGCGTGGTCTTCAATCCGGCCGCGGCGGAAAGCCTGTTTGCCGGCTCAGGCCACACGTTCGCGGAAATCGCGGCGCTCGGCAAAGATCGCAAGCCGCTGCCACACTTTGCGCTGGCGACATCGTTGAAAGCCGATGCGAAGGTGCTGTCGAAAAAAGTGGAATCGGCGAACCTGGTGGGCAAGCTGCCCGGTTCGGATCCCACATTGAGGAACGAATGTGTGGTGCTCTCCGCGCACATCGATCACATCGGGATTGGCGCGCCCATCAACGGCGACAGGATTTACAACGGGGCGATGGATGACGGCTCCGGAAGCGCACTGGTGATGGATATTGCCAATAGTCTAAAGGCGCACCCGGAAAAACTCAGCCGCTCGGTAATTTTCCTCTTGGTGACGGCGGAAGAGAAAGGCCTGCTGGGATCGAAATATTTCGCGGCGCATCCGACGGTGCCGGCAAAATCGATTGTTGCCGACATCAACGTGGATATGTTCCTGCCGATCGTGCCGCTGAAAATCCTGAAGATCGAGGGGATTGAGGAATCGGACCTGGGCACGAACGCAGCCAAGATTGCGCAAACGATGGGCATCAAGCCCATCGCAGACCCGGAGCCGCTGCGCAACGCATTTATCCGCAGCGACCAGTACAGCTTCATAAAAAAAGGAGTGCCGTCGGTGAAGGTTGACATTGGCTTTGAGCTGGGCACGCCGGAGCAGAAAATTTTCAAGGAATGGCTCACGAACCGTTATCACGCGCCGTCCGATGACGTAAACCAGCCGGTGGACCTGCAAGCCGCTGCGACGTACGAAGAGTTCACGCGCCGGCTGCTGCTTTCAACGTCGAACGAAGCCGCGAAACCCCAGTGGAAGCCGGATTCGTTTTTCCGGCGATACGCCGCGGACTGAAAAACGCAAGCTGGCGGAATTTCCGTGAACATCGAACAGTTGAGAGAACTTTGCCTGTCATTCCCCGGCGTGACAGAGCAAATCCAGTGGGGCGATGACCTGCTGTTCAAGGTGGGCGGCAAGATGTTCGCCGTTACGCGGCTGGAACCCGCGAAAGTCTGGCTCTCGCTGAAAGCCAATCCGGAGCACTTCGCGGAGCTTACCGAAAGGCCGGGGATTATCCCGGCACCGTATCTGGCGCGCGCGAAGTGGATTGCACTTGAGTCCCCTGACGCAGTTCCCAACGCGGAACTTTCCCAACTGCTGCGCGAGTCCTACGAACTGGTGCTTGCCAAGCTGCCGCGGAAAATGCGCGAATCCGTCGCCAAGGGGCCTGCGGCGAAAGCAAGCGCAAAGAAAAAACGTCCCGGCAAATCAAAAAGAAGAAAATGAGATAAGGGAAAAGAACGAATCAGGCCATTGCTTTGGAGCCAAGAGTGCGCCGAAGTGGGCGAGCGCCGGGAAGCGGGAAAGTCATTTTCCAGAAATTATTTTCGGCGTTCACGAATTCCACACCAACGTAGAAGTGGCCGTCACGCTCTTTCTTGGCGTAAACAACCCGGGATTCGGTCGAGCGGTTGGTGTTTTCGTTCACCAGCAGAAGATCCTGGCCTGCGACGAGCGGTTCATCCATGACCAATTGGGCGCCCTGCTTGTTGATGGAACGCGTCGCGCAACGCACACAAAACTTTTCGCCCTGATCGTTCACACCATGTGCGATCACCGGCAGGGTGAGAGTGACGCGCAATGTACGCCTGCGCTCGCGATAACGAAAGTGTAGAACACCCACGGGGACCTTCTCCCGCTGCGGAGCACGTCGATCCGCTTCTTACCGCGGCCTTGCATCCATTTCGGAGAAACCAGCACGAGCTCAAAAGCGAAGGCTCTGGGCGGATTTCAGGAAACAACTCAGGCGCGGCTGACTCTGCGGATGATTCTGCCCTGCAGCTCGCTTCAGGACAATAGCTGGGCCGTACTAAAATACACCTCACCCCGTCAGTACGCCAGTACTTCCGTTAAGTTTTTGCAAGTTTTTGAAAGTGGGGGGTAACGGCGTCCTGGCTAAAGGCCCGCCTTCGTTGGCCGGGGAGTTTTCCATGTGCGCAGCCGTCGATGGAAGGGCGGACGGCCTGCTATTAGCTCCCGACCTCCAAGCCAGGCATTTGGGCGGCAAGCCTGGCCGCCAAAATAGTTAGAAATGGGTGCCAGGATCCAGGCTAAATCCGATTATACTCAATGACTTGCCAAGCTCAACGGACTCTTCGGGCCAGAATGCGAGCCCACGGCGATCATCGGCAAGCTCGAAATCAGAGTGAGGCTTGCAAGGTGTCAGGTGGGGCTGCTCTGGCGGCCTGATTTCGCGGGGCCGGCAGTCCAAGCAGAGGGGCTCGACGGCTTTCCTTCAGAAAGCCACCAAGGGAACGAATTCCGCCTTCCACGGCTTCTTGGTGATTTCCAGCAGGGCGAGGGTCACAGACAGCTGAAAGCGGCGCGGCCCCGCACTCCCCGGATTCAAGTAGAGGACTCCTCCGTCGTAGTGCTGGTCGAGTTGATGTGTGTGGCCGCTGATGACTGCGTCAAAGCCGGCGGCCTGTGGCTTGACGTCGAGCTCGCGAAGATTGTGGAGCACAAAGAAATGGCAGCCGGAGGTTTCCACCACGGTGGTGAGCGGAAGTTCCTGCGCCCAGGGCTGCGTGTCCACGTTGCCGCGCACGGCAAACACCGGAGCGATGACTTTGAGTTGCGTAAGAATTTCGGGAGCGCCCACGTCTCCCGCGTGAAGGATGAGATGAACGCCTTCGAGAGCGCGTTGCGCCTCCGGGCGGAGCAGGCCGTGAGTATCGGAAATGATGCCGATCCGCATGGGGCCGGAGAAAGTAGCTAGTCCTTGTCCGGGTCCTGGTATTCTTCCGGAACGTCGTCCTCGGGAAATTGGTGGGTGACCACTTCGGAAACGTCGGGGTCGGCGGCGTTTTCGACGCCAGACACGGCTTCCGCTTCCAAGGTTTGCCCTTCCTCAAGAAGCTCGGTCACGCTTTCGGAATCGATGCTGGCCCGGCCGGAGATGCCCTGGATGTCGCCGGATTGCCCGCCCGTGAAGGAACCGAGTCCCTTGCGCTGGTAACCGACGAGTTCGACGGAATCTGCCTTGCCGCGCGGGCGCTTCTTCGCGGCCTTCTTTTTGGGGGCTTTTTTGAGCGCCGACTTCGGGGTGGACTTCGCCTTCTTGACAGTCTTTTTCGGCTTGCGCGGCGCCGCTTTCTTTTTTGCTTTCCTGGTGGTTTTCTTTTTCTTGGCCATTGGGTTGTGCTCCCGTCTCGAGTCTACCATTGACTTCGCCGCGTAGCGATTAGGGCTGCGTAGTGGAATTTCCCGGGGCGCCGATTATAATGCAGGGTGAATCCTCGTTTTGGCAAGACCACTCAGGACGCAGCGGGAAGCGCTCGGGGGCAAGGTCAACATGAAAAAAGAGGAACTCCGTGCCCGGGTAGAAGAGGTCGGCATCGTGCCGGTAATCCGGACGTCGTCCTCGGACGATGCGCGTTTCGCGGTGGAGGAGATCGCCCACGGCGGAATTCCGATTATTGAAGTGACGATGACCGTTCCAGGCGCGATCGAAGTGATTCGGGATCTGGTGAAGAAGGTTCCCGAGGTGATTCTGGGGGCTGGGACTGTGGTGGATGCCGAAACAGCTCGGGAGTGCATCGATGCTGGCGCACAATTTATCAGCAACCCGGCGCTGGACCTGCCGACCGTGCAACTGGTGGCGAAAAATCCCGATGTGATCATGATGTCCGGCGCGCTGACTCCGACCGAGGTGCTTGCCGCGTGGAAAGCAGGCGCGGATTTCGTGAAGATTTTTCCCTGCTCGCTGGTGGGCGCGGACAATTATATCCGCACGCTAAAAAGGCCCTTCCCGGAAATCCCGCTGATTGCAGGCGGCGGAGTGAACCAGCAGAATGCGGCGCACTACATCCTGGCGGGCGTCTCGGCGCTGAGCGTGGGCAAAGAATTGATTCCGCGGGAGTCCATGCTGCTCCACAAGCCGGATCGCATCCGCGAATTGACGAAACGCTTTGCGACCATTGTGCGTACGACGCGGGCGCGGCTGGCGGAAGCGCAAGCCCAAGTGGCGAGTTTTCGGTGAGGCACCTGGCGAGGCCTAGAATTCGAGATGGAGCCGCAAGGTAGGAACGATCACCGGCCCGCGGTCGGCGTTGTATCCGGGATGCACCATATACTGAAGGCCGAAAGCGGGAAAAATTCCCCGCCATGCATGCACGGTATAAAAACTCTCCAGAATATTTTCCCGCGAATAATTGAGTTTCCCGTCGCCCAAGAGGAACCCCAGCCCACCGAGGCTAAGGTAACGTTGGTGGTCGTGGCTGATGCCATTGCTGACGAAGACCAAGCCGATGCGGTCATATCTGCGGCCCCAGCGGCCGCCATTGCCGCCCACGCCAATCTGCCAGGTCTGATCTACTTCGGTATAGGCATAGGATTCGTGCCGGCCTTCGTTCCACCCCCAGCGCCCGAAGAGGCCGACCCAATCGGTCAGCGGCTGCTCGAAATTGGCCCCGAACCCATATTTCACCGTGGTCTGCAGAGGATGATTGGTGATTTCGGGAACGGCAGTGCTGGGATTGGCCAACCAGGAATTCACCGCGTCGCGATAGTCGCCCATGTTGGCGTGATTCACGTAACTGAGCAGACGGAGAATACCCGCGGGGCGGTTCTTTAGGACTTTACCGTGGAGTTCGAGTTCGATGTTTTCAGCGCGCGCACGGCTCAAGTCCGCGTCGAGGTGGATCCCATTGGCAACCTTGGGCATGAGCGCTTCCGCGAAGCGAATGACATAGTTTTTATCGTGATATTCGAGCAGGGCGGCATAGGTGAAGCCACGGGTGTCGGCGGCGTAATCGTAAGCGCCGTTGTTGTCCACGACCCAGTTCATGAACTGAAGGTTGCTGTCCGTGCCGTAGGTGTTCAGGTCAAAGAAATCGGCCAGGCCCATTTTCCCGAAACGAAATTCGAGGCGGCGTTCGGGGAGTTCGCGAAAGAGAGAATAAGGAGTGCGATCGGAAGCGATTTTCTTGCCGCCGAGGGGAATGATCTGGTGCCACATGAGGCGGGCCACGTAAGGAGCTTTGCTGAGGGTGGGGTTGCGGACGACATCGAGGTTAAAGAATCCAGCGACGCCGAGGGCTTCGCTGAGGCCGTGGCCGCCAGTTTCCTGGACGTCGCAAAGGAACTCCGCTGTTTTCGTAACGCGCAATCCGGTATACAGAGTAAGCACACGCGAACTGGCGTCCTGGGCTTCGGGAGTGAGGCTGTTTTTTCCCTGATAGGGGGAATGAAACGCGGGGTGCCACTGGGAAATAAAATTGGCCTGACCGGAGAGCCACAGGCGGTCCCACTCGGCGTGAGGAATCATCGTCAGGGGAGGGTCGTCCGGCGCCGGAACGGGAGTATCGGTGGAATCCTGGGTAGTCTGGAGCGAAGCATCGGATTGCTGCGCCGCGAGGGTGCGCATAAGCAACAGACAGAGACAAGCAAGGAGCGCGTGCCGGGAGCAACGGGTCGGAAAAAATAGCGGCATATTAACTATAGTGAACTAATTTGGTAAAGTTTGCTTAATAAAGTTTGGTGTCAAGCGATGATACCCAATCGCGGGTGCCACACGTCACTTGGCCAGATTAGCGAAACTTCTCCCGCCCAACACTTTTCACCCCATGGTACGAGGATGCCTCAGGCACTACGTTAATGCGTGAACGTGCTGTAACAAATGGACGGCCAGCGTCATGGGCGCCGCTGGACGATTTGCAGGGCATTGACCCGGGCGTGATCGATGGTGAGGCCCCAGTGGAGATGCGGGCCGGTGACGCGGCCGGTAGCGCCAACTTTGCCGATTTCAGCGGAGACTTCGACAGGGTCGCCGGCGTGGACTCCGATTTCGGAGAGATGCGCGTAGAGCGTGTAGATGCCGAAGCCGTGGTCAATCACTACGGTGTTCCCGGAATAATAGAGATTTTCGGCGAGGACGATTTTGCCGGATTGCGCTGCATAAACCGGAGTTCCAGCGGCTGCGGGAAAATCAACGCCTGCGTGCGGCGAACGGGCTTCGCCATTCAGGACGCGGCGGCGGCCGAAATTCCCGCCGGTGCTCACGCCCTTCAACGGTACGACGAACTTCCCTTTCCACAGCACATCCGGGGTGATCGTGTCGTAGATGGCCTTCATTTTTTTCTGGTCTTCCTCGGCGCGCTTCTGCTGCTCGGGATCCGGTTGGACGAACTGCTTTTCGACGGTCAGCCGCTCGGTGGGGAATTTCCCGGCACGTACAGTGACGGGCAGGCTACAGGCGAGAGGTTTGCCATCCGCGGTGGACCAGGTGATTTTCCACTCGTAGCGGCCCGCCGGCTTTTCCAGATCCACGCCGAGAAGTGCGTGAAGAGTGGGGGAAGCGGGAGTCTCGCGCCAAACGGGAATCGGCCGACCGTCCCACTCCGCGGAGAATTCCTGAGAGGGTTTAGCGCCGGATATTTCTGCAAGCAGGAGGCTGCCCTGGGACGTAGTGGCAGAACTCAATTTGAGGACAATTCCCGAGTCGCAGGTTTTTCTGACAGGGCCCTGGACCGGCTGCTTTCCTTGTGTCCGCCCAGCCGAGAGGCAGGCTAACATCAGCAAGAGGCTTACTCTCGTCAATTTATTGATCTCCGTGCGGCGTGGAAGCCGGGTCAGGCTGGCAATATAAGATTAAGCGACGAGGAGACTCGAGTCACTGATAAATCAGGTGGCCTCGTTCAGAATTGCACCTGCAACGTACACTCGCGGAACTCGTCTAAATCTTCAGGCCCAGCACACGGACGAGTTTTTCTTCCAGACGCTTCAATTCCTTTTCCCGCGCGTGCTCTTCGCGGGTGCGGTCGTTGAGAGCTTCCTTGAGGAGTTGCAGATTCTGGCGAAGTTCCATTTGACCAAGCGCCAGGCGGCTCAGGGCCCACAAGGCTTCTTTCTGCTCAGAGTCGAGTTCGCGCGGCTGCCGGTCAATCACGCATAGCGTGCCCAGGGCAAAGCCGTCTTCGTTGACGATGGGCGCGCCGGTGTAAAAGCGGATGTGCGGTTCGCCCAACACCATCGGATTGTCTTTGAATCGCGGATCTTTCAGGGTATCGGGAACGATGAAGAGGTCTTCCTGCTGGATGGCATGCGCGCAAAAGGAAGTCTCTTTTGGAGTTTCCCGGATTTGCACGCCGACTTTGGATTTGAACCATTGCCGGTGTTCGTCCACCAGGGAAAGCATGGCAATCGGGGTTTTGCAGATGTACGCAGCAAGAATCACCAGGTCGTCGAAGGTCTGTTCGGGTTCGGTATCGAGAATTGCATAACGATCCAGGGCCGCGACTCGCGCGGCTTCCTGAGAGGGAGCGGTTGCGTCCATGGCTGCCTCCGTCCGTGTACCTGCCGGGGGAAGGGCAGGATTGGGAAAGGCATCATACTCCAGCAGGAGGCTTGCTGCACAGCACAACGCCGATGAGGCCACCTCAGGGAACAAAAGCAGGTCAGTTTCCGACTCGCCGACCATCCGGGAGCCCCCGCCGGTTTGTGGACACTTGCGCGTTTCTCGGTACCTATCTGGTGAGCATCAGCCGATCATCGACGCTGACCCAGGCGCACCGTTTAATTGTTGCACTGCGGATAAATTAAAGACCGTCCCCCTAAATTTTTTCCATCCTAAACTGTTACATGTATTATGACAATATGTCGAGGATCAACAACCAATTCTCAGTCGGTGTTCACATCATGACAGCGCTTGGCGACCATCACGGTGAACAGGTCACGTCAGCACATTTGACCGCAAGCGTGCGGGCGCATGAATCGCAAGTCCGCAGTGTGCTGTCCAAACTTGTGAAAGCGAGCTTAGTGGTGACATCTCGCGGCCGCAATGGTTTTTCATCGCTGTCGCGGCCGGCAAATAAGATCAGTCTGTTAGAAATTTACAAAGCGGTAGAGGCTCCCCCTGTTTTTTCGATTCACCAGTATCCAAAAGAAAAGACTTGCCGAACGAGCTGCACCCACAAACAGGCAATGGTAGAGCTGCTGGAGGATACACGGCGAGCGTTTGAGGCCTACTTGGGCCAGCGAATGCTTTCTGAGATGGTTGCAAAAGCGAGGAGTTACAAGTAGTTTTTTGGTAGAAAATGTCCGTTTAGAAGTGACATTACATAAAGGGGGGGCCGATGTAGATCACCTCGCCGTCCCGCGGTTTCGAGGTCTAAGAAGGGAGAAAGATATGGCTAATACTAATTCTGCGGCGAACGTGCGAGTGGTCGAGGAAACGCCTGCGTACTGGAGGATTGTGTTCGATTACCCGCCTTTCAACATCGTGGACGCCAGCATATTCGAAGCCCTACAGGATCTGCTCGCGCGAATGAACGCCAGCCCGAGCCTGAGGGTCGTCGTATTCGAAAGCGCGAACACCGAGTTTTACCTTTCCCACTTTGATTTGACCGGCAAGATAGGGAACATCATGACTGCTGTCGGGTCTTCGGGCCTCCCGATCCTGATGGATACGTTCGTGCGTCTCACCAAATCCCCGGTGGTCAGCATCGCGAAGATCCGAGGCTGTGTCCGGGGCGTGAGCAGCGAGTTCGTCCTCGCCTGCGACATGCGCTTCGCGTCGCGCGAGAACACGCGACTCGGCCAACCCGAAGTCGGGGTGGGATTGCATCCCGGCGGCGGCGGTACGGAACGTCTTCCACATCTGGTCGGCCGCGGTCGGGCGCTCGAAATCGTTCTCGGCGCGAACGATTTCGACGGCGACACCGCGGAACGATACGGATATGTCAACCGGGCACTTCCAGACGCCGAACTGGACGGCTTCGTCGACGCGCTCGCGCGCCGGATCGCCTCCTTCGACCGGCGTGCTATCGCCGCCGCGAAGAATCTCGTCAACCATGTCTCGTTGCCGTCCGCCGACCGGCTCCTCGCCGCCATCACTTCTTTTGAGACCGCGCTGACTTGGCCTGAAACACAGCAGCGAATCCAAGCTCTATTAAAGCGCGGGCTCCAAAGGGACGGCGACTTCGAGCATCGGTGGCCCGCAGTGCTCGACACACTGCTCGAGCCGTAGTTAACCGCATTGTGAAAACGCTGCTTGCACCCGAGGTATCGCTCGGTCGTTTGAATTGAAACGTGACCGAGCTAGAACTGAATCTGATCTAGTTCACCTCCTGGCCAGCAGCGCGTTTAGCCGTACTGAGTTGTACAACCTGTTAGACCTCTGCGGTGACGGTGCACTTTCCCTTGGTAACTGATTAAAACTACGCGGCACGGATGGCCAGCTAAACCGTGATTTGGAACCGTTAGTAACAAGAACTGGACAATGAATGGAGCAAAAACTAAGCCGGCTGCGCAGACCTCATTGCGCAAACTTACCCCGCTACATGCACTCTTCTCCCCCTTAATGCTATAAATCAGGGCGGCCATGTCCGACCAAGAACAGCGTCTTGAAATGCACAAAGATGCCATACGTGCGTCCCAGGCACACCCGAGCGAGATTGGAACCGAATGGAGTACATGGCGGACGCTGCACCTGCCTATGTTTCGGAATCTGCTGGTTGCCGACCTGGTCTCAGATGTGGGCACGTTTATGCAAGGTGTTGGTGCCGCATGGCTGATGGTCTCGCAAGGGGCTGGGCCGCTGCTTGTGGCGCTGACACAAACTGCCTCAGCATTTCCATTTTTTCTGCTGGCGCTGCCAGCAGGAGCTTTGGGCGACATCCTTGATCGGCGGAAACTGATACTGGCGACGGAAATATGGATGTTTTTTGTCGCGATAGTGCTGGCTGTTCTGACGGTGCTGCATTTAATTACGCCCTGGGTGTTGCTCCTTTTGACATTGGCTTTGTCGGTGGGAGATGCGCTCGAAGCGCCGACCTGGCGAGCGGTCCTTCCAGAAGTGGTGCCGCAAGAAGGGTTGATGCCGGCTATTGCTCTAAACGGCATTGAATTCAATCTGGCCCGCGCGATCGGTCCAGCACTGGGGGGATTTCTGATCGCGGCGTCAGGAATCACCGCAGTGTTTTCGCTGAATGCCGTATCGTATCTTGGCGTGCTCTGGGTGATTGCACGGTGGAAGCGACCACCGCACCAGCCAGGCCCGCTGCGAGAGACCGTGTCGGGTGCGATCCGCGCGGCGGTTCGGTACACGAGAAACGCGCCTGAGATTCTGACCGTTCTCGGACGAATCGGATGCATTATGTTTTTTGCAAGTGCGTTTTGGGCGCTTCTGCCCACCGTCGCTCACGAATTGCGACGGAGCCCTACGCTTTTTGGACTGCTCCTAACTGTCTTTGGCGTTGGCGCAGTGCTGGGAGCCATGGTGCTACAGCGAACGCGTTCGTTGTTCTCGTCTGATGCGATGCTCGGACTGGGAACCACCGTCTTTGCTGGGGCGCTCTGGGGCGTGGCCGCATTCAAATCCGTAGCACTCCTGTCCGTTGCTATATTGTTTGGAGGGGCTGCATGGACCGCGATCATGTCTTTGATGACCACGGTTATGCAGAACCTGGCGCCGGACTGGGTGCGCGCCCGTGCAATGGCTGTGTTCATGCTCGTCTACATGGGAACGTGGACGGCCGGCAGCGCTTTCTGGGGATATGTCGCGGGCCGGGAGGGTACACACTTTTCTTTGATTACCGCGGCTATTGGCACCGCCGTGTGTCCAATATTGGTTTTGATTTCGCGCTTGCCGGATACGCCTGTGGATCTGGGGGCTTGGGATCACTGGGGCAAGCCGATGCTGGTCGGAGAAGTAGACCCAAGCCAAGGACCTGTACTGGTTACAGTGGAATATGAGGTTGAGCCGGGGAAGGCGGACGAGTTCCTGGAGGCTCTACACAAATTTGCACGAGTCCGGCGGCGGGACGGAGCATCAAGGTGGGGCGTCTATCGCGATACTGAGCATCCGGCGCACTACGTCGAAACGTTCATCGTCGAATCTTGGGGGGAGCACTTGCGACAGCACGAGCGATTGACGAGAGGAGACCGCGACCTTGAGGAAAACGTGCATCGTTTTGAATCGAAGCCTATCAACGTGAGGCATTTCATCTATGCGCGTAGCAAGCGCGGGCGGCATTAATCGCAATGCGACGTACAGAGGAGCGGATTAGTAACTAGAAGTCGGCTTGGAGGAAGTAATCTCCGCGCTTGGCATCAATCTTGGACGGGTTACGGGCAAACCGGAAATTGCCCCCTGCCGAGGGGGCTGGTGTTTGGGTGAAACCGCGGGACGTCGTTTACACTAGGCACGGTTTGTTTTCCTCGGGCTATACCGGGAGAGGTAATGTGATGCATGGAAAAATGCAAAGAGCCGCCCTGCTGATGATTCTGATCTCGACCTGGCAAGCGGCGAGTTGGGCGCAGAAGGGAGCTCCGGTTGTGGCCGACAGGGAGCGTGAGCGGCGTAGCTTTGCGCAGAACCTGGTGAAGGCGATCAATGCGGCGGAAGCGGACTATCGCAAGAAGCACGACGTTTACGCGAACTGGGACACGCTGGTGGGGATCGGCGATTTCTCTTCAAATGGGACCAAGTGGGCGCCAGCCGAGTTTCCCACGGTGGCACACGCATTGTACGGGAATGGAGCGGAGATTGTACCGGGGTGGCGGCTGCGGCTGCATCTATCAAAAGGTGACAAAGCCTACGACCTGCTTCTCGAGGATGTAACCGACCCGAAATGCGGCTACGCCGTGTTCTCGGACGAACGGGGATTGATCCGGCAGGGGAAGTCGATCGACTGCGCGCTGTAGGGCAATTTCCGGATGAGGTGAACAGGCCCTGGCGTCAGGCCCGGGAAGACAACTCAACCTCTTGCTTGGCTTGCTGTTGCAGGGGCAAAACGGAGAAGTATTTGTACCGGCAGGGTTCGCAGCGAAATGCAGGGATTCGCAAATACCGCCAGACAAATCCAAAGAGGGAGTTCACGTGTTCGGGCGAAATGCGCTTCAGGGCGGGATTGCCGCAGATAGGGCAATGGGCGTGGAGCGAATTACTCAGAGACATCAGCCGACCGTGGAAGCGCGCTCGACAGCCTTGGCAACGCCAGGGGTAGACGCCAAAAGCGCTCAGAATGTAGTCGGCGGTCGTTTGGCGCCGCGAACGACGCGCACCGTCCTGCTTGCAGGTGGGACAGTTCATCTGGGTAGGTGGATTCCTCTCCGAATGGGCCACAGCATAGGACAGATACCCAGGGGTGGCAAGGGACGAACGTACCAAGTTCCCGAGTACAATAGTTCCAGAGGAGAATATGGCGAATTACACCGATGAACACGCCCAGGCCGGGATTGCCGCAAAGCTGCCGCAATTGGAAACCTGGCCGAATCAATATCCGGGATACGTCATTACGACGCGGTTTCCCGAATACTCTTCCGTCTGCCCGAAGACGGGATTACCCGATTATGGGACGATCACCATTCAATACAAGCCTCGCAAAGCTTGCATCGAGCTGAAGTCCCTGAAAATGTATCTGCTGGCCTACCGTAACCTGGGCATTTTTTACGAAAATGCGGTAAACAAAATGCTGCACGACATCGTGGAGGCCACCAAACCAGAGTGGTGTGTAGTGAAGGGCGAATTTACGCCCCGTGGCGGGCTGAACACTTCCATCTTCGCGCGGTGGCCGGAACGCCAGGGTCCGTTGAGCCGCAAAAAAGTAGCCAACTCGCGGTGAAGGGCATTAGACTTAGGTGGAATCTCGTTGGATAATCCCAAAGAGCGAATTCCGCGCGAATTGAAACTTTCCGAGGAGGAAGAATGAGCATTTCTCCAAATGTTCCGAGCCCGCAGGAGTCCTATCACTATGAGGGGGGCGGCGGAACACCAAGGTGGATCACCATTCTGTTCGCGGTGGTGATTGCCGGAGTGGGGGCAATAGCCTACGCAGGTTATTCAGCGCAGACGCACCTGCAGCAGGAAGTCACCAAGGCCCAGGACCAGAACAAGATCCTGACCGCGCAGCTCGATGCAGCCAACACGCGGCTGCCGAGTTGAAAGGGCGGATGGACGTCACGTCGCAAAAGATCGGCATGACCCAGGCGGAACTCGCGGACGCCCGGAGCCGGGCGGAAGCGATTCGTAAGCAGCAGACGGCTTCCGACGCAAAGCTTTCTGAAAAGATCGCGCAGGCGCAGAAAGAAAGCGAAGCTCAGATCGGGGCGGTGGCGACGGATGTCACGGGCGCGAAGAAAGACATTGAATCCACGCGTACGGACCTGGAAGCGACCAAATCGAAGCTGGATCGTGCCACCGGCGACATGGGCGTGATGAGCGGATTGATCGCTCACAACCACGACGACCTGGAGGAGCTGAAGCGGCGGGGCGACCGGAACTACTACGAATTTACGGTGCAAAAAGCCAAGACGCCGCAGCGCGTTGGGCCCGTGCAGATGTCGCTTAACAAGACAGACCCGAAGAAATCCAAATACACGGTGACCGTATTGGCCGACGATAAAGCCATCGAGAAGAAAGACAAGACGGCGGGCGAGCCGGTGCAGTTTTACGTGAAGGGCAGCGCGCGGACGTCGCCTTATGAAGTTGTGGTGTTTGACGTCGGCAAGAATGCAATCACCGGCTATCTGTCCACGCCGAAGGATGCAAGCAGCGCGCCGGCAGCCGCCGCTCCCGCAGCCGCGCCGCCTGCGAAACCCTGACGAGCTTTAGCCCGCCGGGCACTTACTTTCCGGTTGAATTGCGGGCGTAGTTCGATCTCCGAGCCCTGTTCCGCGCACTGAGACCTCACTTCTGGAAACTCAGGCCGGGACAGGGCTTTGGTGTTTCTGGGCGTGGAGCTACGATTTTGAGTAGCGCTCTATCCCGTTGTCTGAGGAGATCCCCCCTATGTGCCTGCGCCACTTATCTAAATGGATGTCCTTGTTTGCGTTGATTGGCTTCGTGTTACCCCAAGGAGCCGGGGCCCAGTCTCCGCTAGAGGCGGCACAGTTGCCGGCACGCACGAGTTTCTATCTGGTGTGGCACGGCTCTCCGTCGGGAGACACGCGCAAAAACAACGCGTTGATGAGCCTGTGGGATGATCCGGACCTGGCGCCGATGTGGGCGGCCATTGTGGACGCCATCATGAACGACGCCAACAAACAAAAATAAAAGCCCGGGGTGACGCGTGAAGAGTTGGCGCAGATTGCCACGCTGCTGGACAACCCGTTCACGGTGGGCTACTTGCCGCGGCGCGAGGCGGCTGCCAAGGCGGTTGCGGGAAAAACGGCCGCGCCTGCCTGGAACGGAATGTATTTTGTTTACGATAGGACGGGCAAGGAAGAGTTGTTGTCGAAGACCATCTTGCGCATGAGGTCGGGCGAGAAGGAGATTCCCAAACTTTCGGAAGTAACCGTTGCCGGCGTGAAAGCGCTGAAGATCGAGAGAAAATCCGGTACAACGTACTGGGCGGAAAACGGGAAGTATGCGGTGGCGGCGGGCGAGGAAAGTATTTTTGAGGAAGTCCTGAACCGGCTTGCGGGAAAAAGCGCAGGCGGGTCGCTTGCGGACTCGGAGGCATTCAAAGAAGCGAAGCCGCTCCTCTCGGGCGGGCTGCTGGAGTTCTTTTTGCGAGTGCCGCAGATCAAAGACATGGCCGGCGATTCCAGCTCTTCGCCCCCGGAATTGAAGGCGATGTGGAGCAACCTGAAACTGGAATCCGTGCACGTGTTTGCGGGGCACATCTCTCTGGAAGGCGCGCGGACACGGCTGCAGGGCGGCATTCTGGGCGATACCGCGGAAGGAACGCTCTTCGACATCTGGTCCGCGGGACAGAGCCAGCCCGCTTCACTCGCGTACGTGACGCCGGACACCGTGTATTACAACGAATCGCAGATCAATCTGCTGGGAATTTATAACACGCTGAAGCGCGTACTGGCGCAGCCTGGATCGAACACGGCGCCAATCGCGAAGACAATGGAAAGTGCCGCGGAAACCCGCATTGGAATGCCTTTGCCCGATGCGCTGGCACTGACGAGCGGCGAGTTTGGCACCATGCAGTCCAGCCCCGCCCTGGACCCGGACAAGAAAGTTTTCTTCGCGGGTATTCTGAACAAGCCAGAGAGCCTGAAGCTGATCCGGACAATGTTGAGCGACCGGTTGACGTCAGAACGCAACGAGGGAAATGTGACTTACCTGAAAATCTCGCTCAAGGGAAATCAGGGCGCCGCGGGCGTGGCGCAATGGAAATTTTATCACCTGGCCGTGACGCCAGAACTTCTGTTGGGAGCGAGCAAGGGCGAGACGCTGCGGGGGATTCTTTCCCTGCCGCTACCTGCGGGCGCGAATTCTCTTCCCGCCAATCTGACAGCGGCACGGGCGAAATTCCCGGAAAAGCTGATCGGCTTTTCCTATTACGATTTGCAAAAACTGGATTGGCCGGCGGTGCAGCAGAGTTGGAAGACGCAGATGACCAAAGCCGTCGCAGATTCCAAGAGCGCGGATGCTGCGGGGAAAACAAAGATGCTGAACGACCGGATGAGCAATTTGAATCCCAGCGTCTTCCCGCGGCATCTGCATTCGATGACCGGGGCTTCGTGGAAGGACGCGAGCGGTGTGCACTTCGACGAATGGCTGGACTGAAGTATTGATGAACGGCGTCGACCGCGGCTCCCAGTTCGTGCTTTTCGCGGCGATATTGTTGTTGTTTGGCGCAAGCGGCAACGCTCAGGAAACGCCAATTGCGGCGGGGCAGGCGATCCGGGTCAACGTGGCGAGAGTGAATGTCGGTGTGGTGGTCACCGATGAAAAGGGGAAATTTGTCGAGGGCCTTCGCCGGGAGGCGTTTCATGTGTTCGACAACGGTGGCGAACAACCAATAACAGAGTTTGCGCCCATCGAAGAGCCCGGCCAGGTTCTGCTGCTCGTGGAAGCCGGCCCGGCCGCTTACTTTTTGCAAAGCGCCAACCTGTTCGCGGCCGACGCGATGCTCAACGGACTATCCGCCGGAGATCGCGTGGCCGTGGCGCGATACACGGACGCGCCGCTGGGAATTCAGGACTTCACAACCGACAAAGCGGCGGCGCAGGCGGCGCTGAGCAGCATCCAGTTTAATCTGGGATTTGCCGACCTGAATCTTTCAAGCAGCCTGGGCAGCGTTCTGGATTGGCTGGAGCATGTGCCGGGGAAAAAAACAATTGTTCTGATTTCGACCGGAGTGGATACATCCCCGGCGTCCGCGACAGGGGCGCTGCAGGCCCGGCTGCAGGTGGGCGACGTTCGCATCTTGTGTGTTTCCACCAGCGGCCCGCTGCGCAACGGGAAACAGGGCAGCAAGGTGAAGGTTCAGCAAATGCAGGACGAGTTTGCCGCCGCGGATCGCCGACTGACAGCGATCGCGGAACTCACCGGCGGCCGCGCGTATTTTCCGATGAATGGCAAAGCGTTTCAGGAGACGTACAAAGAGGTGGCGGAGATTGTGCGTCACGAATACAGCCTCGCATTCGCACTGCCCACGGCGGACGGGGCGGTTCATTCGATTGATGTGAAGGTGGAAAGATCCGGCGCGACGGGAAAACCCGGGGGGGCGTATCGCGTGGATCACCGCAAGGGGTATCAGGCGCCGAAAGAATAAGCGGGAGAACAGCCGCTAATCGAATTCCTTCATCATGCGGGCCATTTCGATCAGGCGGCGGTCAACTTTGCCGAAGACGGTGTTGTCTTCGAACGAGCCATCGCCATTGCGGTGCCCGGCGGCGTGGCCGGTGAGGAGTTCAATCCCCTGCTCGATGCGCGCCACAGGCCAGATATGAAACTTTCCGCTGCTGACGGCGTCGAGCACGTCTTCCCGAAGCATCAGGTCTTCGACATTGGATGCGGGGATGAGTACGCCTTGCGATCCGGTCAGGCCGAGGATGCTGCAGACGTCGAAGAAACCTTCGATTTTTTCGTTCACGCCGCCGATGGCCTGGATGTCGCCCTTCTGATTGAGAGAGCCGGTGACGGCGACGTCCTGCCGAAGCGGAAGCTCGGAGAGCGCGGAGAGCAGCGCATAGACTTCGGTGGAGCTTGCGCTGTCGCCATCAACACCGGAATAGGACTGTTCGAAGCAGATACTCGCAGCGAGGGAGAGGGGCTTGTCCCTGGCAAAGCAACTGCGCAGATAGCCGGCGATGATGTGAACGCCCTTATCGTGGAACCTGCCGCTTAAGTTTGCTTCCCGCTCGATATTGATGAGTCCGGCCTTGCCGAGAGCGGCGCTGGCGGTGATGCGGACGGGCTTCCCGAATGAATACCCGCCGATCTCGAGCACGCTCAAGCCGTTCACCTGGCCGACGCAGTCCCCGGAAACATCCACCAGCAGCGTTTTTTCCTCGATCATCTCGCGGATGCGGGTTTCCACCAGGTTGTGGCGCTCCATCTTGGAAGCGATGGCGGAGCGTACGTGGGCCGCGCGGACCACATTTTCACCCGCGGCGGCGGAGGCGTAGTGCGCTTCGCGAGCCAGATCGGCAATATCCACGAAGCGCGCGGTGACTTTATTGCGGCGGCCGGCTCTTCGAACACCGTATTCGAGAATGGCGGCGAAGGCTCCGCGGTCGAACGGAAAAAGACTTTCTTTCTCGCTGAGAGCGCGAAGGCGGCCGGCGTACTCCTCAATGACACCGTCAGTCATCGGCATCTCTTCATCAAATTCCACGCGGACCTTGAAGATTTTCTGGAAATCTTCTTCGTATTCGTAGAGAACTTCGTACAGGTCGCGATCGCCAATCAGAATGACCTTGACGTTGATTTCGACCGGTTCAGGCTTGAGCGCCGTGGCCGTGAAGGGATAGAAAACTTCGACCGGCTGAATTTCCAGGCGATTGTGATTGAGGGTGCGTTTCAAGGCGCGCCAGACGCCGGCCTCAGAGAGCGCTTCAATGGCGTACATAATCAGGAAGCCGCCGTCGGCGCGAAGCAACGAGCCTCCGCGCAGGTCCATAAAATCGCTGGACCAGCCGCCGCGCGAGTCGTAGGCGCGCTGAATCGTGCCAAAAAGGTTGGCGTAGCTCGGCGTAGTCTCGAAGATGACGGGCGAATTGTCCTCGGAGTTGTGCGCCAGGATGACGTTGACGCCGTAGACGCGGAACGGATCGCGCTCGGGTCCCGGCGATTTCTGCTGTTGAATTTCCGGAGTCTCCGGAGTTTGTTCTTCTTCCCCTTCGCGCTCTTTAAAAGGGCCGAGATTGTCGAGGATGTGGTGGCGCACCTCTTCGAGATATTCCGTCACGCCGGTTCCGGGATATTTTTCCTTTAATTCTTCGATGACCCCGTCGACGAGGACGGAAGCCGCTTCCTGCTCCAGATAACTCAACTCGCTTGCCAATTCGCGGGAGAGGGTCAGCGTCTTGCGGTAAACGACGGTAAATTCCTGGCGGAACTGTTCATACTTGCGCTCGATCTCTTCGGCAACGCCGGTTTCTAGTTTTCCCTCGTGCACCATCTTGGAGATATCTTCGATGGGCACCATCTGGCCTTCGAGAACGGGGAAAATTTCCGGCAGCGCGACGGCGCCCACCTGCATGTGGCCGAGTGCAAACTGGTCGCGGGCGATACGGCGCGTGAAATCGTCCATCAATTCTTTTTCGCGCACGGAAAAGCGCTCGACGATTCGGCCTTTCTGCCGCTGGAAAGGTTCGCCTTCGAAAACCTGCGGGATGCGGCGGCGCAGGAAATCGATTCCGGCCTGGACGTCTTTCTTGAACGTATTCGCCGAGCCTCTCGGCAAAACGAGCAGCCGAGGACGGTCTGTAATCTTGAAATTGTTGACGTAGCACCGGTCCAGCGAAGGCTTGGTAGCCGGATGGAGTTCCTCGATCATCTGGGCGATGGTGCCGCCGCGACTGGTGCCCGCCAAGCCGCAAACGAAAACGTTGTAGCCCGGCGCGGAAAGTTCCACGCCCATTTTCAGGGCGCGGAGGGCGCGCTCCTGTCCGATGAAACCTTCTCGCTTTTGTGCCTGCGCAGTCGTTTCGAATGGAATGCGCGAAAGCTCGCACCGCCAGCGCAGTTTCTCCAATCCAAGTTCTTTCGGCTTGCTCATGTTCATTTCGATGGATTTCGCCATTCGAGCGCGTACTCTAGCACACAGCGAAGCCGGAAGCGCTGAATTTAGCCCCGGCGGATGACAAGGAGTTACGCGCTGGCCTCATCAATCTCGTCCCGGTGCTCCATATAGACGCGGAAAACACCCAAAGCGGCCGCAACAATGGTCGGGCCGGCCACCAACCCAAGCAGGCCGAAGACCTGCAGCCCGCCCAGAATGCTGATGAAGAGCAGCAAATCATTCAGGCGGGTGCGATTGTGAAGCAGAAGAGGGCGCACCAGATTATCCGCCAGCCCGGCCACCCCGCCGCAAATAATCACGACGAGCGCGGCTTTTCCCCAACTGCCGTTAAGCCCCAGCCAAAGCGCTGCCGGGACCCAGATCAACGCCGAGCCAACCACCGGCACAATGGAAAAAAAACCGATGAGGACGCCCATAAAAACGGGCGCCGGAAGATGCGTAAGGGCAAAGGCCGTGCCGCCCAGGAGGCCCTGAATGGCGGCGATGAGCAACGCGACGGCAACACTGGCAAAGATGAGGTCGCGCGATTCCGTGAGCATTTCGTCCTGAATATTTTTTTCGAAAGGAATCAGGTGCCGAACCGCGCGGAGAATCGATTCGCCGTCGCGGAACATGAAAAACAGGGCGAAGAGAAGAATGAAGAGATTGACCAAAAAGGAAAGCAGATTTTTCAGCATGCTCGCGAGGCTGCCGGCTAGATATGACGCCACCCTCTCCATCGCCTGCTGAAGTGGCCCCATGAAATCGAGTTCCTGCAAGGATTGCGGCAAGTGATGGCGGATGGCATCAGCCATGCTCACCGGCACCACGACGCCCCCACTGCTGATCAAGTTCCGAATGCGGACCGTGATTTCCACGGCTTCGCGCCCCGCGAACAACAGCACTATGAGGACCGGCACGATTAAGACCAGCGTTACGCCGATGGTGGAAAGCAGGGCCGCTTTGGTGACCGAGAGACGCTTGTTCAAGAGAAGAAAAGCCGGGAAGAAGAAGATTGCCAGCACCGCGGACCACGCAAGTGGAACCAAAAACGGGGCGGTGATTCGAAAGACCAGATAACCGAGCAAGAGCAGTGCGCCATAGGAGAGTACCGTAGTCAAACGGTCACTTGTGGTCGCGTTCCGATTGGGTTCGGTCATCTGCGGTATATAATCCCTTTCGGTCCCGGAAAGTCCGGGAAAGTGTACGAACCGCCGGTTGCCAGGTCGCTCGCGCCAGGGGAACTGATTTTATCCATGATGGCACGCTTTATGCCGTTCAATGCTGGGCAAGTGCGTCTCCTTGCTGTACTGGCTTTGATTAATTTTGTCAACTTTGCAGATCGCCAGGTTCTGAATCCCCTACTTCCCTTGCTACGGCAGCATTTTAACGTGACCGACTCGCAGCTCGGATCATTGCAAACCGTGTTGTTGATTGTGTTGGCGCTGGCGAGTATTCCCTCCGGATATCTGGCGGATCGATTCAGCCAACACACGATCATCGCAGCCGGAGTGCTCTTCTGGAGCCTCGCCTCCATGTGCAGCGGCCTGGCACCCACGTTCGCCGCGCTTTTTGTGTGCCGCGGCCTGGTGGGGATTGGTGAAGCGGCTTACGCGCCCGCGGCCCAGGCCATGATTTCCGATTCGTTCCCGGTTGAACATCGAGCCCTCACGCAAGCAATTTTCGCCTCGGGAATGTTGCTGGGCGGTGCGGGTGGATTGGCGCTGGGCGGGGTTATGGGAGAGCGCCACGGCTGGCAATACGCGTTCCTGATTGTTGGCGCCATCGGAATTATTCCGGGTCTTTCGGCATTCAGGTTAAAGGAACCACCAAAACGACCTCGCTCGGAAGTGGTTTCCATCTTGAGACTTTTGAGCGTGCCGGCGTATGTGGCCATGATGATCGCGGGGACATGCATTACGTTTTCGACAGTATCGTTTGTTACCTGGGGCATTGACTATGCCACGACTTACAAGGATTTCAGCCTGAAAGAGGCCGCGCTTTCGCTGGCCGTAATCGCCCTGCTATCTCTGGTGCTGGGCGCGCTGGCGGGTGGCTATTTCGCGGACCTCCTGCAGAAGCGGGTGGCGTACGGGCGCATTCTGGTGATTGCGGCCGCGTTTCTGGTGGCGGCGCCGTTTCTGCTGCTGGCGATCCAATCGGATGAAAAATGGATGGTGCTGGCGGGATTTTTTGTGGCCAGCTTTTTTATGTCGTGGTACCACGGGCCGACGACGGCGGTGCTGCACGACCTGACGCCACAGCGGGCGCACGCCACGGCCATAGGCGTGTACATGTTCGTGACGCAGATCGTGGGAGCTCTGGGGCCATTGCTGATCGGTAGGATTTCGGATGCTTCAGATTTGCTTGTCGCCCTGCAGGCGGCGACCGCGGTAATGGTATTCGGGGCGTTGCTGATGCTGGTGGCCATCTATTTTGTACGGCGAGACGGGATGCATCACCCACGGCTGGCGGCCTTTCGGGCGGAGGATGATGCGTATTCGGCGGCACACCCGGTGAAGTGCGATTAGAAAGAGAGCCTAACGCAGAGGCGCAGAGTACGCGGAGAAGAGCAGGCTTAGACTAAATCGGCGCTCACTTGATGCCGATCATTTTGATCAGGCGCAGTACTTCCTCGTGCGGGACGTCGTAGAGCGGGCGCTCATCTTCTTCTTCCAGGCGCTCACGCAGAAATTCCGCGGCGATAAAGCTTCCTTCGCGGTCGGTCAGGTCGCGGCCGCTCTTCTCTCGAAATTCGACGAAAGCGGGATGCGCGAGGCCGACGATGCGGCCCACCCCATCCACTTCGAACTTTGCGTCGATGGTGTCGCTGTGGCGCGTGGCGATGGCGTTCCAGATGTGCGAAAAGCGGCAATCGTAAACGTGGCCGCTCAACTTCGAGGTCACTTCGAAAGCGCCGATGAACTGGTTCATGGCGCCGGTATTTGCGAGAACGGGGAGAGAAGGCACTGGTTCCTCTTTTTCCTGAAACGTTGCGGCATTCCGGAAGCGATGCCGTGGAAACGCCGGCTTTTAGTGTCCGATTCCTGCGGCGGCGTGTCAATGCCGCGGCGGCAATCAAGCCAGCCGGCGCAATCCGACGGCCTCCGCGGTGACGTCGGTGTACTTCAGGCCCGCACCGGTATTGAAGAGCACCACGCGGTCTTCGGGTTTCAGAAAGCCGGTCCGCAACAGGTGATCGTAGGCGACCGTGGCGGTGGCGCCTTCGGGTGAGAGGAAGATACCTTCGTTTTTCGCCCAGTCCTGGAGCGACGCGAGGATCTGCTCGTCAGAAAATGAGAGCGCCACGCCGCCGGATTCGCGAAGAATCTCCAGCATGATGTAATCGCCATAGGGCTTCGGCACGCGCAAGCCGGAAGCGAAAGTAGCCGCGTTGTTCCACATCTGGCTGGCCTTATCGCCTTGCTCGAACGCCTTGGTGACCGGCGCGCATCCCGCGGATTGCACCGCGATCATCTTGGGGCGCTTTCCGGGCTTGACCCAGCCGAGTTCTTCCAGCTCCCCAAACGCCTTCCACATGCCTATCAGGCCGACACCGCCGCCCGTCGGATAGAAGACGGCCGCAGGATACTCCCAGCCGAGTTGCTCGACGAGTTCGTAACCCATTGTCTTCTTTCCTTCGACGCGAAACGGTTCTTTCAATGTGGAAATATCGAACCAGCCTTCTTTTTCCTTGCGCTCGGCCACCATGCGGCCGCAATCGGAAATCAGGCCGTCCACCAAAGTGACTTTTGCGCCGTACATCGTGGCTTCCACGTAATTCGCGAACGGCACATCCTTGGGCATGAAAATGTTCGCCTCAATGCCAGCGGCGGCGGCGTATGCGGCCAGCGCGCCGGCGGCATTCCCCGCGGAGGGAACAGCCAATTTCTTCAAGCCGTAGTGGCGCGCCATGCTCACGCCGAGCGCCAGACCGCGCGCCTTAAAACTTCCGGTGGGATTTGCACCTTCTTCCTTTACATACACGCCGGGATAACGGCGGCTGTGCAGCATCGGCGTCCAGCCTTCACCCAGGGTAACGGGCAAGACATCCGGCAGAACGCTGCGATAGCGCCAAAGGCCGCTCCACGGCGTGCTTTGGGCCGCGCGTGCAATTTCCTGGCGTGCCGCGACGCCGCGCAGAGACGTGAGATCGTAGCGTACGTACAGCGCTCCCGCACATTGCGGGCAGACGGTTTGGGGTTTTTCCGCAGAGAGATGCGTATGGCAGCGCGAGCATTCCAGGTGGCTGATTTTCGGCATGCTAAAACGATAGCAGCAGCAAAAACGAGCGGCAAGTTTCCGCTTACCGTTGCGAAAGAACTTCTCTCCCTCTATCGCGGCACGTTATGATGTCGCGGTTCTCAACCAAATCAACGATTCGCAGGATGGAGCTTTGCCGAAGAACTCGACGAACGCAGGTTCGGTTTCGCTGGTGGCTGGCTTGATGCTGTTCACGGCCGGGGCGCTGCTGGCGCTGGCGTTCCCGGCTCACGCAATCTTTCTCGTGCTGCGCTGGAGCGGCTTGCTTCTGCTTGCCTTCGCTGGTGTGCGAGGGCGGTCGCTGACGTACTGGATTTTCGTTGCGATGCTTGTGGGATTCGAGTTGGGCATCGACAGGCCGGAGTTTGCGGTTCGTCTCCGCGTGCTGGGCGATATTTTTCTGCGATTGATCAAGGTGATCGTCGCGCCGCTAATCCTGGGAACGCTGGTGACGGGCATCGCGGCCCACGGCAACCTGAAAAAAGTGGGAAGAATCGGACTGAAGAGCCTGATCTATTTTGAGGTGATCACCACGATTGCGTTGTTCCTGGGAATTGGCGCGATCAACTTGACGCGGGCAGGCGAAGGAGTGCATCTGCCCTCGCCAGCGGCGGACCAGGCCGCTGCGCCGACGGCGGCGCTGAAGTGGGATGATTTTCTCCTGCACGTTTTCCCGGAAAACATCGCCAAGGCCGTCGCCGAGAATCAGATCTTGCAGGTGGCCGTCTTCGCGGTGCTTTTCGGGATTGCCCTCACTTTGGTGCCGGAGAAAACGCGGCAGCCGATGCTGGCGCTTGCCGATTCGTTGGCGCAGACGATGTTCAAGTTCACCAACATTGTGATGTACTACGCGCCGATCGGAGTTGGCGCGGCGATGGCTTACACTGTCGGGCACATGGGGATCACCGTGCTCCTGCCGCTCGGGAAACTGGTGCTTACGGCATACGGTGCACTGATCGCGTTTCTCTTGGTGGTCTTGTTGCCCGTGGCCTTGCTGGCGCGCATTCCGCTCGTTCGCTTTCTGAAGTTTGTGGCGGAGCCTGCAACGATTGCTTTCGCAACCAGCACTTCGGAAGCGGCGCTGCCGCGCGCGATGGAATCCATGGAAGAGTTTGGCGTCCCGCGCCAAATCGTGGCGTTCGTGATTCCCGCAGGATATAGCTTCAACCTGGATGGCTCAACGCTCTACCTCGCGCTGGCGTCGATTTTCGTGGCGCAGACAGCGGGGATGCACATGTCGTGGCCGGAGCAACTGCTGATGGTGTTCACGCTGATGCTCACAAGCAAAGGCATCGCTGGTGTGCCTCGCGCGGTTCCTGTGGTCCTGCTGGCCACTGCCTCTACTTTTCATCTTCCTACGGAGCCGATTTTCATCATCCTCGGCGTGGATGCGTTGATCGTCATGGCGCGCACTTCGGTCAACGTCATCGGCAATTGCCTGGCCAGCGCCGTCATCGCCCGCTGGGAAGGCGAACTGCAAGCCTAGTGGGCGGCGAGGGCCGGGGTTTCCGCCTTGATGTATACGCCGAGGGCGGCGCCGACGCCGGCTCCCGGCGAGACGCGGTGGCCTTGATCGCCGAGGGATTTTTCCATGGCGGCGAGGAGTTGCAGCACGAACGGCTTCTGGCTGCAGTAGCCCATCAAGCCGAGGCGCCAGATCTTGTCCTTGAGGGGGCCGAGGCCGCCGGCGATTTCGATGTTGAATTCGTCGAGAAGCTGGTTGCGGAATTTTGCGTCGCTCACGCCAGCGGGAATCATGACCGCGGTGACGGTCACCAGCCGGTCTTTTGGATTTTCTACCAGCAGCTTCAATCCCATCGCTTCGACGCCAGCAACCAGCGCCAGCTGGTTGAGTTTGTGCTTCGCCCAGCGGGCTTCGAGGCCTTCTTCGAGCACGATGCGCATCGCTTCGCGCAACGCATAAATCAGCGAGATCGGCGGAGTGTGGTGATAGAGGCGGTCCTTGCCCCAGTAATTCATGGCCGTTGAAAGGTCGAAATACCAGCTCTGCACTTTTGATTTGCGATTGCGAAAGGCTTCTTCGGCGCGCGGACTGACGGTGATGGGCGACATTCCCGGAGGCGCGCTGATGGCTTTTTGCGAGCCGCTGAAACAAATATCGATTCGCTGCTTGTCCACGTGGAGCGGCACGGCAGCGAGGGAAGCGACGGTGTCCACAACCAGCAGCGAGCCAAACTCATCCGCTACTTTGCGAAACGGATCGATGTCCGTGACGACGCCGGAAGAAGTCTCACCCTGCGCGAGGCCGATCATTTTGATCTTGCGGCCCTTTGCCACCTTGCGCACGTCTTCGGGGTCGACCGGCTTTCCGTAAGGTGCCTGAACGATGTGCACGGTTGCGGGCGTGTGCTGCGCGATCACGTACATGCGCTCGGAAAACGCGCCATTGACGCAGCAGATCGCTTCATCGCCGGGCTCCAGCGAATTCAGCACGGCTGCTTCAATACCACCGGAGCCAGAAGCGGACAGCGGAAATGTGACGCGGTTTTCCGTCTGGAAAATTTGGCGCAGCAGGGTCTGCGTCTCGTCCATGCAGCCGCGAAACCAGGGATCCATGTGGCCCACAAGCTGGGTGGCCAACGCGCGATAGACGCGGGGGTCGATGGAGGAGGGGCCCGGCGTCATCATCAGGCGTACAGGAGGATTAAGTTCACCGATGGAGTTGGTCATTGTCTGTGCCTCTTTATGAAGTACCAGTGTCCCGCAGGGGCCGGTGGGGGCGCAACCGACAAATTGGCAGGGTAGGTGACCGGCGACAGCCGAAGAGTGACTGGTGACCGGTAACTGGTGATTGGTGACTGGTGGAAGAGATCCTGTGTAGCGGCGATGCATCCCGGGTGGCCTACCTTTTGTGGTTTTTATCAAAGGGTGGGTTCCTCTTCGCTCTGGCCGGCGTGAATCAAGAGTGACCCACCCTTGGACGGGCAGCCCGGGTTAATGATTTGGAATTTGTTGACATGGAAGCCGCAGGGAGCAGAAAAGCTCAGAATTACTGACGGCTCTGAGCCTTACTTGATGTTCCCGAAATCAATGGCAGAGCGCTCTGATCACTAATTTGCGTGGTTGGTGTAAATGGTTATACCGTTCCCATCGGGGTCCTTTATGCAAAAAAGATAATGTCCAAAAACAGCTTCATCAGGGATCTCTCCTGCTGCGATTCCCCGACTGGTTAGCTCCGACCGATATTTTTTCAATTCATCCAGGCTTTTGCCTTCAATCATGAGGTCAAATTGCTCAGAAAATCTTTTATGGAATTGTCCCGTCAAACTTTCTGCTACGTCTTCTCCAGCCGGCTCATCAACTGATAACAATACAAGATGAGTGCCTCCACGTAGTTCAACAATTGCGACTTTTTCCTCAATATAAAATGGGGGAAGGCCGAGATTCGAATAGAATTGACAACTGCTCTTAAGGTCAGCCACCTTAAAAACAAGGTGAGCCACTGCTAATTCTGAGTCAACGACAGTCTTCATCTCGTTCATGATTCACCTCACAAGTTGTTCTTCAAAATTGCCCTGCCAAATACGATCAGCACCGTTCATCGTTTTGAAGAGCTTTCTAAAGATACCATACGGTATCTTCTAAGCCAAGCACTTTATTTGTGCAGCTGGCTCATCCAATGGAATACACTCTTCAGACGTTGCGGAGACTTCCGAAAATGAAGGCGACTAAAGTAAAAAACGCGTACATGAAAAAGAAGGACCCTCTCTTCGTTAGAGAATCCCTCTTAAATGCCGCCTTCGAACTCGCTGCGACCAAGGGCATGGCTGATGTCACCGT